>CAJDUJ010000056.1_pt1 | contig 13918 bp, 10 predicted proteins | sample 7390331 | NCBI WGS metagenome assembly CAJDUJ01 (sample SAMEA7055674, study PRJEB34461) | soil metagenome | biome: terrestrial ecosystem; feature: Peninsula; material: soil | place: Antarctica | collected 2016 | reverse complement strand
GTCTGACTGCGTCAAGCCCAGGACCCCGCGGTTGGTATTTCGATCTATGACACTGAGATTTAGAGTGGCAAGTTGCGAGTCAACGCGAATGATGTCCCCGTCGCTTATTTCTTCAGAGTCCGTCGGGTTCGCAGGTGTTCCAGCTCCTTTCGAAATGTTTTCAGAACCCAATAGCCTGGGTGGTCCGGAGACCTCGGCCGTACCATCATTCACTTTGCTGTCTAATGCGAGTGTGATCTCTCCCCTCTCCGTGTCGATCCTGAGAACATAATCGCCAGTACCTGAGCGTGTCTGTAATACGTGACTACCACCACTTAAGGGAGCCCCTAGCTCTGACCTGATAGTTCCATTCGTTGTCCTGGCGCTGATATCCACGTTGAGAGGATGTGAAAGCTCTGCGCGTATGTCACCCGAAACCGACTTTAGATTAGCCGACGCCAGTACTCCTCGCATCGAGATTGAACCAGCCCCGGTGACAATCTCGGTGTGGGAACCCTCAGGAAGTGTTACTGTGAGCGCAATGGCCGCCCGAGGGTCAACCGGTGTGCGAATGACAGAGATTACGAGCAGCTTTGCTCTGTTCTCTATGACGATGGGTGACCGTGTAAATTTGGCCCCCGTTCCTTCAATAGAGGCCGATACAGAAACGTACTTTTCCTTCCAGACTTCCGCAGCTATCGGTCCAAACTCATTCTCGATCCGAACTCGGGCAGCAGCGGGCACGTCAATGCGCACTCCGTCATCTAGCACCCCACGCGGGCTGCCCGCGTGGGGACCCCGCACTACGGCTCTACTCGACCCGGCTTCCAAAAACGGCAGGCACGAAACGAGGCCCAGCAAGAAAACTCTGAAGAGCAGCGCTAGTTGAGCTAAGAACATAGACCCAGGCTTTTACGGAACGAAAAGTTTTTCCAATCCGGGAATTCGCACCGGCTGAAGTTTCCCGGTCAATTCAATCTGAGGTGGGCGTCCTGGCGAGAAGATCAGATTGTTTACTTTGTCTGAAACGCGCAGCATTAAGCGCAGCACGTCGATGAAGTTGGGAGGTGGGAGGCCACTCGGCTCAGGACATGGAATGTTTGGTAGAGAGCTCATTTCTAATAAACTTTTCCATTATTCGCGACGTCAGAGAGTTATAAGCGTCCGTGACCGAAAAGAAACGTCTGGCGCGAACAAACGCGAAGGTGGCCGCGTACATCAAAGTGGTTGTTGGGGGACTGACGCTTCGCGGAGGCCATCCCAAAAACAAAGAAAGGGAGGCGCTGAAACATGGCAACTCACAGAGACCCTGTTCGATGCTTTGCACCACTTGAAGTGATCGAGCGCCTGCTGGAAATTCGTGCTGAAGCGGGTTACGCTCCCGCCATTTATCTCCTTTCGCCCGATGATTTGGCGGACTATCTCGATGCTTTCGGCTTTGATGTATATGCTTTTTCTGAGGCCGAATCTGAATTTCATTTTGGGGATTACCGAGCTCCCCTGGCACCGGGTGGCGATCATGCCCACTGCTCGCTAAAAACGCACTAGAATTACAAAGAGCTGTTCGAATCGTGAGACAAGATGCGCTTTCTTGTCTCCCGTTTTCGATTTAGGTTAACGCCTTGACTACGAAGAAAGTAATGTCATCGGTCGCGCCAAGGCCGTCCGTCCAGTCGAGTACGTCCTTCTGAACGGCCATTATCAAATCTTTCGCGCGCAAGCGCCTGGCTGCCCTGACCGAGCTAGCAAGTCGGTCGCGCCCAAATTCCTCTCCGCTCGGACTCATTGCTTCAGTCACTCCATCGGTGTACAGCACGAGCAATTCATTCGGCTCAATCGTCAAGTAGTACTCGTGATAACGGGTGTCCCTGAAGATTCCGAGAGGCACTCCGCCCCGCTCCATGAACTGTGCATTACCTTTTGCGTCGAGCAACAGCGGCGGATTATGGCCCGCATTCGTGTAGGACAGCGTCCGATTCGTAGCGTCGAGAATCCCATAGAATGCCGTCACGTACTGGTTGCGCTCAATTGACTCCCACAGCAGGTAGTTCACTTTGGCCATGGAGATATGAGGGGCGTAGCCGATATGTGTGGCTGCACGCAGGCTTGCGCGCAGGAAGGCCATCAACAGGGCTGCCGCCACTCCTTTTCCTGCGACGTCAGCGATAACCAAAGATATCTGGTCGTCATAGATTGGCACCCAGTCGTAATAGTCCCCGGAAACTTCCTCGGTCGGGACATTGTAGGCGCTGATGTCAAACCCTTCCAACTGCGGATCATTTGGCGGCAACAACTCCAACTGAACTTGCCTGGCAACTTCAAGCTGCCCTTCGAGTCGCTTCTTTTCAATTAACTGCTCGTGCAGCATCACCTTTTCGATGATGATCGCGACCTGTGATGCCAGCATCATGAGCACTTCAAGATCGTCGTCTGAGTAGGCATTTAGTTCATCGCTCTCAAGGTCGAAAACACCGATCACTTCATCATTTGAGATGATCGGGGCTACCATTTCCGAGCGAGTTTCTTCTCGGGCGTTAATATAAAGAGGATCGTTGCGAACGTCGGGCGAGATGATTGGCTCTGTCGTCAGCGCCACATGGCCGATAATCCCCTCGCCAAGTTTCAGGTGGAGTCCCGAAAGTTCGTCTATGTCATATCCCCTAACTGCTTCGGCCTCGAACACGCAGGGTTCCTCACCGCGGGCCACAGCCGCCTGATCCACGCACCTCAGGACAAAAATGCCTGCCGCATCGTAGGGGATCAGAGAATCGAGCGTCCCCATAACAAGATTGAGAACTTCTTGCAGATCGAGCGAGCGGCTGATCTTTTTGGTGATGTCGAGAAGCATGCGCAGTTTATCGGTCGTGGTCAGACCTTGCGCAGGCGCCTCTTTTAACTGTTCATGCATACTCGAGAATAGGTTTTTCGGTTGAGAAAATGACACTAGAACTTCAAGAAGTGATTATAAGGGGTTGAGCCTCCGGCATGAAGCCGGGAACATTGCTACTTTACGCACGCGGAACGCTTTGTTCAAGTTGAGCCGATTTGTAGGTGCTCCAGAGATGAGTAACTTTCAGGCGATATTCAATCAGATCACGGCTAACTCGGAAATGCCGGGCTGCGTCCGCTGCTGATTTGCCTTCCAGAACCGCTCGTCGCAGAGCTGCAAAAGGTACCAGAGCAGCTGCGCCAATCGCATAAGCAGCTTCTTCATCCAGCTTCCGGTAGTCGCGGGCCAGGGTCTGGCCGCGCTCCTCATCAGCAATTACGGCCAGTCGGTTAGGTTTGTGTCCTAGAAAGACGTGGCAAATCTCCTCCATCAAGGTTGCGTTAGTTCGGGCAGGCCCGTGATTCGGGTTGAGTACTACGATTCTTCGGCCATCGGGCAGAGGTCTCGAGCAGGCTCCGCCAGACCATTCCTCCGATGCCGAACCAAGCAGGAGTTCCCGGCTCTGGCTGCTGAGACCCTTGATTCGCTCAATATCAACCACGAAGAGATTGGCAAAGCGTGCGAGGTCGAAGGGATTTAGAGGGGCATCGCGACGAAGACGAGCAAAATCACGCAGGCCCATAGCTTTCAACTCAAACTTTCGCCACTTTTCGCCTGGAGGTAAATCGGAGTGGACCACGCGAGCAGTATAGCCTGATTCTGATGTTATTACTGAGAAGCTGAATTCAGCGGCGCTTACGTGCAGTTCTTTCCGGCTCCGTTCGGCTGAACTGGGCGTAGGCCACGCGAAAGAGCTCAGATAGTGCGGAAGCAGTTTCCGAAGTAAGGTTGCGATCCGCTCTAAGATGGGCTTCGACGATTTCCGGCGTTGATTCGCGTGGGAAGTAAACTACTGCCTGGGCCTCTTCGCCTTCAGACCGGCTGCCGAGAATTCGCTCCATGGGCACGTCGAGCCAGGTGGTAAGTCTTTGCCGTTCTCAATACGAGACAGGGTCGAAGCCGAGACGCCCGTGGCGTTAGCGACATCTCGCAAACTTGCGCTTAACTGCTCTCGCTTGCGACGAACAGAGCGACCCAGCTCTTCCGTGTTCACGAGCGTCCTATTCGTAGGTCGTTTCATGGGCCTGAAACATAACACACCTTAGTTTTAGACACAAGACTTCGTGCTATGGCTGAAACGCATTCTATAATTTAAGGACTCGAAAAGAGTGAACCAGGACTTTTACAGCCCCGGTTCAGCTTTATGCAACTGAAGTGGAATTCTTCGATTAGTTGGATTATGGCTGGGCACGCCGACGCATCGCGGACATAGCTAAATCACGGGCCCGCGGCAAGACATCTATGGCGCGGGCGACTTGCAGGTCGTCGATGGCTATGAAGACCCGATCAGCTACAACTCGCCCATAGGCGGCAGTCACGATGTTGAATCGCAGCTGCAACTCGATGAAGGACCGGTTTGAGTCCAACAGAGGGGCCGACGCCCTCAGTGACGGATCTTTGGCCACAAACTCTTTAAAGGCCTTGAAGAGCAGGTCGGTCATCGGAAAATCCGAAGGCTGGAGGTCGTGACTGAAATCGATTGCCTGCTGAACTGTGTAAGCTTCGAAATCACGGACCCGGCCGTTAACTAACTCCCTGGTAAAAGCAAAGACTGGATTCACCAGACGACGTTGCACCGGGGTGATTGTTCTTGGACTTACACTCTCGTCAGGCGAAATACCGCCTCCACCGTAGACCGCACGTCCGCTGTCAGTCTTCGTCTCCGGACCAGCCGGCTTTTCAGGCGCGTCCTGACGATCCAGGCGAATCGAACCGCCATGCGTGTAATAATCGTAGAAGCCACCGTTAGAGTAATCCCGCTGAATCAATCGACCCGAAGGAGTAAAGTACTTAGCAGAAGTAAGAGTTAAACCCGCGCCGTACTCCAGCGGAATGATGCTTTGAACCAAGCCTTTCCCAAAGCTGGTTTTTCCCACTATCAGTGCTCGATCGTGATCTTGCATTGCACCGGCCACGATCTCCGAAGCCGATGCTGTATTCTCATTAATCAGGATGACTAACGGCGTCTGATCCGGTGAGCTATTTCTGGATTCGTAGGTGTTGTCTCTGAGACCGTTTCGTCCTTTTTGCGTCAGTATCATCTGACCGCTGGGCAAAAACACTTCCGCGACGTGGATTGCCTGATCCAGAAACCCGCCCGGGTTGTTTCGCAGATCGAGCACCAGCGAGTTCATACCTCTTGAGCGAAGGCCTTCAATAGCTTCCTGAAGCTCATCGGTTGTCGTGTAATTAAACCCCCGAGTCATATCAACGTATCCGACACCGGGTTTGATCATGTAAGCATCGGGAATGGATGGTTGAGGTACTGCATCGCGCGTAATCTCGGCGGTCTGCACGCGCTTATCGGCAGCACGCTCAACAGTAATCTTTACGACCGAACCGCGGGGACCACGAATCTTGTCGCGCACGTCGATGGAGCGCTTGCCCGCCATCTTGACGCCATCAACTTCGAGAATTCGATCGCCAAATCGCAGGCCGGCCCGGTTTGCCGGCGCCTTGTCGAAAGTGGCCGCGATAAAGGTGTCGGTATCGTTGCCGATGGTATAGTTTTGAATCGATGCGCCGATCCCGAAATATTCAGAGCGCTGATCGGTTTTTAGCTCATCAAACTCTTCCCTATCGTAATAATTCGAGTGCGGATCTAGCGAGCGCAGCATCCCGATAATTGATGACTTAAAAACCGAGTTGTAATCGAGCTTCTTCCCCTCGATGTGGTTTTCCCGGATAAGCTCCAGCGCTTCGTCGAAATCTCTTTCGATCAGTGGAACGGCACTACTAGCGTCTACGCGGGTGCCACGTCTGCCCGGCGCCGGGGCCCCCGCAGGCGGCTTTCCAGCTGCGCGACCCAGCGGAGGCTGGGTCTGCGGCTTCTGTTGCGAAAAAACAAGACCGGGAATTATGAGTGTGAAGAGGAAGAGGGCAATTGCGGCCCGTGAGAAAATCGTTTTCAACACCAGTACCTCTGAATCAATGTTAGCTAGTATAGTCTACCAAACTTAGTTCACCAGTCGGACTGCAATACTAAAGGATGCCGTCTAAGTGGGCAAGGTTGTGCACGCCGCAGTTGGTTCCAGGGCAGGCTTCCGCCCTCGCCCAGGAATAGAAAAGTGCTAAACGGGTGAATGTCCATTCCCACGAATTTGGAAGTTTATCTGCTTTTGTATGAGCGTACCTTGACGGGCCTTCAGATGCCTCCGTAGAATGAACTTACTAACGGTAGTCAACGTAAGTATCAAATCAAGTCGATCTAGTGGATCATTTTTAAGGAGCTTCAGATATGAGCAGCCCATACCAGAGGGAAGAGCACCGTGAGTCCGAAAAGGTTGATGATTTAATGCTTCGCGGAGACGAGCCGCATGGTGATTCCGAGGACCCGGCACGAACTGTTTCATCGGTACGCGACATCGCCTCCCGTATCCCTGAATCGCTGAGTGCAATCGGGCGCGACATCAGCCGAACGATTGAGCGAGCTATGTCCGCAAAGGACGATTACGTGGTTGCCGTTAAGATCTCCCCCGAAGCCCAGGACAAACTCGAGCAATTAGTTCAGGCCGGCGTTTTTCGCAACCGCGCTGAAGCCGCTGGTTTCCTGATCGACGTTTGGCCGCGTGGAACAGAAGCTTGCTGAGATTGAACGCCTGCGTGCAGAATTGCGCAGCATGATTAACGAAAAGCCGACCTAATCCGGACCTTTACGGCGCTCCCCTTAAGTTCAACACAGAACTGTTTTCCCACCCAGGGGGAGAGCACGCCCAAATAAAAATTAGGCGAATCGAGACAAAACGTGGCAGAAACTTTTCAGCTCCCACCAACAACAATCCGGCAATTCATGCTACCAAATGGTCTTCGCGTCATACTGAGCAAGGATCAGTCTGTTCCTGTAGTCTCCGTCGCCGTTTATTATGATGTAGGCTCGCGCAACGAGAAAGAGGGCCGTACCGGGTTCGCCCATCTTTTCGAACACATGATGTTTCAAGGATCGGAGAATGTTCCCAAGGCTGCCCACTTTCAGCACATCTTTAATGCGGGCGGAACAATGAATGGCACAACGTCCACCGAGCGCACAAACTACTTTGAAACGCTCCCTGCCAATTATCTTCCGCTGGCGCTGTGGCTCGAGAGCGATCGCATGCGCTCATTGAAAGTGACACAGGAGAACCTGGACAACCAGCGCAATGCAGTCCAGGAAGAGAAAAGATTACGTTACGATAATCAGCCTTACATCAATGCCTTTCTGCGCATCAATGAGCTGATCTTCAAGAATCCGGCCAACGCACATTCGACCATCGGCTCGATGGAGGATCTGGACGCTGCTACAATCGACGACGTCCGAGAGTTTTTCCGAGTTTTCTACGCCCCGAATAATGCCGTGCTGAGCATTGTCGGTGATTTCGATGAACAAGAAGCTCGCGCTTTGGTGGAGAAGTACTTCGAGGAGATTCCCGGCCAGCCCGATCCGCCTCCAGTTGATGTGAGCGAATCTGGTGAAGTCGCACGAACTCAGGAAACCTACTACGACAAGCTTGCACCGGCCCCTGCGTTCGTCCTGGGTTGGAAGATTCCCGCTCGCAGGACACCAGACTACTACGCGCTTACACTTGCTGCCGAACTGCTTTTCGAAGGAGATAGCTCGAGGCTCTACCAGAAGTTGGTTAAGGGTGATGAGTCGGTGGTTTCAATTCAGGGGGGCGTAGATGAGCGACGCGGGCCATCGGCCTGGTACATTTTCGCTCTGCCAAAACCTGGGGAAGAGGTAGTCGTCATCCGCCAGGAGATCTTTGATGAGATAAAGCGCCTGGGAACGTGGGGCCCATCCGAGGGGGAGATGGAAAAGCTGCTAAACTCATTGTGCAATGACGCTGTTCGTGGCAGGCAATCAACGATGTATCGCGCGCAACGCATCGCCGAGTATGCGCTCTATGACGGTGATCCCCACCTAATCGATTCCGAGCTCGATCAGTATTTACGAATCACTGCTGAGGACATCAAGGGCGCAGTCAGTCGCTTTCTCGATGTCGAGAATCGAGTGGTGCTCGATATCATCCCCGCCGCGCTCGTGGATGAGGAAGCAGAGATGCCCGCGGCCGCATCGCCTCTGCCCTCAGGAGACGCGAAACAGCACACGGCGCCCGCACCGCAAATACCTCCTCCACAACCGACTCCCGCTGCAGCGCCGGGGGCGGCCCTGGGGGAAACCGCCCAGGTTCCTGTTCCGGCACAGCAACCCGCAGACACCACTAAACAGACTGATATCGGCTCAGGACCCTTGCATCCGTAAAAATGACTCCACAGGAATCCTTTCGCCACCAGGCGCCCGCGCCCCTGCCTCCCCGACCGATCCACATTCCGCGAGCGTCGGAGACTACGCTGTCGAACGGTCTGACCGTCGTCATAGTTGAAGACTCCCGGTTGCCGCTGGTCAGTTACCGTCTGGCGTTCCGAGCAGGCGACGCACATGATCCTCCCGAACTGCCCGGGTTGACTGACCTGTTGACGGGACTCTTAACGGAGGGCACGGAATCCTTGACGAGCCGGCAAATTGCCGACGAAGTCGGAAGAATGGGAGCCACGTTGAGCTCCGGAGCAAACTCCGATTACACCACTGTCGGCGCCTCATCGCTGGCAACTTTTAGTGACAACATCCTCGACCTGATTACGGATGTAACTTGCAATCCTTCTTTTCCTGAGAACGAGGTCGAACTGATCAAGCAAAACACGAAGGAGAGTCTCAGACAGCAGAGAGCCCAGCCATCCTTTCTCGCGACTGAGATGGTCTCGCGGGTAGTTTTTGGCAAACATCCCTACTCTGTAATTGCCCCTACCCTGGAATCGCTCCACGCAATCACGCGAGAAAGAATCGTCAAGTTTCACCGTTCAAAGTTCTTGCCTAACAATGCTGTGTTCGTCATAGCAGGTGACGTTCGATCTGATGTTCTCCTCAAAAGGATCGAGAGTTTGTTTGGGGACTGGCAGCCTGGGGAACTTCCAAAGGATGATTTCCCTGCCCCTCCATCCCGCGCGTCTCGCTCGGCGTATCTCGTGGACCGGCCAGGTTCCGCTCAGTCAAATATCGTGATTGCCAATACTGGAATAACGCGCACTAGTCCGGATTATTTTCCGATGTTGCTCATGCACACAGTTTTGGGAGCTAATGCTTCCTCGCGGCTGTTCATGAACCTGCGCGAGGAGAAGGGCTACACCTACGGCGCTTATTCAAGTCTTGATGCGCGCCGCACAGCGGGAACTTTTCGCGCCAGCGCTGAGGTTCGAACACCTGTTACCGGCGATTCGCTGAAGGAGTTTTTCTACGAGTTGGATAGAATCCGCACCGAGCCGGTGTCGGAGAAAGAGGTTATAGACGCTAAGTCGTATCTAACCGGAGTCTTTCCTCTTCGCCTGGAAACTCAGGAAGGTCTGATCGACCAGTTGGTACAGATAAAAATGTTCGGCTTGCCTGACGATTATCTGGAGACTTACCGGCAACAAATTCATGCGGTGACTATTGAAGAAATTCAAGCAGTGGCGGCGACGTATGTGAGGCCTGACGAGGCTGCGATTGTCATTGTTGGGGATGGTGCCGAAGTTCTAGAGCAGGTAAAGCCCTATACCGATGCGATTGAACTCTACAATACAGCTGGCAAGCGCAAGGAAAAACTTTCTGCGCCTTCAGACCCCAGGGGCGAAAGCGATATGGCACTCATCGTAGGCGACTGGACGATAGACATTCAAACGCCGTTTGGACAAAACATTCCCGCGACTCTCAAAGTCTGGCAAACAGAAGCCGGACTGGGCGGGAGCATTGCATCCGAGATGGGTGATGCGAATATAGTTTCAGCGGCACTCGTCGGCGATTCATTCGCGGCTACATTATCGTTTGAAATGGGCGGTAAAGCGTTGGAAGCTAAGATTGCCGGTGAGGTTGGCGGAACGCAGATGGACGGAAGCATCAGCCTGCAAGATTCACCTGAGTTGCCATTCACGGGCACCAAAACATCCTAGCCAACGGCTGCCGCGCGATCGCAAGCGGGGTTTCACCAACACTTTTTTCGGAGATCAAGACAAAAAACCGCCCGGCACATTGCGCATGCCGGGCGAAATCACAGGAGGAACCGAGTGTTATGGTGGTCGCTATATTTTGCGGCCATCCTGATAACCTCGAAGATAGATGAGTCCGAGCGGGAAACCGTTGCTCGCTAGGATCCAATACAGAACCGCGCCATCAAGCGGTAGCGACCGGATCCAAGCACTCAGCGCACAGTAAAACCGCAGTGACACCCGTTGAGTTTGGGATCCGGTCGCTCCGCTTGCTGTTTCTGTAGTGAGCTACGACGTTGCCTGCGCTTAAAGGTGTTCCTTAACGGGGCTGAGTTTTGACAGCTGTTTAGCTCCTGCACTCACCTTTCATACCGTAGAGTCATTCCATTACCGCCCACAGCCCAGCCGATTTGCTTATTAAAGTGGAGTGCAAACAGGTTGTTCTTAATAGTGGATTCCTGCTGGTTCCAGGACACTCCGGCATCGTCGCTGCGCAGAATTGTGCCGGCACGTCCCACAGCCCACCCTTCATCGTCACTCACAAACTCGACGCTGAGCAACGTGGAACGTATTCCCGCGGTCACCGGCGTCCAGGTGATGCCACCGTCGGTTGTCCTCAAAATGGTGCCCCGCTCGCCCACAGCCCAGCCTCTTTTATCGTTGCGAAATTCCGTGTGGAAGAGCGTCGCAGTGGTTCCTGACGTCTGCCGGTTCCAGGTGTGACCACCATCGACCGTGTTGATGATCGTTCCCTCAGCCCCCACAATCCAGCCGCGGCGGTCGTTATCGAAATCAATGTGGATTAACTCCGAACGGGTGGGCGCGCGCTGACGTTGCCACGTTTCCCCTTCGTTATTGGTATAAACAAGAATGCTGTCGATTACTCGATCTAGCTTGCTTACTGAACCCACTACCCAGCCCTTCTTCTTGCTGGAAAAGCGAACGCTGTAGAGTTCTACAGTAGCCCCTTCGAACTCGCTCGGAAGAAAACGACGCGACTCGCTCCACCGCGTTCCATTGTCACGGGTTACGAATATCGTGTTGCCGGCGATCAGAAATCCGTCATCCTTATCGCGGAAATAGATATCGTTAATTGCGTCAGTAGTTCCCACGCTCTGCTGGACCCACGTGCGCCCGCCATCATCAGTACGACCAAGAAAACCGTTGTCGCCACCTACCCAGCCTCTTTTGCTATCCAGAAAAAATACCGTATTCAGATCCCCGGTCGCAGACGAGCTTTTGGTCGCGATCCAACCCTGCTGTGCGAGCGTAGAAAACGCAGTAGCTAGCAGAACGAGGAAAGCTATTGAGCACTGTGTCAGGCCATGCTTATTTTGAAGTGTCATTCTCATTCACCCAGGTGCGATTAAGAGCCCGCTGCCAGACAGCCGCGCCCAGGACTAGTCAATGCCTCTAGTCCGGTCGGCGGCTCGCTGGTTTGAATTCTGACTTTGTACATTAATTCCGGCTCGTAATACAAATTGGGCCACGCATTCGAGTTTTATGAATGCATGGCCCAATAGTTGGTCGTACGGCAGGAGCGTTCTATTGACCTGCCGCCGTGATGCGGTAAACCTTTCCTTCGAAGACCACGACTATGCGCTCACCCAGGGCGAAAAAGTCTGCGAGGCGTGGCTTCTGTTTCAGCAACGCAAAGTAGTCGTCGCTACTGAATTTCATCGTAGTCTCCGGCAAACGGGCTTCGGGCTTAAACTCCGCGTCAGTCCAAACGCCTTCACGCAGATAGAATGTCTTACCACCTACCGTCCTAACTGCGGACGAGAGAGAGTCTCGATCGAAACGCTCGGCTTCCTGCTGTTCACGCGAGCGCTTGCTTTGCTGCACGCCGGCAAGGCCGGTCGTGGCCCGCGCGTCAGCGGCTTTCACGGCCGGCGGTGGAGGTGCATTCGCAGGTCTCCGTCCTCTCCCGAGGGTGATGCCGGTGGCTGAAGTCCGCGTAGTGTCCTGAACCTGGGCATTGGGTTCAACTGCAAGATATGAAGTGTATGGCGTAACGATGCCGTAGCGGGTTCCCAAATCCACAATCTCGTCTCGGAGTTCCCTTTGCTCACCGTTCGTGCGAACCTGCTCCATTAACCAGCCAACTCGGCGTGTGGCCCATAGACGCGGCAGAAAGTCATTCGATTCTGCTCGCAGGGGGAAACGGAGATTGTTGTAGAGGTGGTTTCTGTTTGCACCGCCCGACTTTCCGCTCAACTGCAACCGCACAAAATCCATGTCGATGGCATTGCTGTAACGGCCGATAAGCGTAATCTGCGAACCTCGAAAAAGATCGGGAAGCTCGCGAGGGTAAACAAGATCCGTTTGAACTCCGGACATGTCGAGCCGAAGATCAGTAAGCACCGGATAATTCACCTTGGCGAAGAAGTTTGAGACTTTGACTTCGAGATCTTCTTGCGGCTCGACGTAATCGGCAACACCGCCGTTTTCAGCCGCAAGTTTGTCGAGTAAAGCCGTGTTGACGTCATAACCAACGCCGAAAGTGAAAAGACGCAGACCCGGTATCCGCGCTGAACGCGCGTTGTCGACGATTCGAGTGGGGTTCGTCTCGCCAACAGTCGGCAACCCATCAGTCATGAAGATTAAAATTCTGGGGCGATTATTCGCTTCAAACTGCCGCATTCCGACGAGTAGTGCTTGATTGATATTCGTACCGCCGACAGGCCTTAGCGACTGCGCAAAACCCTCACCGCGCTTGCGTCCCTGTTCATCGGCTGGAATCATCCTCGTTTCCATCAGCCGTTCTTCACCGGCGAACGAGACTACGTTGAAACGGTCCTGAGGACGGAGAATTCTGATTCCGTAAAGCAAAGCCGCCCGGGCTTTTTCCATCTTCCCGGCGTCAGCCATCGAGCCAGACGTGTCCAGCACAAAGACAATGTCCTTAGCTGCGTATTCCTGTTCCGACCAATCGTCTTTCGGCGAAATCATTAACAGGAAGTAACCATCTCTGCCTGCGTCACGATGAGTCAGCAGCGTTACGCCAAAGTCTTCGTCCGAGAGCGTGTAGAAGAGTTGAAAATCCTGCGGCTCCTTGCCGGCCTGGGATTGGAACGAAACAACTGAACGGCGCTCTCCATCGCGCTTGACCTCGACTGCGTGCGTGGGCGAATAGATATTGCGCAGTGGTTCTTTGCTTTCCAGCTCGATGCGTCCAGAGACGGAGCCAATCTGAGTCGTCTGGCGACCGCTCCCAAGGGGATAGTGATAAGCTACGGTTCCAGATTCAGCTTTCAGGACTTGAGTGTAGGTAAGTTCAAGCTTCTTGTCTGAATGAGGCGGGATTGGAAAGATGCTGGCTTGAAAAAGGTCTTTGCCGGCGTATTCCAGCAGCCCGGGATCTCGTTGTCGTCTGACAATCTCATCATAGATACGTCGAGCCTCTTCGCGAGACCGAACCTCACCCACAAGGCGCCGGTCGCCGTCCCAGATAGCAAACTCGACGATGGAAGCCGACTCAGGAATCGGGAACAAGTAAGTGCCTTCGAGCGTCGCATCCGTGTCGTTGCGGAAGACCTGTTCGAGATGGGTGGTCGCCACTTGCGAGAGAATCTTGGTATCAATTTTGATGGATTTAATCGGCAGCGTGCGGGGCATAGTGACTGGTGGGACAGGACGGGGTGGTCGAGGGCAGCGCTCGCAAGGCCCCGGCACAATTACGCCTTGACCGTTGGCCGTGAAGGCGGTCACAAAAAGGAATAGCAGGCTGCAAAGCGCTAATGTTCTGGTTCGCATCTTGTCCTCAACTCAAAGAAGCTATAGCGGTAAACCGCTGCCTTACGTGAGTAGAACGTATTAGACGAGCTTTCTTGCGTCAGTATAGTTCCCGCAGCCGCTCGTTAGAGATGGCCACTATCGTTACATACAGGATGA
>CAJDUJ010000014.1_pt1 | contig 14308 bp, 13 predicted proteins | sample 7390331 | NCBI WGS metagenome assembly CAJDUJ01 (sample SAMEA7055674, study PRJEB34461) | soil metagenome | biome: terrestrial ecosystem; feature: Peninsula; material: soil | place: Antarctica | collected 2016 | reverse complement strand
GTCGAAAGGAATGCGTCATGTTAAAAAGAATTCGTGGTAGAACCGTCTGATAACTCGATAGCGTCGCCTTCGAAAAGCTTATTGCTCCCTACCGGGCGAGGGAATAGTAATCGACATAGGAACCGGAGACGGTCTCTTTGTATACCAATGTGCTCGTCAGAACCCGAGAAAGTTCTACATCGGGATAGATGCGAGCGCTCGTCCGCTGGAGAAGATCTCCGAGAAGATCCACAGGAAGCCTGCTAAAGGCGGCCTGCCGAACGTGCTTTTCCTGCAGGCTGCTGTCGAGGATCTCCCGTCTGAATTAGACGGAGTTGCTGACGACGTACACGTTCATTTTCCCTGGGGTAGTCTGCTTGGAGCCGTGGCTGCGGGAGATGACGTCCTGCTAAGAAATCTGCGACGTATTTGTTCTTCAGGGGCGCTTTTGGAAGTGATAATCGGACTGGATCCCAGGCGAGACGTTTCGGAGTTGGACCGCCTGGCGATCCCAACTATGTCCGTCGGCTACATAGATTCCGTCCTCGCTCCCAGATATCGAGATGCCGGATTCGAGATAATCGAAAGAGGGATAGTTCCTTCGTCAGAATGGCCGAAGATTAAGACATCCTGGGCAAAGCGGCTTAGGGGAAGTACAAGTCGATCGCTAACGTACATAATCGGTCGTGCCACTGCTTCTGCCCTTCTGACGCCCGAGTTAAGACGTTAAGTCGATCGTCACTAGCGGGTAGTAAGCATGCCGATAAGTATTCGCCTTGCCACATTGGAAGATATTCCGCCGCTACAACAACTCATACCTGAATCCGTGCGCGCTCTTAGCGCGACTTATTACAATTCCGATCAGATCGAAAGCGCTTTGATTTATATCTTCGGTGTAGATACGCAACTGATACGTGATAAAACCTACTTTGTCTGGAACCAAGTAAAGATCCTGCGCGAATCCGCGCCTTTTACGTTCATCCGCGCTGGACGCGAAAAGGAATAGGCCGCCAAATCATCAGCGCCTGCGAAGACGCGGCGAGAGCCAGCGGCTTCACTAGACTCGAGCTTGTTGCCACACTGCCGGGCCAACCGCTTTATTCGGCAAGCGGATACTCCATCGCAGAGCCAGTGGCGGTGACTCTGGCAGATGGTCAGTTGTTTTCTGGGTTTCGAATGGAGAAAATCTTGGACTAGGACTTAACCGCCGCTGCCAGTGACCGCCATGAGGAATGCAAAAGATCATCAATTCTGGCCCAATCCTGTTCCGCAACTCCGCCAGTCTCAGCTTTTCTGTCGCGAATTGTCATCGCCTCTGCGCGCAACCGTCCGTGTTCCATGAGACGATCAACCGGCGCATGGTAGATCTCGGCCTGTAGCTCCGCGAGCGCCCGATCGAGTTCGCCAGATTTATGCTTTGCACGATCGCGGTGAATAATCCACCATTCAAGCTCCAGTCGGGCTGCCCGATTCACATCAAAAGGCAGATCGCTCGTCTGGCGTATCGACTCGTAAAACTTTACGAGATCAGGCAGCGCCTTTTCGTAGTCTGAGCGCTGCTTGCCTTTCTGGAAAACGAATGCGGCGTTCGCCGCGTAATAGGCAACGCGGTTAGATCTAATCGGCGGCATGTTGTATTGCGTGCGCAGCAACTCGGAGAGTTGATTGAAGAGACGCACACGCTGCCTTTCGTAGTAAGACCGCCACATGGCCGTCTCAAGCCGTGCCACTTCATCGGGATTGAATTCTCGAAGATGTGCGGTGCGGGGTGCGTAGAGATCGTAGAGGGCCCATGCGATTATCGCCACGAGGAGAACAGCGACAAGCTTGAGAAATAGTCTTAACCGAGGCTTTGCTGCTTTGTTGCGCATAGCGGATTAGCTCCGTAAGATCGAGTTTGCTTATAGATACGGCTGCCAACCGAATGACCCAAGCTGTGGTCAGAAGTGTTGCTCAAAACAAAATACAAAGGCATTCGAGTTACAGGAGATCCACAGGTCCCAAACTTTACCACTATCTCTTTTCGCGTTTTCTTCGCTGCGGAGCTATTATCTGCGGGCGCGAAGTTTTCACCAAACAAAAAGGAGATAGGACATGAATCCACCCCCGGCGCCTGGCGTTTCGAAGAATGAGTCTTGGCCCAGCTTGCCGCTCGATGCATGGAGAGAAACGTACGCGACCCTCCATATGTGGACGCAAATTGTGGGCAAGATCCGCCTCACATTGGCTCCGCCCGTCAATCATTGGTGGCACTGTGCCCTGTATGTGTCGCCCACTGGACTCACAACTTCCGCAATGCCTTACGCAGGCAAATTGGTAGAGATGAAGTTTGATTTCCTTGAGCACAAACTGCTCATAGAGACGAGCGATAAGATAACAAGATCTTTGCCACTCGCCCCCCGCTCAGTGGCTGACTTTTATCAGGAACTGATGTCGACGCTGAAATCCATGGGGATTGAGGTGGCCATTTTCACGAAGCCGCAGGAAGTTCCAAATCCAATCCCGTTTGAAGAAGACACTGAGCACGCTTCATATGACCCGGAATACGCTAACAGGTTCTGGCGCGTTCTCTCTCACGTAGCGGTGCTCTTCGAAGAGTTCAGAGGAAGTTTCATAGGTAAGTGCAGTCCGGTTAATTTCTATTGGGGCAGTTTCGATCTGGCAGTCACACGATTTTCCGGTCGGCCCGCGCCCGAACGGCTCGGAGCAGATTTGATCACCCGCGAGGCCTACTCGCATGAGTGCATTAGCGCTGGCTTCTGGCCCGGAGCAGGGTTCACGGGGGCCGCCTTTTACTCCTATACGGCACCGGCTCCGCCCGCTCTGGAAAAAGCACCGGCCCAACCGGGCTTTTACAGCGAGGACCTGAAGGAGTTTGTGCTCACCTACGACGATGTTCGCAACTCAGCCTCACCACGGGACACTGTGTTTCAGTTTCTGCAGAGTACCTATGAGGCGGGCGCCGATCTCGCACAGTGGGACCGCGGGGCATTAGAGCGAACCACGAAATAGCCGGGGTCTTCAAGCGGGTAGCCCGCTTGGGGTGGTAAACTGCAGGTCAGAATCAGATGCAGAGCTTCCTCGACGACTTCAGAGAAACAATCGAGATAGCCGAGAAACGGCTGTTAACAATCTCTGAACCGCAGAGCCAGATTTCCAGGGCCGAGGGTAAATGGTCGCCGAAAGAAATCATCGGCCATCTGATTGATTCAGCCGCCAATAATCATCAGCGTTTCGTTCGGGCCCAGTTTAACGACGAGCTGGCGTTTTGTGGCTATGAACAGGAGGACTGGGTGCGTGTGCAAGGCTATAATCAAGAGCCATGGCAACAACTGGTTCAGCTCTGGAAACACTACAACCTGCACCTCTTGCATCTGATGTCGCTGGTTCCTGAACAAACGCGAACTAAACCACGCGCGACACACAATCTCGATCAGATCGCCTGGAAGACCGTTGCGAGAACCGAAACTGTTACACTTGACTACTTCATGCGCGATTATGTTACTCACTTAAAGAATCACTTGCGGCAAATCACTGATACCTAGTGCAGCGTTACTGTTGCCAGACCAAACGCAGCGTCAAACACGATCCACGCGCGGTTCCCACGCAGGCAGAGCGGGGTGCCATAGGTAACTAGGAAATCACATGAAAATGACACAACAATTCATGTTGGTTCGTGTAATTTTCGTGTATCGGTTATGTCGGTCGACATCTTGCACAAACGCCAAAGAAACTGCAGACTTGCTCCTGGATCGAGTCAGACCGGGTGAAGGTGCGGCGTCATTCACACCTGGTGCAACACTGAATTCTTGCAGCTTGACTCTAGCGAGATTTGACCCGGTCGCATCGGTTTTGTATTGACCAGCTTGCATTTTGTTTGTGCCAACCTGCATTAGTACGTTCCCCCCCCGTGCTTGTAATCAGGTACCGGCAGTCTTATTCTTACCACCTTCTGAGGGACACTATTGGTGGCGTAGACAGGAGAGTCTCTAAAATGGAATATACATTTGAACAGCTCAAGCACATGACCGTTGCTGAACTTCGCGAGATTGCCAAGGGAATCGAGCACGAGGCGGTGCAGGGCTACACCCAACTGAATAAGGAACACCTGCTTGTCGCCATCTCCAAAGCTCTCGGCATTCAGCATGAACATCACGACGTCGTCGGCGTAGATAAGGCCTCCATCAAGGCCCGGATTCGCAAGTTAAAAAGGAAACGTGAGGAAGCTTTAGCAGCCCACGACCACGATGAACTCAAGGTCGTAAGACGAACAATCCACCGGCTCAAAAGACAGATAAACCGGGCCACTGTTTAGTTATCAAATCTCCAGCAGGGAGGGTTGCCAGGTTGAAACGCAATGTGGCATGCGAGTGTTTTCGAATCCCGAAGGGATGATGTGCCAAACCCAAACCACATCAGTACCCGTTCTTGAAGACCATTGACTTTCATTTCAACTTGGCATAGAAACTCCGGCAGCAAATTCGCCTTTCTAACAACACGCCAAAAGTGAGGTAGCTTATGAAGACGGCTATTAGCGTCGACGTCAATGGTGTCAGCCACGAAAACGAAGTCGAGCCCCGGTTATTGCTCGTCCATTATTTGAGAGATATCCTCGGCCTAACCGGCACCCACATTGGTTGTGAAACCTCACTCTGCGGCGCCTGCACTGTGTTCATCGATGGCCAGGCGGTTAAGTCGTGCACGATGTTCGCGGTCCAGGCAAATGGGTCGAGCGTCACGACCATCGAAGGCCTAGCCACGAACGGCGAACTTCATCCTGTGCAAGAGGGCTTCTGGGAACGCCATGGCCTGCAATGCGGTTATTGCACGCCCGGAATGATCATCGCCGCCGCGCAGATCCTCGAACGCAATCCCCAACCTACAAGAGAAGAAATTCGCCACGGTCTCGACGGCAATCTCTGCCGCTGTACCGGCTATCAGCACATTCTTGAAGCTGTGGAATACGCGGCAAAGAAAGCCGCGGGATAGGATTTCAGAGTTGAAGCGCTTGTACAACAAGACACACGCTCAAGCGTGAACTCTAACGGAGGAGTTATGGCTAACAAATACGTGGGACAAAGAGTGAAACGGACTGAAGACCCGAGGCTGATAAAAGGCCTGGCACATTACGTCGACGACATAAGACTTCCTGACACTCTCCACGTTTCTTTCGTCCGTTCCATCTATGCCCATGCGCGCATCAATAGCATCGATACAACCGAAGCATTGAAGGCGCCGGGCGTCGTCGTTGTCTATACCGGTAAAGATATTGCCGAAAAGATCGGGCCAGTGCCTTGCGCAAGTGCGCTACCGGGGCTAAAGGTGCCGGACTATCGAGTGCTCGCACAGGATAAGGCTTATTTCGTAGGCCATCCGATTGCTGCCGTCGTCGCCACCGATACCTATGCCGCCCGCGATGCGGTTGATTTGGTGATGGTTGATTACGAAGACTTACCTGTGGTGGTTGATGTCGAGGCTGCTGCGAAGGGCGGCCCGGTTATTTACGAGAACTTTGGAGACAACATCGCTTACAAGCTTACCGCCGGCGACGGTGATATAGAGGCAGCACTCAGTTCCGCCGATCGGGTTCTCAAACAGCGCATCGTCCATCAAAGACTGGCGCCGATTGCCATGGAAGGAAGGGGTGTGCTCGCTCGCTATTTCCCGGGCGAAGGCGAATTGACGGTTTGGTCGTCAACGCAAATACCTCATCTCCTGAGAACCCAGTTAGCGTTGATGATTGGGTTTCCAGAAAACAAGTTGCGCGTGATTACTCCAGAGGTCGGAGGTGGTTTCGGATCGAAACTGAATGTTTATGCCGAGGAGGCGTTGCTGGGTTGGATCTCGATGCAATTGAACAAGCCCGTCAAATGGATCGAGACGCGACGGGAAAATATCCAGGCGACTATTCACGGACGCGGGCAGGTGGGCTATGTCGAAATCGGCTGCATGAATGACGGCGCCTTGACTGGACTGCGCTATAACGTCTTCGCCGACCTCGGCGCCTATCATCAACTGCTTACCCCTGCAATTCCAACCTTGACCGGCTTGATGCTGTCAGGTGCGTACAAGATTCCGGCTATTCAGATCAATGTGACGGCTTGCTTTACAAATAAGATGGCCACCGATGCTTATCGCGGCGCCGGTCGCCCCGAGGCCACTTATGTCGTCGAGCGCGCCCTGGATTTAGTCGCCGCCGAACTGGGCATCGATGCGGCTGAAGTGAGGCGACGTAACTTCCCTGCTCCTAATGAGTTTCCCTTTCATACGGCCACCGGACTCGAGTACGACAGTGGCGATTACGAAACTGCGCTCAACAATGCCCAGGCGATGATTGGCTACTCAAAGCTGCGCGAGGAACAGAAGCAGGCGCGTGACGAGGGCAGGCTGATCGGGATTGGCATTTCCACCTACGTGGAAATCTGCGCGCTTGGTCCATCACAAGCAATGCCTGCGGGTGGTTGGGAGAGTGCAACAGTCCGCATCGAGCCCACCGGGAAAGTAACGGTGATGACTGGCGCCTCGCCGCACGGACAGGGCCAGGAAACATCTTTCGCCCAGATTGCGGCCGACGAATTGGGCGTGGACTTGAACGACGTGACGGTAATTCATGGGGACACCGGAATCGTTCAGTATGGAATCGGCACGTTTGGCAGCCGCGCGACTGCGGTTGGTGGCACGGCGATGCTCATCGCAATTCAGAAGTTGAAAGAAAAAGCTCACAAGATTGCGGCTCACATGCTGAAGTGCGAAGCTACAAGTCTCGCATTTGAAGGAGGGTGTTATTCCGTACCGGCCTCGAAAGCGGCGGCCGCGGGCGGCACGTCGGATCCCGTCGTCCCTGTTGGGGAGGCGCCTGGCGGAGCACTTCCGGAACCTCACACGGAAGGAAAATCCAGTCTCACCATTCAGGACATAGCCCTGGCCGCGCACATCGCCAAGGATTTGCCTCCTGATACAGAGCCGGGTCTCTCAGCAACCTACTTCTTTGAACCAAAGAACTTCACCTTTCCTTTCGGCACTCACATTTGTGCGGTCGAGATAGATCGCGAGACGGGCGATTTGAAGTTTCTGAGGTATGTCGCGGTGGACGATTGCGGCAAAGTAATCAACCCGATGCTCGTCGACGGCCAGCTCCACGGGGGCATCGTTCAATCAATCGGCCAGGCACTGTATGAGGAAGTCGTCTACGATGAACAAGGCCAGCTCGTGACAGGGACTTTGATGGACTATGCCGTGCCGAGGGCCTCTCAGATTCCCTGGCTGGAGTTGGATCGCACCGAGACGCCGTCGCCAGTAAACCCATTAGGCGTAAAAGGCGTTGGTGAAGCCGGCACAATTGGGGCGACACCCGCCATCGTCGGCGCGATTGTTGATGCTCTGGCGCCGTTTGGCGTTAAGCACCTGGATATGCCGGTGAAGCCGGAAGCGATTTGGAAAATTGTTAATGCGTAACCGGGTGCCGGGTGTCGGGTGTCGGCCAATCAACTTGTTGGCCGGCACCTGACACCCGACACGCGGCACCTAACTTTGGAGGATTAATTCCATGATTCCCGCTCAATTTGATTACCAGGCACCGACGACGATCGATGAAGCGGTGTCGCTGCTTGCCGCGCATCCTGACGAAGCGAAGATACTGGCGGGCGGGCATAGCCTTATTCCGGCGATGAAGCTGCGGCTGGCCCAGCCCGGATTACTCGTGGACATTGGTCGAATCAAAGACCTCGCCTACATTCGCGAGCAGGGAGACCAAATCCTAATCGGCGCGATGACGACGCACTACCAGATCGAATCTTCTGAGGCACTGAAGCAGAGCTGTCCATTACTCCCCGAGTGCGCTTCACATATCGGCGATGTACAAGTGCGTAACAAAGGCACGATTGGGGGTAGTCTTGCTCACTCTGATCCAGCCGGAGATTGGCCGGCCGCTGCCATAGCACTCGGCGCCGAGATGGTTGCCGTAGGCCAGGCTGGCGAGAGATTAATCAAAGCAGACGATTTCTTTGTCGACTTGCTCAGCACTGCCTTGCGGCCCGGCGAGATCCTCCGCGAGATTCGCATCAGGAAAGGTAACGGACGGTCTGGTCATGCGTATCAGAAAGTTCCTCATCCAGCCTCCGGGTTTGCGGTGGTCGGCGTCGCGGTAAATCTTACCCTTGCAGACGATGGCTCCTGCGGATCAAGCAGTATTGGAATAACCGGCGTGGCTTCCAAGGCCTATCGAGCTACGAGTGTGGAATCCGCGCTCAACGGCAAACCACTCGACGAACAAACAATAAGCGCTGCCGCGGTCCACGCTTCAGATGGTGTCGATGCCAATTCGGACCTCTATGCCTCGGAGGAGTATCGCCGTCATCTGGCGCAGGTACACACGCGGCGCGCGATTCAAGCTGCAGCTTCACGCGCCCATTGAAGAAGGAGGCAGGAAGAAGCATTTTTCATTTCTCATTTGTCATTTCTCATTGGTCATTTTTCTGATCTCATTTCGTGGTGCTTCGTGGATTCGTTTGCCTGGCTGAGAGATGAGAGAACGACCCACGAAATCACGCGAACGTGGACGAATAAGAAATCAACAATTCGCGAGTCCCAAATGAAAAATGAGAAATGGAAAATGTTTCTTCCTGCTTACTGCCGTCTGCTCCTGCCTCCTGGCTTAACATCCCTCTTATGAAGATTGAAGGTACTCACCAACTCCAGGCTCCGCGCGAGCGTGTCTATGAATGTCTGACTGATCCTCAGGTGTTGCAACGTTGCATCCCCGGATGCGAACGTCTTGAGAAAACAGGCGAGAATAGTTATTCGGCAACGATCCGGGCTGGAGTAGGCACAATCAAGGGGATCTTCACGGGAACGGTCAAGCTTGAAGATATGCGGCCCCCTGAGCACTATAGGATAGTGGTCGAAGGCAAGGGTACACCGGGATTCATGAAAGGCACCGGAGATTTGGATCTTGAAGCCCAGGGGGAAACCACGATCATCAAATATACGGGGGACCTGCAGGTGGGCGGCACTATCGCAAGCGTGGGCCAGCGGATGATTCAGGGAACTGCAAAGATGATGGCTTCACAGTTTTTCATTGCGTTGGAAGCTGAAGCAAAAACCGCAGCGGGTGAACCGCCACCAAGCCACGGCTTTTTTCGAACGGCCCTGAGGTGGTTCTCAGGGATGCTACGAAAAGTGCTATCTCCGCATTGAGTCCCCCGACGGTTATTCACACCCTGCTCCAGTCCACAATCACCGCGATCGCTGACGCCCATTAGCGATGGAAGCTTCGATCTCCGACATCTTCCGGGGTAGGGCTTCGGTCATCCAGCGGGTGCCGTCCACCGTAACCAGCATATCGTCCTCGATTCGCACGCCCATACCTTTGTACTTCTCAAACGCTGGCCGCACCGCTGCCTTGAACTTTTCCCAGTAGTCTTGCTTCCAACCGAAAGGCTGGTGATCCAGTGCGTCCGGGCGTACGTAGATGCCGGGTTCATTTGTGAACACCATTCCCGGCTCCAGCCTTACAGCGTTGCCGACGTCGTGTACGTTCATTCCCAGCCAATGAGACGTGCCATGCATAAACCAGATGCGATACTGTTCTGAATTGCTATCGGTGATCAAACCCAACTTGAGTAGACCTTCCTTGATAACTCCGCTCGCCGCGCGATGCACATCGGAAAACATTGCGCCCGGACGAATCACCCTGGCGGCCGCATCCTGCGCGTCATACACCACCTGATAAATCTCGGCCTGCGTCGGAGAGAACTTGCCATTCACCGGAAACGTGCGGGTTACATCGGCGGTGTAATGTTCATACTCCGCGCCAACGTCCATCAGTATCAAATCGCCCGGCTTTACCGCTCCCTGCGATTCAATGTAGTGAAGCGTGGTTGCATTTGGGCCACAACCTACGATTGACGGATAGCCCCAGTGGTCGGCGTTGCGCAGCTTGAAGGTGTAGACAACCTCCGCGTCAACTTCATACTCCCATTTCGCATTGCCAGCCGCGAGCCAGGCCCGCTGTTGCGCTTCGTTCGTGATATCGATTGCATGCTGCAGCAGCCTTAGCTCCATCGGGGATTTTCGCAGCCGCATATCGGCAAAGATGGGCCAGGCATTCTTAATAACGAAACCATTCGGGGTCTTGGACCAGTCAGCGGCAAAGCGTTGTTCCCGCGCATACTCGCGGCTGTGCTCGGTGCCACGGGGCACAAGCATGTAAAGCTCAGCCTCGTTCTTCTCCGCCGCGGCGAACACTGACTCGAAGCCAGTCGGGGTTTCCGCCTGGGGTCCACCCGCAGACACCGTCATGAGAACATTTTCAAACTTGGGGCGATACGGCTGGCGGGTGCGCAACCCCTGCAGAAACGGTTCGAGCTCGCGCGCTTCCCAAATCTCCCTGATGCCAGACGCCTGGGCTACCTCTTCCGCGCTGTACATATGCCCGTTCCACACTTCCGAAAGAGCATCCCGTCGGGGTATGAAAAGGATCTCCGGCGTTTGCATGTTGCCAGGAAGTAAGACAAGTGTCGCACGCTTCTGCTTGAGTTGAGTGAGATAGTAGAGATTGTTCTCCTGGCGATACTCGTAGTCGACATCGTTGGCGTAAACTCTCGGCTCCGCACTGAAAAGAATTAGAACACCCTTTGAGCCAACGGTTTGTGCGACTCGTGCGCGACGTTGGGCGAGTTCTGCCTGCCGTTCCTTCTCATCAAACACAGGCGCTGGAGGAGCGGGTCGTATGGCCCCGGGCGTTTCTTTGTTGTCACCAGCTCGCGCTGCGACCATTAATAGCGACGTGCTGAAGAGCATCGCCAGGAGCGCCAGGCATACCCCACTTCTTGATATCGTTTTATGAACCTTCATTAGTCTCCTCGAGCCAATACTTATTTCACTTCAGACCTTCTTGATCGAAATCAACTGGCGGGTAGTTGGTCAGTGTAGAGTTCAAATTTTAGTTTCTGGCCGCGAAACAGCAATTTAAAGGTCGAACTCGAAACTTCCGCAGTCAAACCGACCTACTGCCAACTGGCGCGATAATGGGGGTTCTGACACCGGTCAACTAAGGACGTGGCGGGATCCTGCGGCGATTAACTCTCTGCCTGGGACGAATCACCTGCCGTCTTCCGTCGGGCGTCACCATGACGCGGCTGCCGTCAGGACCGACGATCACTTGAGTGCCATCAGGAAAGTTTCTGATAATTACGTCTCCCAAGCGACGCGTCGAGGGAGGCTGGCGGGGTCGCGGAGTCCTGGCGGGCCTGACCTTCGGCCCTAGCACGATCCGCCTCCTCGGCGGCGGCCCTATCCTCTTGCTGCCTGTCGGCCACCTCTTGTTTGGTCGCCTTCTCCTGTTTCCTGACTACTCTTTCCTCAGCCGCAACCTGACGCTTTTCATCTGCAGGCTGCTTGGTTTCTTCAGGGGTTTCGGTTGAAGTCGCAGACTCACCATTGGTCGGCTCACTCTGAACAGCCGGCGTACTAATCTGATTAATCGCTGGGCCGTCAACCTTGGCGGAGTTGTTCCTCTTCTGGTAAGCATAAAACCCGCCAACTGCGGCGACTAACAGTACAACTGCGGCGGCGGCAATCACCCAGGGTTTCCGACGAGCCCCACCCGGCTGGCGCACAACCGTTGTTTCACCAGTCTGCACGGTGGCTTGCCGCGCATTGGCTCTTGTCTCGGCTGCGATAGTCGGAGCCGAGGCCGGAAATAAGACTGTGTTGGCTTCACTACGGTTGGAAACCGTCGTTTCAGAGCCGACTCCCTGGAAAGCCCTGCGCATCTCCGGCGCACTGGCGTAACGTTGATCGCGATTTTGGGCCATCGCCTTTTGCAAAACCGCGGCTGATCCGGCAGGCACGCTGCTAATCACTTCGTGCGCAGGCTTCAAGGGATCAGGCTGACCGTTAACAATGGCGGCTGCACGGGCGTCAGTGCCCAGCCCTTGAATCTGTTCCAGCGGCGCGTAATTCGGCGTGTAGCCGAAAATGCTTGCGGAGGTGGTGATGCGCGAAATCTCGCTGGCTTGCCCCTTCGCGAGTCCGAAATCGAGCAAAATGATCTGACCGCGCGGCGTTAGTTTTAAGTTCTGCGGCTTGATGTCTCGATGAATGATTTGCGGATCCTGCGTGTGCAAATAGTCGAGCGCGTCGAGAAGTTGATCCGCCCAGTTCAACACTTGCTCTGCCGGGAAGGGCCCACGTCTCTTTGAACTCATCTCGGCTAAATCGTCGCCGCCGATAAACTGCATGACCAGAAATTGCCCTTCGCCCTCCGAGAAGTGGTCGCTCACCCGAGGCAGTGCGGGATGATGCATGCGCGCCAGAAGCCTTGCTTCTCGCTCAAACTGCTTTCGCAAACGCTCGTCCGCAAAAAACGTCTCTTTCAGGGCGATGGTGGAGTCCAACCGTTCATCGACCGCTTCATAGACCGCGCCCATTCCACCCTGACCCAGTTGGCGAACTACACGGTATCGGTTCTGTAGGACTGTCTCTGGCGTGAGCATTAGATTGTCTGTTCCAGGTTAGTCGATTACCGGATTACCCGTAAGCGCCTTTATTATACATGCGCCATAGACAACAACGAACCACCTTATTCGGCCCGCCAACTGATTGAGTCTCGTGAACCCCCGGCACAGAATTTGGACTTCGACTCAACGTTAGAACCGAGGAAGAGTAGCGACCGGGTCCAAGTCGCGAGACCACTCGACCACATAATGACTAGGGATTTCACATCGCTCAAGTGAGGCGCTGCCACACCCGGTCGCTACTCTATATAGGAAAGGGCGCTCCTCGGTTCTGAGGCTGATTTGCGCTCGCAGTTGTGCAATCAACCTGATGCACGATTGCCATCTGGCCGGCGGATTGGGCGGTTTCAGTAGATCGGGCGTATGCTAGGGGCCATGAGCAACCCTTTCCCCATTTCGGACGATGAGGTGATTGATGTTATACCCCCTAAGCGAACCCGATGGCGACGGTGGGTGATCGCGGCCGCAGTATTGCTCTTCATCGTGCTTTCACGCAGTCTTGCCATTTATGTTTCGGCCCTGTGGTTTGGCTCGCTCGGCTACTCAGCCGTCTACTGGTACATATTTAAACTGAAGGCCGCGCTCTTCTTGATCTTCTTATTACTAACGATCGGGATACTTCGCGGAGCTTTTTGGGTGCTCGAACGAACGTTCGCCTCATACGCTTTTGCGCCCCGAACGATAATGCTCAACAACCAGCCCGTCGAGTTTTCGCCAGCGCGTTTCATTCGACCGCTGGCCTGGGTCGTCGCCGTTATGTTCGGCCTGTTTTACGGGCTCGCGATGAAAGGCAACTGGCAGGACTTTGCCCTCTACTTCAATCAATCCACAACAACCCAATCGGATCCGATCTTTCAAAAGCCACTGGGCTTCTATCTCTTTTCTCTTCCGGTTTACGATGAGATCAGCTCCTGGCTGCTGACGCTCACTTTCATCGTTCTCTGCGCCTCAGTGGTTTTTTCTTTGCTTACGATACCCCAGAGAGTCCTGAAATCCGCGCGCTCGCTTTCTTCAGGAAGCGCCTTCGCGGCAATCTCTTGCGCCCTGGCAGTATTCCTTCTAGCGGTTGCCTGCCAGACCTACCTCTCTCGTTTCCCTTATCTCTGGACCGATCATCAAACATTTTCCGGCGTTACGTACACTGAAGCGAACTACCTGCTTCCGGCACTTCTCTTCGTCTCACTCGCGCTCATTGTTGGCGCAGTGCTTTCACTCGTGAACGCTTTGACCAAGAGAGGACTGCGTCTGCTACTGCTGGCGCTCGCGATTCCGATTGCAGTCTATATCGTGGGCGTAGTCATCATCCCCACCTACATCAACAGTTTCATCGTCAAGCCCAACGAACTTGGGCGCGAGACGCCCTACATTGAGCACAACATCAATTGGACGCGCCGCGCGTTTGGTTTAGAACAAATTGAATTGCGGGAATTTGAAGCGGAGAATTCGATCGAAGCTCTGAACCTCAGCGCTAATCGGGCGACCCTCGAAAACATCAGGCTCTGGGATTGGCATGCTCTGCAAGACACGCTCAAGCAAATTCAAACGATTCGCACCTACTATGATTTTCCTGATGTCGATGTAGATCGTTATAGCTTTGCCGGTCAGACGCGGCAGGTAATGCTCGCGACGCGCGAAATTGACGTCGAGAAACTTCCGGAGTCTTCGCGTAACTGGATAAACGAGAAGTTGATCTATACCCACGGCTACGGTTTGACGATGAACACAGCCAATGAGTTCACACCTGAAGGAATGCCCCGCTTCCTGGTGTCGAATATGCCGATCGAAACTCGCACCCAGGAAATCACTATTAC
>CAJDUJ010000090.1_pt1 | contig 14397 bp, 15 predicted proteins | sample 7390331 | NCBI WGS metagenome assembly CAJDUJ01 (sample SAMEA7055674, study PRJEB34461) | soil metagenome | biome: terrestrial ecosystem; feature: Peninsula; material: soil | place: Antarctica | collected 2016 | reverse complement strand
CCCCCCGAAGTCGTCCAGGGTGAGATTCTGAAGTTGCAGATTAGTCCCCATCGCGCCATCGAAGACCACGATGCGTTCTTTTAATGTGTCGAGAAAACTCATAGCTGGTAAATAGTAAATCGTAAATGGTAAATGGTAAGAACTCGGGACTCGAAGACGAATAGCTTGGATGCGCTCCGCTTGGTCGCGCTTTCCATTTACTATTCACCATTTACCATTTACCAATAGGAAAGCCCCGCGCTAAACAACGCGGGGCTTTCCTCAACCCTTTTCGATTAGTCTTACGGGAAAGACTCGCCGAGCTGTTTAGCGGATTATTTTACGTGGCCGCAAGTCGCCTTAACTCACCACGTCTGCTCTCCGTGGGCTATTGAAACATCGCCCTTCTGGAGTGTCAAGGCAACGGGAACCGCTGACTGGACTCTGTACCGACCCTCCACCACCTCTCCTATTTACCATTTGCGATTTACCATTTACCATTCCCCCCTCATGCGGCGTGCCATCTACCCTGGTTCTTTCGACCCCGTAACCAACGGACACCTCGACATCATCGAGCGGGGCTGCAAACTGTTTGATGAGATCATCATCGCCATCCTGATAAACCCGGAAAAGCGACCTTTCTTTACTATCGAAGAGCGCCGCCAGATTCTCGAAGAGGTGTTGAAGGGAATTGAGCGGGGAACCTGTGGGCTTCGCGTCGATAATTTTGAGGGGTTGCTGGTTCATTACGCGGTCGCCCAACAGGCGCACGCCATTGTGCGCGGCATTCGCGCGATTTCCGATTACGAGTATGAACTGCAGATGGCTTTGATGAACCGCCGCCTGGAACCCAGTATTGAGACAGTATTCATGATGCCGGCGGAGAAGTACTCTTACGTCAGCTCGCGTCTGGTCAAAGAGGTTTTCCAACTGGGCGGTGAACTTCAAGGTCTTGTTCCCCCACTCGTCGAACAACGCATGAAAGAGACGCGGGCAACTGGTCAATGAGGCGACGACACTGCGTGATATACTCCACCGCGTTTCCACAAAATTGATTTGAGCCCTATCGGTGAGACAAGACGGCATTGCACACGGACAATGGGAGGTGAGTCATGCCAAGAGGTGACAAGGGCGCTTACACTGATAAGCAGAAGCGCCAAGCTGAACATATCGAAGAGGGTTACGAAAAGCGCGGTCTGTCTGAAGCAGAAGCTGAGCGTCGAGCATGGGCCACGGTTAACGCCATGACTGGCGGCGGCAAGAAGAGCGGATCGGGCCGGGGCAAGCCGGTCAACAAGGCGCCGGCAAAGAAGGGCGGCATAAAAGGTGCCAAGGCAGCAGCCAAGCGGTCCGCGTCCGCAAAGTCCGCATCTGCGAAGAAATCCGCTAAAACACGCGCGAGGAAAAAGTAAACCACGCTCAAGCGCGGCGCAGGTGAAGCTCAGGGTGTCGCCGCCGCAGACTCTTACGACGCATGATGACCAAACCCGCCGGGCTCTCCTTTCCCGTTTCTAATAACGTGTCAAGGATGCAGCCATCATCGACGCTTGCCGCGATGCAAGCCGCTGATGCACTGCGTGCTGCGGGCGCGAATGTGGTGGATTTTGGTGCCGGCGAGCCTGACTTTGACACGCCCGACAACATCAAGCAGGCGGCCGTCGAAGCCATGCGAGCCGGCCAGACGAAATACACACCTACTGCCGGCACGCGACAGCTTCAGCAAGCAATCATCGACTTATATGCAAGAGAATTTGGTGCTGATTACGAACGCTCGGAGGTAATGGCCACCTCCGGTGGAAAGCAAGCAATCTTTAACGCAGTGGTTAGTCTGATTAATCCCGGTGATGAGGTGTTGATGGGGAAGCCGTACTGGGTGACGTTTCCCGAGATCGTTGTTTTCGCCGGCGGGGTACCAGTGTTTATTGAGACCGAAGAAGCAGGATTCCTATTGAACGCTGATCAGATCGAGCAAGCCATCACGCCCCGTACGAGACTCATTATTCTGAATTCACCCAGTAATCCTTCAGGGCGTGTGATTCCGCCAGCCGAATTCAAGAGCATCATGGAGTTGCTGACAGAGCGCGGGATCTACGTCATCTCGGACGAGTGCTACCTGCGCTATGTTTACCCACCGGCCGAGGTGTTTAGCGCAGCCAACCTCCCGATGGAACTTCGAAGCCGTCTCTGCATCGCCGGCTCGTTCTCAAAAACCTACGCCATGACGGGCTGGCGCATGGGTTACGCGTTAGCCCCGCGCGAGTGGACCCAGGCGATGCTGAAGATTCAAAGCCATTCGACGAGCAATCCCAATTCCATTGCCCAGCGCGCCGCGGCAGAGGCTTTCAATGGACCACAAGAGTCAGTGGGCGCAATGCTGGCTGAATACACAGTCCGACGCGCCTGGCTTCTCGAGGCGCTGAAAGAGGTTCCCGGATTCACCTGCAATGAACCGGAAGGCGCTTTCTACGCTTTTCCTAATGTCAGCGGATGCTTAAAAGGGGCGCTGCGTACTTCAGGAGAGTTTGCCCAACGGTTGCTGGACGAGGAGCAGACCGTGGTCACGGATGGTGCAGGGTTTGGCTGCGAAGGCTACCTGCGCATCTCTTATGCTACTTCGATGGTACAGTTGCAGGAAGGCGTGAAGCGAATAAAACGCTTTGCTGAGAAGCTGCACTAGTGGCACAGCTTTAGGAACCTCTGATCAGGTGAGGTTTGCCGAGATCCAAGCGAAGACGCCAGGGAGGAAGCTTCTAGCTCCCCGGCCTGGCGTTTTTTCTTCAGGTGGGATCACCAGACTAAAGTCTGGGCCACCTCTTAGTACAAGTTGAAATTGTATTCCAGCTGGATGTACATCGAGACTGGACGGCCATCCTTCGTCGCGGGCGAGAATCTAATCTGCCGCGCAGCTGCAATAGCTCGCTCAGTCAATCCGAAAGGTAAACCGGAAACAGAACGGATGTTAGTCACCTGTCCACCCGAAGTAAACACGGCTCGCAAGACAACAGTTCCTGTTATCTGATTCTTTCTGGCCTCTTCGGTGTATTGAGGTTCAGGCTTCGAGTGTACACGAGCTTTTGAGCTCACCTCTTTGCCGCTGAAAACTCTGTTGTAGTCAGTGCCGCCACCACCGCCGCCGGCGCCACCGCCGCCGTCATTCCGATCTCCACCGCCAATATTGCCGCCCCGGCCTGGTCCAATGCCGCCACCGTCGCCGGGTCCAATACCACCGCCCCTACCGGTGCCGATACCATTACCGCTACCTGGGCCTGACGAAGGATCGGTACTCTTTGATTTGAAATCCCCGTACGGCAACACGCGCGCGTCCGGTGGAACCAACAGCGGGTCAGCCACGACGGTTGCGGCAACGGGCAATGATGGATTCTTAATTGCAGGTGGTTTGGGATCCGGAGCAACTATCTGCGGCACTGTCAAAGACGCTTGCGGGGTTTTGCCAAACGACGCCTCCTTCTGTTCCTGACGGCCGCCGCCACCACCACCGCCAGCTTTTTCCTGCTTCGGCTTGCTGCCACCACCGCTGCCTTTGTTAAGCCCAGCGGTTCCTGGATCGGGAGTGGGCTGCTCGCTCGGAATGTCAATCAGTTGATCGACAAGTTGATCTTCGGTGATAGCCGCCTGCTCTGCTAACCGTCGTGTTTGCACCCGATCTATCCAGAAGACGGCGAGTAGAACCGTCATCACCAGGAACAGCGCCGACAGTACGCCAGTCGCCACGTTGGGTTGAGACAGACCGCGCCAGCCGGCCTCGCTGTAGCCGACAGCCATCCTTTTGGTAAAGCCGAAAGGATCACGTTTGAATTCGGGCCAGGTCAGCTCTGATTCGTGAGCGACTTCTTTGAGTACTTCGATTAGTCGGGTGGTCAGACCAGCGTCGTCGATAAATGTCAGATGGTATTCGCCCTTTGTGGCAATGGCTCCGGCTGTTCCGCCGGCAGCGGCTCCCGCAGCAGAAGCCGCGTAGGCGGCCTCATGGGGTAGCACTACCTCTGGATCATGCGCGGCGGCACGCGTAACACTCTCTTCGTCCTTGGGAACAAATCCGTTGAGCGGCGTTCCATCCACAGGACAAAAACTGAACTTCTCAGCGAACTCTTCCTGACATGTGGAACAAAACTTCATAGTCACTACCTCTTTTTGGCTCTGGGGGAGCGCCACCGGCTGGGTCGCAGCAATAACTGTTTGAGACGCGCTCATCGAGTTTTCTCGAAGGCCCTGGAGCAACCCAGAGTTCGAGCACTCTTTTAAGCTCGGCTTCAGAAAACAACGGATCTTTTGGCTCGATGCTGCTCATATCAAGCCTTCTCCAAAGTAACAATTTTCCGGCTACTATTCAAATAGGTTCGGTGCCGTTCGTATAACTCGACGAAAGCTGCCTGGTCCCCGCCTCCTGCCCTTTCAAGCAAAAATTCGTCTGTAGTTCTATCTGGCAATCAAGCACTCGATCCTGCAGGAATCGCTTCCCACGTTAATTACCGCTAAAAGGCCAAAAGTTACGGCCTTCGAACAAGCTTTTTTCGAATTAATGCTGAACGATAACTCAAAGACCATTCCCAACAGGCGAATCATACTACCCTTGAACCTGATTGGAGCACGCAATCCCGAGCCGTAGCCTAAGATCAAACTCAGGCCTTTGATGCACTTACGCGCCAAACGGTTGACGGCTAAATATCCCGCATCTAAGATGTTTTTGCTCCGAATCCTATTAACCAGCTAAGATTCCGTGCAGTTGCCTGCACTTTGTCTTCGCCACAGTCAATATCATCGCACTTATGAGCCTGACCTCGCTGACCAATTCATTACCAAAAGTCCTGATTATCCTGTGTCTAACGGTCCTGATCTGCGGTGTTTTCCCCCCGGTTTATGGGCAAATGGCGTCAGAGCCGGAACGGGAGCAGTTGCTCAACGGTCTGCTTGTCCTGGTCTGGCATCGGCCCGGTGAGCATGATGTCCTCCTGAAGCTCCGAGTCCATAGCGGGGCAGCTTTCGATGTGGCTGGTAAGGCGGGCCAGATGGCCATCCTGGGGGACATCCTTTTTCCCGATACCAGTACCCGTGAGTATTTCACCGACGAAATGGGTGGACGACTGGACGTAGACACCGACTTTGATTCGATCACGGTAACGCTGCAGGGCCGTGCGCGAGAATTTGAACGAATTGTGGAAATCCTGCGCAATGGAGTAGTAACTACCCAGATCACTCCGGAGAACGTTACCAGAATTCGCGACGGACGCATCAAGATAGCCAAAGAGACCAATGTTTCTCCAGCACTCTGGGCCGATCGCGCCATCGCCACCCGTGTTTTTGGCGATTTCCCATATGGTCGTCCCCAAACCGGATCCGCCGAGAGCCTCGGTCGAGTTGATCGGGCCGATTTGTTGCTGGCCCGCGAACGGTTTCTTAATTCCAACAATGCCACCCTCGTAGTTTCCGGCGGAGTACCAAAAAACAGAGCGATGCGTGCGCTACGTCAACTGTTAGGTCCGTGGCGCAAGAGTGAGCAGATCGTTCCAACAACCTTCCGTCAGCCGGAAGCCCCGGACGTTCGCACCTTGATAATTAATGCGCCTGCTGACCAGAGCGCTGAAGTTAGATTGGCTACCCGCAGCGTTTCACGCTCCGATCGGGATTTTTCCACGGCAGTCGTCATGGCAATAATCGCTCGCAAGCGCTGGGAGACGCTGTCGCCAGAGCTAACCCGCAGACCTGTGTTCGTCCGAAACGAGCCGCACGTTCTTCCCGGCATATTTGTAATGGGCGCTGCCGTTGACAGCCTGTTGGTTGGGAAGACGCTCAAGACCGCGCACGATGTGCTCCAATCCCTGGTGAGCGGCCTCGTACCCGCCGCGGAGTTGGAACAAGCTAAAAACGAAGCTAGTGCTCAATTCACCAAAGAGCTGGAAAGACCAGAGGGAACTGCGCGGGCATGGCTCGATATCGACACATTTGGTCTGCCGTCGATTAGCCAACAGATGGGAGCAATCAGCGCAGTCTCAGCCGCTGACCTTCAGCGTGTCGCTTCCTCTCTTTTCGAGAACACTCGAATTGCCTCAGTCGTTATTGGAAACTCACAACAGCTAAAGGCCATGCTTGAGCCAAACGTGAAGGTGGAATTGATGGGAGAACTCGAGAAGCCGCAACCTGACAAAGCTGAAGTGAAACCAGCAACCACAATTCCGGTCAAGAAGCCTGACTAATCGCAAATCATTCGCAATCTGCTTGCAACCACACCTCCATCTGATTTCGCTTAACTGTGTCTGACAACCGACGGGCAAACGACGAACATGCTAATCGCGTCCGCGAGATGTTCGCGGCGATCGCCGGTCGATATGATCTTTTAAATCATCTGCTGTCTGGACACATTGATAAGAGATGGCGACGACTGGTGGCGCGCAAGCTTCGGGAATGCATCGGCTCCACTGGCTCCATTCTCGATGTTGCCTGCGGCACCGGGGACCTTTCACTCACACTGTCTGAAACGACCGGAGCACGAGTTGTCGGTACAGATTTTTGTCGCCCAATGCTGGAAATTGCGGCTCGGAAGCTTGCGAACCGCGAACCTGATATCCCGTTAATCGAGGGTGACGCCTTGCGTCTTCCGTTTCGGGATTGCTCGTTCGAGGCAGTAACGATTGCCTTCGGATTGAGAAATCTCTCGAACGTCGAACGTGGGTTAACGGAACTTCTGAGGGTGCTGAAACCCGGGGGCTATCTAGCTGTACTTGAGTTCTCAAAACCCTTCGTACCGGGGTTTCGCCTCTTATTCGATGTCTACTTCACCCGGGTGCTGCCGTTTTTGGGCGGGCTGATCAGCGGATCGAAGAGCGCCTATCAGTATTTGCCTGATTCGGTTACGCGGTTTCCGGATCAAAAAGAACTTAGTTCGCTGATGCGCAAGGTCGGACTTGAATTGGTTGAGTACGACAATTTAACTGGAGGAATCGCGGCGCTGCATACAGGTAAGCGCCCAAAAATAAAGTTCTAAAGATTGGTTGCAACTCACCAGCGGAATTGCAGCCAGTAAAGGACGCAGTCCGAAGAAACCTTTTGAGCGTGCGGTTGTCGGGGCCATGCGACTCATTACGGGTTTTTATTGCGGGCTGCGTTCTATTTTGTAGTTGCACCCCCAATCACCCGCGACTTACACGACCCCTCTGCCGTAGTGTCTATGCTATTATCCCCCGGAATACCCATCTCCGACTGCGCAGTTCGAGACTCGCCAGAGTGCGTTTACTTTCTAAGCATAAGGTTCTTGGATCGCTCAGGCGTATCGCCATCCTTTTGCTCGTCGTCTGGACCGTCGTCTCCCTCGTCACCATACTAATCGAACTCGTTCCCGGCGATCCCGCCGTGGCGGTGCTGGGCGAACAGGCCACTCCGGAACAGTTCGAACAGTTTCGTCAAAGGCACGGTCTGGATCGTCCGCCGTTTTTCTTCTCCCTTCCCCGCGATTCTCAGGGAAAGAGGCATTTTAAATGGCACGGGGCTGACAATCGATACACCGATTACTGGAAGAGTATCCTGCAGGGAGATATGGGTCAGTCTTTCCGGACTGGGAGACCGGTCGTGGAACTAATACTCCAGCGTTATCCTGCCACTATCGAACTCGCAGTTGTCGCTCTTTTGATTGCCGTCAGCATCGCGATTCCGCTCGGTGTCCTGGCCGGGAAAAACAAAGGCACATGGATAGATAACGCCGCGTCGGTGATCGCTTTGATTGGTATCAGCCTGCCCAGCTTCGTCATTGGACCGATGCTGGTTTATGTCTTTGCCGTGAAGCTCGGCTGGCTGGCGCCCTCCGGCCGTTTCGATTGGGCCGATATTATTCTGCCGGCGTTCACTCTCGGCGCCGCCCTTTCAGCCATCTTGACGCGCATGGTCCGTTCTTCCGTAATTGAAGAACTCGGCGAAGACTATGTCCGCACGGCCCGGGCAAAGGGCTTGAGCGAGACGCAGGTTGTTTACAAGCATGTGCTTAAAAATGGCTTGATTCCTGTGGTCACGATTCTTGGACTCCAGCTTGGGATTCTGCTTGCCGGCGCGATCATCACGGAGAAAATCTTTGGTTGGCCTGGACTCGGTTTGCTTCTCGTGGAAGACGGCATCGGCAAACGCGACTACCGCGTGGTCCAGGGGTGTGTGCTCGTCATTAGCCTCACCTACATTGTCGCAAACTCACTAACAGATATGATTTATCGATGGTTGGATCCTAGGATTAGAGTCTCATGAACTGCTTTGTGCTTGGTGCTTGGTACTTTGATCTTGGTTTTTCAGTACTAGCTGTTACTGCGTTCTCGGAGGTAGCGAGTTTAACTAGCGAACAAAGATCAAGTACTAAGAACTAAGTACTAATTGATATGAATCGACTGGCTATCGTTGGCTTAATCTTCATTGCGATTCTAATCATCGTAGCGATCTTCGCTCCGTGGATTGCAACGCACGATGTGGGCGCGACGAATCTTTCCATCCGTTACCTCCCTCCTTCAGCGGATCATATATTTGGCACCGACGCCACCGGCCGCGACATATTTTCCCGCGTCGTCTTTGGCGCGCGGATCTCGCTCCAGGTCGGCTTGATCGTAGTTTCGGTCTCCGCTTTTGTAGGCACGCTGCTGGGCGCCTTCGCCGGTTACTATGGCGGCTGGATCGATCGGATCATTTCAGGTTACGTATTCAATGTGTTTCTGGCGTTCCCAGGGCTCTTGCTGGCAATCGCCATGGTGGCGTTTCTCGGGGCGGGATTAAATAAACTCATCCTCGCACTCTGCATCATCGGTTGGGTCGGGTATGCGCGTTTGATTCGCGGGCAGGTTTTGAAGGTTCGAGAATATGACTTTGTTCAAGCTGCGCGGGCTCTGGGTGCGAGCGATGCCCGCATACTGCTGGCCCACATTCTGCCGAACGCAGTTCAACCGCTGATCGTACAGGCTAGCCTGGGCATGGCCGGCGCAGTCCTGGCTGAAGCATCACTCTCTTTTCTGGGACTCGGTGTCCCGCCACCGGCTCCTTCGTGGGGAGTGATGATCGAAGAAGCGCGCGATCTGTCTACTCTTCAGGCAGCGCCTCACGCCCTGATCTTTCCCGGACTAGTAATCGCGCTGACCGTTTTAGCCTTTAACTTCATCGGCGACGGTCTGCGCGAGTATCTCGACCCACGCCAGCGGGCGCGCTGATTGCCCCGCGTTAGGAAGTGACTAATCGCTGATGTCTTTCTAAGAATGCAACCAAGTGCCCCACTGAACTCCGACCGTGACTCAGTACTTGCTTCGAACGCTCCCATTGCCCTGGGCAGCGGCGAACGGACCCTCTCTATCAGTCACCTCTCAAAGACCTATCCGGTTCCTTTTGCGCGTTCAAAAGCAATCCTACGGCGCAAGACAAAAGCCCCGGTAGAAGCTCTTCGCGATGTCTCGTTCGACGTGTACCGGGGCGAGATATTCGGACTGATCGGGCGGAACGGTGCCGGAAAAACCACGCTCACGAAGATCGTCGCGACCCTGGTGCAACCAACGCGGGGAACAGTCACGGTCAACGGTTTCGACAGCGTGCACGACGACGAGAGAGTCCGGATGCAAGTTGGTCTATCCGGCGCCGAAGAAAGAAGCTTCTACTGGCGCCTCACTTCGGAACAGAACCTCGTCTTCTTTGCCCGCCTCTACGGCCTTGGTGATCGAGTGGCGAAGCAACGGATTGCGGCATTATTTACTCAGCTCGAACTTGAAGAAGTTGTGCGTAAACGTTTCGGTGAACTCTCAACGGGCAACAAACAGCGATTGGCGGTGGCGCGGGCGTTGCTCCCGAACCCACCCGTATTGTTGCTTGACGAACCCACGCGTTCGCTGGACCCTCTGGCGGCGTTGCGGATGCGGGAATTAATTAAGGCGTTAGCACAGCAGGATCCACCGGCAACGATTCTCTTCACTTCGCATAATCTCGCCGAAGTTGAGACGCTTTGCAGCCGCGTGGCCATCATCAGCGCCGGCGAGATCAGGGCAGTTGGTTCGCCGACTACCTTGCGGTCGATTAATTCCGACGCGGAGGTCATACGTCTTACAGTATCGGGCCTGTTACGCGAGCAGGCTGAAGCCGTCCTGAACTCGCAGTTCGAGCATCTTCAGTTTGCACATGGCGAGCAGGTGGAACATATTTCTTTCACGCGTCGCAGTGCTGATGATCGACTTGATGAAGCACTCCGGAAGGTTCATCAAGCGGGAGGAACAATCCTAAACGTCGAATCAGAGCGACCAACATTGCTCGACGTGCTCGAGTGCTCGAAAGTTATGAGGCTCAGAAGTGACCGGTTTCAAATTCAAAGTACAAATCAATGCACTCTCTAAAACTCCTTCCACGCCGCATCTACGCTTTCGTCGTCCGCGACTTCCGCCTATTTGTGAGCTACCGGATGCTGTTCTTCATACGCGTGGTTTCGATCCTGGGCGTGGTCACCACCCTTTTCTTTATTTCCAAGTCTTTGTGGGATTCACTGATGCGCGGTTTTCACAGTGGCGCGATCCGCTCGCGGCCTGGCTCACGGGTCTGGCCGTCCTAAACTATTTCATGACCGGTTTCTCGAGTCTGGCAAACGCCATCCGGCAAGAGCAGGTGCAAGGCACACTCGAAAGCGTACTCTTAACGCCCATCAATCTCCCCACGGTCATTGTGGCCAGCTCCGCGTGGGACTTTGTGCAAGCCACGCTTTTCTCTTTTCTATATCTCTTCTTCGGCTGGTTCTTCTTCAGCGTCCACTACGCGGGAAGTTTTCTGTTGGCGCTAGTGTTTCTCATCCTAACGACGCTGGTACTCGCCTGCCTCGGCATCCTCTCCGCGAGTTTCGCGATGGTCTTCAAGCGTGGTGACCCGTTCGGCGTTTTTCTCGGCACCGGTTCTGCGTTGTTCTCAGGCGTTTTCTTCCCCACTCAGCTTTAGCAGAGTACGCAGGGTCAGGCCTAAGCAGTGTCTCTAAGGTTCTCCCGGCGACGTACGGTCTCGACGGAATCCGAAGAGTCTTACTTGAAGGAAGAGGTTTCGCTGAAGTTACCGAACCGTTCGTCACCTTACTCATCATGCTTGGCCTGCTGCTTCCCTTCTCCCTTTGGGTGTTCGGCCGCGCCGTCCGCCGCGCCAAACGGGAAGGCAGCTTGATTCAGTATTGAATACACTTCCGGGGAAGCGAAAATTTCTCCATGTCGGCGAATCTCACGCCAAACACTAATTATCCCAGGCGACGATGGTTAATGCTGCGTGGATGAACTATAATTTGGTCACTGTGAAAAAGACGCCAGCGACGACACCGCTTGATGCTTCGAAACTCCCGGCCAACGCAGTGCCAGAGCAGGCCGGGGCCGAAAGTGAAAGTCAGTACCTCGTACTGGTGGTTGATGATTTTATTGATAATTTGACGATGATAAGTCTTGATCTTCAACAGAACGGCTATCGTGTGGCAACGGCTACAGACGGAGAACAAGCCGTGAAGGTAGCAGCCATGGTGCATCCAGACCTTATCCTCATGGACCTGGCAATGCCGGGAGTAGATGGATTGGAATCAACTAGGCAGATTCGGCAGAGTGAAGATCTCAAAGATATTCCGGTGATTGCACTGAGCGCGTTCAGTACTGACGGGTTTCGACGTGCCGCTCATCAAACAGGCTTTGACGGTTATTTAACCAAGCCCATCGATTTTACTCGACTTCATGACTTGATCGGGAGATTGATAGGTCTGGCCAGAAGCTCGCATAGGGGTCAGAGGTCCTCATGAGCATTCGCGGATTTTGGGCAAACTCTTCGGTTTGACACTATGCCATCAGCGGGCTAGCATCCCTCGTCTGTTTTACCAGTAATCCCGGAAACCTTTGTTAACCACGTTTAAGATTCACTATCTACATTACGATTCATCAATTACGACCTATGGGCTTCGCAACAATAGCAATACATTCGGGACAGGAACCCGATTCGGCCACCGGCTCGGTGTCCGTTCCAATCTACCAGACTTCAACTTACGCCCAGGATGGGCTGGGCAAGCACAAAGGCTACGAGTATGCGCGCACCCAGAACCCTACGCGCGCCGCGCTGGAGCGAAACATCGCTGCGCTCGAGGGCGCGCGATTTGGCTTTGCTTTTGCCTCGGGCATGGCAGCCATCGATGCCACCCTTCGTCTGGTGAAAGCCGGTGAGCACGTAGTGGTTTCCGACAACACCTACGGCGGAACCTTCCGTCTGTTCACCCGCGTGCTGGCAAATTACAACATCGAGTTCGATTTTGTTGACACCTCAGACGCTCTCAACGTCGAAGCGGCGATCAAGCCAAACACAAGGATGGTTTTCATCGAGACGCCCACTAATCCGGTGATGATCGTCACAGACATGCGCGAGGTTTGCGAGATCGCGCACCGGGCGGGCGCTCGAGTGGTTTGCGACAACACATTCATGTCCCCTTACCTGCAGCGTCCACTTGATTTCGGGGTTGATATCGTGGTCCATTCGACGACGAAGTACTTGAACGGGCACTCAGACGGAATTGGGGGCATAGTCGTGCTTAATAACGAAGACGACGCTGCATGGATCGGCTTCATCCAGAACAGCGCCGGAGCGATTCTGTCGCCGTTCGATTCCTGGCTGGTGATGCGAGGCACGAAAACACTGGCGCTCCGGATGGAACAGCATGACAAGACGGGCCGCGCCGTGGCCGCTTTCCTGGGAGAGCACCCGAAAGTAAAAAAAGTATACTATCCAGGCTCTGCTTCTCATCCCCAACATGCCTTGGCGAGACGCCAGCAAAAAGGTTTTGGCGGCATGGTGGCGTTCGAGGTAGGGTCACTCGATGCGGCGCGGAAGGTGCTGGAATCAGTTCACCTTTGTACGCTTGCCGAAAGTCTCGGTGGAGTCGAAACTTTGATCTCGCATCCTGCCACCATGACTCACGCCTCGGTGAATGCTGAAAAACGAGAGCGGCTCGGGATCACAGATGGTCTGGTGCGTATTTCGGTTGGTCTTGAAGACACGGATGACATAATCGCGGATCTCGATCAAGCGTTGAAACAAATATAGGTTAAGGCAAGTGACAGCTAAGCTGCGAAGGGTTAAAATCCAGGCTTGTAGAGATCATCCTTTGCTCCCCTATGATCATAGAGCTTCACGCAAAATCAGACGTCGGCCGCGTCCGCCGGGGAAATGAAGACAATTTCCTGGTGCTGGATCTATCGAGCCAGAAAACCTGGACCGGATCGGACGGTTCGGAGCCGCCCCAGGAGCTCAAGAAACTTCACCTCGGCGAACAGGGTTTGGTGCTAGTCGTTTCGGACGGCATGGGCGGTGCGCTTGCCGGCGACGTGGCCAGCCGCATGGCAGTTGATTCTGTGCGGGACATGCTGATGGGGAGCGACTCTGAAAACGGTTGTGATCCCGAGATCCCACTGGTCGATTGCCTTAAGAACGCTACGGTCTACGCCAATTTGGCGATTCACCTCCGAAGTCAGGAAGACTCACGCTGCGCAGGCATGGGAGCAACCTTCACCGGAGCCGCCGTGAAGGGTGACATGTTAGATCTGGTCCAGGTTGGCGATAGCCGCGGTTATATAATCCGCAAGGAGCAGATTCGCCTGGCAACCAAGGATCAATCCTTGGTGCAGCAGCTGGTGGACGTCGGGCAGATCAGCGAAGCTGAAGCTGAAACGCACATGTTTCGCAACGTAATCCTGCAAGCGCTGGGTGCTCAGAGCGACGTCACTCCGGTCACCGGCAAGATTCGACTGCGGCGCGGAGATACCTTGTTGCTATGTAGCGATGGTTTGTCCGGAAAACTGCGGTCGGAAGACATTCAGAACATACTTGCCAGCAACCCCGAACTCGATTCTGCGTGCGACGAGTTGGTTGCGGAAGCCAATAACCGTGGCGGAGAGGACAACATCACGGTCATGCTGGCGCGTTTTCTCGGCGACGACCTGGAAGAACCCGCCAATGATCGCGTTACCATCGAACTTCCGCCATTGGAAGAAGACAAGACCCTCGACGACACCTACGAAGCGGATACTGAGCCGCATTAGTTGAACTTATCGACTACTCTGTCAGTGACTTTTGCCGCCAGTCTGAACCCTCATCAATGCGCCGCACGTAGATCGATGCTCCCTCGATGCTCTCGATGCAAACGCGTTCACCAGCTTCAAGTGGTGATTCACCATCGGCAGGATAAGCGGTCCACGTAGAACCTAGAACCTTAACGGCGCCCTCGTTTAGCGCTCCCCTGCTCGATGAAACCACCGTGCCAATTTTTCCCGGCAATGCCTCTACTCCCATTCGCAGCTCATCGCCGGGCTTTTGACGAGTAAAGTAATTTACAAAGATGGTGCGTGAGGCGACGGTCAGACCGGTTGACACGGTCGCGAAAATCAGAAACTGCACTGCCACACT
>CAJDUJ010000002.1_pt1 | contig 14663 bp, 12 predicted proteins | sample 7390331 | NCBI WGS metagenome assembly CAJDUJ01 (sample SAMEA7055674, study PRJEB34461) | soil metagenome | biome: terrestrial ecosystem; feature: Peninsula; material: soil | place: Antarctica | collected 2016 | reverse complement strand
CCACCGGTCCATTCCCAATGAAAGGGTTTGCAGCACAAATACATCAGAGAATTTATCAATCACCAATGCCGGCAAGAAATCACCTTCTCCAAACACGAGCCGGTAGTTTGTATGATAACCGATTCGCTTGCGATATTCATAACACGCTTCGATTCGTTTTTTGAAAAATGCCGCATCGATGGTTTCATTCGCATTCCGGGTCAGTAACCGTACAGTGATTTGTGATTTTGGATTGCCGGCCCGGGAATCTACTCGACCACGGGCCGAAGGAAGAACCATTAGGGGAAGAAGCGGAGCAAGAAATATCGCCACCAAACGTTCATGTATCCGGCGCTGGTACTTTTCTCTCTCCCGGCGCAGAATGAACAATGAATTTTGGGGGGAGGCGGTGATGATGAGAAAACTATTAACAATTTTCGGAGCGCTTGTGCTGGTCACGCTGTTTACGACTCAGCAGGGCTTGGCAGAGGGCGCGACCCAGATTACGGTTCGCGGTCGGCTGCAAAAAACTGTCGAAGCGGGTGGCTGGCTGATCGTTGCCGGCGGGCAGAAATACTTGCTTCTAAACGCGCAGCGATTTCAGAAGGAGAGTTGGTTTAAAGAGGCCGCAGAGGTTGAGGCGAGTGGCGAGACAAAGTCGGATATGATGACCACATACATGGAAGGGTCACCGTTTGAGGTGCGGTCGATGCGCCCTTTAGCCCCGGCCCCCGCCGGCGGAAATCAAGCCGCAAGCGGAGGCAACACAAGGCGGCTCACGCGCGTGACCGTGTCGGGCCACTCGATTGTCCAAGCGCAGCCAGATACCGCGATTATCACGGTCTCGGTGGTGACTCAGAGCAAACGGGCGATTGATGCTCAGCAGGAAAACGCTGCAAGAAGCGATGCAGTAGTGCGAGCGCTCAAGGCCGCGGCTGGTGCCGGCGTAGAGGTTAAAACCAGCAGCTACAGTCTTCAACCGCAGAGAGTCTACCGCGACAACCAACCGCCCACGATCACCGGCTACGAGGCACGCAATACCGTGACGGTTACCTTGAGTGACCTGACTAAGGTGGGAGCGGTAATTGATGCCACAGCTCAGGCGGGTGCAAACGACATCGCCGGAATTTCATTTACACTGCGACGAGACCGGCCCGCGCGCGACGAAGCCTTGGCCCAGGCGACTCAGGAAGCAATGGGTAAGGCGCGCGTGATAGCGCAGGCACTCGGCGGGCGCCTGGTGGGAATCGTTGAAGTGCAGGAAGAGGGAACGATAAGACCGCCCGTTCCTGTTTATGAAAAAATGGAAATGACCCGGATGGCCGCGGCTCAAACGCCGATTGAAGTGGGTTCACTGGAGATCACATCGCGGGTGCAGTTGATTGCCGAGGTCGATGGCGGATGACCGCGCGCGGGAGATGCGGAGACGCGGAGAGGGGGAGACGTGGAGGCGCGCATCTTGCGGGTAAATCACAGGTAGCGAGGTTGAGGAATCGAATGCCCAGCGTACCAAGGTGTGGATTGACTGCGAGTGAGACGGGGCGAAATGTTCATCTAGCATTGTCGGCGTTAAAACCTTCACGCTAGCTTCTCGTGCTTGTGTGCTCCTCAACTTAACCTTTTCACCTGTCCAAATTTCACTTAAGCTGTAGCCATGCCAAATCCAAATCGCGCGTTTCATCTGATGGCCATTCGTAATCAGGTGAGGCCATCCGGACGACTTTGGAATCCTGCGGCTGACGTTTATCACGCAGGAGACGGTTGGGTGGTGAAGGTAGATCTGGCGGGCGTCTCTGTAGATGATCTGGAGATAGTCCTTTCCGACTCACATCTGATAGTTCGAGGCTGCCGCCGCGATACTCTCTATCGAGAAGGTTACACTTACCAACAGATGGAGATAAGCTACAGCCGCTTTGAAAAGCAGATTGAATTCCCCTGTTCGATTGATGCAGCTTCTCTCACTCACGATTATCGCGACGGTTTTTTACTAATTAATATGCGTTGTAAGTAAAGGGTTTAATATAATCAAGGTCGATTAAGAAGAATGTCCGAGCGTTCGGAAAAACCAGATACCAGCCCGCAAACTCCGCCGACCAGGGCGCAGGGCAAGTCCAAAGAACCAACCGAGCAAGCCGCATCTAACGAGAAGCCCGGCCAGCCATTACAGCTAGCCGTCCTGGCACTGCAAAACACAACTCTGTTTCCCGAAACAGTAGTTCCGCTCGCCGTGGGCCGACCGCGTTCGGTTGCAGCGGTCGAAGCCGGCCTGGCGACTCCGGAGAAGTTGATTGCCTGTATCACCGTTCGGCCGGAAAGCATCGCCGGAGCTGACGCGACACCCAGCGAACTGTACAGCGTCGGCACCCTCGTGATGATCAAGCGGATGGAACGTCTTGACGACACCATGCACATCATCGCGCAGGGTACTGAGCGGATAAAGGTGCTCGACTGGAAACAGCAAGAGCCTTACTTGCGAGCGCTGGTTCGGATCCTGCCCGAACCGCGGATCGTCGATCCTGAAGAGGTGGAAGCTGCTAAGCGAAATGTGCAGGCAATGATTCAACAAGCTCTGGCATTGCTGCCCGGCGTCCCACCCGAAGTGAGAGTGGCGATCCTGGGCTCGGTAGAACCTGTGCGCCTTGCTTACTTCCTCGGATCGATTCTCAACCTCGGCGTTGAGCAAGAGCAAAAGATGCTCGAAGCCGAAACCGCCGACGAGCTACTCCACCTGGCGCACGTCTATCTTGCGCGCGAGCTGGAGATCATTCAGTTGCGTTCGAAGATCACTTCCGAAGCTCAATCGGAGATGGACAAGGCCCAGAGGGATTATGTTCTGCGGCAGCAGATGAAGGCGATCCAGAAAGAGCTGGGTGAGGATGAAAGTGGCGAGCGCGTGGAAGCCGAAATGCTGCGGGAGCGGCTGGCCTCAGCCGATTTGCCGGATGAAGTTCGACAGGAAGCCGAGCGCGAGCTGAAGCGGCTGGAAAGACTGCCCGCGGCGGCGCCTGACTATCACGTCATCCGCAGCTACCTCGATTACGTTCTGGAATTGCCCTGGCGGAAGTCGTCTGAAGACAAGCTCGATCTGATTGAAGCACGCAAGATTCTGGACGAGGACCACTATGGTTTGGAAGACGTTAAGGAACGCATTCTCGAGTTTCTGGCCGTGATCAAGCTGCGGCCTGACACCAAGAGTCCCATTCTATGTTTCGTGGGGCCGCCGGGAGTAGGTAAGACTTCGTTAGGCCGCTCGATCGCGCGCGCGCTGGGCCGGCAATTTGAGCGATTGTCGCTCGGTGGTATGCGCGACGAAGCTGAACTACGCGGACATCGGCGCACCTACATCGGCTCGATGCCTGGGCGGATCATTCAATCGATCCGGCGCGCAGGTGTGAATAATTTTGTCCTAATGCTGGATGAGATTGACAAGCTGGGCAACGACTTCCGCGGCGATCCGGCCTCGGCTTTGCTGGAGATTCTCGATCCGCAACAGAACAACACGTTCCGCGATCACTATCTCGATCTGCCCTTCGATTTGTCAAAAGTCTTCTTTATCGCGACCGCCAATCAGATGGGTCCGATTCCCCCGCCGCTGAGAGATCGCATGGAAGTCATCAATCTGGCCGGCTATAGCGATCCGGAGAAGCTGCAGATTTCGCGCCGGTATCTGATTCCCCGCCAGATTAGCGAGAATGGACTCAATGAGAGTCAGTTGAAGATTGAGGATGAGGCGATTGAGTTGATCGCTGCTCGCTACACGCGCGAGGCTGGCGTGCGTCAGCTCGAACGGAACATCGGCAGCATCGCGCGGAAGGTCGCCTTGAAGATTGCCCAGGGGCAGGGCGAATCAGTTACCGTCACCGCCGGTGACATCAAAGACTATCTGGGCGCGCCGAGATTCTATCCCGAGCAGGCCCGCAAAGAATTGCCCGCCGGCGTAGCGACGGGGATGGCCTGGACCGAGATGGGCGGTGAGGTGCTCTTCATTGAAGCCACTCTGCTGCCCGGGGGCAAAGGCTTAACGATTACCGGGCAGCTTGGTGAAGTGATGCAGGAGTCGGCGCGGGCAGCGCAGTCGTATCTGTGGTCACACGCCGCTGAGTTTGGCATCAGTGCCGAGATGTTCAGGGACTATGGCGTTCACCTACATGTTCCTGCCGCAGCCATTCCCAAGGATGGACCGAGTGCTGGTGTGTCGATAACGGCCGCGTTGGCGTCGCTCTACACGGGCCGTCGGGTGCGTCCTGACACGGCGATGACCGGTGAAATCACTTTGTCAGGTCTGGTATTTCCGGTGGGAGGGATCAAGGAGAAGGTGCTGGCCGCTCACCGTGCCGGCATTCGGCGCATCATTCTTCCTTTGCGCAATGAAGCTGACGTCGAAGAGATACCCGAAGATGTACGTAAGGAATTGCAGATCGTTTTTATCTCAAGAATCAATGAAGTAGTTAACGTGGCGCTGGAGATGCTGGTCGCTAATCCACCGCCGCCGATCGCGACTGGACGGGATCAAGCTGCTTACCAGCCGGATTCCGAAGCCGCGGCGGTGCGACCGGTTTAGGAATCACGCAGGTGGCGTTCGGCGAGCTACGCGCCCGCTCGCGGGCGACAGCGGCGTTTCCAAATCTGGTGTGAGCGCTCAAAGCCCGTCGGGGGAATTTGAAGTCCTGCCAGTGATGCTAGAGCTTAGTCTTTGCCTACATTGACCGACGCGCAGATCACAGCTACAGGAGGGGGCACACAAAAAGAGGGCTACACCTAGGGATAGCCCTCTGATTTAGCGAGCAGGGTGGAAAGCCTGCCTACTGCGTGATGCCCATCTGCCAGAGCATGAAGGCGTAGTCAAACGCCACTTCCCGGAGATAGTCGTAACGCCCGGAAGAGCCGCCATGGCCGGCGCCCATGTTTACCTTCAAGAGCAGCGGATTGCTGTCAGTTTTCATCGTCCGCAGTTTAGCGACCAGCTTTGCTCCTTCCCAGTAAGGCACCTGGCTGTCGTTGAGGGAAACCTTGACCAGCGTCGCCGGATAATTCACCCTGGCGATGTTGTCATAGGGCGAGTACTTCTTCATGTAGGCGTACGCGTCCTTGTCGTTGGGATTCCCCCATTCGATGTACTCGCTCGTGGTAAGGGGCAGCGTCGCATCGAGCATTGTGTTCAGCACATCGACAAACGGGACCTGCGAAACAACGGCTTTGAACAGATCCGGGCGCATGTTTGTCACCGCGCCCATTAGCAGACCACCAGCACTGCCACCCTGAATTACCAGCCGGTCGCTTGATGTGTACTTGTTCTTAACCAGATGTTCGGCAGAGGCGATGAAGTCGGTGAACGTATTTATCTTGTTCATCATCCTGCCCGCCTGGCGCCACTCCTCACCCATCTCGCCGCCACCGCGAATGTGGGCAATGACGTAGACCACACCTCTGTCCAGAAGACTCAAACGATTTGACGAGAAAGTTGGCGGAATCGTCGCGCCATAAGAGCCATAGCCGTAAAGCAGCAACGGCGCCTTCCCGTCCATCTTTGTGCCGCGTCGATAGACCACCGACATGGGAATCTTCGTGCCGTCCGAAGCGGTCGCGAAGAGACGCTCGGAAGCGTAGTTCTTTTTATCAAAGCCACCAGGCACTTCCGTCTCCTTCAAGAGAGTGGCCTGATGGGTGTTCATGTCATAATCGAAAACCGAAATGGGCCTGACGAGTGATTGGTAGCGATAGCGAACCATGCTGGTGTTGAATTCCCGATTCACATCGGGAAATTCCCGACTCACATCGAGACTAGCTGAGTAAACCGGCTCGGGAAACTGGATGCGATGAGACTTGTTGGTCTTCATGTCGATGACTCGCAGTTTCTGCAATCCGCCTTCCAACTCAGACACAACAGCGTGATTCACGAAGAAATTGATGTCGTCGACCTTGACCGCGGGCTGGTGGGGAACAAACTCCTTCCAGTTTTTCTCCGACGGATCGGAGACTGGCGCCCGGACCACGCGGAAGTTTTTGGCGCCCTTATTCGTACGGATGTAAAACAGACCGCCGTGATGATCGACGTCGTATTCATGTTCAGGTTGACGCGCAAGAATGAGCTTCGGCTCCGTCATGGGCTTGTCCGTCGGCATGTAGCGAAACTCCGTCGAGGTCTTGCTATAGGAACCGATCAAGACCATGGCCTTGTCGCGCGAGCGTCCAGCGTCAAGGTCAAAAAGTTCATCTTTCTCTTCAAGCACCAGATCGGTTTTGTCGCTGCCCAGCACGTGACGGAAAAACCTGTCAGAACGCTTTGTTACTGCGTCTTCCGTAGTGAAGAACAGGGTCTTGTTGTCAGTGGCCCACAGCACACTTCCAACTCGATCAAATGTTTCCGGGAGCAATTGCCCTGAACGTAGATCCTTGATCTGCAACTTGTATTGCCGGTAGCCGGTAGTGTCAGTTGAGTAAGCAAGCAAGTTTCCATCATCACTGACGACGAAAGCGGCAATGCTGAAAAACTTGAGTCCTTTCGCCATCTCATTCTGATCGAGAAGGACTTCTTCTTTCGCATCGAGCGTCCCGAGCTTGCGGCAGTAGGTAGGATATTGTTTACCTTGTTCGGTGCGTGTGTAGTAGAAATAATTGCCCCAGCGATAGGGCACGCTCTGATCAGTCTCCTTGATGTGTCCGACCATCTCTTTGTAGAGCCTCTCTTGCAGGGCGGCGGTCGGCTTCGTGGCAGCATCAGTGTGAGCGTTCTCAGATTCCAGATAGGCGATCACTTGAGGATTAGACCTCTCGCGAAGCCAGAAATAGTCATCAACCAAAGTCTCGCCGTGAATATTTGTAGTCTTGGGTTTCTTCTCTGCCATCGGTGGTTTTGGTGCGGCTGCGCCTCCGCCATTGGATTGGGCCAGCGCCGCGCTGCTAAGCGTGCAAAAGGAAATCAATGCGAACAAAACGAGCAGCATTACGGGTTTCGGCGGTCTTCTCATATCTGACCTTCTTTGCTTGGAGAATTAGGGTTGCGGACATTGGGGAGATCCGTCTTCCATGAATCGAGCACCGCAGAATTCTTTTGCTTGATTGTTTGCTGGCGCACGGCCGGCTAGTCGTGGACGGTTCAACCACGCGGTGGGTCGCCCCAGCCTGAGCCTACGTACTTACCGTTCTCCACCATGCACGGCACTGTTGGATCACCGTTCGAGAAGGAGAGCATCTCTGCCCGGCGCGAGCGATCGTTTTGAGCGTCGTAATCAACGAAAGAAATGCCATTTGCATTGTAATGATCCCGTGCCTGTTGACAGTAAGGACAGCCCGGCTTTGTGTAGATAGCTAACGCCAACTTGAGGTCACCTCCGTGTGACGCTAGTTTAGCAACGGACTGGCGAAGATAGAAGCCGGGACGAGTCGGATCCGATATTATTTTCAAAACCGGAACCGCTATACTTCGCCAGTTTACGGACGAACTTGACTCAACAAAGCCCTCTCTCACCGAGAGCGATCTTCTTGACCGGTACGAAAAATTGGTGATTGTGGAGATCGTGGGTAAGCAAGTGCAGGTGCCCGAAAAGAACCGCTTGCTGCGCTGTTTCCAGTATTTATCGCTCAATTCGATTTCTTACGGCGACTTTTGTTGGAATGGCGAATGTACGAATTGTCAGATTTGGTATCACGAGAAAGGTCAGACTGAAAGCAATGACAAGCTCGCACTCTCCTGTCGCGCGGAGGTGATCGAGGGAATGGTCATCACGAAGTTAAGTCAGTTTATTCACCTCGACGGTATCAGCAAGCGGGGGTGCTTTTCCACATCGTCGCTCACTACAGAACCGCGAGCGGTAGCGACCGGATCCTAAACTCAACTCGTTTTGATTGGGGTTTACTAGAGGAGTTGAGTGCTTGAATCAGGTCGCTACCGCTCGCGGTTCTGTATTGGAGCGGGACTGCTTCATGTACCATGCGGACATGACCCGGGATGTTCGAGCTAAGAACCATGATCGCGCGGGGGTCCACAGAGTGAAAAGGAGCGAAGAACCTCTCTTCGCTCCTTTTGCTTAATTGGGTATCGCTTTCTCCGCGTCTCGTTTAGCCTCGGCGTGCATCACGCCGGTCGCGCCGGAAATCGCGCGTGTCTCCGCGCAAGTCCCGACGATCTCGTCGCAGCTCGCGGTGGTCGTAGCGCAATTCGCGTCTATCCGCTTTGATTTCACGACGATCGGCGTGAAGCTCCTGCTGCGAAGCTCCTTCACGTCGGTCATCGCGATACTCGCGCACGTCAGATCGCAACTCACGACTGTCTTGCCTTATCTCACGCTTGTCACCACGAATCTCCCTTGTGTCCGCCCTAATCTCTCTCCGATCCGAGCGCAACTCCCGGCATTCCCAGGGCGAAAAATTGCAGCGGTTCTGCCCCTGGGCCAAAGCTGTGGTCGAAAGACCGGTAAACAAAGCGACAGCTACCAACAAACTTCGCAAAAGTGTGATTCTCATTTCATTCTCCTCCATCGATTCAGTCTTGGCTCCATAATCGCCAGACCGGACGAGCCTGGGATCCGGCCGGCCCCTACCGAAGGCATGGAGGGGAGACAGACTCCACCGATGCAAGTCCGAAATGGGCTCGCTGGCAGATTCAACTTGTTGCTTCGGTTAACCCCCTTGCTGAACTCTTAGACGCTGAGACAGTAGCGGAGGACGAGATTTCTGCGGCTTACAATGACACCTGATAAAACCTGTGGGCAGCACGTCGACGGCGTCACTCCACTACGGAACCGCGAGCGGTAGCGACCGGGACCTACACTCAACACTGCTCATGATCTTTTGATGCCGATCTAGTCCAAATGCGAGTTGAATCCAGCATCCGGTCGCTACCGCTCGCGGTTCCGTAGTGGAGTAGCGCACAAAACTTCTTTGGATTCCGCAACACAGCTCTTAGTACCTGGGCACGCTGGGATCGACTTCATTGGACCACGCAGTGATCCCTCCTTTGAGATTCAGAAGATTGCCGGCGAACCCTGAACGCTTGAGTGCTTCGATGGCTTTCGCGCTGCGGCCCCCCATCTTGCAATGCACGACGGTCTCCCGGTTGGGATCTATTTCCGACATACGGTTAAGCACCTGGCCCAGGGGGATATGCGTTGTATTAGGAATAGCGGCAATCGCGACTTCGTGCGCCTCACGCACATCGATAATCTGGATGTCTTCTCCGCTGTCCAGGCGCTGCCTAAGTTGAGTGGCAGTGATTTCCGGAATTTGCTGTGTGGCTGGTTGACCCATGATTCCTCCGAGGATGGGACTAACGTCAGTTGTGATTCGTCGTAAAAAGAGAATTTCTATTCTACTCGCTGAAATTGAAGACAAACAAGAGTAGCGGGCTGGAAGGTAGTGACTTGGTGAAAGCCCAAAGGCTTACAGTAATTTGCAGGTAAGGAAGGGGGCAAAGCGGAGCGCGCCCCCGCTCAGCCGCATAGCCACTCAACGCTGTCATGCGCAACCCAACTGCAGTACCTCTCAGGTTAGGAAGGGGCAAAGCAGCGCCCTTGCTCCAGATTAAAATCCAAAGCAACAACTCAAGTAGACCCTTACCAGTAAAGGAGTTTCCTAACATGGCCCCAAATGGTCTAACCTCAACCTCGCTGGCGCACTCCACTATGTCACCGGCAACTGGACGCTGGCAGTGGATCTTGATTGGTGGTGGCCAGATGATTCAGAGAAGTTGTCGAAAGCAATGAAGGCGTCGGGTTGGTACTCCTATTGAAGAGAAAGACTTGAGTTACCACAGAGTTGTCGATAACAGAGTTGAGTGGCTTTGCAGCTTGAGCGGGGGCGCGCTCCGCTTTGCCCCCTTCCTTACCTGCAAATTAGTGAGGCTTGAGTAGTCCTTTTGGGGATCGTTCCGGTGCTTGGCACCGCAGCACTCCAAAGAGTTGAGTGGCAGTATCCGGTCGCTATCCGCTCCTCGGTTCTGTATTGAGCTGCTATGAGCATTTGGCTCCCCCGGAGCTTTTCTTTCTCCGCAGCGTATACGTTAGACTTTACGCTTGAATTTTTGTGATGAGCTTCTCGAAAGGTTCCCTCTATGAGATTCGAGTTTTATCACGCCGGACTGGACAATGTTCCAAAGCTCTCCGTCGACGGCACCGTTTCCAACAGCATCCATTTCTCGCACTGGGAAGGAAACCAAACTCCGGATGAGGTCAGAGCAGATACTTCCACCGAAATCGCACTGAATCTTGTCGCCTCTCCAAACAAGCAAGAACTCACTCAGGGAATCGAGCTGGTAACCAACAACCACTTCGATACGGACGGTGTGCTTTCAGTGTGGACGGTGCTTACCGGCGAACGAGCTCGTGACTTGCGCGAGCAGTTAATACCGGCGGCCGAAGCTGGGGACTTTTCGGAGTTCTCGACTGAGAACGGTGTGCGCGCGAGTATAGTTATCCAGGGTTCAGACCAGGCCAGCCCGAACAATGAAACCGGCTCACCGCTTGCTGCCTATCTTGCCGGCAAAGAAATCAGCGACGACGCTGAAGCCTATGAGCTCGTGCTGCCCGAAGTGGAGCTTGTCCTCCGGAACACTGGCGATTACGAATTGCTTTGGCGCAGTGGTTGGGAGGCAATCGCCAGCGCGATCGAGAGCTTCGAAAAGGGCAAATCCAAGGTTGAAGAACACCAGGATGTTCATCTTTCTTTGATTTCTCTGGCGCCTGAAGTCTTTAGCCCCATTGGCTTCAATCCGACTCGACATGTCGCGCCTTACACCGCTATCTCGCGTTACGCACGAGGTCAAATCTTTTTGATAGCCACGCCGTTCCGCGACGGATGGACCTATCGAATCGACTATCCGTATTACTCCTGGGCGGAAACTGTGGTAAGAGCTAGAGTAAAGCGACACGATTTCGGCGCGCTGATCTTGCAACTAAATCAGATTGAGCAGAATCGCGATGGACGTTGGAAGTTGGACAATAGCGAGATGACTTCAGTCGTCAAGTTTCTCGATCCGAGTAACACTCTCGCGGCTTCAAAGCTACGCCCGGATGAACTTGTCAGCCTTATGCAGGCAGAGCTGTTATCTAAGAACGCAGCTCGCGTGTGAGTTGGATCGTACACACTCTTTCGGTTTTGTTGCCGCTTAAACTCTGTGCCCTTGAGCCTAACGTGTTCCTAGCAGCAAGCGCGCCCCATCATCGCGTCACAGACTGAAGTCTATGCTACTCCATGCATGATGTTGTAATCATCGGCGCCGGACCTGCTGGTCTAGCGGCCGCACTCTGGTGTGATCAGCTGGGACTGGACACCCTCATTCTCGAGCAGAGCGAAACTGTCGGCGGACAACTCCATTCGATACACGGGGCGATTGAGAACTACCCGGGCGTGCGCGCTCTCAACGGGGCCGAGCTGTTAGCACGGTTTGCCGATCAGATCGACAATGCCGGCTTTGACCTCTGGACCAACGTTGAAATCGCGAGCGTCGATCTCGCCGCAAAACGCGTCTCGCTGCGTAGCGGTGAACAGCTGCAGTCGATTAGCATCATCATCGCTACCGGCGTGAGGCGCAGGCAGCTCGGAATCCCCGGCGAGAACGAATTTTCCGGCAAGGGAATTGTTGACTCCGCGGCCCGCGACCGGAATCTGTTTGCCGGCAAAGACGTCTGCGTCATCGGCGGGGGCGACGCGGCTGTTGAAAACGCATTACTGCTGGCCGATGTTTGTCCGACCGTAACTCTTGTACTTCGTGGCAAAAAATTGAGGGCGCGCAGAGAATTTGTAGAGCAATTGCAGACGAATCACTGCATAACGGTTTTTACCGAGTCAGTCGTCAGTCGTATTATTGGCAACGAAGAGGTAGAGGCTGTCGAGATACTACGCAAAGAAGCAATCAAACCATTTCAGATGGCAGTGGGGGGCGTTTTGATTCGCATTGGGGTGGAACCCAATACGGATTCATTCCGCGATCAGTTGCAGTTAGATGAGAAAGGCTACATTGTGGTGACCAGCCAGCAAGAAACCACTCTGACGAATGTATTTGCCATCGGCGATGTCTCCAATCCGATGGCTTCGACAATTAGCGGCGCCACGGGCGCAGGCGCTACTTCGGCTAAAGTGATCGCTGGCAGGTTGCAGAGTAGCCGAAGGTCCTAGTTTAAGCAGGCTGCTGAAAAGGGCTCAGGGAGAATAAGACGATCCACGAAAGCACACGAAATGCCTCGAACCAAGAGCTCTTTTCGTGTCCGTTCGAGTGATTTCGTGGATCGATCTTAGTTTTTCAGCAGCCTGCTCACGGTGGGAACGGAAGGATGAGATCCGCAGTGTCGGAAGCCGACGATGATGTTCCAGCTTACACTGATGCGCACGTAGCGGCCTATCCGATCGAGTACATCGCGGGGATCGATTTGTACAACGCCGGGGAATTTCATGCTTCGCATGATGCCTGGGAAGAGCGCTGGATGGGCGAGGTCGGGCCGCAAGAAAAACTTTTCCTGCAAGCGATGATTCAGTCGGCGGTGGCTTTTCATCATTTGGAGATTGGTCGTCCGGGTGCAGCGCGCCGGATGCATCAGATGGCTAAGGAAAAGTTTGCACGCCTGGGTAAAAGGGTGTTCATGTCGCTCGACCTGGAGGATTACCAGGAGCAACTCGAGCGCGCTCTTTCCTGGCTCTGGGACGCGGCCGATCCGCGCGAGTTGAAGGCCCCGCAAGTCACGGCGCCGCGGATCAGACTGCTGTCGGCCATCGATGAATTTGATTAACGAGCTTGCTCGCTGGGGATTAGAAAACCCGTGGCAATTCTTAATGACCTGAGACTGCTGCTACTCGGCTTATGGCTTGGCGCCGCTGTGTTTTTCAGCTCTGTCGTTGCTCCGAGCGTATTTTTTGTTCTGCGAGCGTTTCAACTGCCCAACGTGGGTGAAATTGCAGGCACGCTTGTTACGCGGACCCTCTCAGTTATCAATGTCAGCGGTTTCATTATTAGCCTATTTCTACTGGTAACCGCATTCGCGTTTGGCAAAGGGTTCCGAAAGCGTTCATTCTTTCTGGAACTCATTTCGCTAATAGTGGTGGCCGTTAGCACCGGGACCGGGCAGTGGGTGATTGCCGCGAAGATGCGCGCTCTCCGCGTGGCCATGGGTCTGCCGGTTGAACAGGCGCCGATCGATGATTTCCGCCGCGTGGCTTTCAATCGACTGCACGGTTATTCTGTCACGGCGCTGAGTATCGCTATGATTGCCGCTCTAATTGGGTTTCTGATAATCGCGTATCGCGCGCGTTTGAATGCCAATTGAATGACCCGTTAGGTTGGAAGGCCTTCTTGTGGAAATAATCGAACAGATTGATGAGTGGCGTAAACGTTACTCCGATTGGCAGAAAGAGCAGAGTAAAGTCCCCGGCAATGGCGAGGTGGGAGAATCGTATCCGTTTGTAAAGAACAAACGCGCCCCCTTTACGCCGGCGCGACGCGCCCTGCCAATGCTAAACCTTGCCCTTATCTCCTCGGCGGGCGTCTATCTCGACGGGACCCATCCTTTCGACCTTAACGTACCGGGCGGCGACCTTAACTTTCGCGAGATCCCGATTGAAGTTGAAGCTGCCGATTTGCGGTTCGCGGCGAAAGGATACGATCCGGCCGCGGTTCAGCAGGACCTTAACGCGCAGGTGCCACTCGAGCGCCTTTTGGAGTTTGAGGTCAATGGAATTATCGGCCAACTCAATACGGTGTTCTGGAGTTTCAGTGGTTTCATCCCTGACGCCGCCAGGCTTGCTGATGAGATGTTTCCGAAGTTGATCGAGCGCATCAAACGATACGAGGTTCAAGCTGCTCTGCTGATACCGGCATCACGTCTCTGCCACCAGTCAGTTTCGCTCGCCGCACGGGCTTTGGAACAGGTCGGCCTTCCCACGATGATGCTGGCAGTGGTCAAGGACGTCGTGGAATCTGTTCGTCCTCCTCGAGCAGCTTTTTATGAAGGTGAAGGCGGGAGTGTTGCAGGACGCCCGAACTGGCCCGAACATCAACGCCGCATTCTCGACGAGGCATTGCGCCTGATCGAACCAATGGATCAGCCAGGCATTTACCAACTAGCTGTTGGACTCGAGACGCAGGTAGAAAACGAACGCGGCGAGCGGTAACCAGGGCGACAGCCCTCCAATTCTTATCCATCCGAAAGCTGTAGTAATCGAACCCTATGGTCAAACGGCTGGTCTCGATTGTTCTTCTGCTGTTAGCCGCAGTGTTACTTTATCTGCTGTTTTGGCCGGTTCCGATTTCCCCAGCGGCATGGAGTCCAGCTACGGCTCCCCCCTTAAGTGGTGACTACGAGAAAAACTCTCGGCTCGCTAACGTCCAGCGACTTTCGCTGGGAGCGGGCTTCGCACCTGAAGACGTAGCCATTGATTCAGAGAGCCGCATCTATGCCGGACTGGACGACGGCCGCATCATGCGCTTGCAAGCGGATGGCACGCGCCCGGAAGTGTTCGCCAACACGCAGGGACGTCCTCTCGGCATGAAGTTCGATTCCCACGGCAATCTTGTACTTGCCGACGCAAACAAAGGACTGCTTTCGATCTCGCGGGATGGTTCGATTACTGTACTGAGCACACAAGCCGACGGCGTTGCTTTTGCTTGTACCAACGATCTCGACATCGCCGCCGATGGAACGATTTACTTCACCGATGCTTCGAGCAAGTTTCACTTGTCAAACTACAAGGCAGATATT
>CAJDUJ010000146.1_pt1 | contig 14924 bp, 10 predicted proteins | sample 7390331 | NCBI WGS metagenome assembly CAJDUJ01 (sample SAMEA7055674, study PRJEB34461) | soil metagenome | biome: terrestrial ecosystem; feature: Peninsula; material: soil | place: Antarctica | collected 2016 | reverse complement strand
TCCAGCGTGAAGATGTCTGGAGCGTAGCGAACCAACTCGGTCGTGAGGGGCAAGACAAGAATCAGTCTCAACCGATCGATCCTTACTATGTGCTGATGCAGCTTCCTGGCGAGCAAGTATCTAATGAGTTCATTCTGATCTTGCCGTTCACGCCCGCAAATCGAAACAATATGATTGGGTGGATGGCGGGACGCAGTGACGGCGATAACTACGGCAAGCTTCTTGTCTACAATTTTCCGCAGTCTCGTCTGATTGAGGGACCCTTGCAAATAGAAGCACGCATAGATCAAAACGCCGAACTCTCGGCGCAGTTCAGCCTGTGGAATCAGCAAGGCTCGCGAGTTTTGCGAGGCCATCTACTGGTTATACCAATCGGGCGTTCCCTTCTCTATGTTGAACCCGTGTATCTGCAGGCAGTGCGCAGTCCGATGCCGGAACTGCGTCTCGTCGTCCTTGCTATTCAGGAGCGCGTTGGGTATGGGAAGAGTTTTGACGAGGCAATGACCCATCTGTTTGGTGAAGCCGGGAAAACGCCTTCCCAGCCAGACGCCGCATCGCCAAAAGAGAGGGTTGATGAGACCACACCAAAGCCGGCGGCGTCGGACGACAACGTACTGCAGTTGATCAATAAAGCTGTCCAGGAGTTTGAGGATTACCAACGTCTGACTTCGCAAGGCAAATTGGCCGAAGCAGGTCAGAAACTCGAACAACATAAACGCACACTTGAGGATTTGAAGCGGGTGGGCGGTAAGCAGTGATGGTGGTAGTAGCAGTGGGAAGAGTCGTTGCCGTTACGCCGAAGGCGTTCGTGAATTGCAGCCCAGGGTTTCCTACCCTGGGTTCCACAGCGGCAATTACATAATAACGCCGAAGGTGTTGGCGAATGCCGCAGGAACTCGTACAAACTCCTTCAGAGTTAAGACAGATTATTGATGGTCCCTAACCCCAGGTAGGAAACCCTGGGCTACAATTCGCGAACACCTTCGGTGTTGCCTTGTCGTGCACCGCGAGTTTTCACCGACTCGGAGCAACCAAGGCTGGCGGGATGATCATCAACGTCGAAACAGCTCGTCTCTACCGCCGACCAGCCCTGTTTATTTTCTCAAGTAGCTTCTTTGCCTTGTCCGCAGCCTCTTTGTATTCCGGCACGTAATCGGGGTCGGGAGTCATTTTGAGCAGCACATCAGTCTGCTTGCGAGCCTCAGCATCTCTGTTCGCCTCATGGTAGGCTTCCGCCAAACGTAACCTAAGTAGCGGGTTATTGCTTCCAAACCTCAAACCCTTCTCCAGATACTCAAGCGCTTTTCGATAATCACCGCCGAGGAGCCGCGGCGCTTCTAAGTAGAGTTGGCCAAGCACCAGATAAGCGCTTCCAGCCTGAAACTGTTCATCAATCCTCAGCACAGCTTCCATTTCGCGACGAATGTCTTCGATGTTCGATAAACCAGCCAGCGTGCTGTGTTCGGCACTCCCACCATAGTTGGCTCCCAGCCAGAAATGTCCTTCGGGCTTTTCACTGCTAAGCTGCACCGCAGTCTTTCCTGCTTCGGTGCCTTCCCGAAAAGCCTCGTCTCGTTCGCGCTCGTCCTCAGTGTGCGCTCCGAGGTAGTAACTGATCCGCGCCAGCTTCCAGGCGGCCTCGTAACTCCCGTAATCCGCCGTCCGAGCCTGTCTTAGTAAAGCAACACCCAGTCTCACCTTCGAAAGGTCCTCCCGCTGTGAGTAAAGCTGGTCCGCTTCCGCTGTCTTCTCCGCGGCAACAGTTTCATCGGCCTGGCCGAGGCTCTTCTCGGCCTCCGATCGCTGATTTCCGCAAGAGAGTGTCGCGATCGCCGCCATCTGAAGCAATAAGACAATGGCTATGGATTGGAGTTTTCTCAAGTTTTCCGCCTCTTTTAGCTGCATTGGAGCTTAATTGTCTAGACATGCCATACACATAGCTTTCACCCGTTTAAGGCGATACCCAAAACCATGCGAAATAAGGTATATTGGCACGCTCATACGGGAAACTTGTGCGGCGCGACCCGCAATCGTTCCCTTGAAGACTTTGGAGATAGGTGTGGCAGCGGCAGCTTTCTACGATTTGGAAGGCACATTGGTCAGGACCAATCTGGTTCACACGCTGGGCTTTTATGCCAGGAACCAGCCGGGCCTGATTAGCAGTCTTAAGAAAAGCGCCGCCACGCTCGTAAGTCTTCCCATCTTCGCCATCACGGACCAGTATAGTAGAAAAGTCTTTAATGACCTCTATTTCAAGCGATACAAAGGGCAGTCAGAAGACCGGCTACGCTTCTTCGCTCAGGAACTGTTCGAAGCCGTGCTCAAGCCGGCGATCTTTCCAGGCACTTACGAGCTGATCGAGAAATCACGCAGTCTCGGCCTGCGCCAGGTAGTCGTGACCGGTGCACTGGATGTGTCGATAAACCATTTGATGGCCCACCTGGGAATCACGGAATATGTGGCCAACCGGCTTGAGTTCGTTAATGGCCTGGCGACCGGGCGTTTACTGCCCCCGGTGATGGCTGCTGCGACAAAAGCCTCATGGATCCGAGTGTACGCTGAGCGTGAGGGTATCAGTCTCAGCGACTCCTACGCCTATACCGACAGCATGAGTTCACGATTGGCCGATACTAAGTCTTAAGTAAGAATCGACGGCTGTAAATAGTGAATAGCAAATAGCAAATGGTAGAACAACAACCTCACCTAAAAGGAGCGATAACCATGCGTCCACACGAAAAATTGCAGACATGGATAGAATCTGTAGATCTCGTCCTCAACATCTACAAAGCTACTGAGAGATTCCCCAAAGAAGAAAAGTTTGGACTGACGTCACAAATTCGACGGGCAGCAGTTTCAATCCCGACGAACATTGCGGAAGGAGCAGCGCGAAATTCTTCAAAAGAGTTCGCTCACTTTGTCTCCATTGCACAGGGCTCGGCAAGTGAACTCGAGACCGAGCTGATCATCGCCTATCGCTTAGGCTACTTAAGCGAGACTCTCTTCTCAAAGCTCCTTGCGGACCTTGAGCAGATAGGACGAATGATCACCGGATTAACGCGGCGGCTTCGTAGAGTTCCCGCCTAGTCGCCCGTCATACGCTAACTTCTTCCGACCATTTGCTATTTGCTATTCACTATTTACCAAAGATGAGCTTACAACTTCGACGCAAAACGCACGAATCAGTTGTTTACATTGACCGCGACAGTGCGCCAAGAATCCTAGCCTCGGGGATGGATTTCATTCTCGAAGATCTGCCCGTGGGCACGCGCGTGATCTATCCCAACCCGCCGATCAAAGGGCTGGCCAACCGTGAAGCGGCTATTCGCTATGCGCTCAATCACCCGCACGACTGTGATCCGCTATTTGCGCAGCTGGAGCCAGGAATGAAAGTTACCATCGCCGTGGACGACATCAGTATGCCGATTCCGCCGATGAAGACACCCGACATCCGCCAAACCGCCCTCGAAATTCTGGTTGAGATGCGCCACGGCGTTGACGACGTGCACATCATCATCGCCATCTCCCTGCATCGCAAAATGACGCCTGCCGAGATGAAGCGCATGGCCGGGCCGAAGATTTGGGCTGATTTTTACCCGGATCGCTATTACAACTTCGACGCTGAAGATCCTGCCAATCTCGTGCTGCTCGGCGAGACGCGCCATAAAGAACCACTGCGCATCAGCCGTCGCGCCGCCGAAAGTGATCTGCTCATTTATCTTAATTTTAACTTCGTACCGATGAACGGTGGCCACAAGTCTGTAGGGGTAGGTCTATGTGATTATGAGTCGTTGCGCGCCCATCACAACCCTGACGTTATCCGCGCCTCGCACAGCTACATGGACCCGGCCGGATCGGAACTCGCTCGCGTGATCGGCCGCGTCGGTGAAGTCGCCGACGAGCATCTAAACGTCTTCCACATTGAGACGACCATTAACAACTATATATTCGGCCCTGACATGGGATTCTTAACGAAGAACGAGGATGATTTCTCCGCTTTCGATCGCATGAAGTATGAAGCCATGCGATTCGCGATGAATAAGATGCCACGCCCGGCAAAACGCACCATGTACAACTCGCTGAAGAGCAACTACGAGATGATCGCTTGCCACGCCGGGCGCACAGATCCCGTCCATGATCGCATTATCGCCAAGAGCATGGAGCAGTATGTCGTGCCTATCGAAGGCCAGTGCGACATTCTAATCTGCCCCGTACCGGACATGTCGCCTTACAGCATCAATTCCATTCTGAACCCGCTGCTCGTACAGGTGATGGCCCTCGGCTACCACTTCAACATGTATCGAGGCAAGCCCCTTCTTAGAAAGGGCGGCACGTTGATTCTGCATCATCCCTGCACCGATGAATTCGACCACAACTTTCACCCAAGCTACATCGAGTTCTTCAATCGCCTGCTGCCAGAGACCCGCGACGCAAACGTCTTGCGCAACAAGTATGAACGGGAGTTTGCGAATAATCCGAGCTACGTCGAAATGTACCGGCGCGGCAATGCCTATCACGGCTCGCACCCTTTCTTCATGTGGTACTGGGGCGAGAGCGGGCGCCAGCATGCCGGTCACGTAATCGCCGCCGGTGCGGAGAACGCTCACGTTCCCGCCATGATGGGCTGGGAACGGGCCGACAATCTGACCGAGGCCATCGCCATGGCGCGGAGTTCTATGGGCAGCTCAGCAGAGATCACGATGTTGCACCAACCGATAATCGCGATCGCGGATATGGAATGAAATGTCAGACTTCAGTTCATTGCAGACGTGGGCAACAGAGGTACGGCTATCACCAACTGAAATCTACAACGGCCGTAACCTCTTTCTGATCGGCAGCACGGGTTTTCTCGGCAAAGTTACGCTGAGCATGCTGTTGCACCGCTTTCCTAATGTCGGGCGGGTTTACGTAACTGTGCGCGCCCGCTCGCAGGAGGAGTCGGAAACTCGCTTTCGGAATAGCGTGATCACGACGCCACCCTTTGATCCGCTGCGAGAGCGCTACGGCAGTGCCATGGAAGGATTTGTGTTCGACAAAGTGGTGGTGTTGGGTGGGGACATCGGCGACCCGAACTTTGGTTACACCGACGAGCAGGCGCAAAGAGTTGCCGATGATATTGATGTTGTGATCAACAGTGCGGGCAACGTGACCTTCAATCCAACTCTCGAGAGTGCCCTGCGTACAAACGTAGTCGGCACCGAGAACGTAATCGCATTTACCAGGCGCATGAAGCGGCCCGCTTTAGTGCATGTGTCGACCTGTTTTGTGGCCGGCAACCGTTCGGGCGCAGTCTGGGAACGTGACCCGGTGATTGGCTATTTCCCCCGCAAACTTGAACTGCCCGGGGTGGAGTTTTCGGTCGAGCAGGAAATCAAGGACTGCGCAAAGCTGGCGGAGCGAGTGAAGGAAGAAGCCAGGGACGCGATGATGGTGGCGCGCTTTCGTGATCTTGCTCGTAAGCGCCTGATCGAAGAAGGACGTGATGAAGACGATCCTGATGCCCTCGGGTTGGCCGTTGCGCGGGAAAGAAAAGTCTGGACCCGCACGCGGCTTACTGAGCTGGGAGTAGAGCGATCGGCATGGTGGGGTTGGCCCAATATCTACACTTACACAAAAGCCCTCGGCGAGCAGCTCGTGGCCGCTGAAACCGGAATGGTGCGGAGCATCGTGCGGCCGAGTATTGTGGAATCGGCCCTTGCCTACCCTTTCCCTGGATGGAACGAAGGTTTTACGACCACGGCGCCCATTGTCTTTCTCGTCCTCAAGGGACAAACGCAGATTCCTGCCAACGAGAAATTGATTCTGGACATCACGCCTGTGGATCAGGTGGCGTCGGTAATGCTTGCCGTAGCGGCCCAGGCCTGCGTGGAAGAGCCGCAGTTGGTCCATCAGGCAGCCACCGGTGATTCAAACCCGAACAATCTGTCTCGAATCATCACCTTAGTCGGTCTCTACAAGCGCCAGCATTTTCAAGAGAAAGAGACCGGCATAAAAGTCGTAAACGAGATTGCCGCCAGAATGGAGCCACATGCCGTCTCCACCGCGCGCTTTGAATCAACTTCGACCCCGATGTTCAACGCGGCAGCCAAGAAGGCTTCAACGTTGCTAGATCGCGCCCGCCCTCGCTGGGGCGGCGGACGCGTGGGAGAGGTTATCGATCGGGTCAAAACGACTGTAGATCGGGTCGAAGAAATCACCCGGGAAACTAAGGAAGCTTTTGAACTATTTCGACCGTTTACGATCGAGAACGCCTACGTCTTCCGGTCGGACAACATCCGGTCGCTATTCGAGAGGATCAGAAAAGATGAGCAGTCGCTGCTGATTTGGAATCCGGAGAAATTTGATTGGTACGACTATTGGATAAATATCCACTTGCCTGGTCTCAAGAAGTGGGTATTCCCGACGCTCGAAGAAGACATGCGGGCGCAACCCAAGCGCGTTTACACCTATCGCGATCTGCTCGAACTATTCGAGACTTCAACTAAACGTCATGCTACACGCGTGGCCATGCGTCTCGAGCGTGATGGACGCAAAGAGCAATACACCTATGCCGACGTGCGAGAGCTAGCCACCCGCGCCGCCGCTTTTCTCGCAAGCGAAGGAATTAAACCCGGTGCGCGCGTGATGCTTTTCAGCCATAACGCGCCCGAGTGGGGTATGACTTATTTTGGCGCGCTGAAAGCGGGAGCGAGCTGCATACCGGTTGACCCGGAAAGCTCAACTGACGAAATCATCAATTTCGCTCGCGCAGGTGATGCTGCCGCGATCATCCTGAGCAGGAAACTCGAGCAAGAGCACTCCAATCTCCGTCAACGGCTCGCGGACGAAGGGTTGAAACTACACGTTTGGACATTCGACGATGTTTTCGCCCTACCGGATGAGGAGACGGAAGATCAGCGTATCGCATTGCTGCCAATGAAGGTTCAGGCGCAGTCAGTTGCTTCGCTAATCTTCACCTCAGGTACGACTGGCAATCCCAAGGGCGTCATGCTTTCGCATCGCAACCTCACCAGCATGGTCTCGATGTTGTCTTCGGTATTCGACATGTCGACCCGCGACGGCGTGCTTTCCGTCTTGCCACTTCATCACACATTCGAGTTTTCCACCGGTTTCCTTACGCCCCTCAGCCGCGGAGCGCAGATAACATACTTGCCTGAGTTGACCAGCGACGCACTCGCACGCGCAATTAAGAACGGACATGTGACCGGGATGGTCGGGGTACCGGCTTTGTGGGAACTGCTGCATCGCCGCATCAAGACCCGGCTCTACGAGCGCAGCGACTGGATTGGCAAGACCGCCGACCTGCTGATTAAAGCGAATGCCTGGGTGCGCGAGCAGACCCCACTCAATCTAGGGCCGTTTGTCTTCTATCCGATTCATGAGGGTCTTGGTGGTCGCATCCGCTATTTCATTAGCGGCGGCTCTGCCTTGAACGAAAAAATCCAACAGGATTTCCAAGGTCTTGGATTCACAATTTTGGAAGGCTACGGTTTGACCGAAGCCTCGCCGGTGCTAACGGTCACACGTCCCGAGAGTCGGATGCTCACAGGCAGCGTCGGCAAACCCCTGCCGGGAGTTCAGGTCAAGATTGCCGAGCCGGATGTAAACGGCGTGGGCGAGGTCATCGCACGTGGGCCCAATGTGATGCTGGGCTACTACGACAATGAAGAGGCAACTCGTAGCACTCTGATCGAGCGTTGGCTTTACACTGGCGATCTCGGCAAACTGGACGACGACGGCAATCTCTACCTGGTTGGACGTTCTAAGGAAATTATCGTCGATACAAACGGAAAGAACGTCTATCCCGACGAACTTGAAGAAGTCTACTCAAATTCGCCATACGTGAAGGAGCTGAGCATCGTAGGTCTGCCCGACGGACTCGGCGAGAAAGTTGCCTGCCTGGTGGTTGCCGACGATGACTACGACATCTCACTTTCGCGGTTAAAGTGCTCCACTTCACGGACATCGAGTTGCCGCGCACGGCTACCCGCAAAGTGAAACGCCGTGAGGTGCTGGCGATTATGGAAGGGCTTGAACAGAGCCAGAAGGTTACAAAAGCATCCGGCGGGAGCGAAGCAGCCCGCTCAGAATTGCGCTGGATCATTGATATCGTCGCCACCGTAAGCAACCGACCTCGGTCGGAAGTTTCGCAGGATACACGGCTCGCCGACCTGGGATTCGATAGCCTCATGTTCGTGGAGTTGGCAACCGCCATTGAGAATGCCGGCGGTGCTATCTCGGCGCCCGAACGATTCAACGAAGTACAAGACGTGAGGGAGTTGATGAGTGTCGTGGGCAGGCGTTCTGCGACGGCCTCACGTAAAGAGGAACGAGCCCGCACTGAGGAGCGGGTGGATAGTGATGAGATTTATGTACCATCGTTTGTGCGAGTCGCCGGTAATGTAGCCGGCGACGTGCTCCAACGGCTCTTTTATGACAAGTTTTTGAAGACGCGCTATGAGGGCCAATCGAATATCCCCGTCCATACAAATTTTATCGTGGCTCCCAACCATTCGTCCCATCTGGACATGGGCCTTACGAAGATGGCATTGGGCGAAGCGGGCAAGGATCTTGTGGCGCTCGCTGCCGCGGATTACTTCTTCGACAACAAGTACAAGCGCGCGGTCATGGAGAACTTCACAAACCTGGTCCCCATCGAGCGTACCGGCTCGCTGAGACAGTCGCTGCGTCACGCTCGTTCCTTTCTTAATCGCGGGTACAACGCAGTTATCTTTCCCGAAGGCACACGTTCGTTAACGGGCGAAATGGCTGACTTTAAGCCAGTGGTCGGTTATCTCGCGCTTGCTTCGCGGGTCGGCATTCTTCCCGTCTACCTGGTGGGCACTCACGAAGCGATGCCGAAAGGCTCGAACATCATCAAGAACCGCGAAGTGGGCGCTCGCATCGGTGGTTTTCTGGCGATCGAAGAGCTTGAAGAAATGACCAAAGGCATGGCCCGAGCTGAAGCTTATCGATTAATTGCAGCTCGGGTGAAACACGATGTCGAGAACTTGCGCGATCAAACCCGACATCCTTTTGACGCGAAAGCTCTGCGCAGCCGCTGGAAAGCAGAGCGGCGCGCACAGATCGCCCAAAAAGAAGAAGTCGGCGAACTTGTCACTTAGAACCCTGTGGCTTGAACGGCGGCACTCAATACAGAACCGGGAGCGGTAGCGACCGCACTCAACTAACGAGTTGATTCTTCGCTACCAAAATCACATAGGAGAACGCCTGCGGCAAAGAGATCTTCTATCCCACCTGATCTGGAATGCAGATTGAAATTCGTGACGCAGAGTGATCTCGTTGGTTGAGTGCGGTCGCTACCGCTCCCGGTTCTGTAAATTGAGTTTTCACACATTCTCGGTTGCGACCGGGTGCTGTATTCAACCCGCGTTTGGAATAGATTTTGGCATCATAAGGACAGGAGCAGTTTCGAGTGTAAGTCCCGGTCGCGACCGCTCGCGGTTCCGTAGTGGAGTGGGATCGTCGACCTGACCCAAGCTGCGTTTGCACCAAAAATCGACCGACCTATCTCATCTGTGACCACATCAAAGAAGACCCCACAAAAACGAACGGCGCGAATGACTATGGCCACAGCCGGCACTAAGCGTCGCGCTGCGATTGAGAAAAGGCCTCGAGCCTTGACTTTGATCACTGGAGGTTCAGGTTTTCTCGGTTCACATTTGGTGCGTCAGCTGGTGGAAGAGGGGGCTAAGGATATTCGCGTGATGGCCACATCGATTCCGGATTGGCTGGTAGATTTGGGTGTCGAGCCGTTGGAAGGTTCGATCATAAAAAGTGCGGACGTGGCCCGCGCGGTTGAGGGAATTCGAGATATCTATCATCTCGCCGGTCGGGTTTCGCGCGAGCGCGACGACGCCCGCGAGATGTATGCGCTTCACGTCGAAGGCACCCGGCTGCTATGTGAGGCCGCAAAAGTCGAGGGTGTGAAGTCGATTGTCATGGCTTCCACTAGCGGCACCATTGCAGTGACGAAAGATGGCGAGGTTGTTCCTGACGAGATGTATCCCCCACCACTGGACATCATCTCGCGCTGGCCTTACTACGCAAGCAAAACCTACCAGGAGGTGGCGGCGCTCCAGAGCTTCAACGGCAAGGGCATGCGGCTGGTGATTATGAATCCGAGTCTGCTCCTCGGTCCGGGAGACGAACGCTTAAGTTCGACGAAAGTAGTGCTCGACTTCATGGCGCGCAAAATCAACGCCCTGCCAGGCGGGGGCTTGAGCTTTGTTGACGTGCGCGATGCCGCCAGGGCATTTCGTATAGCGATGAAAAAAGGAAGACATAGTGAGCGTTATCTGCTCGGAGCGGCCAACTGGACCTTTGACAAATTCTTCGGCCGCCTGGAGCGATTAACGAAGATTGGAGCGCCCAAACTGGCTCTCCCGTCCAGGTTTGTAGTAAGCGGAGCCAAGCTGGTTGATTCCCTTTTTAAGCAGTGGCACATGGCCTCGCCAGTGGAGCCGGGAGCAATCGAGATGGCCCAATATTTCTGGTATCTCAACTGCGCGAAAGCCTCACGTGAGCTCAACTTCAAGCCTCGTGACCCTGGCGTGACGCTGCACGAGACAGTCGTTTACTTGCGAGAGAATTTCCTGGGCGGCGATGCTTTCCGCAAGTAATGATGGGACATCAGCCGAGTCTTCGCGGAAGGGTGGGCAATTCTGGTCCACTTAGCCTACATCACCCACGGGAAGCGCGGACTTTTGCTCAGCAAGCCGTGGGCTGCAAAATTGTCGTCTAGTGCTGCTTGTTATCCTCGCTGAATTTCGAGCGGGAATACGGTGTCCATAATCGAAGCCCCACCGTCCACGTGGATAACTTGTCCGGTAATGAAGCCCGCTTCCTCCATGCACAGTAGCATCACGGCGTTCCCAATGTCCGCCGGCGTTCCTAGTCGTTTCATCGGTGTCCAGCCACTTTCATGCCAGGCTTGAATGTTGTCCTGAATCTCTTGTGGCAGAGCGCGCAAGACACTACCCTCTACCAGGTTAGGTGCGCCGAAGATGCCCCCGGGGCTGATACCATTCACGGTTATACCACGTGGGGCGAGGGCCACGGCGAAGTAGCGAACCAGGGAGTCAAGTGCGGCTTTGGCAGACCCCATGGCCACCCAAGGCTGCCAGCTTCCTGTGCGAGCGCCGGGCGAATAGGTAATGGCCAAAATCCTGCCACCGTGGTCCATGAGACGAGCTGATTCCCGCACTCCCACCAGGAAGGCTTTGGCTTGGGAATCCATTGCCATGTCCCACTGCTTCAAGGTGATGTCCATGGGTGTTTGATAAAAGGTGGGAAGCTGAGTCCGCGCGTTGCTCACGAAGATATCAAGATTGCCAAACTCCTCCTTAACCCTTTTGAACATGTTGCCAATATCTTCAGGGTGCGAAATGTCTGCTTGGATAACGAAGCCATCCGAACCGCACTCACGGACCTTTGCGAGCGTATCGTTGGCGGCAGCTTCATTTTCGTAATAATTGATGGCCACTTTCACGCCACCCTCCGCCAGCTTTAGTGCGATCCCCCTGCCAATACCGCGCGAGCCTCCTGTAATCAGCGCGCTCTTACCATTTAGCGACATACAGGCCTCCTTCTTTGCCTTACTCCCTGCGACCTAGGGCCCTCCGCGGAACTCCTTGCCTTCAGCCACTGGTCTTTGGTCCTTGAAACCCAAAATCCGAGAGTCTGAGCCCGTACCCTCGGACGTTGATTTTGAACTATTTATTTAAAGAAGCATATTTGAACAACCTGAAGCGGTAGTGTTGTTGGACGTGGATACTCTTCGCTACGCCGCCATGCAGGTTCTCGTCCCAGTTAGTATACCGTTCAATGAACCGATCAGCAGCCGCTTTGTCTCCTGCGTACTGAACAACCAGACTTTCACCAGCAATTTCCCAACAACTTCATGGCACTTGTCGTAATTGATGTGAGCTTGCTGGTTGCGGGGTCAAAGCGCAACGAGTTTTCGTGAAGGGCTTCCAGATCCCGGCCGTCTTTAGTTCGGTCGACGCCGAGATAGTGTCCCACCTCGTGCCAGAGCGTACGATAAAAATTGCCGTCCGCACTTAAATCGTTCTTGTGCTCAGGGGCTAACGCTGCCTCCCAAGTGTGCGAGGTGCCCTGGAAGATTTTCGCGTCGCGCATGATGTTCGCGCGCAACAGGATGGCTCGGCCATAACGTCTTGCCAGATAGCTCTCGTTAGGCAGGGTTGTAGCCGTGTTTCCGCCGCGCGACTGACCAAAGTCAGCAACGCATCATAGACGCCGACGGGTATGTCTTCTCTGATCTTCTTGTGATTCTCGTAGGGGAGTGAATCCTCCAGCGCTAATCCTCGCATTGCCTGCCGCAGCGCCGTGGTTTCCTGCCGGAGCGTACTCAAGAGACTGAAAGAGAAGAACGTCTTTACGCCGTAGAGTTCGTCGTCATAGACCTCATACGAGCCCTACTTCTTCTGCAGGGCTGCCAGCGCAGCCAGCACTTCTTCACTGTTCGCTGCCGGTTTCACTTTCAGGAAAACTTGAGCGATTTTCCCTTTCGGATCGATAATGAAAGTATTGCGTGCCGACAATTTCATGCCGTTGTAGTCCATCACGGAGCCATACGCGTCACTTACTTTGGCATCAGTGTCAGAAAGCAGTTTAAAGGCCAAACCTTCCTTGGCACAGAAACTCTTGTGAGAATCAGCGGTGTCGACGCTCACTCCCAGTATCACGGCATTAAGAGCTTCATACTTTGCCAGGTCGCGCTGGAAGTTACGCGCTTGAAGCGTGCAGCCACTGGTGAAATCTTTTGGATAGAAGTAAAGGACCACCCACTTATCGCGATAGTCCTTCAATGCCGCTTGCTTGCCCTCGTTTGTCGCAAGTGAGAACTCCGGGGCGACGGTTCCTACAGCTGGGGCCTCCGTGATCGCACCTACCGACCCAACCGCTATTAGACCAACTACCAACAAAGCACAGGTCAGAACATATTTAGTCATTGTTTTCGGAAATTTGCAGGTTGGGAAGGTGGGCAAGTGCAGCGCCCCCCCCGCTCCAGCGTAGCGTCTTTCGCTAGGCTACAAAAACCCCTCAATTCGTATGCTGACTCAGTCCGGCGTAGCTTGAAGAAAACTAAAGTTGATGACGCTGCGCTGGAGCGGGGGCGCGCTGCGCTTGCCCACCTTCCTTACCTGCAAATTTGGTAAGGTTGGATAGTCGTCTCAGTGTTGAGTGGCGGCGGATCTGGAGCGGGCCAGGCAGCTAGCAAACATTTCGCCAGATCCTCGCGGTTTCGTACCTGGCCGCTTAGGTAGCGAACTGCGTTAACTCGCCCGGCTTGCGCAGCATCTTGTTTACCTCACCAAGATGCGTCTCTTCTTCTGCAATCATCTGGCGAGCATACTCTTCCAGCAGTACGGATCGATCGCGCACCAGCTCAAGCAGTTTCTTATACAGGTCCAAACCTGCCTTCTCCGCTTCCAGAGATTCAAGCAAGATGTCGTTAATCCCGTGCTTGTGAGTTTCCAGCAGCGCGCCAATTTTAAGCGAAGGGTGATCCCCAAAATGAGTGACCAACTCGCCCGCTTGATTCGCATGTTCCAGGCAGGTGCTGGCTTCACCGCGCAACCAGCTCGTTATAGGAATGCGGTTAGGACCAAAGACCATCAGCGCGTAGTGGGTGTATCGCACCACTCCCGCCAGCTCGGTTTCCAGAATTTCATTTAACAACGTTATAGCGGCCGCTTTATCAAACGGTTGCTCAGACATAGACTCTTCCTCCCAGGTGTCAGCTACTTGGTAGAGCATGGTGAATAGCGAATAGTAAATGGTAAATCGTTAATGGTAAATACGAGTGTACTGCGGATCTGCTGTAACACTCCTCTACCAAGTCAGCGGAGATTGGCTCTGGAACCAGATCAAGACGGCAACGCATGACCGAGCGGTAAGCCTTACCAGACGGTCGCAACGATATGCCCCACAGTCGTGGGCAGTCAATTGTTTTAATGTTGCCCTACTTCTGTCGTTACCGTTAGGATGCGAGGAGCAATCTCGAGTTCGATCTGGAAGGCGGGAAACCCATTCGAAATGTCCCTTGACGCTTCTGTTCCCGACAAAACAATTTTCGAAATACCACCGTCACCTGCAAGAGTTTACGACTACAAAATCTGGCAGGTCATCGGAGCCTCTGCGGTTGGAACCATGATCGAGTGGTACGACTTCTACATCTTCGGCAGCCTGGCCACAGTCATCTCGCCACTCTTTTACCCTCCAGGCAATGACAGCCTCGCTTTGATCGCTTACCTTTCAACGTTCGCCGTCGGCTTTGTCGTTCGTCCCTTTGGCGCGCTCTTCTTCGGGCGCATCGGCGACTTGGTTGGTCGGAAGTATGCCTTTCTCGTAACGTTGCTGATCATGGGCGGCGCAACCGCGCTCCTCGGATTTCTCCCCACGTATGCCACGATTGGAATTGCGGCGCCAATTATTCTGCTGGTGATCCGCATCCTGCAAGGACTTGCCCTGGGGGGTGAGTACGGCGGTGCTGCCGTCTACGTTGCGGAACATGTACCGGACGGGAAGCGCGGCTTCTACACGAGTTTCATCCAGATCACGGCGACGTTGGGGCTGTTTCTTTCGTTAGCGGTAATCCTGCTGGTCCAGAACTCGATGAGCCGGGAAGAGTTCAGCGCTTGGGGTTGGCGCGTTCCCTTCGTTATCTCAATCCTATTGGTCGGAATTTCACTCTACATTCGCCTGCGCATGAAAGAGTCGCCCATCTTTCAGCACATTAAGGGCGCAGGCATGACTTCAGCGAAGCCCCTGAAAGAGGCATTCACCCAGTGGAAGAATTTGAAACTGGTTCTCATATCCCTGTTCGGTGCGACGGCTGGTCAGGGAGTCGTTTGGTACACCGGACAGTTCTACGCGTT
>CAJDUJ010000163.1_pt2 | contig 15529 bp, 11 predicted proteins | sample 7390331 | NCBI WGS metagenome assembly CAJDUJ01 (sample SAMEA7055674, study PRJEB34461) | soil metagenome | biome: terrestrial ecosystem; feature: Peninsula; material: soil | place: Antarctica | collected 2016 | reverse complement strand
TCTGATGTGTTCGTAGTTGCTCGGCATAGAAAGTTATAGAGCCCGACGGCCGGGCAGACCTCATTGTACGTGGTCGCAGGTTAACAATGTAGGTAAAGTTTCTCCGTGAGTAGTGGATCAGTTTGATTCCGGAAGTTTAGAGTTCAACCTTTAGGTTGCCGTTTCGGGGCCACAAACTAAAGTTGAACTCTAAACTGTCCCTCCTCTCCGTGACTTATTTGGTTAAAGCGACACCTAACCACGATTGATAGGTCTGCCGTTGTTCAGCGGTAGGGTTCTCGACCGCCACAATTCGGTAGGGAGCATCGATCGAGCCGCCGAGTTTCACAGGTAACGACCTGAGGTCGTCAAAGCGAAATATGGTTAGATTCGCCAAGTCGCCCGGCTTCTTTTCCGCCATGCGGGCTTCAAAAAACTCCTTTGTAACACGCCGGTTGTCCAGGGCCGCGATCTGATCACCGGTATTCAATCCTTGCTCGTAGGCAGGGGATCCGGCGTAGACGCGACTAACCACCAGCCGGTCGCCTTCCTGGACCAGATCAGCACCGAGGTATGCTTTTTCAACCGGTTTTTGAGCGGCCGTGGCGCCCGTAGTATCCAGCCGCAAACCCGCGGCCACAAGGGATGCATTGTAGTCAAGCTCTTCTCGCCCTCGGACGTACTTCGCGAACAACTCTTCCAGGCTGGATCACAAGGGATGCATTGTAGTCAAGCTCTTCTCGCCCTCGGACGTACTTCGCGAACAACTCTTCCAGGCTGGATCCAGCCATCAGCTCACTCACTTTTTGGAAATCCGCCGGCGTGTAGTTGCGATCTTTCTTGTAAAACTCGGTATAGAGATGACGCATCACGTCGTCCAGCGATTTTGTGCCTTTGCTGAGTCTGCGAATCTCCAGATCGAGTAACAGCCCGATAATGGCGCCCTTGTCGTAATAGTCCAGTTGAGAGTTTACGGAGTTTTCGTCCTGCCGGTAGTACTTGATCCAGGTATCGAAGCTTGCCTCTTCCGCGCTCATCACCTTGCGCCCAGGGATCTTTTGCAGGTCCTGAAATGATTTGGCGGCCCCGGCGAGAAATTCCTTGTCGGTAACGAGACCCGCGCGTCGCAGAATTATGTTCTCGTAGTAACTGGTAATGCCTTCCGCGACCCAAAGGAGTTTCGTGTAGTTCTCTTTTGTATAGTCAAACGGGCCCAGCGCGTCGGGCCTAATACGCTTAACGTTCCATAGGTGATAAAACTCGTGCGCTACCAGCGACAGGAAGCTGCGATAACCCGCCTCCGGTTTGAAATTGAAACGACGAAAGCCAAGCGCGGTTGAGTTGAGGTGCTCGAGCCCGCCGCCAGTATTAGCTCGCAGGTGCAGGATAAAGGTGTAGTCGCGATAAGGAACTTCTCCACCCATTAGCTCAATCGACGCCTCGACGATCTTCTGCACGTCGCGCCGCGTCCTTTCGGGCTGGTAGTTGCCTTCGCCGTCGATCACAATGCGATGGGGAACGCTTTTGACGTCGAATGAAAGCGTTTTGAAACTGCTAACCTCAACGGGCGAGTCGTAAAGAATGTCGAAGTTCTCGGCGCGGAAAGTATTTTTCGGTCCCGGCGCCGCGGGCAGTCCTGTTGCGACCTTCCACGGCTGGGGCGCCAGGATCTGCAAAGTGGCGGGCACATTGAGGAAGCCTTCGAGGTACATCAAAAGCGCCGCATTGTTCCAAAAGGCATGATCGGAATTCAGTTGGTTGGTTCTAACCGTAAGCTCATTTGCATAGACGCGGTACGTCGCGCGCCATTCGCGAGAGCCATTCGTCAAAACACGCCAAGAATTTTTGTTGATCTTTTCCCACTGCAGAGCACCACCCTTGGCATCGACCGCGACAAAACCCTGAACGTGTCGTTCAAACTCGCGAACCAGGTATGAGCCTGGTGTCCATACCGGCATCACCAGCACTTCTGCCGGCGGCGCCTCCACTCCGGCCCCACGTTTTACCCGCACCTCGACCTCCAGCATATGAGTATGTGGTTTCGGCATCGAGACTGTGAAAGCGATGTCAGGTACCGAAGCCTGGGGTTGAGCGGGTTGGGCTGAGGCGGAAATAGCACAAGCGATAATTAGAACTGCCAACCGAAGTTCGTAGTAATGCCTTGTAAGCATCGTATTGAACCCTGTGATCAAATGTATCAGTTTGAAAGGATGTTACTACGAACGAGGATCGCCCGTCTAAAGGTAGGAGGAAGAGTAACAGGCTACGGTAATTTGCAGGTTGGGAAGGGGGCAAAGCGCAGCGCGCCCTCGCTCAAGCTGGAAATTTTCTAAGGCTGAATTGTCAATTCAATGTTGAGTGGCTGCGAATCTAGAGCGGGGGCGCGTTGCGCTTTGCCCCCTTCCCAACCTGCAAATTTGCTGAGCCTCCCGGCTCTGCGGCGGGCGACATTTTGGTCTGGATAATTTAATATCTTGCCTCGCTCTTCGAACAGCTTCTGAAAGGTGACCTGTATGTTCCGCAAATTGATTGCCACATCACCCATCTGGGTAACTGTTCCCATTCGTCTCGCGCTGGCCGCCGTGATGGTCGCCCATGGCGCACAGAAAGTATTAGGCAGCTTCGGTGGACCGGGGCTTGAAAAATTTGCTTCTGGCACTACACCTTTTGGTTTCATGAAACCCGCATGGCTGTGGCTGGGCGCTGCCGCTCTCTCAGAACTAATCGGGGGGATTCTGATCCTCCTGGGATTGCTGACGCGCGTGGGAGCGTTCTTTGTTGCCTGCGTGATGCTGACTGCCATCGTCGGAGTGCACTGGCCCGCCTTTTTTGCTTCCCAGAGCGGCTATGAGTACCCGTTGGCGCTTTTTGCGATGGCGCTGGCGCTCTTGTTTTCGGGTGGCGGTATGGCTTCCGTCGATCTGGCCTTGTCCGGCGGCCGTCGCAGGTAGCAACAGCTAACTCGTGAATCGTCAATCGTGAATCGTAAATTGCTTGCCGATTACGAAAGCACGTCAACCTTCATGAGGGAACTACTATTCACGATTTACGATCTACGTTTCATTAGGCCATGAAGCGCTCTCCGCTCGTCGTCATCTTCACCACAGTCTTCATCGACCTGCTGGGGTTCGGCATCGTCATCCCGGTGCTCCCCTTCTACGCCGAAGGCACGCAGTTTAATGCCACCCCTCGGACCGTAGGACTACTCTTTGCTTCTTACTCGGTCATGCAATTGCTCTTCTCGCCGGTGCTGGGGCGGCTCTCGGATAAGTATGGCCGGCGTCCGATACTTTTGATCTCGATCATTGGCACCGGCATCGGGTTCTTAATCCTCGGCTTTGCCACTACGCTCTGGATGCTTTTCGTTGGGAGAATTCTCGATGGAATTTCGGGCGGTAACATCTCGACCGCGCAGGCTTACATCGCCGACATTACCACCAAAGAGGATCGCGCGAAAGGCATGGGCCTACTGGGCGCAGCTTTCGGTCTCGGGTTCATCTTTGGGCCGGCAATCGGCGGCATACTGAGTCGCTGGGGTATTCACGTACCGTTTCTTTTCGCGGCCGGTCTTTGCTGCGCCAACGCCATTCTCCTCTATTTCACTTTGCCAGAGACAGTGACGCCCGATCATCCCGCGCGTGTTTCGGCGGCGGGCGGGCGGGGGCTATCGCAGCTGATCAATTCACTGAGGCAACCACGCATCGGCTTCATACTCACGATATATTTTTTATTCATTGTCGCCTTCTCGATCATGACAACGGTGTTTTCGCTCTACACGATGTTTCGATTTGGTTATGATGCGCACCACAACGGTTATTTATTCGCTTACGTTGGCCTAATCGCCGTGATCATTCAGGGTGTGCTAATCGGGCGACTCGTGAAACGGTTCGGCGAACTGGCTCTGGTGATTGTCGGCGCGCTCTTTTTTGCAGGCAGCTTGTTTGCAGTGCCGTTTGTGGGACCAAATGCCGGCGGCTTGCTGGCGCTGCTCGGCGGCGGCGGTATCTTTTCACTGGGAAATTCTCTTTCCACGCCGGCTCTGAATAGTCTCGCCTCAAAAAGCGTGGGAGCCGCTGACCAGGGAGGAGTTATGGGTGTGATGCAGTCGGCGGGAAGTCTGGCGCGCGCGGTGGGCCCTTCAATCGCCGCCCTGTTGATTCATAGCACCACCTCGTACGTGGGCGCCGACGGCGCGCCGCATCACATGAGCGATCACTCGCTGTTTGTTACCTTCTGGACCGGCTCCGTGATCATGTTTCTGGCTTTTCTACTGGCAGTCTATTTCGGGCGAGTGCACGCTCCTAAGTATGCAGAGACCGATGCGGTCGCAGCTGCCTAGCGATGCGCCCGGATTCACCAGGATGGCAGTAGCACCAGGCAGTATCCCGACTGTTAAGGCGGGCTCCTCAACGTGCTCAATAGAGCGCAACTATGATGCGAATTGGGGAATACGTTAGAGAACAGAGGTGTGCTGTTGTTTTCGCAAAAGCGTGGCTGTCGGGATTGCGCGTGGAGAGCTTCATCGGGAAAGGTTCATTTTAGCCGATTCAACGTCTGGTTAAATCTGTTGGCTTTCTTGATGGTTTCACCACTTTGTGGTTCGCTGTTCCCGGTTTCGGCAAAATCCCGGAACGCTTCATACGTAGGAATAGGAACTAGTGTCAACATGATGGTCAGCACTGCCGCGGAGCAAGAAAAAAAGAACCACGCCCCCGCGCCCTTCTACGAAGCGCTACGCAAAGCGTTAAAGAAACGAAAGCTAAAGATTGATAGTATCTGCCCCACTACCGACGTAGTAGCGCGAAGAATTCTCGAAGAATACGGCGCGATTTTTCTGGCAGTCAAGAAAGTGACGCCGCCGCCTGTTTGTGTGTTTACCGCGGAGGAACAGGTGACGCGGTTTCAGGAAGCCGCCGGATTTACGAGAGAGACAATCGCCGATGCAGAGATTGAACTCCAGCCGGAGGCGATGAAAGCGCTGCTGAAAGCGCGCGCTGAGGCCCAGGAAGAGAATCTGGAGGTCACGCCGCGAGGCGGTGCGGAGGCAGCCCGCCGCAATTATGAAGATACCTTGCGTCTTTGGGACACACGCTTTCTGCCGGCGCTGGAGTACTGGCTCGGCCAGGGAAGAATAACAGCCGAGCAGGTTTTGCGTTTGCGCAACTTGCCGCTCCACGATCAGATTGCGGAGGTTCTGGAACTGGAAAAGAGCGGCCTCTTCTTCAGCAAAGATCTGTCCAAATCGATTCTGTATTCGATCGCGGCCCCGGGCACTTCGCAACATGTCGCCATGCTCGCGCTGGACGTTACCGAGTTTGATAACCCACGCGTGCGTGAGATTCTGGCAAAGCATGGCTGGTTTCAGACCGTACTAAGCGACCTGCCCCATTTCACTTTCCTTGGTCTTAAACAGAAAGATCTTCCGAAGCACGGATTGAAGAGCGTAGAAGCCGACGGCCAGATCTTCTGGATACCAAACGTCGTGGACCAACCCAGTTAACGCACAAGACTAAGGCTTAGACCATTGAAGCTTTCACCTGCTGTCTTACTGGGGGGTCAGATTTTGTCAAAAGGTGTTCCTATCGACTGGCAAAGGTGTTAGACTACGCAGGCATTAACCGGTGGCAGCCGGTGCTTCTCTCCCCCAGTACAACACAACAATTAGTGCCCAATTTCAGCGCCGCACGGATGCGCCAATCTCCTCGCCCAAAAAATGGCTCCGAGCGACCTTTATCCCGAAAGAAGGTCAGGTATGGATGTCCCTCAATTCATCGCCGGCAGGTTCCGAATCGAATGTGAGATCGGACGAGGCGGCATGGGCACGGTTTATCGTGCAACACACCTGGGACTGGAACGTCCCGTCGCTGTCAAAATTATCAAACAGGAGTTTGCCTCCGACCGAGACGTGGCCGACCGGTTTCTGCGGGAAGCCCGCACGATGGCCAGGCTGCGCCATCGGCACGCAGCGATGATTTTTGACGCCGGCAATCTGCCGGATGGCCGTCATTTCATCATCATGGAGTTTGTGGAAGGCACCACCCTGTCGGAAGCATTGGTCCGCGATGGTCGTTTCTCCCCGGAACGAGCCGTCAAGATCGCGGTACAGATTTGCGATGTGCTGGAAGAGGCACATCAGCTTGGCATCATCCACCGGGACCTCAAACCTTCGAATATCATGCTCAATGAACGAGGGGTTTGTGTGCTGGACTTCGGAGTAGCAAAGGTTCTCGTGACCTCGGCGGAATCAACTGCAACCCACGCGACGACCGGTTCAGGTCAGTTAGTGGGTACGCCGCGATACATGTCGCCCGAGCAGTGTCTGGGCCAGCGCGTTGGCGCGCGCAGCGATCTCTACAGCCTCGGGGTTGTGCTCTACGAGATGTTGGCAGGCCGTCCGCCGTTTATAGATCCCTTGCCATCGGCGGTGTTAGTGAAACAGGCAACAGCTCCGGCGCCACCTTTGCCGCAGCTGCGTCAGGACATTCCCAAACAACTTGCGCTCGCGGTGCACACTCTGCTTGCTAAACGCCCTGAAGACCGACCTCGGACGGCGGCGGCCGCGCGAGCTATTTTGGAGAAGAGTTTGATGCGGCCAGAGCTTAGGCAGGAAGCCGATCCACTCTCCTCCACGATGGCAGTGCTTGCTGAACGGAGCAGCTTAGTATTTCGCCTGGCAGCGCCGCTGGCCACGGTGATCCTCTTTGGTGCACTGCTCTTTGTCTGGGGAGACGGCGAGACCGGCACTAAGTCTGCAGAGGACTCTTCCGCCGCAGCCCAGTTGGCAGCCGGCGCGGTACTTCCGAGCCGTTCTGTTCTTAGTGGAAAAAAGGAACCCTTGAGCGGAGACGCCGCTGCTAACCGTACGGACGCCGTCTTCTCCGACGCGATGTTAGCTCCATCTTTGACACTGGACCGTGCGCGAAAGATCGCCGCGGAAGAGTGTTTCGCGTTTCGGCCCGAGGTCAGCTTGATACCAAGAACTTTCGCAATGGTGATTGGACTGCGGAAACGATTGATGCTGACGCCGACGAGTACGATGAAGTTCTCTTTACCGGGACCGAAACGAAGGGTCGCACTTCCCGCCACCGGCTCGTGCTCTACGTACCCATGAATCGCGAGATGTATGTCTTCCAATTCGAAAACAATAACTTAACGGGTCGGTTGTTAAAAGCTGCCTGGTCGAAGAGTGTCTTTTCAGGGAGTGGCTCGACCTATGGCACGGTACTGAGAGGAAAAGCTAATAGACTGGTTGCCAAAATGAGAATCGTTAGGCTGCAGTCAAAACTGGAGAGATCCTCAAAAGGACAGCTCAAGCCCCGCTAACTTGCAGGTAAGCCTCGCAGCCCGCCGAAGCGGCGAGCACATATCAAACTAGAAACATTTTCGCATGTAATAGAATCAACAACTTACAGGCATGTTTCTAGTGAGGAAGGCGGACCCTGCCCGCTCTTAGACGAAAACAAAAATCGGTTTAGACTGACTAACAACTCAATTCATTCTCACCCTCCAAAGGAGTTTTCTCGCATGGCCTGAGAGGCTGTTGGAGTTGAGAGGTTTAGCTTAATGGCGATTGCTACCAAGGTGAGCGGGGACAGCCTTCCTGCAATTACCATAGGCCCTTTTTGGGTTTTCACACAGCCTCTACCGCTCCTCGGCTCTGATGTGGTGCAGTGAAGTCGAATTCTGCAGGTCTGGTTCACGAAACTGCATCAGAACGCGCACTCTCAATTTCATAGTCACACACCCGTAAATCTAAGCCTTCGGAGACCGGGAAGGTTAAGTGTTAAAGCCGCCTTACCGCACCGTCATTTGTGAATTTTGCGCTGGAAAGCTAACCTCGGAAGAGTTTGACTCGGTTTTGTCGCACATGTACCAGATGAACGCTATTCGGGGCTGACATCTAAATGTTGCTTTGTCACATCGAACGTGTTTCTGAAAATGGAACAAACTATCAACGGAGTTCTTTTGTGAAACGTAATTTTCTAATCCTTCTCCTAATTAGTTCTTTGCTGGCGCCATCGGCGATTTCCGCTAGCCAGCGTCGAACTGCGCCACGAGCTACGGCGCCGCAAACACCGGCCGCGACAGCAAAGATACAGAGCCGCGTGCTGGCGAACGGGTTGGAAGTTCTCGTGTTGGAAGATCATTCAGTGCCGCTCGTGAGCGTCGAGCTCGCCGTCAAAAACGGCTCCTACACTGAACCGCCGGAACTGAATGGCCTTTCACATCTTTACGAACACATGTTCTTCAAGGCCAACCGCGCCATCAAAGACCGGGAAGATTATGTGCAGTCGATTGATCAACTCGGCATCGTCTATAACGGGCAGACGCACGAGGAACTAGTCAACTACTACTTCACAACAACCACACCCAACTTTGGAGTGGCGATGCGTTTTATGCGCGACGCAGTGCGCTATCCCCTCTTCGACGAGCGACAGTTCGAACAAGAGCGCGAGGTCGTTATCGGTGAACTCGATCGCCACGAATCAAACCCGTTCGGCTACTTGTCGATCGAGATGAACAACCGCCTCTTCTACAAATACCCGAGCCGCAAGAACCCGGGTGGTAACCGTCAGACCGTGCGCGCGGCGACAACCGAGAGTATGCGGCTCGTTCAGGGTCGCTACTACGTTCCAAACAATTCCGCCGTAGTAGTCACGGGCGATGTGAAGTCGGACGAGGTCTTTCGGCTGGTCAGCGATCTCTTCGGCGATTGGACGCGTCGCGAAAAGGATCCGTTCGCGGAGTTTCCGCCGGTCGAGCATCCAACACTCGAAAAGAGCGAGGGAATGGTCATTCGCCAGCCCGTCCAGAATGTGATCATCATGATCGGTTGGCATGGTCCTTCGATCGGCAACGACAACCCCGGCACCTACGCAGCAGATGTCTTCTCCTTCATTCTGCGCCAGCCCAACTCGCGCTTTCAGCGCGCGCTCGTAGACACAGGCCTCGTCACCGGCATCAACCTCGGCTACTACACCCAGCGCAACGTCGGGCCGATCAATATTATCGCGCAGACTACACCCGACAAGGCTCGCGCTGCGGTGAGGGCTATCTACAACGAAATCGAGCACTTCAACGACCGCGACTATTACACCGATGAGCAGTTGGAAACGGCCAAGGCGCTCCTGGAAGCCGAGGACTTATTCGACCGCGAGAAGGTAAGCGAATACACGCACACCATCAGCTTTTGGTGGGCCTCGACAGGCATCGATTACTTCCGAGGCTACCTGGGGAACCTACGCCGGACCTCGCGAGTCGATATTAGCCGCTACGTTACGAACTACGTTCAGGGCAAGCCGCACGTCGGACTCGCGCTTATGTCTGAAGAATCGCTCAAGCAATCGCAGCTTACCCAGGAAGATTTGATCGGCGATAGGAAACAGAATGCAACTCCGGCAAATAGATAAAACATTGATCCCTACTTGCACGGCGGGAGACGAAGTGGGAATAGGAAAACTTTTGAGCACCATCATGCGGATTTGGGCGCTTGGCCTCGCCTTGCTGGTCTCAGTAACTCCGACGGTGGCCCAAGGGCAGACGCTGCCGACGGCCCAGGAGGCGGCAAAGGCCGCCGTCGCGGAGCGAGCGGTCAGGCCTGTAGATCCGGTCTCGCTCGTCACCGAATTCGACGTGAACGGGCTGAAGGTCCTGGTCAAGCGCCGCGCCGGAACGCAGACGGCCGTCGCGGGTCTTTTCATCAAGGGCGGCGTGCGCAACATCACTTCAGAAAATGGCGGCGTTGAGAATCTGATGATCGACGCCGCGTCGGAGGCGACTGTGAGCTTCCCGCGCCAGCGTATGCGCATGGAGCTTTCTCGCATGGGTACGACGATCGGATCCGTAGTTAACTACGACTATTCCGGTCTGACCATGGCTTCGACGCGCGCGAATTTCGACCGCTCGTGGGAGATCTTTACCGACGTGGCTCTTTGGCCCGCTTTCACTACCGACGACGTCGCACGTGTGCGCAATCGAATCGTCGCTTCCTTGCGTGACGACACCGACACGCCTGACTCTTACCTGCAACTTTTACAGGCGCGCGTGGCGTACGCCGGTCATCCCTATCTCAACGACCCACGCGGAACCGTTGACTCCGTGTCCCGCCTGACCTCCGCAGACCTTCGGGGATATCATAAGCAGGTGATGGAGACGTCGCGGCTGTTGCTCGTCGTTGTTGGCGACCTCGATCCGCAGATGCTACGGAGCCGCATTGCCGCCAGCTTCGGTAAACTTCCGCGCGGCGACTATCATCCGGGTCCGCTGCCGGAACTGTCATTCGCCGCGCCTTCGGTTCAAGTGACCGAACGCGCGCTCCCGACCAATTACGTGCAGGGCGTGTTCACCGCACCCAACTTAGCGGCGCCGGACATCTACGCAATGCGTGTCGCTTCGACCATCTTGCAGAACCGCGTCTTTATCGAAGTCCGGCACAAACGGAATCTCTCCTACGCACCCGATGCCTTCCTTTGGAGTCAGGGCGCCAATGTAGGCGGGATCTATGTGACGTCCGTCGATGCTAACCAGTCCGTCCGCGTGATGCTGGACGAGATCATGCGACTTCAGCGCGAGCCTCTCCAGCGGGAGGAACTTGAGTCTTACCTGGGCCAGGAGACCAACGCCGCTCAGGCTGGCGAGCTGGCGCAGTATGAGATCATCGGTGGCGGCTGGCGCAACGCTTTCGTCTTCTTGCCACGTTTACGCGCCGTCACGGCCGAAGATGTGCAGCGAGTGGCGCAGAAGTACATGCGCAACATCCGCTTCGTCGTGCTCGGAGATCCCAAGAGCATCGACACCAAATTGTTTACCGGCCAAGCCGGGGGATGATGGGACGCGGAGACAGGGACGCGGGGGGATTGGCTACGAACCAACTCCCCGCGTTTTTTTAGGTCTCAAAGATGTCTCACAAAAAAGAGAAGCGCCAGAGTTTTTGTTCTCTACCCCAAAACGGACCAAGGCCGCCCGAGCGGCGGCCTTGGTCCGAACAGCCATTCCTGGCCGTTTTTAAGTCGTTAATGAAGCGCTATTTTACGATTTCAACTACCCCGATGGCTGGCCCCAGCGGATCTGCTGAAGTTTCAGACGCTTCCTCCGTCGTCACGAGCAGACCGAAATCCGCCAGCGCCGTCTCGGATCGGATTTCTGCTTCGTTACGTCCGGGCGCGTTAACTATCTGTCCGAGTTTGACGAATTTATTGTCAGGCGAAACCGCCCATACCACGTAGATTTGGCCGGCTGGCGCCTCCTTCAGCTCATGAAACCGCATCTTGACCTCAGATGGGCCATCCTTTCGTGGGGTGATGATGACGTTGGCGCGTGCGCCGGTCATCGCACCTGAGAATTTTATCTTCATCTCTGTGTCAGTTCCTCTGCGGAATCCGGGAATGTTCAGCATCGGAACCTTGTAAGATGTCGCCGGAGTGGCTCCCGCAGTGGTCGTCGCCGACACACGCTCGCCTACAGGCGCACCATCGCGCTTGCCATGGCTCCCAAGTGGAACTACTGCAAAGCCCTCGGGCACCGCGCTGCGGAAAAAGACTTTCGTATTCGGATCGTAGGCCGTCAGCGATGCTTCCGGCGAGGCGATCAACATGAATTTGCTTAGCGGAGTTGTGGTCGTAAGCGTTCCCGCTCCGTTAGCCACCTCGATGGGTCCCAATAGGGTAACGGCGCCGGTATCGTCAACTGCGTAGAGATTGATCGCAGTCACGTCCGCAGGTACATCTGACACGTTTAGAATTACTTTCGTGCCCTCATCGTCCCGCAGAATCGTCGCAACTCCCTTCGACTGTTTGAGCGTTACGGGATTCAATGAAATCTTTACTTCTTTGCCCACAGGATACTCGATTACAGTATAGCTTCCGTCGGGATGCTGAACTGTTTTGGTAACTGTAGTTGGTGTTTGTGTGACTGTGGTGGTTGTAGGTTGTGTGGTGGTCGTAGGTTGTTGGCCCAGCGCGAGAGGTCCCGCTGAAAGAATCAGAATAGCTCCCGCCACAATTGTTGCTGCTTTAGTACTCATGCAAATTGCTCCTTTTCTTAACTAACTAAACTAATCGCGATTAGTTTGACCTAGATACAGGTCTTAAGTGTCTGCAGGGGTGAACGGGCAGATTCTACGGGGTAAATGACACGAGAGGTTGCCGATATCAATACCAATTCCTATCCAAATGATTACATTCGTCTAATGTTGCGGAAAGGTTACTAAAACGACACCTAATTGTGGCGAACGGAGAAATTCAATAGGTATGGAGTTCTTGAATTACCTTCGCCACGTCAGTCGCTTGCGGGAGGATTACATCTTCAAGCTGAGGTGCATAAGCGACGAAGGTATCGAGTGCGGCGACGCGCTGTACGGGAGCATCGAGATATTCGAAGAGCTCGCCGGCAATCCGCGCGGCGATCTCCGCGCCGTAGCCGAACGATAGCGAGTCTTCGTGAGCGACCAATACCTTGTTGGTCTTCTTCACGGAGGCCACGATCGCATGCCAGTCGTAGGGAGAGAGTGAACGGAGATCAATGACCTCCACACTGATTCCCTGCTGCTCGGCCTGTTTGGCCGCCACCACCGAGCGTTGCACGAGCGCGCCATAGGTGATGATCGACATATGTGTTCCCTCACGCACTATCTTCGCTTTCCCGAAAGGGATCATGAAATCGTCGGGTGGGTACTGCGATTTGTTGTATGCCTGCCGGTAAAGATGCTTGTGCTCAAGAAACAGGACAGGATCGTCGCAACGAATCGCGGTGCGCAACAGACCATTGGCGTCCAGCGCATTTGAAGGATAGACCACGCGCAAGCCTGGAATCTGCGTAAAAGTAGAGACCCCGGACTGCGAGTGATAAACGGCCCCGCCTTTCAGATACCCACCGATAGGAACACGAATTACCACGGGCGCTTTCCATTCGTTGCCCGAACGCCAACGCATCAGCGCCAGCTCATTGCGAATCTGATGCATGGCCGGCCAGATGTAATCAAAGAACTGGATCTCCACGACCGGTTTCAGACCGCGCGTGGCCATACCAATTGCACGTCCGACGATGTTGGCCTCAGCGAGAGGAGAATTGAACACTCGCGCGCCGCCAAACTTTCTCTGCAGGTTAGCCGTTACCTTGAAGACCCCGCCTTTGCCTTTGACCTTTTCGAGATGCGTATCACGCGAACAGTCGGCAACGTCTTCGCCGAAGACGACGATCCGCGGATCTCGGGCCATCTCGGTATGCAGGCAGCGGTTAATAAGATCAACCATTGTCCCGGCGTTTCCGGAAAGCTCGGCGCCTTTTTCTGTATCAAACTCCTTTGCGCAGGGATCGACATCGGGTGAATAAACGTAGAGTTTCACCGTCGCGGGAGTGGGTTGCGGACTCGCCAACGCCTGGTCCGCGGCTTCATTCACTTCCCGGTCTACCCCGTCTTTGATCCGCTGCAAATTATCCTGGCTGGTAACGCCTTCTTCTATCAGAAACGCGCCAAAACGTTTGACCGGATCGCGCTCGGAATCGGACGCGCGCTCTTCGTCGGGGCGATACAACCGTTCGTCGTCTGAAAGTGAGTGAGAATAGGGACGGATTACCTTTGCATGGACCAGCGACGGTCCCTTGCCTTCGCGGCAATGCTGCACCGCACGTTGCATTGCCGCATACGACTCAAGCAAGTCAGTCCCGTCGCATCTCTCAATATGGAGATTGGGAAAGTTTTCCAGGAGCCTGGAAACGTCACCACCCGGCGTTTGCACTTCAACCGGGACACTGATTGCGTAACCGTTGTCTTCCAGCAAAAACAGCACCGGCACTTTCAGATTACACGCGCTGTTCAATGCTTCCCAGCACTCGCCTTCGCTGCTCGTGCCGTCGCCGAGTGACACATACGCCACTTCATCCGCATGAAAGTCTTGGACTCGGTTCTTCAGTTCGCTGATCAGCTTGACGCGGTAGCCGGCTTCCGCGCAGCCGACCGCTTGCAGCAGTTGGGTGCCCGTGGGTGATGACTGCGAAACGATGTTGAGCTTTTTGTGGCCCCAGTGTGATGGCATCTGGCGGCCGTGTGAGTTTGGATCTTCCTCGGCGCCGACAGCTGAAAGCAGTTGTTCCAGTGGAGTCATGCCGAGCTGCAAACAAAGCGCGCGATCACGGTAATAGGGATAGAACCAGTCGTAGCCGGGTTTAAGGACCATTCCCGCGGCGACCAGGACGGCTTCGTGTCCCGCACCGCTGATCTGGAAAAAGATCTTGTTCTGACCCTTGAGCTGAATCTCTTTGTCGTCAATTTTGCGTGACAGATACATCGTGCGATAGATCGAAAGCATCTGCTCACGGCTGAGCCCGTGGTACTCGCTTTGATCTCTTGCTGCCGGAGCTAAACGTCCAGGCTGAGTGGCGGCTTTAGCCTGCGGGGTTTTGGATTGGGAGACGATCTTCGTCACTACTGGGGATTTCGTTTCTTCGTGCGGTACGGCTTTCGGCGAGAGCGCCGGCTGTGTGGCGGGCGCCGCCCCCTTAAAATCGGCGCTCGCAGCCTTAGCCTCAGCCGAGGCGGCTTCAGTCTCAGATGCTGATTCCGTTTTTCTCACTAGCTTCAAAACTTTTGTATCGGTTTTCATTCTTCAGTTCGTGTGGTTATCTATTCACTTCGCCTCATACTCACTCGCTAATGTTTGTCGATACTCCTCGGCCATCGAAGGATGCCCGTGGGCGAGAGCTGCCTCGATGCCTCGTTGGTAAACTTCCCGTGCTTTTATTCGATCTCCCGATTTTTCGTATGCGGACGCCAGCATTCCGTAGGCGTTGCCTTCATCATCGGAGCTAGCAAGATAGCGGGTCAGCGCCTCGATCAAGTCCTCATTGAGACCGGCCTTCTCGTATTCTTTCGCCAACCCAAAAAGCACATTGCCATTGCCGGGATCAGTTTCCAGGATCTGTTTGAAGATTTCGATTCTCGATGACGACATTTTAGAAGATAAACCTCTTTACTTGCTTCCTATAATCAGCTTGGCGATCGTCTGCAACTGCATGTTGGAAGTGCCTTCGTAAATCGCGCCAATCTTGGAATCCCGCCAGAACTTCTCCACCGGATAATCCTTCACAAAGCCATATCCCCCATAGAGCTCGATGGCGAGTGAACTAATTTTCTCCGCCGCGCGCGAGGAATAGAGCTTGGCCATCGCCGCTTCCTTCACGAAGTTCATTCCCGCATCCTTCATCCGCGCCGCGTTATAGACCATCAAACGCGCGGCCTCCAGTTGGGTGGCCATTTCGGCCAGTTGAAACTGAACGCCTTGAAACTGATTAATCGGCTTTCCGAATTGCTGCCTCTCCCCCGTGTAAGCGAGGGCGGCCTCCAGCGCGCCACGCGCAATACCTATCATTTGGGCGCCGATTCCTATGCGCCCCTCGTTCAACGTTTCAATGGAAACTTTGTAGCCCTGGCCCACTTCACCAAGCACGTTCTCTTTGGGCACGCGGCAATCTTCCAGAATCAGTTCGGTAGTTGAAGAGGCGCGAATCCCCAACTTGTTTTCTTTCTTGCCCACTGAAAAACCATCGAAGCTTC
>CAJDUJ010000003.1_pt1 | contig 18184 bp, 14 predicted proteins | sample 7390331 | NCBI WGS metagenome assembly CAJDUJ01 (sample SAMEA7055674, study PRJEB34461) | soil metagenome | biome: terrestrial ecosystem; feature: Peninsula; material: soil | place: Antarctica | collected 2016 | reverse complement strand
ACGGCTTCCACCTGATTGGTGACTTTGTTAATAGCAACTATTGAGGGTTCGGAAACAACGATGCCTCGGCCCTTCGCGTAGACCAAGGTGTTGGCCGTGCCCAGATCGATTGCGAGGTCGCTGGAGAACAGACTAAAAATGGATTTGAAGGCCATCTAATTTGATCATTTCCCGTCTGTGTAGAATGAGAACTTCCGGTGGGTGGGCGGTCGCGGTTGGCAAATACTTGTGCTCACTAAGAAGACAACGGATGGCAAGATTCTCCACCAACTCACAAATTCAGATTTTGGGTTCACCTCTAAGACAGACCAGCCAGCTCCGAACATCATAAGATACACCTGATTCTAACTTTTGTGCTATCAAAGAAATCGGTTTTCCGGATTAGTCTTCGGGAGCTTGCCCAGTCGCAACAGGGGTATTTTCAACTCGAGCGTTCGGGGGAGGGCCCGCGGAGAAGCGGACCCAGTTATTGTTTGCCGCCTTTGCCTCATTCCATTGCGGCTGCGCCGGCGATGAGTTGTTGCGGGTAGGAAGCGTGAATGTGGAAAGTGGCCACTCCGAAGAATTTGCGGGATTCGACGACCGTGCTCGCTAGTCTAAGGCCGAGCCCGAGATAAATGATCGGAGTGCTTCAATATTCGGCTTATTGTCCTCGGGTTTGTCGTACGGCGTCTCGAGGATGAAAGCCGAGTGGGAGAGTTTCGGGTGACGCGCCACCCGCCTCAGCCCGTCCCTCCCGATGTGACCCTGACCGATGTGCCAATGGCGATCCACACGCGAGTGGTATTCAGCCCTCGAATCGTTGAAATGGATTGCCCGCACTTTCTTCGTCCCCACCTCGCGATCAAGTGCCTGGATCGTTGCTTCGAGTCCCTCTGCCGTGCGGATATCGTAACCGGCGGTGAACGCGTGAGCCGTATCGAAGCAAACACCAAGGGGCAAGCCGGGACAGGCCTTCATGATTTCTCGCAAGTGCTCAAACCGATGGCCAATGCACTCACCCTGCCCGGCAGTGTTTTCCAGGAGAATCCGAATCGAACCCAAATCGAGTCCGTCGGCTGCCCGCTTCAAACTCTCTGCACACGCGTCGATCCCATCAGCCTCACACGCGCCGCGCGCGCTGCCCGGATGAACTACTAGGTAGTCTGCCCGGAGAAGAATCCCGCGCTCTAGCTCTTCTCGAAAGGAGGCGCGAGACTTTTGCAGCATTCCCTCATCCGCAGCAGCAAGGTTGATTAGATAGTTAGCATGGATGGCTACCGGTGAGATCCCTGTCTTGCGGCGAACGCGCTTGAACAGCTCGACTTCTTCATCGCTTAGTGCTTAGTGGTTTAGCTTTCCACCCTCGCGGATTACGCGAGAAGATCTGCACCGCCTGACAATCAAGCTCGTTGGATCGAAGCAGGGCATTGTGAAGCCCGCCGGAGATCGGAGCATGGAATCCAATGCGTGGTCGCTTGCCTCTTCGCTTAGTGTCCGCGCTCTGTCCCCTGGTGACCCGCTCGTGTTTCACTTCTGTACTTCTTCCATCATGCGCAGCACATTCCCGCCGAGAATCTTTTCGACCTCGGGTTCGGTATAACCGCGCCGCAACAGCTCGCGAGTCAGATTCGGTAAATCTTCGACTGTTGCCAAGTCGCTGAGGGTCGATTGCACCCCATCAAAGTCCGACCCGACACCCACGTAATCTACGCCGACCAGTTTTACGACGTGGTCGATATGGTCAACCAGGCGCGAGACACTCGCACGCGGCAAACGCTTCGCATACTCCTCCCTTCTCACCCGATCCCGCGCTATCTTTTTGTGAGCCATCGAGCCTGACTCCTCTTCAGAGGCTTTTTGTACTAGCGAGGCAATCTCTGCATCGACCTTTTTCTTACTGTCATCCCATCCTGGTTCGAGAAATGCAGGGTAGAAAAGGATGCAAACAACGCCACCGCCTTTCGCGATAGTCCGGATCATTTCGTCATCCAGGTTGCGCGGTACGTTGGCAATCGCTCGGCAGCCGGAGTGCGTTGCAATTATCGGTTTTGAGGAGGTGCTTATTATGTCCCAAAACGTCTTATCTGAGACGTGGGAAACGTCGACAATCATTCCCAGTCGATTCATCTCACGGATGACACTCTTGCCAAAGTCATTGAGACCTCGTGTCTGCCCCACTTCGTCGTTTGAAGAGCCTGCCCAGCTTGTGCTCACGCTCCAGGCCGGCGACATGTAACGAACACCCATCTGGTAATAACGCTGAACATTTTCAAGTCGCTCGTCTATGGCGTAACCACCCTCGAGTCCCATAAGTGCGGCCAGTTTTCCCTTCGCAGCGATCCGCCGAATATCCGCGGCCGTTGTCGCCAGGTCCCACGTTTCCGGATACCGGGCCGGGAGCGCCCGCACCACGGCAATCTGATCGTCCGCGCGTTTCATCGCGCCGGCACCACCTCCGCCAAACAATTCCGGCTCCACCCAGATAGAAAAGAACTGAGCGTCTAAGCCACCGTCCCTCGCGCGCACATTATCGAAGTGGCCATCGGGCAACCGCCGGGAAATGTCGAGTTGTTCGTCAAGCAAACGCTGAGTGGTATCGGCATGCATATCGATCGCAATTGCGCGCCGATGGATAACAAGAGGATCGTTCGTTTGACTGGTTTCTTTTCGATCGGCAACGGCTGTAGTTTCAGTTTTTTGGGTCATACGGCAGTTTGTGGAGATGCTCAGCAGCAGGATGACGATTAGGACCAGACCGCGTGGGTCGTATTTCAACCAGTGCAGTGCATCTGAATGGTACGTTGGCCAACTCTTTCTAAGCAAGTGTGCCTTGCAAAGCAGAACAAATGTACTGTATTGTGCCCTGTCATATCACCCTGCAAGCTCTAGCTAAGAAGGAACCAGAACTATCTTGCAGAATGTGTTTCCGCGAAACCTTTCTGCTCCCAGGTTGAAGGCAGGACCCTCGCCCTGGTTCCTCCAACTGATTTCCTGAAGGAGTAACACCATGTTTTTAAAAGATGGCAAAGCGAAAGACACAGCGAGTCCGCGCATTTGCGACGTCGTTTGGCACGACGGAGAGTTTATCAACTGGAATGACGCGCGGGTGCACGTTATGTCTCACGTTCTGCACTATGGTTCAAGCATTTTTGAAGGCATTCGCTGTTATGCAACCAAACGTGGGCCTGCTGTCTTTCGTTTGAAGGAACACATGCAGCGGTTCTTAAACTCGGCAAAGATATACCGCATGGATCACTCCTGGACATCGGATCAATTGTGCGACGCTTCGGTGGACCTGGTTCGCCGCAGCGGTTTGGGGCAGTGCTACATTCGTCCCATCCTCTTCCGCAGTCTTGATGAAGAACGTCCCGCCTTCGGCGTCAATCCGTTTCCCAATCCGCTGGCCTGCTATATCGGAGCCTGGGATTGGGGAAATTATCTGGGTGATGATGCCATCGAAAAAGGCATTGACGTCTGCGTCTCCAGCTGGAATCGGCTGACGCCAAACTCGATGCCGGCGATGGCCAAGAGCGGCGCGAACTACATGAACTCCCAGCTGATCAAGATGGAGGCTCTGCTCAACGGCTTTGCGGAAGGTATTGCGCTGGACGACCGCGGTTATGTGTCCGAAGGCTCCGGCGAGAACATCTTCGTGGTAAGTGGTGATGTCGTACTGACGCCTCCCCTTTCTTCCTCCATACTGGCGGGAATCACTCGTGATAGTGTGATTCGAATCTGTCAGGAACTGGGGATTACCGTCAAGGAACGAAGCATTCAACGAGCGGCTCTCTATGTTGCGGACGAGCTTTTCTTCTCCGGAACGGCAGCGGAGATTACCCCGATTCGTTCGGTTGATCGGATCACGGTGGGCGCCGGTGGGCGGGGAACAATTACGGCCCGCATTCAAAAATCATTCTTTGAGATCACGAAAGGCGATCGCGAGGCGCCCGGCGATTGGCTGACCTACGTCAATGCTTCAGCCTTGAAGCCTGCCAACAACGGTCACAAGGCCCAAGAGGTAGTTAGTACCCCCTCCGGCGCGGGAAACGAACCGGCCGTTACGTATCAGACCGTCGCGACCGAGTAAACCCCGGTCTAGTGTTCGTGTTGTGGTCGTGTTGCGCTGCGCCCAAGTTTGCGGGATCACTAAGGTCAGTTCATTCGCATTCGCCGCATCACACGTACTCCCGAGCGCCAGTCTTCATTTATGTCGAAGCGGTACATTTCTACGTTTGGGGCAATCAAACGAGCCAAGGTCTGAAAAGAGGGATGGACTCTCAGAGTGGGCGCTACAAGATAGACGAGCGGCGACTCGGCGCGAATGCGGCGCTCACCAAAAAGTCTGGCCCGCCAGATGTGTCCTCGACGACGATGCGCTTCAACACGTTGCCAGTAGTCTGCACCCTGTAGCACGTGCTCACGATCTTCTGAAACCTTCAACTCAATCACGACCAGACGTCCGTCACGCCTGAGCGCCAGCAGATCAATCGGCCTCACGCCGATCCGCCCACCTCTCGCTGTCCGAAACTGAGCATGTAGCGGCGCAACTATCAATCCGGGATCGAGTTTCGAGATGTCGCGACGAAGCAACGACTCTAACCAGGCTTCACCCGCGGTTCGGTAAAGAGCGTGCCGGTGATCTGAAGCGAGAGCCGACCTATGCTCGTGTAAATCGCCCAATAGCACGGCCCATTCGTGTTCGCTCCTTTCATCAAGGAGACGCCGTCGAGACCCTTCGATTCCAAACCATACGAGCTCGGAGTCCATCAGGCGCCGCACACGCGCGAAGGGAAGTCCAAAGTAACGAAGGGTCTCGCCATGGCGCGCTTGCACTACATCAATCGCTTCGGGGGCTTCGGCAATAATCGCCTGGGCCGACTCGCTGGTTGCCGGCGGAGCGATAGGCCTGAACCGTACGAGGCGCTTCTTCCATAGTTCTTCCAGCTCGGGACAAACAACGGGGGAAAGCTCGGTCCACGCTTGGTCGAATTCATAAACCGTGATTGCGCTGCGCAGACTCTCTCGCAGTAGAGCGACACGCATGGTCAGTAGCTTTACAAGATCGTTTTCGACCAACAGCCAGAGTTGCTGTACATAGGGAGCCCGCGCGCGCTCACTGGTGCGCCCAAACCAGAGGAGGGCGGAGGAGAGAAACTCATCGACCTCAGTCGGCTTGCTGGCAGCCACTGAGCCAGTCACGGCGATTCGATGGTGTTTGAGTCGCAGGAGAATTCGTGCGTAGCGTCCGGGTTGCCCACGACGCATGCCAGGGCTTAATGATGCCCGCTCGATCTTCGCTCCCGGTTGCAAACCGGATGCGAGCTGCGCTAGTTGATCGCAGCGGACTTGCCGAGCTGCCCTGACTGTGGCTGCGATCGCACTTGCCGATGCTCGCGGGATCAGCTCGATTACCGGTCGCTCAGCGCCCATCCGGCGCGAAGCCTGCAACTCCAGCTTCTCACCGGTCAAATTCCATCCCCGAATTCGCCACGAGCGAGTCCCCTTGTCGGTCCAATAGGAAAGGATTAGTCGGTTCTGGGAAATGTTGATATCTAATTCGGTCCTGCGGAGAGCTTGTGTGTTTCCACCACTGATCGTGTAAAACCATTCGGCGTGGGCATCAAAGAGTTCTGCAATGCGTTGTCTTGCGGTTTCCAGAACTGAATTTGTGAGGCGCTCGAACATAGCGGCAAATTCGGGAATGTGAGGCCGAGTCGAAGTTTGGGAGCGGCGGATGAGAGCTGCTAAGGCCCTTTTCCGCTTACTTTTCGTGGTCACTTCTACCGTGTGCTACCCTTTATGGTCAATAATTCCGACCAAATAAGAGTAGTTAAGCAAGCTAACAATGAAGAATGTTTACCTCGCCAACAACGGGCCCAGGCCGCCGCTGAAAATGGACGTTGCCAGAATGAGATTGCGCCACTTGAAATTAAAGGCCGCAAGGAGGAAACGATTATCTTTGACCGCGACGAACATTACCGCGCCGGCACAACCATGCAGGATCTCGGTCAGCTGGCGCCGGTGTTTTCAAAGAGCGGAACAAGTTACCGCGGGAAACTCCTCAGGGATTACCGATCGAGCTCTCGGTATACCAGTCAGATCGAGGCGATGTCCAGGCCCAATGGGCACTCCTCGAAGGTAACGATGGAACTGAAGGACGTAAAGCTGGAGGTAGACGAGCGGTTGTTTTCCTGGCCATCTGATTATGGAAAGGTCGAGCGTGGCTGATTTTTGACCTGATACGAAAGGAGGGAAAAGGGGCGACTCCCAAACAAGAGGAGAAATAAGCCAACCTCATCCCATGCTCAAGGCATCGGAAAGGCGCACACTGAGCGGTGTGGCGAGTTCTAATCCCGAAGGGATTTAAGTCAATAGCCGTGGGCAAGCGTTGCGCGACGCCCACGGAGGATGGGAGAAAGATTCCTGTCCCTGGAAGGGTCAAACAGGGCCCGACAATGTGACCCCTTCAGGGTCAGGCATCTTTTTCTTTCACCTATCCGTGGGCGTCGCGCAACGCTCGCCCACGGTTACTAAGTTAAATCCCTCCGGGATGATGTACCGAAGTGACGCACTACCGGCTTCAAGAAAGGCCTCTTAAAAGTGAAAACTAAAATTCTCAGCAGCGTGTTTGTCGTTAGCTTATTGCTGGCGGGATTGTCGAGTGTAGGTATCGCCCAAACCAGTCGCGGAGCTGCGGCAAGGACTCGTCAGAGTCTTTTGTCCAGGCTCCCGACATCGGACGCGGTGGCTCAGGTCAACGTTAAGCGTGTGCTCTCTGAAGCTTTGCCCAAACTCTTGGTGGGTAACTCAGCCAAGCTGGCAGAGGTTGATTCTCAGATCGAACAATTTAAGACTCGCACGAGTCTCGACCTGCGTTCTTTCGATGAACTTGCCCTGGGCATGCGTTATAGCTATCCGTCGGCGGGTATTACCAAGATCGACACCGTGGCGGTGGCCCGTGGAGCCTTCAATACCGGCGCCATCGTTGCCGCTGGAAGGGTGGCGGCCAACGGCAAGTACCGCGAAGAAAAATATCTCGGCAAGACCATTTACATCTTTACTCTGGACCATCGGGTGAAACTTCTGGGCTTGCTGGACTTGAAGATCAAGGAACTCGCGGTTACTCCGCTCGATGCGAACACGTTGGCGCTGGGCGATGCGGATCGCGTTCGCAACACTCTCGCTGCTAGCAAGGAAAAGAGGTTCGCCAACGCCGAGTTGATAGCCCTGGCTACGCAGGATCCAAACGCTATCGTAGGCTTCGGGGGAAACGTTTCCGCGGAGCTGCTTCAGAATCTTCGCATCGGTAACGAAGCAATCGCGAAGGATTTGGCCGCCGTGCGACAGGCTTACGGATCACTCGGTATGACTGACAAGGATCTGGAGTTGTTGGTTGCTGCGCGCACCGTCGATGCCGGTTCAGCACGCAGCCTAGGGGACACCGTGGAAGGCTTGAAACAGTTTGGAGCTCTCTTAACAAACCGGCTGTCCGGGATCAGAGGGGTTCTGGCAAGGAGCGCGTTGGGAAATCTAAAGATCACCACTCAGGGCAACGAACTTAAGATCCGCACCGCGGTCGCTCAGTCAGACGTTGCTCCCTTGGTGGGCGGATTGTGATCAAGCCGGCTTAGAGTCTGGTGTGTCAGCAGTCATGTTGGGACGAAACCACGAAGGTCAACTCGCGGAATTGCTATAAAAACTTTGTGGCCGGTTACTTCGCGAATAACCGGTCCATCGGTTTCCGATGCTCACAGCCGTCACCACGGACGGCTAACCCAGTTACTTTACTGGAAATGGAAATTGCGACTGAGGTGCCGCGGCAGCCGGGTCGTCCTCTTCCAGAGCGGCCAGGACGTCCTTGTAGATTTTTATCTTGCCCGAGCGTTTCATCCCCTCCTGGACCTTGGTGACGTAGTCGTCCCACAGTTGGGTCTGGCGCTCAGTTAGCAGCGTCTGGGTCATCTGCGGTCGTCGTGAAGCAAACGCCGCCAGGTCCGCGTCGACGCGGTTGGTGGCCCCCAGGATTACCCAGTTGTCTCCGACTTTAATCGGAGTCTTAGTTATCTCCCCAGCTTTCAATGCATAGGCTACTTCGTCCAGCGCCGGGCTGGTTCCGGCCTTCCCGATCACGCTGCCAATCTTCCAATCCTCTTCAGTTCCCACTTCAAAACCAGCTTTCTCACCCGCTGCTTTGATATCAGCGACAGTTTTCACTGCTGAGAGTACCTCTTTGGCCTTTTGTTCCAACTGCTCTTTCGCTCTTTGGTGTTTTAGCGTCTGTGTCAGCCGGTCCGTAATCTCCTCGAGTTCCGGAATGCGCGGCTCTTTCTTCTCAACGAACATCGGAATTGCGAAGCCGCCCTTCACGCCTGTGCGTTCGCCGACGTCGTTTGGATTATTCAAAGGTGCAAGCGCTGCCTCAAACTGTTGGTTGCTACCAATTTCCGGAACGTCGTCTCCCGGCTTGATATAAGGAGTCTCCCTGACCATCTCTGCAGGACTCATGTTGGCTTCAGCGGCCAATTCCTGGGCTACCTTCTTCGGATCTTTGGTCTCCTTCAAACGGGCCTGAGCCCGCTCAGCGAGCTTTGCAGCCACTGCGTAGGCTCGACGGTTACGCGACGAGACCAACAAGGTTGGCTTGGCTTCTTCGAAGGTCTGTTGCACGGAGTCGTCTCGACGTAAGATGTACCAGTTGCCAGCATATTTGATGGGGATGTCCGAGATGTCGCCCGGCTCCATATCAACAGCGCGATCATAGAGAACGTCGGGTTTATTCGGATTCTTCTTGACGAGCCGGCCCAGGAAGCCGCCGTTTTTTGCTGTTACCGGATCTTCGGAGTTACCCCGAGCCAGCTCGGCGAATGTCTCTTTAGTTGCCTGGCCCGACGTTCCCCTCGCTTTCTTGATTAGGTCTTTGGCTTTTTCTTCTACCTGCTGATCGAGATCCTTGCGCGCAACTTTTAGAAGAATCTGCTGGACCTTGGCTCCTGCCTGCTTATTCTCCGCCGGCAGCCGTTCAAATTCCTCGCGCAGGTCCTTGTCAGTAACCTGGAGTTTCGCGCCAGCTTTTTCCTGGTTGATGAAGACGTAACGGATCTTCTTCTGGGGCTCGAGAATGCGGTAGTCTGTCTGGTGTTGCTCGTAATGGTTTCGCAGATCATCGTCCGACACTTGAATCTTCTCCGCCAGTTTTTCGGGGGACAAGAGCGCATAGGACAAACTTATTGTGGTTGTCTCGCGCCTGTAGTTTTCCTGCACCTCATCATCAGAAACGCTCACACTCGAGGTAACAAATGCTTTGAGCTTTTCCTGAGCTATCGCGTCGCGAACATTTCGCTCAAACGTTTCCACATTCCCGTAGCGGGCCACGATGGATTCTTTGTATCGATCCAGGCCCACGAACTGGCCCGAGGCATCGGTAAACTGTTTGCGGATTCTCTCGGCCACTTCCGCGTCGCTGGCTGCCAGTTCCAGGCGCGACGCTTCCTGCGCAATCACGCGATCTCGAATCAGACCGTCAAGAAAGCGCTTATTCCCTCCCAGTTGGGCCAGGCTCATCTGGCCGCCCAGCATCTGCTGGTAGTTCTCTCTTAGGCGGGCGAGGTCCGCTGCAGTAATTTCATCACCGGCAACTTTGGCGATCACTTCGGTGTTTCTCGTTGGGTCGAGATATCGCGCGGAGCGTCCCGGCGCATAGAAGACTATTAAACTGACAGCCATGATGAGGGCGAAACCGACAATGATGATGCTGCGCGTCCGTTCGAGGCGTCCTAATTGTTTGAGCATAATTTATACCTTTCCAGCAAATGGCGGATTGTAAAGGAGCGGGCCTGGCTCTGCAACTTGGGAAGGGGTTCGGGGGCCAGGTGTCGGGCTGGGCTACGCACCGCGAGTTGTAAACCGGTAAACGAAATTGTGCGCACCAAAATCTCCCGGCACCTGGCACTGACACCCGGACCCGGTACTTAGCACCTGGCACCTGACATCCGGCACCTGACACCCGGCACCGGCCGTGCTATTTTACTGACTTCAATGAACCCGATGGGCAGCTCAACATGGTTATGGATCGGCTTCTCTGTATTTATCCTGCTCATGCTGAGTCTGGACCTCGGCCTCTTAAATCGTAAAGCCCACACAATAAAATACCGCGAAGCCGCAACCTGGAGCGCCGTCTGGGTCACCCTGGCAATGATCTTTGCCGGACTTGTCTTCTATTATCAGGGGAGCAACCGCGGCCTCGAGTTTCTCACGGGCTACCTCATTGAGCTTTCCCTCTCGGTAGATAATCTCTTTGTTTTCCTACTCATTTTTTCCTATTTCAAGGTGCCGGCCAAATACCAGCACCGGGTCCTTTTCTGGGGCGTGATGGGTGCGCTGGTAATGCGCCTGACTATGATCTTCATCGGCGCGGTGCTGATTAATCGCTTCCACTGGATCATCTATATCTTCGGCGCTTTCCTGGTTTATACGGGCATAAAGATGTTTAAGCAGGAAGAACTCGACATCCAGCCTGAAGATAATCCCCTGGTGAGATTAGTAACTCGCTACATCCCCATCACTCGCCACTACGTTGAGCAGAAATTTTTCACCCGTGTAGACGGCAAACTAACGGGCACGCTGTTGTTACTGGTCCTGGTGATTGTCGAGGTCACCGATCTTGTTTTCGCCGTGGATTCAATTCCGGCAATCTTTGCCATCACCACTAATACGTTCATAGTCTACACCTCAAACGTTTTTGCCATCCTCGGCCTGCGATCAATGTACTTTCTGCTGGCGGGAGTGGTGGAGAAGTTCCAATACCTCAAGATGGGACTCGCGATCGTGCTCACGTTCATCGGTATGAAAATGCTTGTCGTAGCACTTGGTGTTCATATCCCGATTTGGTTCTCTCTCATTTTCGTGGCTGTCGTGCTGCTCAGCTCCGTTGCTGCTTCGCTGCTCTGGCCCAAAGACTGCGAGATGGATATTGATGTAGACCTCCCGGAAGGATTCGACGCCCCTTTTGAAGACGACGAATCCGCGACTCCGCAACAACAGGAAGCCGGAAAAGAAGCCGAGAGAGCCAAATTAGGCGAAGAAGCCCGCGAAGAAGAGCCGGAGAGCGTCGAACGCCGCTGATGCAATAGCCTGTTCCGGGCGCTACTTTACCTGCGGAGAAGGCGGGACAGTTGGAATCACGTTAAGGTCGACAATGCAGATTCGCCGGGTTATTATGGCTTTCGACTCAAGAAGGTTTGACGACACATCGGCAATGACCAGATACAGACCACTTACCAAACTCCCCCTAGCCGTGCCGCTCCCGCGCCGCGCGTTCTAGCGCAGTTTTGTCGGAGCGGCGAATCCTTACAACCAAATAGTAGCAGACCGGAGGCCGGGTCGATTGTGGCCACCAATGCTCAAAACGAACTTTTGTGCGTTCGTTCGAATCAGTGATTGAGGGTAAATTAGCGCGGGGACAACAGCGATGGACGAAAAGTATTTTCCGGAAGTAATTGAAAAGAAATGGCAGCAGCGTTGGGATGAAGGGCGTGTGTTTGAGGTCAGCAACGACGACCCGCGGCCGAAGTTCTATTGTCTGGAAATGCTGCCTTACCCGTCGGGCTTCCTACACATGGGCCATGTGCGCAACTACTCAATCGGGGACGCCCTTGCCTGGTACAAGCGTCTGCAAGGCTTCAAGGTGCTGCATCCGATTGGCTGGGACAGCTTTGGTCAGCCGGCCGAGCAGGCCGCTATCAAACGCGGCGTAAATCCGCGTGCCTGGACTGAAGAGAACATCGCGCACATGCGCGGCCAGCTCAAGCACCTTGGCATCAGCTACGACTGGTCACGCGAGATTGCCGCGCATCGACCTGACTACTACAAGTGGGACCAGTGGTTCTTCCTGAAAATGTTTGAACGCGGCTTGGCTTACAAAAAGCAGTCGCCGGTTAACTGGTGTCCCAAAGAGGGCACCGTACTCTCGAATGAACAGTCGTCGGGAGGCGTCTGCTGGCGCTGTGGCGCGGCGGTGGAGAAGCGCGACCTCGAACAATGGTTTCTACGTATCACTGAATACGCTGAACAACTCGTCGGACAGATCGAACAGATTGAAGCCACCTGGCCCGAGAAGGTGCTGAAACGCCAGCGCGACTGGGTCGGTCGCAGCGAAGGCGCCTACATCGACTACGCAGTCAAAGACTCCGACAAAAAGATTCGTGTCTTTACGACGCGCATTGACACAATTTTTGGCGCCACTGCAATCATACTCGCGCCCGATCATCCGCTCATTGCGGAACTGCTGGAACACTCAGCGCTGAAAAGTGATGTCCAGAAGTTTGCAGAGAAGGTGGCGGCCGCACGGGCCAGGCGCGCCGACCCGACGGAGGAAGAAGTCAAAGAAGGACTCAACACCGGAGTGCTGGCCATCAATCCTTTCAGTGGCGAGAACATCCCTGTTTGGGTGGCAAATTATGTACTGATGGACTATGGCACGGGGGCAGTGATGAGCGTGCCCGCCCATGATGAACGCGACTTTGAGTTTGCGCAAAAATATTCTCTGCCGATTCGACAGGTGATTGCGCCGGTTTCTCACGGTCAGCCAGCTGCGGAGCCGGTATCAAAAACTAGTACCGACCAGTCTGCCGAAATGCACCGGGCGTTCACGGATTATGGCGTGCTGATCAACAGTGGCGAGTGGGGCGGAAAACTTTCACAAATGGCGATACGCGAGATGGCCCAATACGCAGAGCAGCACAAATTCGGCGGCGGGGCTGTTACTTACCGGCTGCGCGACTGGGGTGTCTCTCGCCAAAGGTTCTGGGGAGCGCCGGTGCCAATCATCAATTGTGAACATTGTGGCGCCGTGGCCGTGCCTTACGAGGATCTTCCAGTCGTGCTCCCGGAGACGGCGGAGTTCACGGGCAGCGGTCAATCGCCACTGGCCGGGGTGGCGGAGTTTGTGAATACAACATGTCCCAAGTGCAAACGTCCGGCGCGCCGAGAGACCGACACGATGGACACTTTTGTCGATTCCTCGTGGTACTTCTTTCGTTATTGTGATCCAAGCAACGACTCCGCACCATTTGATCCGGCAATAGCTGCCCAATGGACACCTGTCGATCAGTACATTGGTGGGGATTCACACGCGGTGATGCACCTGATCTACACGCGCTTTTGGACCAAATTCATGCGCGATATTGGACTGGTTTCGTTTGATGAGCCAGTGAAGAAACTACTTACGCAGGGAATGGTAACGAACCTCGTGGAGGGCACGGACGAGTGGAAAGCGATGTCCAAGAGTCTCGGCAACGGGGTTGACCCAGACGAGATGATCTCCGCGTTTGGTGCCGATGCAGCGCGTCTTTTCATTCTCTTTGCGGCGCCGGTCGAAAACGAACTGCGCTGGATCGAGACGGGGATTGAAGGAGCAGTTCGTTTTCTGCGAAAAGTATATTCGATGGTGTGGTGCTGGCACGAGCGCCTCTCGGATCCGTCGCAAAGACAAGACGCCCCGAGCACCCAGGAATTGAGTCCAGAGGTTTTGGCTTTGCGCCGGAAGACGCACCAGACCATTGCGCGAGTGACCAATGACTTCGAGCATCTGCATCTCAACACGAGCGTCGCTGCATTGATGGAACTCTTCAACGAGCTGAGCGATTTTAACGCGCAGCCGGCTACCGCATCCGCGGCCGAACTCTTTGTCGTGCGCGAGGCTCTGGAATCCCTAACTCTGATGCTCGCACCTTTTAGTCCCCACATAGCGGAAGAGATGTGGGAACGTTTGGGCCACACGGGCGGCCTTATTCAGAAGCTCGGCCGGGGCGCAAAATGGCCAAAGGCGAATGCTGAACTGGCCCGAAGGGCCGAGCTCGAGATTCCCGTCCAGGTGAACGGCAAGCTTCGGGCTCGCCTACTGGCCTCACCAGGGGTAACCGAAGACGAGTTGCGCGCGGCGGCGGTGGCTGATGAGAAGGTGCGTCCTTTTACGGAGGGTCGCGAAGTTCTAAAAATTATTGTGGTGCCGCAGCGGCTCGTCAATATAGTTGTACGCTAGAGTAATGAAGGAGTTTGCAGTGTTGAGTCTAGTTGAGATTCCCGGCGGACGTTTCAAATGGGCCGTAATGATGGAACACTTCAGGCGCGGCCGCAGCACCCCGTGACGGTCCAGACGGTTTGGATGGACCGAGCAGAGGTTACCAGTGAGGAATACCGTCTATAAACTCTACCCCTGGGGAGACGGCTGGGAAGACAAGCGCCCCGTGGTCAAAGAAGTTGATGCGAAACCGGTCGGGTCTTTTCCCGGGTGCACGAATCGTTGGGGCGCTGTCGATTTGATCGGAAACGTGCGGGAGTGGACCTCTTTGAAAGCCTCTCTTTATCAGGGAAACAGCGCCGGCCAGATTCCGGCCGCCACAAAAGAGGCGTTGTAGCGCGCGGGGCCTATTCGAGTGATCCAAACGACAAGCAGATTTCCATTTCAGCGAGGTACCGCGATTGTTTTGATCCCACGTTAAGGCACCCGAGTTTTGGCTTCCGCCTCGTGCGGGCCGCCCAGTGGAGGCAAATCCGCAGGAGTCACTTAAAACGCAATTAGATTATCCAACCTCGATTGATCTACAATCCGCCGCGTCAGGTGTTGCTCGTTAGACTTTCCGTCAAGATGACGGTTAGCCTCAACAACGCGAGTTTGGCGTATGTAACTCCGGCTATATATTTCCACCGTGTTGACTGTAGGAGAAGACCGATGAAAGCATATGCAATGGTGCGCGCTGCGCTTGTATTCCTTGCTCTCTGTTTGAGCTTGCTGTTGACCGGCACCGCAGCGTTTGGGCAGGACGTGGGTGCGGACGTGGGTGGGGGCGCGGGAATCTTTCGACCTCGGAATCCCGAGACCAGGAAAGGTGGGGCAAAGCCGCTGACGCCGGTAACTAAACCTTCAACCAGGCCGGGTCCCCGCAGCAACCGGGGAGCAGCCGCGGCGGCGGCTGCTGCTGAAGAGCGAGTCGAAGACTTGCTCGCCAAGGGCAACGAATTTCGCGATGCGAGGCGTTTCCCCGAGGCGGAGGGAGCTTATCAGGGCGCGCTTAAGGTTAAGCCACGAGATGCGCGAGCCGCTTACGGTCTGGGAAACGTTTACACCGACCAGCAACGCTGGGAAAACGCCGAGACGGCTTATCGCAATGCCGCCCAGTGGAGTCCTACCCATGTTGATGCGCTCATGGCGCTCAGCGTGGTTCTGGTTCAACCCAGGACGGGGGCGGACAACGCCAAACGTTTTGCAGATGCCGAAGGCTTCGCTCGTCGAGCTGTGCAGTTGCAGCCGATGAATGCAGTGGCTTGGGACCGACTGGGTGCCTCGTTGCAGTCGCGAGGCTCTTTCACAAACGAAACGGAGCACGCCTATCGCCGTGCGGTCGAGCTCGACCCTCAGTTTGCCGTTGCCTACGTCCATCTGGGACGCGTCTTGAAACGGCTAGGCCGTAGTAATGAGGCGGGGCCGCTTTACGACCAGGCCATCAATCTTGCGAAGGACGCGGCCACGCTCAATCTGATTGCCGAATCACTGCAAGGCGAACAACAGTGGGAGCTATCTGGCCCAGTACTCAAACGCGCCCTGGCACTTGACGAACGTAATCCTACGACGCTGCTTCTCATGGGCAGAATGCTGGTCGTCTTGAAGAGATATCAGGAGGCCGAGCCCTATCTGAAAACTTCGACGGAAGTTAGTCCCCGGGCTTTCCAGCCTTTCAATTTGCTCGGCCGCACATACCTGGCCCTGGAACGCTACGCGGAAGCGGAGGTTACTTATGAACGGGCCGCAGTGTTTGCTCCTGCGGGAGATCGCAAACAACTCGCCGGGGCTTTCGGATTCCAGGGCGTTGGCGATGGTTATCTCAAAGTCAAGGAGCACAAAAACGCCGCCCGAGCATACCAGCGGGCGCTGGAGCTTGATCCTGGCAATAAAGAGATAGAGCAGAAACTTTCGAAGGCGCGGTCGAGTTGATCCAAGAGCTGAACACAACAAGAGAGGTCCCTCTATGAAGCGTTGCCCGAAATGCAGTCGAACATTTCCAGATGAGAGCCAGAGGTTTTGCACGATTGACGGCGGTCTCCTGATTTCCGATCCGGTTTTTGATCCTAACTTGACCATCCGAGCCGCCGCTGCGGATGTGGCGCCATCTGTTCAACCGCAGCAGGAGAATGCTGCCACCAGCCGCGAGCTTCCCGATCTCCTTGCGACTATTGCCTCCAGAGCAAATGCTCCAACAGTCGCTTTTCCCCGAAAGACCGGAGCGACTGGGACAACCACCACTTCGGACCTACCGGCGACCGCGCCCGGGATCTCGACGTTGCCAGGGGCCACGACTCATCCTCCGCAAGCAAAAAAGAAATCAAGACTGCCTTTAATTCTCGGGGCTGTGGTCTTGGTCCTCTTATTAGGCGTCGCGGGTCTGGCCGGCATTTTCTTTTATGTCATCAAACCCCGCCTGCAGGAATTTCAAGATGGTCCTGTAGTTGCGCGGGACGCTCCACCGGCAGAAGAAACAAACACGAACACAGCGGCGGAAAGTACAGACACCGATAGCACGACCGAAGATACCGAAGTAGCGTTTGTGCCCCCTCCTGGCACAACGAAATTCGCCAATTCCACAACAAACCTGGACGGGAAGCTGGCCGAGCATTACATCGACTTCTCTTTCTACTACCCGGAAACCTGGCAGACTGATAAGAACGCTGGAGTGGCGGGAGCCAGCAATTTCGTGAAAGTCGAACGGCGGCTGCCACCTGACTTCACGCAAGAGAATTTCGCCGTCGGGTGGTACACGAGTAAAGGAAGCTTCGAAGCGGACAGTCCAACATTCCCACGCTTAGTGGAGCTGCTGGGCACAAATCTGTCGAATAGCTTTCCTGAGTACCGCAAGGTCTCCGAGGGGCCAACCAGAATAAACTCGCTCGACGGTTATGAATTTCGGTTTGTAAGTCTGTCTAAAGGAACTGAGAAAGGCGACCTTCAGGTATGGGGCCGCGTAATCTTTCTGCCCACAGGCATTGAAGGGCAAACCGCAGGGGCAACGCTTATCATGCTTTCTGCCCACAGGCATTGAAGGGCAAACCGCAGGGGCAACGCTTATCATGCTGGCCACTTCCCTGGCGCCGGAAATGTCAGGAGTCGAAGACGTGGGCGAGAAAGGCGAGATGCCGGTTATTCTCGAGTCATTTAGATTTGCGAGGAAGTGAAACTCGTAAGCGGCCGAGGAGGAATGTTATGCTGTCCCCAGATCAAGGGAAGGCTAGCCCGCAAGAATATTAAGATGTCAAAAAAAAACCGAGAAAAGAATCATTACTTAACCCCGGCGCGTCTCGCATTAACTCTCCGCGTTTTGTCGCTCGTTTCTGCTTTTGGGATTTCAAGCTGCAACTCTACAGATGGGATTGGAAAGCCAGGGCCTGTCTCAATCAACCCTGCTAAGCCTGCGCCGGCCGCTCCCGGCCCGATGGTGACGTTGCCTCCTGTGGTACTTGATACTGAGTTGAAAGGTATGAATGGGCGGCCCATCAAAATTTCGGACTATGCCGGAAAGGTTTTGGTGGTGAACCTATGGGCCACCTGGTGTGGACCGTGCCGCATGGAGATTCCCGAATTGGTAAAGTTTCATAAGGAATATCGGACGAAGGGTTTGGAAGTGGTTGGTCTTTCAACTGAAAACCCGGAAGCTTCGGCAGATGGCGTCCGACGTTTTGTAGAGGAATACAAGATGGAATATCCCGTGGGTTGGGTCACTGCCGACGTGGCCATCGCTCTGATGCAGGGACGGGACGCGATTCCTCAAAGCTTTGTAATTGCGCCCGACGGCCGCATTGTGAAACGCTTCATCGGATTCAATGCGGCAGCCACCCCTCAACAACTAAGAGATGCTATCGAAGAAGCACTGAAGGGGTAGGATTCATCAGGGCTGCTCCTTTTCATTCTCGGCTTCCTTTGCAGCTTTCAAACTACGCTCGCCTTCTTGCTTGAGCTTTTGAGCCTCCCGCTCCAGTTTCTTGTCTTGCAGTCCGTGGGCAACCTGCTCTTTCGCTTTGCCTTCAATCACTTTCATTTCGGCTTCCACGCGATCCTCAACTTGATCTATCGGAGCCGGCTCATTCATTTCGTCCTGCGTCCTGATCTTTTTCTTGTCTATCTCCATAATAAACTTCTCCCATACCCTCGGTTCTA
>CAJDUJ010000034.1_pt1 | contig 18530 bp, 16 predicted proteins | sample 7390331 | NCBI WGS metagenome assembly CAJDUJ01 (sample SAMEA7055674, study PRJEB34461) | soil metagenome | biome: terrestrial ecosystem; feature: Peninsula; material: soil | place: Antarctica | collected 2016 | reverse complement strand
CAACTCGACCGTCTTACAGTCGAGAACTTTGACACCCCTTCGCTGCTCTTGATGGAAGCTGCCGCTGAAGCCGTCGCACAGGCAATTACCTTACATTTTTCCGGCGATCTTGTCGGCAAGAAAGCTCGCATTCTTTGTGGTCCTGGCAACAATGGCGGCGACGGTGCTGGAGTTGGCCGCGCGCTCGCCCGTGTCGGCGTGCAAACCGACGTGATCCTTTTTGGAAGGGTTGACGACACAAAGGGTGATGCTCGAACTAATTTCGAGATAGTGCGGCGACTGGCAAGTTTTGAAGCGGGGTGGAGTGCGCAATCTTCACCGTTGAGCTTTCTGGAATGTGCCAGCGTAACTGACTGGGAAGAGATCGCCAGACCCCGGGGCACTTACGACGTCATTGTTGATGCACTCTTTGGCACCGGCTTAATCCGGCCACTTGAAGGAGTCTATCTGCAGGTAATCCAACACCTCGCAATGATCAGGGCTGCGCGTGATCGATCATTTCGAGCTCGACCCCTGATTGTGTCAGTCGACATTCCTTCGGGACTCAATGCTGATCTCGCCGATCCCATTGGAGCAGCAGTCCAGTCCGATCTTACGGTAGCCTTCACAGCTCCTAAACGCGCAAACGTGCTGCCCCCAGCCTCTCATTTCAATGGAGAGCTGATGATTGCGAACATCGGTTCACCTTCTGTTTTGATCGAGTCTCCGGAAGCAAAACTTTTCCTGATTCAGGAGTCCGACGCGCGCGAATGGCTTATAGCCACGCGATACCAACCCGACTCTTACAAGAATACGCATGGGCAGGTACTGGTCATTGCCGGATCCCGAGGTTACACCGGTGCAGCGGCGCTCTGCGGCAATGCCGCACAGTCTTCAGTAGTTGCGGCGGCTATGCCGGAGGTGATGACAACTGCACTAGCGGAAACAGATCGGGGCGCCGTAAGCGATGAGGCGATCGATCATGTCAAGCGCCTCGCCTCCAAGGCAACGGTTGTGGCCATCGGCCCCGGCCTTTCCGCGGAAGATGAACGCACCCGGAAATTTGTGAAGTCTGTTGTGCAAAACAGAACCACGCCCATCGTTATCGATGCGGATGGGCTGAACTGCCTCGCTCCCTGGCCCGCGGAGTTGCGAGGGTCAAAAGCTCACCCATTGGTTCTCACTCCTCACGCCGGAGAGATGAGGCGATTGATCGAGATCACTGATAAATCTGAGTTGACTGATCGGGTCGCAGCGGCGCGCGACTTTGCGGTCAAGCACGAATTGATTGTGGTTCTCAAAGGTTCGCGCTCACTAGTTGCCGGGCCCGACGGTCGCGTCTTCGTTAACCCGACCGGCAACGCCGGACTCGGAACTGCGGGGGCTGGCGACACGTTAACCGGCCTGATAGCCGGGTTCAGCGCTCAAGCATTTGCCACTCTAAGAGGCGACGCGAATGCTCTGTCAGCAACGATCGCTGCTCTTTACATCGGCGGTCTCGCGGGCGATCTCGCGGCTCGGAAATTGGGCATGCGGACAATGGTCGCTTCTGATATTCAATCACACTTTGGCGCGGCGATTCGTCTACTCGATCAGGAAGGGGAAACGCCGTAGGACCGGTCGCCCTTTCAAACAATGGTTCACATGACTTCACAAGCGCTTACCACTGACGAATGGTCCTCGCGCGATCGTGATGAGACTTTTGGCCTTGGCAAAAGATTCGGCAACCTACTCATCGGCGGGGAAATCCTCTTGCTCAGTGGGCCTCTGGGTGCCGGCAAAACGGTCTTCGTAAAGGGAATCGCAGCCGCGCTGGGTCTTGATCCCGCGCAGGTAACCAGTCCGACGTTTACACTGGTCAATCCCTATTCGGGGCGGCTCACTCTTTACCACATCGACCTCTATCGTCTCGATGAAGGAGCCTCAGCTGCCCACGCCGTCGATCTTGATGAGTTGTTATTAGACGAAGAGGCCGTGCTGGTAATTGAGTGGGCCGAACGCCTGGGTCGCTATCCCTTACCCGGGAGTGTCTGGAGGATCGTGATTTCCGGAGACGGAGACGATCCGCGTTCAATCTCGATCCATTTAGCCGCGGATACACGCGGATGAACGCGGATCAGAGCGAAAACCAGGACAATCACAACAACTCACTAGACGCATTTGATAAGTGCCTTTTTTAGATCCGCGTTTATCCGCGTGGATCCGCGGCTAAATGATGACGCTGTGCTAGAATCAAACGTAGATTAAGATGAGGAGACTAGAAACAATGCCATATCCAGAAATCATGATTCGACCGATGCGGGAGGAATTGACCCGTTTAGGTTTTGAGGAGCTGAAGACGCCGGCGCAGGTAGATGCGACAGTGCAAAACGGCAAGGGAACTCTGATGGTGGTGGTGAACTCCATCTGCGGCTGTGCGGCCGGCAAGGCACGCCCCGGCGTCGCCCAGGCGCTGCAGCATAACGCCCGCCCTGACAAGATAGCCACAGTATTTGCCGGAGCCGATATCGAAGCAACTGAGAGAGCGCGAAACTACTTCACGGGTTATCCGCCTTCATCTCCTTCGATTGCCCTCCTGAAAGACGGCAAACTCGTCTTGGAGAGGCACCAGATCGAAGGCAGAGGTCCCTCAGAGATCGCCCAGGAACTTACTAAGGCGTTCGATCAGCACTGCGTTCAAACGGAAACCGTTGCTGGTTGATGTAACGGTTTGACGACATTAATTACCGCCAGGACGCTACGGCTCACGAGAAATTCTCACATTCCGTTGAACCAGCGTCCCGGTGGTTTTTCTCGCCGGTTGCTCCAGCGGCTCCTAGATGTTTCACCACTTCAGAATGCGCCAATACTACATCGGGCGATTGCTGCAGTGAGCTGAAGTACTTTTTCTGAAATCCGCTCCCGGTCTCTGAAGGTGTAAGCAGGACTCGAGCCTGGTCGATAACTCCAACTGCCTCGCTTTCCTTTAACGGCTCCTTCGCGTCCAACATCTCATCTATCCGCACCACTAGCTCTGACAGGCTATGTAGCCAGGCGAACCAGGGATCGTGCATAACAAGTTGCAGAACTTCGTAGCTGTTGTCGACTCGCCCGCGTGTTCGTTCATAAGCCTCACGCTCCAGGTCCAGCAAAGTCTTGTGCATACGCAACAACGACTGTCGCAGTTGGATCAATTGCTGAAGCGTTGATTCGTAGACTTCATTGGCAGAACCCATGGTGAATTCCCTTCCTTCCTTCGATTCCCGTTAAGACATCGCATGTAGCTGGTCATCAGCTTGCGTTTCGCACAACATCCCGAAGGGATCTAAGTTAATAGCCGTGGGCTAGCGTTGCGCGAAGCCCACGGATAGGCAAAAGAAAAATGCCTGACCCTGAAGGGGTCACATTCTCGGGCACCGTTTGACCCTTCCAGGGCAGGAGTCTTTTCTCCGATCCTCCGTGGGCGTCGCAAAAGCTCGCCCATGGCTATGGACTTAAATCCCTTCGGGATTCGAAAACACATCCAATCTGACCTCACGCCCAAGCCGATGACACGCTATTACATCACCTCATTGTGTCAGCTAGTCTTTGGCTTGCGTGATACCCTCGATGACCTTGTCAGCATCAAACAGTCTGCGTTGAAACACGGCGGCGGGCACTTTCAGATTATAGAGCTTGATGCGACTGTTAAGTTCAGTGGCCTTCTCACGAAACTCAGCGACGTTCCTTTCCCACGTGGCGTCATTCGGCGAGACACCTCCGGGCCGATAAATCCTCCAGGCACGGGTCAGTGTCTGGTGCGCGGCTTCGAATGTCGCATCAATATCCTTCCGTTCCTCAATCCACGCCGGGGCGAAGCCGGCATTGCGAAGGAGTTTGTGAACTACGCGTAAATCAGGATCTTCGAATGGATTCTCGCTCAGATCGACTGGCTGTCCCTTTCCCGGCAAATTATCAAACTCGCCGGCTTCGATTGCTTCTCTCAGCGCCTTCTCGGCAAGGGATTCCAAGCGGTTCATAAGCTCACCATAGCCTAGAAGCATTCTAGGTGAATACTTAATTTCAGCGAAGCCCGGGTATTCAGAGCCGCTTAGTGTTTGTTTTCTTTTTGGAAGGCCTCAATCGAACTGAACGCCAACGGCGTACAGATGATTCCTTATGCTATGATCGGCGATGATGCCCCCCCCTCTCAGCCTCGATACAACAATAGACGAACTGTACAAGTACAGAATTGCGCGCCTGGGGCAGACTACATCTCACAAGCTTGCCCTGGCGCTGGCGAGTTACCACGGCAAGAAAAGAGCAGGCGACGCCATTGTTGAAGATCTTCTGACCTATCTCCCCATGAGATACGAGGATCGATCGAACCTCGCCCGCATTCGCGATTTGAAGACGGGGATGGAAGCCTCGCTCGAACTCTTCGTTAAGAATGCCGGGGGTTATCAGGTGGGAAAGAAGCGTGGCTACGGCAAGCCGAGGCTCCTCATCTTTGAAATTGTTGCAACGGACAAAGAGAAGACCGGACGGGACGTCGCCGTCTGGTGGTTTGTTTCCGGGGCTCACGCACACGACATCGTCGGCTACTACATGAAAAGGCTCACACGACGTACCCGCTTCATTACCTTCGGTAGATGGGAGTGGGATGAGCGGCGCGGGACCTTTGCTCTGCGTCTGCATAAACCTGGCGATGAGCTGGAATTGTTGCCGGCTTTGGAGGGACAGGGTGATGGGGAGGTTGGGAGACGGGAGAAAGCGGCACTCTCGAAAGCGAAAGACACGAATGTAGAAGACTCCGACGATCCTGCTCTGGCGGCCGTTCATGCGGGTCGCCGGGTGCCTGTTTATCGCAAGCTGGGCGACTTCTCTTCCAAACGGATGAGGGAGATTGTCCATGCCACTCTGGAATTGATCAGTGATGAAGAAATTAAGGAGACACTTCCTGCCGAGCTGCGTCGGCGGCAGCGTTTAGTTGGTCGCGCAGACGCCTTTCGTCAGATTCACTTCCCGCCTGAAGATGCGCCACTCGCCGAATACGAAAAAGCTCGCAGCGCCGCTCACCTAAGACTGATCTTTGAAGACTTTTTCTGGCTCGCGCTGGGAATTGGATTAAAACGTGGCCAAAGAATCAGGGAAGCAAAAGGAGCCAGGATAAAGATTGACGTTCAGGTGAAGGAGGCGATCGCTTCCGTGATGCCCTTCAAACTCACGAGCGCTCAGCGAAACGTAGTCAAGCAGATCTTCCAAGACATGCAATCCGACTCCCCCATGAACCGGCTGCTCCAGGGCGACGTCGGCAGTGGCAAGACGATCGTCGCGCTGATCGCAATGATCGCCGCCATGGAAAATGGTTACCAGACGGCTTTGATGGCCCCGACTGAAATTCTTGCCGAGCAACATGCTCGCAACATCAAACGCCTGTTGGCCAGGACGCCTTATCGAGTTGAACTCCTAACGGGCTCTTTGCGCGCCGCGGAGAAGCGTCGGCTGCAAGTCAGTCTGGCCGCAGGCGAGATACACGCCGCCATTGGCACTCACGCTCTGGTTCAGGAGTCGGTCTCGTTTAGCAAGCTGGGCTTGGTTTTAATTGACGAGCAGCACCGCTTTGGCGTTATGCAACGCGCCGAGCTGCGCGCGCGCGGCTTCAACCCAGACGTTCTGGTCATGACCGCCACTCCCATTCCCCGTTCCCTCGCGATGACCGTATATGGTGACCTCGATGTTTCAGTGATAGATGAGATGCCCCCGGGGAGGGCGCCGATCGAGACCAGGGTTTTTGCCGACAACCCGGACGATCGGCAGGAGGTGAAGCAGCTCATTGCCCGCGAGCTTAGGGCTGGACGACAAATTTATGTTGTCTATCCGTTGGTCGAAGAATCAGAGAAGATGGATCTAAAAGACGCGACGAAGCGTTACGAGTATCTTCGCGATAAGGTCTTTCGTAGATATACGGTGGGTCTGGTTCACGGAAAGATGAAGCCGGCGGAGAAAGACGAGGTCATGCGCCGCTTCGTGGCCGGGGAGATTCAAGTACTAGTCTCCACAACCGTGGTCGAAGTCGGTGTGGACGTAGCCAACGCATCTGTGATGGTAGTAGAGCACGCCGAACGATTCGGACTCTCCCAGCTTCATCAGCTCCGCGGGCGCGTGGGGCGTGGAGCGGAAAAGAGTTACTGCGCGCTGCTGACGTCGGATAAAAGAACCAGCGTCGCAGAAGAGCGTCTGGGCATCATGGAACAGACCAGCGACGGTTTTCTAATCGCCGAAAAGGATCTCGAGATTCGCGGCGCCGGCGAGCTGCTGGGAACCAAACAAGCTGGCCTTCCCGAATTTCGCATCGGGAATCTCTTCCGCGATCAGCAGATACTCGAGCAAGCGCGGAAAGAAGCTGAGTTCTACCTCACCAAGCGCGAAAGATCTGTCGAAACCTCAAAGATGATTCAGCGCGTGCGAGCCGACACGAGATTCGGTCTCGCAGCAGTTGGCTGAACGGGTATCCAAAGAGGTACTTCTTTGGAGTGCGGGGGCAGAGCGAAGCGGCGACCCCGCTTTGGATCGCCCCGGAACGAGGAATTTGGCAACAGAATCTTGAGTGCAGATCCAAAGCGCCGTCGCCGCTTCGCTCTGCCGGCGCACTCCAAAGTCTTAGTCTGGAAATCGAGAGCTGCTATTGAGAATAATTGCCGGGAAATACCGTGGGCGAAATCTGAAGAGCCCGCCATCCATGCAGGTGCGGCCGACATCGGATCGGCTGCGCGAGACTCTGTTCAATGTCATAGCTCCACGACTCGAAGGTACCCGTTTTCTTGATCTTTGCGCCGGTTCGGGGGCAGTTGGCATTGAGGCGCTGTCTCGTGGCGCCGCGCACGTCACCTTCGTCGATCGCTCGCGAAAGATGTGCGGCCTGGTTGAATCGAATTTGGACCTGGTTAGAGTTCCGGAAGATGAAACTGAGGTCGTTCAGTCGGAGGCAAAGGAATTTCTACGCAAATCCCTAGCGCGACGAGGAAGAGCGGGACCACCCCCTCACGTGGAACCGTGGGATTTGGTTTACTTCGATCCGCCTTACGCAACCGACTACTTAGGCGTGCTGAAGCTTTTCGGCGAACAGAGGGAGAGTCTGTTGGATGAGGCAGGCTTGCTGGTAGTCGAACATCACCACAAAAAGGACCTACCAGAACAGGTTGGCAACATTAGCCGGCGGCGAGTTCTCAAGCAAAGTGACTCAGTGCTGAGTTTCTATGAAGTGGTGACGGTTATTGTTAGAATCTAAACCGTGCTCGTACTCGGAATCGAAACTTCCTGTGATGAGACCGCAGCCGCTGTTGTTTGTGACGGCCGAGAAATCGTGTCCTCTGTAATCGCGTCGCAGATCGCCACACATGAACGCTTCGGTGGAGTAGTGCCTGAGTTGGCCTCCCGCGAACACCTCGACAAAATTGTGCCAATCGTAGAGGAAGCCCTCGCGCTCGCGAACGTGCAGACGCAGAACATCGACGGTATTGCCGTCACCGTTGGTCCAGGCTTGATCGGCTCCCTACTCGTAGGAGTTTCTTATGCCAAGGCAATGGCTTTTGCGTTGCGGAAGCCGCTGGTGGGAGTCAATCACATTGAAGGTCACATCTATTCGGTAGCCTTCGAGAATCCACCTGTCGAATATCCGGCGCTCTCCCTAATCGTTTCCGGCGGCCACACGAATCTTTTCCACATTCCAGAGCCTGGCAAGTATAAGGTTCTCGCGCGCACGCGAGATGACGCAGCGGGCGAGGCTTTTGATAAGGTCGCCAAGATGCTGGGCCTCGGTTATCCCGGTGGGCCCGTCATCGAGAGGCTTGCACGTGAAGGTAATCCCCGCGCGGTGAAGTTCGCAATTCCACGGATGGGTGACGGTCTCCCGGATTTCAGTTTCAGTGGCTTGAAGACCGCCGTTACAAAACACGCGAGGGAAACCGGATTACGGCCGGTCAGCAACGGCGGGGAACCATCGCAAGGAATAAAAGATCTTGCCGCAAGTTTTCAGCGCGTGGTAGTCAGCTCGTTGGTGGGAACGATGGAGCGAGTCGCGAAAGAGTATCGACCGCGGACGCTAATAGTCGCGGGCGGAGTCGCCTGCAACGGAGCATTGAGAGCCGCGTCGTCAGACGCGGCGACGCGCCTGGGCGTGCCTGTCTACTTCCCTTCACCACATCTTTCAACAGACAACGCCGCTATGATTGCTGCCGCGGGAACGGTCAAACTCCAGGCTGGCGAACGCGCCGATCTTGATCTAAACGCCGACGTGACGCTAAGACTGCAGAATATTGATCTGGAAGGCGAAGCGCGGAAGCGCGCTGGTGTACGCTACCGGCTGTGAGCTTAACCAAAGATGTCGCGGACCTTGTCGACCAGTCCGCGGTCTTCCAGATCTTTGCTTTCGACTGTTGCCAATTGCTCCAGCAGCTTTCGCTGTTCGCGCGTCAACGACGTTGGCGTAATGACAGTAGCTGAAACGAACAGATCTCCACGGCCACGCCCTCCCAGCGCCGGCATGCCCTTGCCCTTTAAGCGAAAGACTGTTCCGGTCTGAGTACCCACTGGAATTTTCAGTTTCTTTTCATCGTCTAAAGTCTTGACGGTAATATCCGCACCGAGCGCCGCCTGAGCAAAGGTTATGGGCACAGCGACATATAAATTACTTCCCTGGCGCTCAAACCGCTCATGTTCTGCCACGTGGATTACAACGTACAGATCCCCGGCTGGTCCGCCGTTGGTTCCGGACTCACCTTCCCCTTGCACACGCAATCGAGATCCAGTTTCAACTCCGGCGGGGATCTTTACCTCCATCTGCTTTTCGCGTTCGACACGACCCGATCCCCTACAGTCAGCGCAAGGATTGTTAATAACCCGGCCAACCCCACGACAGGCGTGGCAGGTCCGGGCTACCGAGAAGAAACCCTGTTGATACCGCATCTGTCCGGCGCCACCACAGGTGATGCAGGTTTCCGGTTCGGTTCCGGCTGCTGCTCCGGAGCCTTTGCAAGTCTCACAAATCTCGAGGCGCGGAATTCGCAACTGAGCAGTCATTCCATCAGCGGCTTCTTCCAGAGTGATCTCCAGGTCGTAGCGCAAGTCGGCGCCACGCTGGGCTGATGAACGTCGGGTTCCGCCACGTCCGCCACCGAACACATCGCCAAATCCAAACAGGTCCCCCAAAATATCTTCAATGCCACCAAAACCAGGCGCGCCCCAGCTTGGGCCAGCGCCACTCGACACTCCAGCGTGGCCAAAGCGATCATAGCGCCGGCGCTGCTCCTGATCGGCGAGCACAGAGTAGGCTTCCGCAGCTTCCTTAAACTTTTCTTCGGCGGACGCGTCGTTCGGATTCTTGTCCGGGTGATAACGCATCGCCAGTCGCCGGTAGGCGCTCTTGATTTCTTGATCCTTTGCCGTGCGGCTTAGGCCCAGTACCTCGTAGTAGTCCCGTTTATTTACGAATTCACTTCTTTACGGCCACCTTCACCAGCGCAGGTCGAATTAGTTTATCGCCCAGGCGGTAACCACGAGTTATCTCCTGCATAACAGTGTCCGGCTCGTACTCGTCAGTAGACTCCGAGACCACTGCTTCATGAATATGAGGGTCAAAACGCGCGCCCACGGCTGTGATCGGTTTCATACCGAGGCCTTCGAGTACACCGGCGAGCTGTTTGAAGATCAGATCGACTCCACTTAGGAAGTGACGAAACTCATCCGACTCAGTTGATTCAACGTTCGCTTCCACGTCAAGCGCCCGCTTGAGATTATCGAGGACTGGCAGCAGCTTTGCGGCGATCTCCGCGACTGCACGCTCATATGTGTCAGCGCGTTCGCGTTCCACTCTCTTGCGATAGTTTTCAAAATCGGCCTGTCTGCGCGCCAGCCGATCTTTTAGGTCTGCAATCTCAAACTCTACCCTTTTCAACTCGGCTCGAGTTGCGACCAACTCGGCTAATACCGGGCCGCCAAGCTCGCCGGTGTTGGCCTGGGTCGATTGGTACGAAACCTCGTCCTTGTTGATTTCGTCGGAGCTAGATTCAGACGGATCCTCAGCCCTATCCTCGACCGCCTCTACGTCCACGCCGGCAAACTCGTCCGGGATAACGTTCTCATTAGGCCCGTTTTCTTCGCGAGGTTCATTCACAGCCTGAGACTCGCTTGAGATCTCGCTCTCCGGTTCGGTATCTACGAATTCAACCGGAATGTGGTTCCGTCCGCTAGCTTTTTTATTAGGAGACATGGATCTAAAGTTCAAAACTCTTACAGGGGTATCGTTAACGGCCACGGTGTTAATAAAGAAGCGTTTCTTCACCCAGTCGGCGCTCAATCAGCCGAGCCATGTAGTTTACCATAGCCATGATGCGTGAATATTCAATTCTCATCGGTCCGACGACTCCCAGCGTCCCTGGGTTCTCGTTGAAGCCAATTCGGTAGGGGGCAGTAATGAGGGTACAATTGCGCATTGAGGAGGTAGGATGCTCCCTTCCGATCACCACGTTGACGTCACCTCGAAATGCAGGCTGCTCCCGAGAGACACACTCGTTGAGTATTTTAAGCAAACGCGATTTTTCTTCGAAAGTGCGAAACAACTCGCGCATTCTGTTAATATCGACAAAATCGGGCTTAGTAAGCATGTTGGATGCGCCATCAACATAAACCTCGCTGGCGCTTGACACTTCACCATCCAAGCTCATATCGCAAAGCAAAATAGCGTTACGCAGAAGCCGGTCATACAGGGCCTTTTCTTCTCTCATCAGCTCCAGGATTTCAGCACGAATGGTAATTAGACTCCTACCGCTGAATTCCGTGTTCAAGTAGCGGGCCGTACGCTCCAAATCTTCCTGGGTAAGGTTCTCCTCCAACCGAATGATTTTGTTGTGGATGATGTTGGACGTAGTTACCAGCACCACCAAAATCCGTTTGTCAGATAGTTGAAGAAACTCAATGTGACTTAACCGGTTCTCAGCCAGAGCTGGCGAGATAACAATTCCGACGTTCTCTGAAAGTTCCGAGAGCGCATGGGAAGCCTTTTCCATCAGCCGCTCCGGAGACGAGAAAGATTCAAACCCGGTGGAAGAGAAAACCGCATCGATCGCCTTAAGGTCGGCACGTGAGAGTCGAGCCTCTCCAAGCATATTGTCGACGTAATAACGATAGCCTTTGTCGGTAGGCACTCGGCCGGCTGAGGTGTGCGGCTGTTCCACCAGCCCGGCTTCTTCAAGTTCCGCCATGACATTTCTAATCGTCGCGGAGCTCCAGCCATGACCATGGGCGAACCGATCCGATAGCACCAGGGAGCCAACCGCCTCCCCAGTAACTAAGTGCTCCTTGATTATGGCAGCGAGCACAGCTTGCCCGCGAGAATCAGGGGTGTTCTTTTGTGAGGTTTGAAGATTACTACGACGGGGCATTAGATGTTCATTTAGATGCTATCGGGATGAAGGAACGGAACGTTTGCTCGCCGGAAGGGCACCATTAGCAGCCGACCAACGGAACCGCGGAGCACCCTTCGCAGTATAACGGAATCATCAAGGTGGTGCAAACAGAAGGATTTAACCGTATCTGAATCTGCGGCCGAGTTCCATTCCTAAAGCTAATTCCACTCCTCACATACATTTAAGTCGCCATCTTTGAAGATTAATCTTACCGGATCCGTAAAGTGCTATAACACTTGGCTTTAGAATCCTGAGTCCACCTTCTCACGTTTTCTCACCCGGGCGCTTAGGTCTATTGGCCGCTTTTTACTGGGGTTTTCACTGACTGCTGGAAATCAATTGACGCCCTACAGCGGAGCTACTTAAGATGTTTCCAAATTGGAGCTAGGACCGGGCTCGGAGCTCCCCAGGTTAATCAAGGGGTTTAGGGGCCCGCCTTCTATCAAAGTGGAAATCTCTGATCAGGCTGAGCCTGGCAAAATTCGTAGGAGCAGGGGCGATGAATGAAGTCAAAAAGTTTTTTGCAGACGCATTTCGCCATCTGGGAAACAATCGTCCCGTGCCTGAGATTGAGGTTCGCTTTTATCCCTATGCCGGATTACATCACACCATCAGGGTGCGCTCGGGACGGGTGTATGTTCGTTTGTCCGATATATGCAAGGGTGCTTCGCCAGACGTCTTACGCGCACTCGCTTGCGTCCTCGTCGCCAGATTGTTAGGGAAAAGAATTCCAGACGTACACAAACGGGTCTACCAGGACTACTCCGTAACATCGGAGGTCATGCGTTCCTCTGACCTGGCTCGTCGCCGCCGTGGCCGTAAGTTGATTTCCTCAGCTCAGGGTGAGGCTTATAACCTGGAAAAGATGTTTACTAAACTTAACAAACGTTATTTCGACGCAGGGTTGGCAAAAGCGACACTTACATGGTCACAGCGTCGAACTCGCAATATTCTGGGCCATCACGATCGCGTTTACGACACAATCACTGTTAGCAAGACGCTCGATTCACTCGAAGTCCCCGAATGGTTCGTTGAGTTTATTCTTTATCATGAAATGCTTCATATCAAACACCCAGCGCGGCTAATCAACGGCCGACGCTATTATCACACCAGTGCTTTTCGCCAGGATGAGCGTCGCTTTCCCCATTACAGCGACGCCCAGAAATGGCTCGAACGGGTAGCTCGTCAGCGAAGGGTCCCGCGCGCTCGCGCGGCTTAGCTCTTTTTGGAACCTCACCGACGGCGAGACGTTAAGCAAAAGTGAGGTAGGTGGGCTCCTCAAAAAGGCGGCTGATCCGAACTGATAAGGTTCGGTGAAGCCGTCTTTGTCTATCACTTCGGGCGCGCGCCATCAGTGCCCGCCCTACTCGGTTCTGTAGTTGACTAGCATGAAGCTGGTTGTGCCAACCTGCGCCAGTACCTGCAATATGGTACGCCGTTAGTGTCGCTTAACGAAGCACTACCGCAATATTGGGCGCTGGACAAAGATCTCATGGCCTCGCTAGACTACGTGTCTCGTTAAAGAGCAACAGCGCCCGCCCGATCGCTTGTAAGAACTTGACTAACTATTTAATGGAGATTGAAATTAGTCTATGGCTATTCCAGCAACCCAAATTCGGCGCGGCATGGTAATCGTCTTCGAGGGTCAACCATGCAAAGTTGTGGAGTTTCGCCACCATACGCCTGGTAATTTGCGCGCGATGGTGCAAACCAAACTTCGCAACATTAAGACCGGGTCATCTTTCGAGCATCGGTTCCGTTCTGCCGACACAGTGGAGCGGGCAAGTTTGGAGCAGCACGAGATGGAGTACCTTTATTCCGATGGCTCCCATCACCACTTCATGAATACCGAAAACTACGAGCAAGTTGCGCTCAGTGAAGAGGATCTGGGCGATGCGGCTCAATGGCTGAATCCCGGACTCAGGTTGCAAACCGAGTTTTATGAAGGGGCACCCGTAGGCATTGATCTTCCGCCGTCCCTTGAACTCACCGTGACCCGCACAGAGCCCACCATGAAGGGGGCAACTGTCTCCAACGTCAACAAACCGGCCACACTCGAAAACGGGGTCACCATCACCGTCCCACCCTTTGTTAATGAAGGGGACCGCATCCGCGTGGATCCCACCGAAGGCCGATACATTGAACGGGCGAAGTGAACCGGGGTCATTAGCAGGCGACCAGCTGATGCGAGATCCACCGACTGATCGGCAATAACACTCGTCCGTCCCTATGTACTTTGTCTACAGCCTGCTACTGACTCTCGGCTTTCTGGTACTGCTCCCCCGCTTTCTCTTTGACGCGTTTCGCCACGGAAAGTATGTGGCCGGATTTTGCGAACGGCTGGGGTCCATTTCCCTAATCGAGAGCCAAGGCCGACCAGTTGTGTGGATCCACTGCGTGTCGGTTGGGGAGTCTCAGGCCGCTCGGCCGCTGGTGCGGGGTATACGACAACGTCTTCCCGACCATGTTCTTGTAATATCAACGACGACCCTAACAGGTCAAAACCTTGCCCGTGAACTTTTCAAAAGCGAGGCCGCGAAGGTTTTTTACTTTCCGTTCGATTGGCGCTGGACGGTTCGGCGCGCACTCAAAGCAATCAACCCATCTGCCGTTCTGATCATGGAAACCGAGCTATGGCCGGGCTTTCTGCGCGAGTGCCATACACAGCAAATTCCGGTGGCCATTGTGAATGGCCGGATTTCCCATCAATCTTTCCGCAGATATAAATGGATAAGCGGGTTTGTCTCGCGCGTTCTCGAGTGTCTTAGCGTCGGCATAATGCAAACGGAGGCTGATGCTGAGCGAATTCGCAGTCTCGGGCTCCCTTCCAGCAAAGTTTTCGTTTCGGGCAATCTGAAATTTGACGCCGGCACAATGCCCTCCTCAAATACATTGGCTGGCGAACTTCAACAACGGTTCAATATTGCCGTTAAGGCGCCATTGATTCTCGCCGCCAGCACTCACGCTCCCGAAGAACTTGTGATACTGGAAGCCTTTCAGCGCCTTAGGTCATCTCAAAAAATCAGACTATTGCTGGCGCCGCGCCACCCTGAACGTTTCGCAGACGTTGCTTCACTGCTTGACAGCTCGGGATTGACTTGGACCCGCCGCTCGAATCTGGCGAGTCCAATCGATCAAACTTGCGACGCAATTCTCCTTGATACGATCGGCGAGCTCCCGGCCATCTATTCCCTGGCCGCTATAGTTTTTGTAGGCGGAAGCATCGCGAACAAGGGTGGCCATAACATCCTCGAACCGGCCGCGGTAGGTGCGGCAATCGTCACGGGCGCACATACTCAAAACTTTGACGGCATCGTTAGAGTCTTTGCCAAAAACCAAGCAATCATTCAACTGCCTTTCCTGTCCGACGGACAAGCTGCTGGTGCACTGGGGAATTTACTTTCAGAACTGCTAACTGACAAGCAACTGCGACATGAACTCGGGCAGCGGGCGAAGCATCTGGTTGAACAGAATCACGGGGCAACGGAACGCACCTTGAATCTGCTCGATTCTTTGCTCTTGAGCAACCGCCACCAACCGGCGACCGCTAGCACTGGTGGTCCTAAAACTATATGAGCTGGATTTCCAACGTGATGCTTCCTCCTTTGAGCGCGCTCTACAGAGCTGTAACGCAAACACGACTCGCTGCTTACAATAGAGGTTTGCTCCCAGTCACTAAGCTTGCCGCTCCAGTAATAAGCATCGGGAACCTAACCACGGGCGGCACGGGTAAGACTCCTCTAGTCGAGTGGGTGTGCCGAACGCTGGCGCGGAAGCAAAGAAAAGTATGTATCCTGACACGCGGTTATGGACGCCCTAACCCCGGCTCTCGAGTCATCGTTTCCGATGGCTCCACTGTTTTGACCAAGGCCGCGGAAGCCGGCGACGAACCTTTCTTGCTGGCACAAAACCTAAAAGGACTCGCTGCCGTGATCAGCGATCCAAATCGTAGCGCCGCCGGCAAGTGGGCTATAGATAACCTCGGCGCCGAAGTTTTTGTTTTGGACGACGGTTTTCAGCATCTTGCTCTGGCACGCGATCTCAACATCTTAACCATCGACGCAACCAACCCGTGGGGCGGCGGAAAGCTCTTGCCAGCCGGTAGACTTCGGGAGCCTCGGTCTGGTCTAAGTCGGGCTGATTGTGTGGTCGTGACGAGAGCCGATCAAAGCGATGAGCTAGTCTCGCTAAAAGCGGAGATTCAGAGACTTATTGGCTCTCGTCCTGTAGTCAGGTCGGAAATGACAGTCAAAGGTATTTCCAGGATGAACTCCGAACGGCCAGAAGAGCTTGTTTCTCTGTCTCAGCCAGCCGCCGCGTTCTGCGCGGTTGGAAATCCCAAGTCGTTCTTTGAACTACTGCGCCGCACAGGAATCGATCCGGTTTTCACTCGCACTCTTCCGGATCACCACCAGTACACGCAGGCGGACGTCGACTCGTTGATGCAGGAATCTAAAAAAGCTGGTGCGCAGAGTATCATCACAACAGCCAAAGACGCCGTAAAACTACAACAGAGGAAGTTCGAGCTCCCGTGTTGCGTACTGAACATCGAGATTTCGATCGAAGAGGAGGACAAGATTATTCAGATGGTGGATGCCGCCGCAGCTGCGTGATTTCGGATGCGGTTATCGTGAGGGGGGGACGTCCGGTGGTTTGGCACTTGGTTGAGGCGCCGGCTTGTTGCCGGGCGGGGGTATGGGTGGCTGCTCGTTTGTGTTCACCCGATTGGAAGGGGATGGCAAGGGAACGTTCGCCGTAGGCGGCTTGTTCGTATTCTGGTTTGAGTTTTCGTCCGCAACATTTGAGTTCGCGTTGCTGTTAACGGTTACAATGGGAGAAAGCGTTGCCTCGGCGTTCGGGTTGGCATTCGCGTTCGCGTTGGCATTCGCGTTCGCGTTTGCATTAGTCACCTGGTTCGCAGTAGTCCCACCCGAAGGAATATCTTCTTCGGCTCTTCCTGTAGCCGGAGGTGAAGGTTCTACTGCCTGACTGTTTGGGTCAGCAACGAGTTCCGGTTGAGACTCTCTGTTGTTTGCCGGCTCGGAGTTTCTTGTAAACTCATATACGGCTGCAAAAACGACTAGCAGACCTGCGAGCGAAGGAACCAAGATCTTCCATAGATTTAGATTGCTTACCGGCGCAACTGCGTACATTTCGGTCGTTAGCGGCGCGACGTTCGCTACTGACCTGTTCTCAACTCTTGGCCGCACCATCGTTTCTTCATCAAGTTCGATGAAGGCACGCTCCGCAGACGAATGGGTGGGAACGACGAACCGATTACTTGCAGAGCTCGTGGGCACCGGAGGCACTGCGGCCACTTCCACACCTGAGGCCATAGTCAAGTCCTCAACCAAATCTCCCACATTTTGGTAGCGATCATCCGGGCGCTTGGCCATTGCCCGTTGCACGACGCGTCCCACGCCCGACGGCAGATCAGGTCTTTCTTGCGAAACCGAAGGAGCTTCGTCCTGCAAGTGCTTCATCATGATTGAGGTTGGCGATGGGCCGGTGAAAGGCACGTGCCCGACCAGCATCTCGTAGATGATCACACCCAGCGAGTAGAGATCGGAGCGCGCATCGATTTCCGACGCTTGCGAACATTGCTCTGGTGACATGTATTGCGGGGTGCCGATTACTAAATCCGGAGCGGTGAGACCGGGATCGTACGCACCGGTTGGCTCTCGGACCTTGGCGATACCGAAATCCAATACCTTTGCATAGTCAGGCCCAGCGGAATTCAACAGCATGATGTTCTCGCTCTTCAGATCCCGATGCACTACCCCTTGCTCGTGGGCCGCATCCAACGCCCCACCCACCTGCCGGATGATTTCGACGATTCGCGGCAGTGGCATCGGGCCTGCTGCCCTAATGATCTCTTTGAGCGTCTTCCCATCGAGATATTCCATTACCAGGAAGACGACGCCATCTTCGGATTCTCCGAAGTCAGTAACGCTCACCGCATGAGGATGAGAAATCCGAGATGCAGCTCGCGCCTCCCTCGAGAAGCGCGCAACTATCTTTTCATCAGCTGCAAGGGCAGGCCGCAGCACCTTAACTGCCACCGTCTTGTCCATCAGAACATGTGTGCCGCGATAGACGGCGCCCATGCCTGTCTTTTCAAGAGCGACACCGTCAGAAGGACACAGTGTGGTGGTGTCCGGATATTCCGCTCCGCAATTCGGACATGTTTTCATTGACGGATTGTGCCTCGCTGCTTTCTGTTCGGGAGAGAGGCAGCGTATCACACAGCTTTCGAGACAAGCAAAGACAAGTGAAAAGACTAAAACAAAGATGCGAGCGAAGCTCGAAAGCTCCGCTCGCAGCTTTTCCTAACGGGTTCGGTAGGCTAGGTTTTTACGAACACAATAACCAGCGCGAACAGAACCAGCGATTCGATCAGCGCCAGACCTAAAATCATCATCGTCTGAATTTTGGCGGACGCGCCGGGATTACGGGCCGCCCCTTCGCAAGCGGCCGCGCCGATACGGGATTGGCCCAGAGCTCCACCAAAGACCGCAATGGCAAAGCCAATGCCCGCGGCGATTGCCTTGAGTCCAGCCGAGTTGTCCGCTTGCTGCACAGGGGCCTGTGCAAGTACGGGCATGGCGGTCATCAACATGCCCACGAGAGCAAAGAAAAGGATCCTGAGTTTTCTCATCGACGTTTCTCCATCTGAAGTCGTGCTTCAGAATGATTGGGTACAGTTACAACCGAATAGAAGTCAAAACTGGCTGATATGATTTCGCCCGCATCCGGTATCCACCGCCCCTCGAACAACGGCGCTCCTGCGAAACAGACACTTCCGGCTTCAAAAAGCGAAGCTATGACTTGCTCAGTAATGCTCCATCCGGGTGAGTCTGCACCCTGCGGTGACTGCGTTTGCGATCAACGTACCCGGCGCATTTGCCAGAGCCGCTCGAATCGCGCTTCGGTATTCCGCTGGATGATGCCATCACGAAACTGCGAGCGCCTCATGCTCAAGGCTCGCATGGCCCTCGATCTCCTGCTCACCATGCTCGTCATGTTCTTCATGCGGTGCATGCGACACTTCGCTTAAATAGAGTTGCGAAAGCAGGATAAAAACAAAGGTCTGCACGAACGCCACAAAAACTCCGAGCGGCATGAGCA
>CAJDUJ010000011.1_pt1 | contig 18606 bp, 27 predicted proteins | sample 7390331 | NCBI WGS metagenome assembly CAJDUJ01 (sample SAMEA7055674, study PRJEB34461) | soil metagenome | biome: terrestrial ecosystem; feature: Peninsula; material: soil | place: Antarctica | collected 2016 | reverse complement strand
TCGGCACAACCGCCGAAAACAACCCATGGCCGCATTCCAAACTCTGCTCGGGCTGGGAACTGGTCGTGCACCTACTCCCTACGGCCTTATTAGGGGCGCAAGGGATATTCAATGAACTCTAATCGCAACATCTGGTAGCATGCTGAAACAACCGGATAAGCAGAAGTTAGCTACCTCTTGCTCAACCTTCTCCAGTTCCGGTCCCAAACGCAGATTCTGCGCCCGGCTCTTCCCCTGCTGCGTTGTGTTCCATAAGTACTGCGGACCATGCTCGCTCTGATCGGGTTGGGCGCAGCGACAATTCCCACGCCCACACTTCCGATAGTTGACCGAGATCAGTCCCGGCCGAAAATCTCCAATGGCCGCCAACTGCTGATAAAGTTGTTGCCGCCGCTCTTCAAGCACTGCAAGAGATTCAGGCATCGCTTCAAGGCTCCTTCGTCTGAATGATGAACAGCATTCAGATATAGCCTCGGTGCTTGCCTATGACAATCTCTCCCATAAATTTGTCGCACACCCCGGGCAATGCAATTGCAAGTGCAATTCGGTTGCTTGACAGTTAAAGCTTTGACCCTTATAGTTTCTCGTTTCGGACTCACAGTCTGAAGTGAACAGTGCAACGTCTGATTGGTTCTGTCGGTGTGGAGGCGTTGCCCGTCTGTATTAAGCAGTCGTTTGACAAGTATTGTGGCGTAAATTGCATGCGTCGCGACCTGCTCACGAGCCAGTTGCTCCCGCGCGTGCGCGCTTGAAGGGTCAAACGCCCCTTCATCCCAAATGCGACGCCACAGAAAAGTTTCGGCTCAAGGGAAGCCATCATCCACACCCGCCTGAAAGCGAACTCAGAACATCCCTGCGTCTAAATCTTGTTAACAGGGCAGTCGCCTGCGCTGACTGCCGGACGAAGCGAATTCCCGAGCTGGGCCCGCAGGTTCCGGAAAGAGGCTGGCAGCGCCCTTTTGCGTTCTCTAATGGGGTTGCGTCAGGCTAAAAGAGAGGAAACAGCAGTGCCCACGATAAATCAACTTGTTCGCAAAGGGCGTCAGAGGGTGAAGTACAAAACGGCTAGCCCGGCGCTACAGAGTTCTCCCCAGAAGCGCGGTGTTTGCACGCGTGTGTATACGCAGACTCCGAAGAAACCCAACTCGGCTCTGCGCAAAGTCGCACGTGTCCGCCTGACAAACGGGATCGAGGTGACCACCTACATTCCGGGCGTGGGACACAATCTGCAGGAGCACTCCATTGTCTTGATACGGGGCGGGCGCGTGAAAGACTTGCCGGGCGTTCGCTATCACGTGATTCGTGGGACGCTTGATTCCGTTGGAGTAGCGGATCGCAAGCAGGGTCGTTCGAAATACGGCGCCAAGCGACCAAAAGCTGGGGCCGGAGCGAAATAGCTGGAACGGTGCCGGGAGGTGCCGGAACGAATAAAACGATAACTGAGAAGTCTTGACTGACACCTGAGACCAATCGATATGCCAAGAAGAAGAGTTGCTGAGAGACGAGAAGTACTTCCGGATCCGATCTACAACAGTCCGCTAGTGACGAAGTTTATTAGTGGTGTCATGTGGGGTGGTAAGAAGTCAGTGGCCGAAGGCATTTTTTATGATGCCATGCGCCAGGTGGGTGATAAGACAGGAGAAGAACCTCTCAAAGTGTTCAAGCGCGCGATTGATAATGTGAAACCGACTGTCGAGGTCAAGTCGCGCCGGGTTGGCGGTTCCACCTATCAGGTGCCTATTGAGGTCCACCAGGAGCGTCGTGGGGCACTTGCGATTCGTTGGATTGTCTCTTACGCCCGCGGGCGTGGCGAGAAGAGTATGACCGACCGTCTGGCGGCAGAGATTCTCGATGCGGCCAACAACCGTGGCAACGCTGTAAAGAAGAAAGAAGACACGCATCGCATGGCGGATGCAAACAAAGCGTTTGCTCATTACAAGTTTTAGAAAAGCGGGTGAATAGTAAACGAAAATGGTAAATAGCCGGCAAAACGTTCTTACTATTCACCATTCACTATTTACGATTTACTGTTCTTATGGCTAAGCAAGATCTAAAACTGACCAGGAATATCGGCATCATGGCGCACATCGATGCCGGTAAGACCACTACCACCGAACGCATCCTGTATTACACAGGCATTACGCACAAAATTGGCGAAGTGCACGAAGGTACGGCGACGATGGACTGGATGGAGCAAGAGCAGGAGCGCGGCATTACGATTACCAGCGCGGCGACGACCTGTTTTTGGGAGCGGAACGGAATCGACCATCGAATCAATATTATCGACACGCCCGGCCACGTCGATTTCACCATGGAAGTCGAACGCTCCCTGCGCGTGCTCGACGGCGCGGTGGCTGTGTTTGACGGAGTTGCCGGTGTTGAGCCGCAATCAGAAACTGTTTGGCGGCAGGCTGACAAGTACGGCGTGCCCCGCATTTGCTTTATCAACAAACTCGATCGTGCGGGTGCCTCGTTTGAGCGATCCTTTGAATCGATTATTACCCGGCTTGGCGCAAATCCGGTCGCCCTTCAGATTCCCATCGGCCTTGAAGATCAACTCAAAGGCGTGGTCGATCTAGTCACGATGAAAGGTTTGGTCTGGAATGACGAGAGCAAGGGCGCGGAGTATGAAACGCTCGAGATTCCCGAAGACTTGAAGGATGGTGCCGCCGCTGCTCGTGAAAAGCTAATCGAGGCCGTGGCCTCGGTCGACGATGGCTTGATGCATAAGTACATCGAAGGCGACGAAATGTCCGAGGCGGAAATTCGGAAAGCGCTCCGTAAAGGAACTATAGGGTTGAAGCTCGTCCCCGTTGTTACTGGCTCGGCCTTCAAAAACAAAGGCGTGCAAACGCTGCTCGATGCTGTGGTTGATTACCTGCCGTCACCGCTCGACATTCCTCCGGTTGAAGGGACGAATCCAAAGACCGGGGAGATTGAGACGCGTCCGCCGGATGCCAGTGCACCCTTTGCCGGTCTTGTCTTTAAGATCATGGCTGACAAGCACCTGGGCCAGCTCTCGTTCGTCCGTCTTTACAGCGGCACCATCAAAGCCGGTTCGTACGCCTACAATCCGACTAAAGACACCAGAGAGCGCGTCGGTCGCTTGATGCGCATGCACGCCAACAAGCGCGAAGATATCGACCAGGCCAGCGCGGGCGAGATCATTGCTATTGGTGGTATGAAGCAAGTCACCACCGGCGACACGGTTTGCGATGAGAACAAGCCGATAGTGCTCGAGAGGATGGAGTTTCCCGCCCCGGTCATTCGTGTGGCGGTGGAGCCCAAGACTCGGCAGGACCAGGACAAGCTCGGCTTGGCCCTGAACCGACTCGCGCAGGAAGACCCTTCGTTCAACGTTTCGACGGATGCAGAGACTGGTCAGACAATCATCGCCGGGATGGGCGAACTTCATCTCGAGATTATTGTGGATCGGATGAAACGCGAGTTTGGCGTTGAGGCAAACGTAGGTAAGCCACAGGTAGCGTATCGCGAAACAATCACGCAAGCGGCACCGGGCAAAGAGGTTTACAAGAAGCAGACAGGCGGACGCGGTCAGTTTGGACACGTTGAGATTGAGATCGAACCGGCACCCGGCAAAGGGTTTGTATTCGAAAACGAGATTACCGGCGGAGCGATTCCTCGCGAGTACATCAAGCCTGTCGAGCAGGGAATCAGAGACGCCATGGAGCGGGGCTTCCTGGCCGGTTACGAGCTGGTCGATATCAAGGTCCGTTTGGTTTTTGGTTCATATCACGAAGTCGATTCGGATGAGCGCTCATTCCATATTGCGGGTTCGCTGGCGTTTCAGGACGCTGTCAGAAAAGCCAAGCCGATGTTGTTGGAGCCCATCATGAGAGTGGAAGTCGTAACTCCAAACGATTACACCGGACCTGTGAACGGTGACCTCAGCTCTCGCCGCGGCAAGATCGAAAGCATGGAGTCGCGTGTTGGCGGCGCCCAGGTGGTTACGGCGTTTGTGCCACTTTCAGAGATGTTTGGCTACACCACCGACTTGCGCTCGGCGACGCAAGGGCGCGCCACTTCCACTATGCACTTCGAGCGCTATGAGCAGGCGCCCAAGAACATTGCGGAAGAAGTGATTGCGAAAGTTCAGGGAGTAGCTAAGTAGGGATTCGGCTCTGTTACCCAGAATGAAGGAGCGAGACAAAAATGTCCAAGGAAAAATTTGACCGTACAAAGCCGCACGTGAACATCGGGACTATCGGGCACGTGGATCACGGGAAGACGACGTTGACGGCAGCGATCACGAAGGTGCTGGGGAAGCACAATCCGAAGGTGCAGTTCGTGGCGTTTGACCAGATCGACAAGGCGCCGGAAGAGAAAGCGCGGGGGATCACGATAGCGACGGCGCACGTGGAGTATGAGACGAAGAAGCGGCACTACGCGCACGTGGACTGTCCTGGGCACGCGGATTATGTGAAGAACATGATCACAGGGGCGGCGCAGATGGACGGGGCGATATTGGTGGTAGCGGCGACGGACGGGCCGATGCCGCAGACGCGGGAGCACATTCTCTTGGCGCGGCAGGTAGGAGTGCCGGCGATGGTGGTGTTCATGAACAAGGCGGACGCAGTCGACGATGCGGAGTTGCTGGAGCTGGTGGAACTGGAAGTGCGGGAGCTGTTAAGCGCCTACGAGTTTCCCGGGGATGACATCCCGGTGATAAAGGGTTCGGCGCTGAAGGCGCTGGAAGGGGACCCAGCGTGGGAGAAGACGGTGGAAGAGTTAATGGAGGCAGTTGATAGCTACATTCCGACGCCGGAGCGAGACATCGAGAAGCCGTTTTTGATGCCGGTGGAAGACATCTTCACGATCCAGGGACGGGGGACGGTGGCGACGGGAAGAGTGGAGCGGGGCAAGGTCAAGGTGAACGAGAGTGTGGAGATAGTGGGCATCCGGCCCACGAAGACGACGGTGGTGACGGGAGTAGAGATGTTCAAGAAGCTGCTGGACGAGGGGAGAGCCGGGGACAACGTAGGATTGCTGCTGCGGGGAGTGGAGCGGAAAGACATCGAGCGGGGGCAGGTAATCTCGAAGCCCGGGAGCATCACGCCGCACACGAAGTTCAAGGCGGAGGCCTACGTGTTGACGAAGGAAGAAGGAGGACGGCACACGCCGTTTTTCACCGGGTACCGGCCGCAGTTTTACTTTCGCACGACGGACGTGACGGGAGTGGCGAGTTTGCCGGCGGGAGTGGAGATGGTGATGCCTGGCGACAACGTGGCGATGGAGATCGAGTTGATCGCGCCCATCGCGATGGAGAAAGGGCTGCGGTTCGCGATTCGCGAAGGCGGCCGCACGGTAGGCGCCGGCACCGTCAGCGAAGTCGTGGAATAAGGATAATGCCGATTTGCGATTGCCGATTGCCAATTTGAAACGGCACTCGGGCGACAGCGGTTAATCGGCAATTGGCAATTGGCAATTGGCAATCGGAAGTGACCCTATGTTGAACGAAAAGATCAGAATCAGACTCAAAGCCTACGATCATCGCGTGCTGGACCAATCCACTACGGAGATTGTGGAAACAGCAAAGAGGACCGGCGCGCGCGTGGCGGGTCCGATTCCGCTGCCGACCGTGAAGAACAAGTGGACCGTACTCCGGTCTCCCCACGTCGACAAGAAATCCCGCGAGCAGTTTGAGATCAGAACGCACAAACGTCTGATGGACATCCTCGACCCAACACCGCAGACAGTTGATGCGCTGATGAAGCTGGATCTTCCAGCCGGTGTGGACGTTGAGATCAAGGCGTTTGGCAGACAATAGCGTTATTGCCGATTATTTTTCGGAAAAGCGGCTTAGTAATCGACAAAATTGGCAATTGGCAATCGACAATTGGAAAACGTGCTTATGATTAACGGAATCATCGGTAGAAAAATCGGCATGACGCAACTCTTCGCTGCCGACGGGACGGTAACTCCTGTGACTGTCATCAAAGCGGGTCCGTGCGTGGTCGTACAGAAGAAGTCTGCGGCGGGACCTGACGGTTATAACGCCGTTCAGTTGGGCCTTGTGGACGAAAGACCGGTGAAGTTGAAGAACGTGACCAAGCCAATGCGAGGTCACTTTGAAAAAACCGGCGGCGGCACCCCACCCACGCGAATTCTAAAAGAGTTTCGGCTCGAGGATTCTGAAGACGCCACTAATGTGGGCGACAAGGTGATGGTTGACCAGTTTGCCGATGGTGATGCGGTTGAAGTTATCGGACGGTCAAAGGGCCGCGGTTTTGCCGGCACGATTAAGCGTCATAACTTTAATCGGGGCCCTGAGTCGCACGGTTCAATGAACGTGCGCGCGCCGGGGTCAATCGGGGCTTCCGCATATCCGTCGCGGGTGATCAAGGGTACCAGATCTTCGGGGCACATGGGTGACGCCCGTATCACTGTCAAAGGGTTGACGGTAGCCCGTGTGGATGCTGAGAACAATGTGTTGATGATTCGCGGCGCGGTTCCCGGGGCCAATGGAAGCGTCGTTATTGTTAAGAAGGCCGCCCAGCGGCAGAAGAGAACAAGGTGATGAGTGATATACAGATTTGAGGTGGTTCGGCGTAGAGGGGTTCCGGCGGAAATCGAATATCTAAAATCACAAATCAGAGATTCTCATCACTCATTACTTATCACTGGAGTCAGACATGCCTACGGTCAAGGTGCGCAACTTGAAGAATAATGAGGTCGGCGAGATTCAACTTTCCGACGCGGTATTTAATGCACCGTTTAATGAGCCACTGATTCATGCCTGATTCATGCCGCCGTGAGAAATTTCATGGCCAACGCTCGTCAGGGTACAAGTGCTACCAAGACTCGTGGCGATGTTTCAGGCTCGGGTCGCAAGCTTTGGAAACAGAAAGGCACGGGCCGCGCGCGTATAGCATCTTTGCGCTCACCGTTGTGGAAAGGCGGCGGCAATGTCCACGGACCACAGGCGCGTGACTGGTCTTACAACATGCCGAAAAAAATGCGCCGGGGAGCTCTCCGTTCGGCGCTTTCGGAGCGAGTGCGCGAAGGTAACGTGATCGTGGTTGAGGGGTGGTCGCTTGATAAGCCCAAGACGAAGGACTTTGTCGCGTCGCTCGCTACGCTGGGTCTCGAAGGCAAGACTTTGATCGTTGATACGTTTGATAACGAGAACCTGATGCTCTCGGCGCGGAATCTTCAGCGCGCGAAGGTGGTAAACAGTTTGGGTCTGAATATTTACGACTTGCTGTATCACGAGAAGCTGGTGCTTTCGCAGGCGGCCATTGAGGAACTCGAGCAACTCCTGGGGCCAAAGGAAGAGAAGAGTGCCGCCCCCGACGATGCGTCGGATGAGAAAGTAGAAGCTGCCGCGGCGACGAAGACCAGGAAGGCTGCCGCAGCGAAGCTGAATCGCGCTAGCAAGCCGGGATAAGAGATGAGAACGGTTTGGGACATCATCAAGTCGCCGGTAATCACGGAGAAAGCGCTGGTTGCCAAGGAGGAGTCACAGGATACGCGGCAGTTATTGACCTTCAGGGTTGACCGGAGGGCCACGAAACCTGAGATCAAGTCGGCAGTTGAGACGATTTTTCAGGTCAAAGTGGACCAAGTGCGGACGATTAATTTCATGGGAAAGATGGCCCGTCGCGGCCGCTTCGAAGGACGTAAGCCGTCCTGGAAGAAAGCTTACGTGACGCTGCAGCAGGGCGAGAATCCGGTTGATTACGGCGAGGCAATCTAAGAATTGCGGATTTCGGATTTCGGATTGCGGATTTAAGAAACACTTTCTTTCGCTTCGAAATCCGAAATCCGAAATCCGAAATCCGAATTCAAAGCTATGGGCATTAAGAAATTAACACCCACATCGCCATCACGTCGCTACCAGACATATCTGACGCGTGACGAGCTTACCGTGGGAGCAGAGCCTGAGAAATCGTTGCTGGAGCCGAAGAAGCGAATCTCCGGCCGCAACAATGACGGGCGAATTACCGTTCGCCGGCGAGGCGGCGGTCATAAACGCTTCTACCGCATTATTGATTTCAAGCGGGATAAGGAGGGCGTGCCTGGCCGCATTACGCAGATAGAGTATGACCCGAATCGGTCGGCGCACATCGCACTGGTTACCTATCTCGATGGTGAAAAGCGGTACATTATTGCACCGAGCGGGGTAGAAGTCGGGAAGACCATTATGAGCGGGCCGGAAGCCGACATTTTGCCGGGCAATACGCTGCCTCTTATCAATATCCCGTTGGGTACGCAGATTCATAATATCGAGTTGCGTCCCGGGAAGGGTGGTCAGATGGCTCGTTCCGCCGGGGCCTTTGCTCAGCTCGTGGCCAAGGAAGGAAATTACGCGCAGCTTCGCATGCCTTCCGGAGAAGTCCGCCGCGTGCCGTTGGTCTGCAAGGCCACTGTCGGCCAGGTGGGTAACATTGAGCACGAAAATGTTTCATACGGAAAAGCGGGCAGGTCGCGCTGGAAAGGTATACGACCCCACGTGCGTGGTGTGGCGATGAACCCCGTGGACCATCCGCATGGTGGTGGTGAAGGAAAGACGTCGGGTGGACGTAATCCGGTTACTCCCTGGGGCCAGCCGACGCGCGGTTACAAGACCAGGAGTAACAAACGAACGCAGAAAATGATTCTGCGCGATCGCAGAACGAAATAATCTGTGATTTTTTATTTGTGATTTTTGATTTGCGATTGAGGGCGAGCCATGTCTTCCAATCAAAAATCACAAATCGCAAATCTAAAATTGGAGACACGATGGCACGTTCAGTCAAAAAGGGACCATTCATTGACGGCAGCATTCTGAAAGCTGTTGAGCGGACACGCGCTGGTGGCCAACGCCCGCCGGTTATTAAAACCTGGTCGCGACGTTCGACCATTACGCCTGACATGGTGGGGCTTACTTTCGGTGTTCACAATGGCAAACGGCACCTGCCCGTGTACGTCACCGAGAATATGGTGGGCCATAAGCTGGGCGAGTTTGCGCCGACACGCACCTTTAAGGGGCACTCGGGGACAAAAGTGGAGAAAGCCACCAAGGTAGCAAAACCGTAAATCGTGAATCGTGAATCGTAAATAGACAAGCTCTTACGATTCACGATTCACGATTCACGATTCACGATTCACGATTCACGAGGTCAGAGAATGGAAGCAACGGCAAGTGCAAAATATCTCAGAGGGTCCGCTCAGAAAGCGCGGCTCGTCATAGATATGATTCGGGGCCAGGACGTCAATAAAGCCCTGGCAATTCTGCGTTACTCGAGCAAGCGGGCAGCCAACGGAATCGAAAAATGCATGCGATCGGCAATAGCGAATGCTAACGAAACCGCGGAGAAGGCCAATGTGTCGGTCGACCCGGACGATCTTTGGGTGAAGGCCGCGTTCGTCGATCGTGGGCCCACGAAGAATCGGCGCCGGGTGCGACCCGCGCCGCAGGGGAGAGCCTATCGCGAGCAGCGCCACTTTTGTCATGTGACGATTCTGCTCTCCAATGATGCGCGACCCGAGCCAGGAGCTAAGCTCAAAGGCGGAAAGAATTCGAAGATCGCGGAAGCGACGCCCGCCAAACTTGCGGAAAGCAAGAGCCGAAAGCGCGGTGGAGCGGCAGCCGCACCTCGCGGCAAGCGAACCCCGTCCAAGGCTGCTCCCGCTGCGAAGTCAGGGGGCGCTGAGATAGCGGTGAGCGAGAAGAAAGCCACCAAGCGAGCTTCTAAGAAGACGAGCGCTGAAGAAGAATAGCCCAACTAAGACTGGAGAATATTGTGGGTCAGAAAGTTCATCCATACGGTTTCCGCCTCGGCTACAACAAGGACTGGCATTCGCATTGGTACGCGAAGAAGCAGTTTGGTGAGTTCCTGCTTGAGGATCTGAAACTTAAGCGCGATCTGAAGAGCCGTTTCACCGGGGCCGGGGTTTCCCATGTGGACATCGAGCGCGCGGCTAATCGTTTGAAGATCGTTATCTACACTTCACGGCCGGGAATCATCATCGGTCGTAAAGGCGCTGAGATCGATAAGCTCAAGACTGACCTGTCGGCAAAGACCGGACGCGAAGTACTGGTTTCGATTCAGGAGATTCACAAGCCAGAACTGAACGCCCAGCTCCAGGCTGAAAAGATTGCCGCGCAGTTGGAGAAGCGCATTGCGTTCCGGCGCGCAATGAGAAAAGCCGTGGAGGAGTCGCTGCGGTTTGGGGCGCAGGGAATCAAGGTAAAAGTTAGCGGACGGCTGAACGGGGCTGAGATTGCTCGAAGCGAGTGGCACCTGCAAGGCCAGCTTCCCCTACATACTCTGCGTGCGGACATCGATTACGGTTTGGCTGAAGCGAAAACCACCTTCGGTCAAATTGGAGTTAAGGTTTGGATCTATCGCGGCGAAATTCTCGATCCGAAGGCGGCCATGGCGCGCGGAACGGGTTCGGATCCAATCAATGAGACGCGCATGGGTGAACGCGAGCGTCGGCCGCGAACTCGTCGTGAGCGCGAGGGCGGTTCTGATGGGCGACGGCCGCGTGGAGAAAACGGATAGATTTTTGATTTTGGATTTGTGATTTGGACTCGGTCTGTTTGGCATTTCTAAATCGGCAAGCAGCGATCAAAAATCAAAAATGAGTAAAACATCATGTTGATGCCGAAGAAAGTTAAGCACCGAAAGCAAATGCGCGGACGCATGACCGGCGTCGCCACTCGTGGCAGCGAGATCAGCTTCGGTGAATACGGGCTCAAGTGTTTGGAGCCCGCCTGGATCACGGATCGTCAGATTGAGGCCGCTCGTATTGCCATGACCCGGCACATCAAGCGCGGTGGCAAGATCTGGATCCGGATGTTTCCAGATAAACCGGTGACGAAGAAACCGGCTGAAACGCGTATGGGCAAGGGCAAAGGGGCGCCGGAGTATTGGGTAGCGGTGGTTAAGCCGGGTCGCATTCTTTATGAGATTGAGGGTGTCGACGAGCCTACAGCGCGCGAAGCTATGCGTCTGGCGCAAGCGAAACTTCCAATCAAGACGAAGTTTGTGCGGCGCGCGGATCAGGAAGGAGGCGCGATTTAATGAAGCGTCGTGAAGAGTTGGATAAGTATCGTGATTTGTCGGAAGAGGAATTGCAGGCTGAGACCGCACGCTTGAAAGAGTCGCTCTTTCGTTTGAAGTTTAAGCTCGCGCTTGGAGAGGTGGACGCAGTCAAACGCATCCGCCAGGAGAAAAGATCCCTGGCGCGTATACAAACACTGGCTCGGCAACGACAACCGCAGGCAGGTTAAGACACGGAGGCGGTTTGAGTCGCCAGTAAACGACAAATCACGGACCCGAGTCTGTGCTAGTGGGTGAAAAGAATGGAAGAGAAGCAGGAAGACAAAACGAATTCACCGCAGGCGAAAATAACTAAAACCGCGGACAAGCGCGCGCATCGTTCGCAGAAAGTCGGAGTTGTTTTTTCCGACAAGATGAAGAAGACGGTTGTGGTTCGAGTCGACCGGCTGGTGTTGCACACAAGGTATCGACGTTACGTTCGCCGCACCTCCAAGTTCATGGCCCACGACGAACTCGGGGCCACCGTGGGCGACAAAGTGCGCATTGTGGAGACACGGCCTTTGTCTGCGAAGAAGCGGTGGCGGGTGATGGAGATAGTGCAAAAGGCGGCGAAGTAGAATTTCGAATTTCGAAATTCGGATTTCGGATTTGCACAGAGTTTGAAAAATCCGCAATTCGAAATTCGCAATCCGAACTGAGGTAAGGACATGATACAGATGCAGACCTCGCTTGAGGTTGCCGACAATTCAGGTGCGCGCCGAGTAGAGATGATCATGCCTATTGGTGGATCCACCGGAAAGATTGCCAGCCTTGGTGATCGGATCAAGGTGACCGTTAAAGAGGCGTCGCCGGACGGCACTATTAAGAAGGGTACTGTGCAGGACGCGGTAATCGTGCGGACCCGCAAGGAGGTCCGCCGCAAAGACGGCACCTATATTCGTTTTGATCAGAACGCCGCGGTGTTGATAAAAGAAGATGGAACCCCGATCGGCACACGCGTATTCGGACCGGTGGCGAGGGAACTGCGCGATAAAAACTTCATGAAGATAGTTTCGCTTGCGCCGGAGGTGATTTAAGAGATGGCGGGAATCAAGCGCTCAAAGATTAAGAAGAACGATCAGGTAGAGATCATCGCCGGCCGCGACAAGGGCAAGCGTGGGCGGGTCCTGGAAGTGGCCCCCACGAAGGGGAAGATCAAGATTGAAGGCGCCGGCATGATCAAGCGCCATCAGCGGGCCAATCCGCAGAGCAACCGGGGTGGCGGTATTATCGAAAAGGAAGCTTTCATCGATATTTCCAACGTGCAGTTGATCGATCCGCAGTCCGGGAAACCTACGCGGATAAAATATCACCTTGAAATCGACGGTTCGAAGACTCGCGTGGCGGCCACCAGCGGACACTCAATTGAGAAATAGCGTAAATCGTAAATCGTTAGTAGGCAGAAAGCTACTGAAACCGCAATTTACGATTTACGATTGAGGATTTACGAGGAAGGAAAAATGGCGGCAAGGTTAAAAGAGCGATATCAGAAAGAGGTTGCTCCGGCAATCGCCAAAGAGTTCAGCATCAAGAACCCGATGGCTATACCGCGGGTCGAGAAAATCGTAATCAACATGGGCATGGGCGAAGCGATAGCGAATGCCAAGATTCTTGATACCGCAGCGGATGAGCTGCGGGCAATCGTAGGCCAAAAGCCCGTGATTACCAAGGCAAAGAAATCGATTGCATCTTTCAAGCTGCGCCAGGGGATGCCCATTGGCACGATGGTCACGCTTCGCGGCGACCGAATGTACGAGTTTCTGGATCGGTTGGTGTCGATCGCTTTACCTCGCGTGAGAGACTTTCGCGGAGTCTCACCCAAAGCCTTCGATGGCCGCGGCAATTACACGATTGGTGTGCGTGAGCAACTGATCTTTCCGGAGATCGATTTTAATAAAGTCGACAAATTGCGCGGCTTGAACATCTCGATCGTAACTACCGCGCGTGACGACGAGCAGGCACGGGCGCTGTTGAAGGGTTTGGGGATGCCGTTCAGGCAATAACTGCCGTGTATCTTAAATCGTGATTAGATGGCCGCATCTATCACCTCACGATTTAATATTCACGATTTACGGTTTACGAAACTAATCCATGGCAAAGAAATCACTGATAGCGAAAGCGAACCGCAAACCGAAGTTTGCTGTGCGTGCTTACACTCGCTGTAAGCGCTGTGGTCGCCCACGCGGCTATCTGCGCAAGTTTAATTTGTGCCGTATCTGCTTTCGCGAATTGGCGCTCTTGGGACAGATTCCCGGGGTCGTTAAATCGAGTTGGTAAAAGAGCATTTCCGATTGCCAATTGCCAATAGCCGATTCTTACAATCGGCAATCGCAAACCGGCAATCATAACGGAGTTAGTAATGACTGATCCCATTGCCGATATGTTGACGAGGATCCGCAATGCCATCGCGGCAAAGCACTCGCGTGTGGATATCCCGACCTCCACGCTCAAGCTTGAGATCGCCCGGATCTTAAAAGAAGAGGGCTACATAAATAATTTTGTGGTGAAGGGCGAGGGCCTGAAACGGACCATCCGCATCTTCCTGCGTTATGACGCTCGCGGCACTTCGTCAATCACGCACCTGGAACGAGTCTCCCGTCCCGGGAGGCGCGTTTACGTCGGGTCAGGTAAGATTCCTAAAGTGCTCGGTGGCTATGGCGTAAACATCGTCTCTACCTCCAAGGGGTTGATGAGCGGCAAGGCCGCGCGTCGCGAAAATGTGGGCGGAGAGTTGTTGGCGCAGATTTACTAACTCGGAAATAACGCTATGTCTCGAATTGGGGAAAAAGCAATCACGTTGCCGAAAGACGTGACCGTCACGATTCAGGAGCGAGAGCTTGAGGTCAAAGGTCCGAAAGGCACTTTGAAGACGCCGATTCCGCAGGGCATCAGTTTCAAGCTCGACGGCGACGATCTACGCGCTGAGCGAACTTCTGATGATCTTGCGGCCCTCCACGGCCTGGCCCGAGCGTTGGCTAACAACGCCATTATCGGAGTCACCAAGGGCTTCACGACTCAGATGGATGTGGTGGGTGTAGGCTACAAAGCGGATGTGCAGAGCAAGAAAATCGTATTCTCGCTTGGCTACTCCCACCCGATCGACTTTCTCTTGCCGGAGGGTGTGGAAGCCAGGGCCGAGCGTCTGACGACCAAAAGTAACATCCAGCAGTATCAGACGACGTTAACGCTGGCGAGCATTGATAAGCAGAAGCTGGGCCAGGTAGCCGCGGAGATGCACCAGCTGCGGAAGCCTGATGCCTACAAAGGCAAGGGCATTCGCTACACCGGCGTCGCTATTAAGTTGAAACCTGGGAAGACAGGCAAGTAGTCAGGGTTTTCCACTGCCAATTGCCAATTGCGGAGGTGTGGACCAGTCCAGGCTGGGAACCGGTAATCGAAAGTGATTCAAGATGGGAAGGAATTGGCAATTGGCAATCGGAAATGAGGAAGCATGGCAAATACGAGCAGAGCCGTAGTGCGCACGGCGATTCATAAGCGCATTCGCCGCAAAGTCAGAGGTAGTACTGAGAGACCGCGCCTGGCTGTCTATCGGAGCCTGAATCATATTTATGCGCAGGTGATCGACGACTACCAGGGACAGACAATTGTTTCAGCCTCGACGACTGAAAAGGACTTGCGAGGTGCCCGTGGCGGAAACGTCGATGCCGCGCGTCGGGTGGGGAAAGCTATCGCAGAACGTGCTCTTGCCAAGGGGATCGAACAGGTAGTCTTTGATCGCGGCGGCTATCTTTACCATGGACGCATCAAGGCCCTGACTGATGCGGCTAGAGCGGCTGGGTTGAATAAGAATGAGGCCACCGCGCCGGCCGAAGAGAGCCCGGCACAGGAAGCAGAGCCTCCGAAACCAGAAAGGAAGCGTAAGAAAGACAAAGAACAGCAATGAGACAACCAAAGCAACGTATTCCGGCGCAGGGCTTAGATCTGAAGGACCAGGTGATTTCCATCAATCGGGTCACCAAGGTAGTCAAGGGCGGTAAGAATCTTTCGTTTGCCGCATTGGTGGTCGTTGGTGACGAGGGAGGTCATGTAGGGTTTGGCACGGGTAAAGCGCGCGAGGTGCCCCTGGCCATCAAGAAAGCGATCGAGGCTGCCAAGAAGAGTCTGATTCGCGTGCCTTTGATTAACAACACTTTGCCGCATCAGTTAACCGGCAAGTTTGGCGCTGGCCGAGTGATGGTGAAGCCTGCTTCCGAGGGCACTGGCGTTATCGCCGGTGGTGCGGTACGAGCGGTCATGCAGGCTGTTGGCGTGCGCGACGTGCGCACGAAGGTGCTGGGATCCACCAATCCACACAACGTGGTGCGCGCGACGTTCGACGCGCTGCTGCGGATGAAGGACCCGATGGAGCTGGCGCGCCTGCGTGGTAAGCAAGTTGAAGAGATGTAATTGAGCATCCCGGGTATCATTAAGACTTTCTAATTCAGATGGCGAGGTTTATGGCCAGAACGGCAAAGGGCGGCGCAGCAAAGGCGACAAGCAAGACTGCTAAGGTAAAGAGTCCGGCAGGGAGCACTATTCGGATTCAGTATTACCGCAGCTTCATAGCAGCGCCGAAAATTCACAAGCAGATGGTGCGAAGTCTGGGACTGACGAAGCTTAATCAAATCGTCGAACGTCCAGACTCACCCTCAATGCGTGGGGCAGTGGCGAAGGTGCCTTACCTGTTGCGCATAGTTGAGTAAAGAAATCTGATTAGTTTTCGATTCACGATTGTCGTCGCCGCTCGAAATCGGAACTCAGGGAGAAAACATGGCCATCAGTCTAAACAGCGTCCGTCCCGCCAAGGGGTCGACACATAAGAAAAAACGTGTGGGAAGAGGGCCGGGCTCTGGTTCCGGTAAGACTGCCGCCCGTGGCGAAAAGGGGCAGAAATCGCGATCCGGGTACTCCCGGAAGATTGGCTTCGAAGGCGGCCAGATGCCGCTGCACCGCCGGCTGCCGAAGCGTGGTTTCACCAACATCTTCAAAAAGCGCTGGCTCGAAGTCAGCATTGCGGCGCTGGAACAGCACTTCCGCGCTGATGAAGAAGTAACTCCAGAACTGTTGCACGAGCGCGGCGTCATTAAAAAGGCGAAGCACGATGTGGTTGTGCTTGGCAATGGAGAACTGTCCAAGGCGCTTCGCATTTCTGCGCACCGTTTCACTAAGAGTGCTCGCGAAAAGATTGAGAAGGCGGGCGGGGCCGCGGTAGAAATAGGGAAATCGGTAGACAGCGCCGCCTAGAAGGACAGCTATGGAAAAGTTTCTTGCTGCCGTTCGCAATATGTTCACCGTGCCGGATCTGCGCCGGCGGATTCTTTTCACGCTCGGGCTGCTGGCTATCTATCGTTTGGGAGCCCACATTGGCGCCCCCGGAATCAATAGAGAACGACTGGACCAGGTTTGGCAGGATGTCGCTGGCACATTGCTGGGCGTTCTGGATCTTTTCTCTGGTGGGAATTTCCGCACCATTTCGATTTTCGCCCTCGGTGTAACTCCTTACATTACCGCTTCGATCATTCTCCAGTTGATGACGGTCGTTTCGCCGCAGTTAAAGAAGTTGCAGGAAGAAGGCGAAATGGGCCGGCAAAAGATCAACCAGTGGACTCGGTATCTGACGGTTGGTCTGGCATGCATTCAGACTTCGTTCGTGGCTCACTGGCTGCAGGTCAACGGAGTTGGCGCGCCCACGTGGGGATTTTTGCTGACCACTGTATTGACGCTCACCACGGGTACCATCTTCGTGATGTGGCTAGGAGAACAAATTACCGAGCGCGGCGTCGGCAACGGTATCTCGCTGTTAATTTTCGCGGGTATTGTGATTGGTTTGCCCAACGGCGTTCAGCAGGTTTTCGAGCGCGTACGCGGCGGGGACACCCTGGAGACTATCGGAGTTATTGGTCTGGTGGTGGCGATTGTTCTGATCATTGCCTTCATCGTATTCGTGGAAGCTGCCAGGCGAAAAATTCCGGTTAGCTATGCTAAACGTCACGTTGGTCGGCAACTTGTCGGTGGCCAGCAGACGACGATGCCTCTGAAAATTAACATCGGCGGAGTGATTCCGGTAATCTTTGCGTCCTCAGTGCTGTCTATGCCGCAGAGCCTTTTTGCGGCTTTTCCGCCGGACCCAAACAATCCGAACACGGTGTGGGGCAAGATCTGGACTTTCTTCCAAACTTTCCACGCGAGCGATCCTTACTACGAACTGATCTTTCTCTCGTTGATCATCTTCTTTACGTTCTTTTATGTATCGATTGTTTTCAATGTAGAAGAAGTGGCGGACAACCTCAGAAAACACGGCGGATTTATGCCGGGTATTCGTCCGGGTCGAGCAACCGCGCAATACTTGAACAGTATTCTGACGAGATTGACCATCGTCGGCGCGATCTATCTGGCGTTGGTTGCCTTTGTGCCTCAGTTTATGCTGAGCGGATTCAAAGTAGCGCGGCTGCCTTTGATTGGCGCCGGGCTTGACTCGTGGGTTAGTAACACGCCGGGGCTCTCGTGGATTCCTACTGGCATGGGTTATCAGTTTTACTTTGGTGGCACGTCGTTGCTGATTCTTGTCGGTGTGGCGATGGATACGGTTGCCCAGATTGAGGCGCAGTTGGTGATGCGGAATTATGAAGGATTTCTCGGCGGTGGAGGACGTTTGCGGGGACGCAGGGCCTGAAGCTATTTTCGATACTAGATTTCAATTGCTGGGTCATGAACTGAGCAATCTAAAATCAAGCGGCCAATCGGAATTGGCAATCGGCGATCGAAAATTCCTTATGTCGAAAATCATAGTCCTGATGGGTGCGCCTGGTGCTGGAAAAGGTACGCAGGCGCGCTTGCTTCAAGAGCATCTGAATATTCCGCAGATTTCCACTGGCGACATGCTTCGGGCGAGGGCACAGGAGCAAGACGCTTTGGCTAAGGAAATACAAGCCGTGCAAGCCTCCGGGAAACTTGCTTCGGATGATCTCGTGATGCGTGTGGTTGAAGAGCGAACGGCCAAGGAAGATTCGGCGCACGGCTACGTGCTCGATGGCTTTCCTCGCACCATGGCGCAGGCGAAAATGCTTGAAAAACTGGGCGCCGAGCAGGGCCATAAGATCGTCGCCATCGTAGTTGACGTGCCTTTTGAACTGCTCGAAAAGCGTGCTACTGGGCGGCTGTCTTGTCCGGTATGCGGTGAGATTTATAATACCTATTCGAAGCCGCCCAAGAACGACAAGAAGTGTGATTTTCATCCGCACACTGAACTGGTCCAGCGCGTGGATGACACTGCGGAGAAGGTTAAGATTCGCCTGGAAACTTACAACGAACAAACCAAACCATTGATTGACAGCTATGACAGCACCGGGCGTTTACACCGGATAGACGGCACCAAGAAACAGGAAGAAATTCATAAAGAGATTGAGGGGATAATCCGGTCTAACGGATTTATAGGTGGTCATTAGGGTTCGCTCCAGCACGCATGATTATTGGGAAGTCTAAGAAAGAGATCGAGAAGATGCGAGCGGCGGGCCAACTCGTGGGGTCTGTTCTGCGCGAGCTTCGAGGGATGGTG
>CAJDUJ010000027.1_pt2 | contig 19187 bp, 22 predicted proteins | sample 7390331 | NCBI WGS metagenome assembly CAJDUJ01 (sample SAMEA7055674, study PRJEB34461) | soil metagenome | biome: terrestrial ecosystem; feature: Peninsula; material: soil | place: Antarctica | collected 2016 | reverse complement strand
AACTCGGGCTTGGTGGCGTGAGTGGCTCCCCCAAGGCGAAAAATTCGTTAGCAGCAATCGACCCTGCCGAACTCAGGTGGGGTGGACTTCAGGAAGGCACCCGCATTGGCGAAGTCAAACCACTGTTTCCGCGTATCGATAAAGGAAAACTCATGAGCGAGATCAAGACTGATCGGTCGTCCGGCAGGCACGCCACCGAAGCCGACGCTGTTCCGGGCGCGCCCAGTGCTGCTGAAACTCGACCTTCACCGCCTATGAAGCATGCCACCGAAGCTGATGGCGTTCCCGGGCAAGCGGAAATGCTGTCCACAGTAAACGCAAGGCGTGAAGAGGAACTCGCAATCGAGGGTCTGATCGACATCACCGACTTCACCAAAGTCGAGTTGCGCGTCGGCGAGGTCTTAACCGCTGAACGCATCACAAAGGCTGACAAGCTGTTGCTTTTATCCGTCGATATCGGAGAAGAAAAGCCGCGCCAAATCCTCGCCGGCATCGCGCTCCACTACGAACCCGACAAGTTGATTGGCCGCAAGATCGCCGTAGTTTCCAATCTCAAGCCGCGCAAGATGCGCGGCTACGAATCGCAGGGCATGCTCCTCGCGGCCTCCGTGGGCGAAGAAGGTAAGCCGGTGCTCGCTACCTTCACTGAAGACGTTCCCAACGGCGCGCGGCTTAAATAAGCGTCCAACGTTTAAGGTCAAAGTCTGAGGGCACGGCCCAATGTCCCAAGCGACTTTACTGGTCGGCAACGCTGGGTATATCAGGAGTTGCGCGATGGAAAAGTGGCACTATTCATCGACAAACTTCCAGAAGGTGTGTGGCAAGTGAGTTACTAGATGCGGGTGGTGGTCGCCTAATTTGAGATAAAAATCCAAGCGCCAAGGGCGCGAAATGCAAAAGCCTGGGGCACCGCCCCGGGAACGCGGTGTTATGATTAATCAGCGCTGAAAGCGCGAAATGATTTCTCGCAGCTGTCATGGTATCTCATCTCAATGCCGCCGCCTTCAGCGCTATGTATTCAACCTGACCTGTCCTGGGGCGCTGCCCAGGGCGGGTGCCCCAGGCTTTCACATTCTGCGCCTTTGACGCTTGTTTAACGGCCTCCAATTGAAATTAGGACACTACTCGTTTATTTTATCCGCGGCCTTTACATACAGCTCCGATAGGGACTAACGTAAGGTCAGTCATGCGAAGAATAGTTGGCCCCAACAGAATTCTTGGTCTCTTAGTACTCGTGCTATCTTTGCACGCAGTTTGTCCCGCGACTGATTACAACTCCAGCTTAGAGCTTTTCAACCCCACCGCAGCTCCCGCTGACGTTCAGCGATCGAATCCCGTAACGCCCACGAGTCGGGTAAGTTGGACCCATACCTCTTTAGCCAGCTCCGAGCTACGCGCCAGTTTGTCACACCCTCAATTCCGCAAAGGGCAGATCGTTCATGCCGCAATTCCTATCTATCAGAAGGCGTTGCCGACTGCGGATGATTCACAATTTGTCGAAGATCGATACGCGTCGAGTCTCTACGACCCGTGCTCTGTTCCCCACGCGTCAGGCCGTGGACCGCCTCGCTTAACCGCTTAACTCCTGCGACAAATTCATCGGGCTCATGGGAAGGTTCCGGAGGCGACGTTCACCGTCCTGCGGCTAATCCATGTGGGGCCTGTTATCATTCATCCGTTTTTGAAATAAGGAGAAATGAAGATGCGAAAACTCAACCAGATTAGACGAGCGATCGTCTTTGCGGGCATCGGTCTTATGTTCGGTTTCGGGGCCGGCGGCTTTAGCGCGGGGTCCCCAGCGCGGCAGCCGCGCTGGGGAGCTATCAACCTCAACAACGTTCCGGCTTCCGAAGCCGGAACTCAACCACCACAGGCACTGACCACGACCGGAACAGATTACGATTACGGTTTAAGCGTTCAGCAGCCAGAGTCGTCGGCACGTAAGATCGAGGGCGACTGGGAAGGTACCTTAGACGCCGGCGGAGCGAAGCTCAGGTTAGTCCTACACGTTGTCAGAAAAGATGGCGTCCTAAGCGCCACGTTGGACAGCCCTGATCAGGGAGCCACCGGTCTACCAATTGATTCGATCACCCTGTCGTCAGCTTCCGTTCGCTTTGAAATGAAATCGTTGGGAGGGCTTTACGAAGGTCAGCTAGCGAAAGACGACTCCCAAATTGAGGGGAAATGGATGCAGGGGGGCCAGACATTCCCGCTAATCCTTAAACGTCTCGGGGCACCTTCCGAAGAAACTGGTGCGGTTGAGAGTCCATTGAAGTTACACAAGGTAAACGCAGGCGGGCATAGCCTTAACCTGCTTATCGGTGGCCAGCGAGGTGTCGAAGCAACGCCGGCTGTGATACTTGAAGGAGGATTCGGAACAGGTATCGCATCCTGGTCCACCGTGCAGCGCGAAATTGCGAAGTTTGCGCAAGTTGTTTCGTATGACCGGGCAGGCCTGGGACAGTCTGATCCAGGTCCAAAACCTCGTGACGCGAAACAAATCGCAACTGAGCTTCACCTGGCTCTCCAAAAAGCAGGCATCAAGCCGCCTTACGTATTAGTGGGACATTCATTGGGAGGCCCGTTGGTTCGTGTCTTTGCCAGCATGTACCCAACTGAGGTCGCGGGTCTGGTCTTGGTCGACCCGGCTCAGGAAGCATTTCATGTCTGGACGAAAACTAATCCACCGCCAGGCTTTAAAGAAGAGGTAGCGAAGATCTCCAAAGCGCCTCAAGGTTTACGCGATGAGTATGAGGCTGTTGATGCCACTTACGAGCAGGCACGAGCAGCCAGAGTGCCCGCTGGTATTCCCGTTACGTTATTGACGGCGATGCAGGATGTCGGCATGCCCGCGGAGGCGAGGCGGGTGGCGGCGGAGAAACAGAAGGAATGGATCGAGAAGGTTCCTGGGGGCAAACGCATCGTCGCGGAAAAGAGCGGTCACTTTATTCAGGCGCAAGAGCCTGCACTGGTACTTGAAGCGATCAAGCAGGTGGTTGAACAAGCGCGAGGGAAGAAACCACCCGCACCGTAACGCATTCAAAGCTGCCGAACGACTGAATACGAGCCCCGGATAAACAGAGATAACTCCGATCAGAGGCGCGCCGAATTTGATCGTCGTACCTGGGGGTTATCTCTGGCTTGGGATCACTCAGAAAACTGCGGTTGCTCTCCGAACTTGTCTGCCAGGCCTTTGAGGTATTTTTCCATGAAAGTGTTGTGGCCAATGAGGTATTTCGATACGAACGGAAGAACGGATTTGATACTTTTCCAATCTCAGTGATCTTGACGTTGCTGCCCGTAGGTGTGGGTTGGATGTCGATTTCCCAGCGGCCGCTGAATGGTCCTTCCAGATCCGTCAGTTCACGCACCATTCGCGTCGGAGGCTTCGACTCGGTCGTGATTAGCGCCACCTTGTTGCCATCCTTATAATTCTCCTGCCACACCGGCTTTCCGTTGCGTTCGCCCAGCGAGGCGACACTCTCGATATCGGATCGCCATTTCGCTTCATTGGCGTGATCGTTGATCGTCTCCCAAATCGCTTGCGGAGATTGCTTCGTGACGAGCGTTCGCGAGGCGTGATGCTCCTCAGGCAGCAGGAGTCCGCCCAGGAGGACCACCAGCAGAATCCCAACAATAAACGCTATAACTAATCCCAGTATCGGAACCAACTTGCGCATTGTCGCCCCTTTGTATTGCTCGGGTTCGGTGGATGATAACTTAAAGAGTGATGAGTGATAAGTGATGAGTGCTCAGGAAGAAGGGGGACGGGTGAAGGGGCGATGGGAGATGGAGGTGAAGGGGGAGGTCCAGGAGGAGCTCCACTGTCTCTGAATCATCATTGACTTGGCCCCGGCTTTGGCGTAGAAGTGGCTCCGGCAAGCACCAGGTTTACTCCTCGCAACAATTTCTAAGGGGATCGAACACCTTCCAAGGATCGTCGCAAATCACAGGTTTGTTGAGAACGCTCACGCATCGAAAGGAGGCTTACATGATTGCTCGAATTGCCACGTTTCTCTATGGGCTGGTTTGTTACCTGATCTTCTTTGTTACGTTCCTCTACGCAATCGGGTTTGTCGGTAATCTGGTTGTTCCCAAATCAATCGATTCCGGACCGGCAGTGCCCCTGACTGAGGCTCTTTTAATCGACACACTGTTGCTCAGTTTGTTTGCCATCCAACACAGTGTGATGGCGCGGCAGTGGTTCAAACGCGCATGGACCAAAATCATTGCTCAACCGATCGAGCGGAGCACATATGTGCTGCTGGCAAGCTTGGTGCTCTCGCTGCTCTTCTGGCAGTGGCGACCCATGCGAGAGGTTATTTGGGATGTGCAAAATCCGACCGGACGCATCGTCCTGCAGGGACTCTTCTGGATGGGCTGGGGAGGGGTCTTGTTTTCAACGTACCTGGTCGATCATTTCAGTCTCTTCGGATTGAAGCAGGTCTACCTCTACCTGAAGGGTCTACCAGACGAGCCGACGCCTTTTAAGACGCCGGTACTCTATAAGGTAGTCCGACATCCGCTCTACCTGGGATTCATCGTCGCGTTCTGGAGCACGCCGCGCATGACACTGGGTCATCTGTTTTTTGCCGCAGTCTGCACGGCATACATCGTGTTGGCGATCCAATTCGAAGAACGTGATCTGATGGAGTTCTATGGTGATAGCTACCGGAAGTACCGAACTCAGGTGTCGATGCTGTTGCCGGTGCGTTTTGGAAAGAGGTAGAGCTTTGAATCGCGGTCCATGTCTGGGATGCGGCAACTAGATGAAGCCGGAGGCTTGTTACCGCTTTGGATTCAGTCTCGTCGCCGTTCTCGGTTCACCTGATCACCTCAATCTTGGTAACCGGATGTATTTCCCACGCAGTGGCGCGCCAGTTGAGCGGCGTTCCCGGCGCGATGTTTTCTGATTCCCTTGCGTGGCTGGAGTCGAAGAGTAGCCACCCCTCAAAGCGAACCAGGCGGCCCAGCAACTGTCGTTCTAGCGTTTCTTCAGACCAATCCCAGCCCTGGGTTCTCGCCCAGTCCTCCATTCGTGGAGTTGTTTCCAAGACCACGTGCTCGCGCGGCGGAGCATCCGGCTGGGAGGCGATGTGAATGTGTGTGTCGCGGCCATAGTAACAGTTTGCTAATTCGGTGCGGGCCGAAGCGACGGACACTACATATCCCTCAATTCTGGCGGCGCGCGATGAAGACCAGCGCGCGCTGTCGTCTCCGGGTTGTAACAGGCTCGAGAGTGCGACGCGCTCGTCGAAGTCTGACGCTTGCGGCAGCGTGGTGCGGTTCTTCAGACGATGAAGGTCGCGCCGCTCTTTGGTGAAGGCAATACCTGAAGCAGGGCAGTGGTGTGTGAGAAGAAACAAGCCGGTGGGTAACAGACCGGCGGCGAGCACGAGAATGAAGGCGATTCTTTGTCGCTTTGTGAATGGCACGAGGGTGATGATAAATGGAAACCGACGAATGGAAAATGGAAATCCGTTGTGCGCAATGTCGCTGACGGTTTGCAAACAAAGAAAATGCCGCGACCTGCATCGCGGCACTCTCAGTTACTAGCGTCAGTGACCAAAGCACTGAAGTTGTCAGAAACGGTTACGGTCGGCCGAGGATACTGCCGAGAATATCCGCGATGCCCCCGCCATTGCTGTTTCGGTTACTACCGTTGGAGTATTGTCGATAGCCCTGGTCATAGCCGCGCACGAAGCCTTCACGAAAGGCCTGCGTCGAGGCGTTCCGATAGTGGCGTGAACGCTGCGGGTCGTAGCTCTGGCCGCGCTGGCCATCGCTTGCACCGGTCTCTATACCCTGCTGGTAACCCCTGTTCAGTTCAGCGTTGTTGTTGTAGGCACCGTTTCCGTAGCGGCCGTTTCCATAGTCATCATTTTCATAGCGGCCATTGCCGTAGCGGCCATTCCCATTACCGACGTACTGGCGATAGCCCTGGTCATACCCACGCACAAAGCCCTCACGAAAAGCCTGTGAAGAAGCGTTTCGGTAATAGTGTGAACGTTGAGGACTGAAGCTCTGCCGGCGTTGCGCGTCGCTGGCGCCAGTGTGTATGCCGTACTGGTAACCCTGGTTTAGTTCAACCCGAGAGTTGTTGCGTCCATAACGGTCATTACGGCGATCTTGGTTTCGACGCCATCTGCGGTCGTCATCGTCATCATCGCGGTCACGACGATTGTATCGACCATCATCATTGCGCCACTGCGCCTGAGTCGTCGTGCTGGTCGCAGCAAAAATGCCAAAAACTGCCGCGAGCGCCAAAATAGCGCCGCCGATTCTATTTCTCATATTTGTACCCTCCATATTGGTATTCCAGAATTGCAACCTCTATGCCGCTTTCACTTTCAAGCGGTTAACTCGGGATCAGAGGGTGCATTGCCACTATATGGTGCAGGTATGGGCGCAGATGAGGCATGGCAGCGAACGAGAGCAGTGGCGATACCTGCGGTTCCATGGCTGTACAACTCTTGTCTGCCGCAAATATACTAACCACACTCTGGATGTTGTAAGAGTTGGTTGTCGGCGCCTAAAACTGCTATACAAAGGAAGAGAATACTCATTGCGCTTGATCACTCGCAGCTTTTTGCTGCTGCCTTCATCTACTATGGTTGGTTTGACGCCCGCGGAGTAAGTTTCTCTCTGAACAGTCTGCCAGCGGCCGCAGCCTCAAAGGCCGACCATCAACGCTCTCATGTTTGTCGACTCCCACGCGCACATTGATGGTCCTGAGTTTGACGCGGATCGCCATGAAGCATTGCAACGAGCTCGCGATGCCGGAGTGTCGGCGATACTAAACGTCGGTACAGGAGATCCGCATAGCGGCGCACTGGAACGCGCAGTTGAATTAGCCGAGAAGCACGAAGGTCTCTACAGTGCGATCGGCACCCATCCTCACGATGCCCGCCTCTTCGATGACCAGGCTGAGCAGAGAATCACCGATCTCGTCAAGCAGAGTGCACGGGTGATCGCTTGGGGGGAAATAGGTCTCGATTTTCATTACAACAATTCGCCCCGCGATGTGCAGATGGACGTATTCCGACGCCAGCTTCAACTGGCACGCGCAGCATTATTGCCAGTAATCATTCATACGCGAGAGGCGGAGGCGGAGACGATTCAGATACTGAGATCGGAATGGCAGGGCTCGGGTCTGCCGGGCATCATGCATTGCTTTAGTGGCACGAGTGAGCTTGCAGAGAAGGCATATGACTTGGGGATGTTCATATCTTTCTCTGGCATCGTCACTTTTAAGAACGCGGACGACCTCAGAGGTGTTGCGACTGAAGTCCCGTTGGGTCGGTTGTTGATTGAGACTGATTGTCCGTATTTGTCACCAGTGCCGTATCGCGGGAAGAGAAATGAGCCGGCGTATGTGGTGGAAGTGGGGAGATGTTTGGCGGAGCTTCGGGAAGTTTCCTTGGAAGAGATGGGACGAATTACGGCAGAGAATTTTGCCGGCCTTTTCAAACTTGATTTGAGTCGGGCCTGACAGCTCCCGATGCAGCCGCGACCCGGGTTCTCGGGCGAGCGGCCAGCCAGCACGGCCGGCAATAGGTTCTCGCATTGACTGAAACCAAGCCCACAAACGACCAAGAGACAAGTTTCACATGCCGGCCTTTTGATGCTATCCTCGGTCATAAATAATTCCCAAATCATATTCCGGAACCTTGAGCATGGCCCAGCAGAATTCATTCGACATCGTCTCGCAAGTGGATCGCGCAGAAGTTACGAACGCAATCCATCAAACTGTTAAAGAGGTGCGGCAGAGATTTGACTTCAAAGGCAGTGCCGCCATTGTCGTGCTGGAGAAGGACGCCTTAGTGCTCACCGCTGAAGATGAAACGAAGCTGCGAAACATGAACGACATTCTCCAGCAGAAGCTGGTCCGCCGCGGCGTTCCTCTGAAGGCCTTGACTTATGGCGCTATGGAACCAGCGGCGGGCGGCACGGTGAGACAACAGGCAGCAATTCAGCAGGGTATTCCTCAAGACAAGGCCAAAGAAGTCGTTAAGTTTATTAAAGACTCCAAGGCAAGGGTCCAGGCGTCGATCCAGGCGGATGTAGTTCGCGTTTCCGGAAAGGATCGCGACACGCTTCAGGACATAATCGCCAAACTAAAGGGAAAAGATTTTGGCATCGATATGCAGTTCACGAATTATCGCTCGAACTGAGTCTTAGCATTCCGGCGAGACGTAAATTTAAGTTGTCAGAGGGGAAGCGCCTTAGACACTAGGTAGTCAGAAATGCAGACGGCCAGCGAAACACTTGCACTCGACGATGTCAAGCTTGCGGCAAAGCGTATCTTTAGTCTAATCGCTTCCGAGCTTGGGCAGGTTGAAGTAGAGTTTGAGCGGCAGGCGCAGTCTAATGTTCAAGTCATCGCGTTCCTCGGCGACTACCTGCGCGCTTCTGGTGGTATGCCGTGGGTGGCGAAGGATCTCGTTATAATTCTATTCGCATGGCTACAGTGATGGAGTTCCTGCACACTGCCACGCTGGTCCACGACGACATTATCGACGATGCTGACACACGCCGGGACCGTCTTACCGTAAATGCGCTCTACGGCAATCAAACCGCGGTGCTGATGGGCGACTGGCTTTACATGTCTGCCTTTGAAACGAGTCTTGCCGAAAGATCGCTTCCCATTCTGGACATCCTGACCGCGGTTACGCGCAAGATGACAGAGGGCGAATTGTTGCAGCTGAACCACCTGGGCCGAACAGATGTTTCAGAGTCGCAGTATCTCGATGTGTTGCGGCGGAAGACTGCTTACCTTTTTAGTGCCTGTTGCGAAGTGGGGGCTATGCTCGGCGGCGCGGGGGAAAGGCAACGCCAGGCACTGGCCGATTATGGTTTAAATCTGGGCACGGCCTTTCAGCTCGTGGATGACCTGCTCGACTTTACTGCCAGCGATGACGCTCTGGGTAAGGCCTCAGGTGTTGATCTGATCGCCGGCAAAGTTACTCTGCCACTCATTTATTTGCTTGAAAGGGATAGTTCCGGTCCCGAGATGGTTGAGACGGTGATCAGGGAAGGCAACTACAGCACGGTCTCACGTAGCAACTTGCTCCATGCTGTTGAGCGTGTGGGAGGGCTCGAAGAAGCGCGGGCACGGGCTGACGGCTTTGCGGAAGCCGCACGAGCTTCGCTGGATATCCTGCCTGACTCCGAGTACTGCGAAGCACTCAGGTCAATTCCCACTTATGTCCTCGAGCGCGAGCGGTAATCCTCTAATCGGCGACCGACCAGGTCAGCTCCGGTCAGCACCGCGTGCGGTAGCGACCGGGTGTATTCTCCCAGTTGAGACTGGGTCGCTACCGCTCCCCCTTCTGACAGAGTTAGCTATCCTTCCGCAAAAGCATTGTGCAATTTCTGAAATCGCTTTAACATCCGTTCGATGGACCGGCCCAACGAAAACCTGCTTTCTCGTTTAGAGCAAAACTTGCGGCAATCGCGAGCTGCGCGCATGCATCTTGCCGCGAGGCTGCGGGAGCTGGAAGCGGAAGCGTATGCAGTTCGGACGGAACTCGCCGAGATGGATACACTGGCCAGCCAGTCTGAGGCGGCCATATATCGTTTGCTGTCTTCCGTGCTTGCCTCGAGTAATCTTGCCGCCGGTCTGCCCTCAGATGCTGAACTCGAAACAGCGATGGACCATTCGTCGCCTCATAGTCGCGGCGCCGTTAACTTGGATACCAGGCGCCAGCAGATTCCGGCCGTGCGCACGGATATCGAGGCTTTGAGCGACCGCTTTATGGACCGCACTATCCCTCAGGCTGTCACCCTGCTCCTGCGCGAAGAGGGAGGACCCCTCCACGTCAACGAACTCTACAACCGGCTGCTGGAGGGTGGGTTTCGCTTTACAGGCGAGAATCCTACGATCAGCGTCGCCGTCTCTCTCAACCGCAACAGTCGATTCCGAAAGGTCGCTCCCGGCACCTTCGACCTCATGATTCGCGACGCGTCGAAGGCTTCTTAAGTGGTTACCTGACTTTTCTTCTCGCGACACAGATCTAGCAGCGCAGGCAATTTCGCCTTCGCTGTGAGCGCAGGCGTCTCGCCTGCAGGCGAATCGAAGGCGAGTAGACTGTTAGCGCTTCGCGCTCATTGCAGGCGAGACGCCTGCGGCAATGATCCTCTCTGCCGGCTACGGCACACGGCTTTGGCCGTTGACTGAAGACCGTACCAAACCAGCTATCCCCATTCTTGGGAAGCCATTGGTGGGGTATGTGGCGGAATATCTCGCCGGCTACGGATGCAATGAGATTGTTGTTAATCTTCATCATCGCCCGCAATCCGTCCGTGGGGCTTTGGGCGATGGCAGTAAGTTTGGTGTCAAGCTTCATTATGTTGAGGAGCCGGAGATACTGGGAACCAGCGGCGCGCTAGACAATGCCCGGGAGTTACTAAGGGGCGAGACGATCGTCGTTGTGAACGGAAAGATAATCACCGACATCGCTTTGAACGCGGCGCTCGAAACACACAGACGTACAGGAGCCATCGCTACTCTGGTGTTATTGCCGAACCCCGAATGCCAAAGCTTCACTGTAGTTGAAACTGCCGGCGGATGTCTCAAAGGTTTTGGCTCAATGCCAGTTCAAGCCGAGTACGTTGGTAAAGAAGCGCCGCTGATGTTCACCGGCATTCAGATTCTGGAACCACGAATCTTTGACTACATCCCACGCGGCGGTTTTTCCCACTCGACCACCGACGTCTATCCGCAAGCGATATCACAAGGTGAGCGCATTGCGACTCATGTGGCAACAGGGAAATGGTACGAACTATCTACGCCTCAACGCTATCTGGATATCAGTTTGGCGATGCTTGCGGAAAGAGGCGAGCACCTGGCGGCCGGATCCGCGTGCCTTATTTCAAAGGGCGCCGATGTGAGGCAGTCCGTACTCTGGGACGGCGTCGTTATCGAACCCGATGCGCGCATCAGACGCGCCGTGCTTGGCGACGGCGTCCGGATTACTGCGGGCGAGGTTATTGAGGATGCGGTGGTAGTGCGGAACTCGCTTGTGCACGGGAAAAGTTCCCCAGCTAAGGCGCTCAAAGGAGTGGTTAGAGGTGACAACTTTGTCGTGTCTCTCAGCCAGTGATACAATCTGCATTATTACTCAAGCTTGGGTGGGAACGATGTACTGTCCCGCTTATTTTTGAGAAGGACCCGAACCACGCATTCCCTTCAACAGATGACGTCAGTAAAACAGGTGACTAACATCGCTTTCGAACTCTCACCCACTGACCGGCTTTTGAACTTTCTCCATGCCCAGGGAATAAGAGACACCGACGTTGTAGCTCTAACTCCAGACGCATCCACGCGTAACTACTTTCGCATTCCCTGGAAGAAAGGTAAGTCGATAGCAGCTGTCTACCCAGAGCCGTTTGATCCTCACTTTCATCCTTACCTCGACGTAACGCACCTATTCCTCGAAAGCAATATTCCCGTGCCGGAGATCTATGCGGTTGCCGGCGGGACTGGAATTATCGTGCAGGAGGATCTCGGCGACCAGCAGTTGTGTCAGGTTTATGAAGTCGCGTCGCAAGAGGAATGCGAAGACTACAAGGAGCGGGCGATAAATATTATTGCTCGGATTCAGAAGGCGACGGAGAAGGCCCACGAGTTGAAGTCTATCTCGAGCCGCCTGGCCTTCGACGAAGCGAAGCTTTCGTGGGAGCTCGATTTTTTTGTCGAGCACTACTTTCAAAGCTTGCGAGGCGAAACTTTGCGCCGCGCCGAAGCTGCTGAATTGAAAGCCGAACTCAACGACATTTCAGCGGAACTGTCCGCGGCGCCGCGGGTCCTGTGTCATCGTGATTTTCACACCGCAAACTTGATGATCGACAGTATTAACCAATTGCGTGTAGTAGACCATCAGGATGCGCGCATGGGACCGGCCAGCTACGATCTGGTTTCGTTCTTGTTGGATCGCCAACCAGCGCCACCCTCGCTAGCGGAGTTACGGTCGTATCGTCTTCTCCTTCTGGAGGAGCGCAGGCTGCAAGGTCTTGAGCCGCTGGACCCGGACGACTTTGCCCGGGAGTTTCGTCTGATGACGATTCAGCGGGGTCTAAAAGCTGTCGGCACATTCTCCTATCAAACAGCTATCAACGGACGCGGCGCGTTTTATGAACATTTTATTCAGCCGACGTTTCTAAACGTATTGCAGGCTGCGGAATGGCTGGAACGGTTTCCCACACTCAGTAACATGATAACCGAGCGACTTAACCATACTAATCAGGACTAATATCAACCCGATGGCCACGGAATCTAAATCATTGGAAATAACCAAGGCTCCGCAGACCTATAGTTCAGAGCTCTCGAAGCACGTGGGCGAGGAGGTGGTGCTTAAGGGTTGGCTCTACAACTTGCGCTCCAGCGGAAAGATTGTTTTTCCACAGTTGCGAGACGGGACCGGGATAGTCCAGTGCGTGGCTTTGAAGAATACAGTTTCGCCCGAAGTGTGGGAGGCGTTGAAAGGCCTGGGCCAGGAATCTTCCCTGATGATTCGCGGCACTGTGCGCGCTGACGAACGCGCTCCGGGCGGTTACGAAATCGACATCGTGGATGCTCAGGTTCTGCAGCAGGTCCACGACTATCCCATCACCCCAAAGGAACACGGCACAGAGTTCCTGATGGACCAAAGGCACCTCTGGCTGCGTTCCCGGCGCCAGCATGCGGTTCTGAAAGTGCGCCATACGGTCGTGCAGGCCGTACGCAACTTTTTCGACAACGATGGGTTCACTCTCGCAGACGCGCCCATACTCACGCCCACCGCGTGTGAAGGAACCACTACACTTTTCGAGGTTGACTACTTCGAAGGCGAGAAGGCGTACTTGACGCAATCGGGCCAACTCTATAACGAAGCGACGGCCGCGGCGTTCGGAAAGGCCTATTGCTTTGGTCCTACTTTTCGGGCCGAGAAATCAAAAACGCGCCGCCATCTCACTGAGTTCTGGATGGTTGAGCCTGAAATGGCCTATGCGTCTCTCGAGGATGTAATGGTCCTTGCGGAGAGAATGCTCTCACGCGTGGCCGAGCGTGTGCTGGAAGACAGAGTCGAGGAGTTGAAAATTTTGGAACGGGACATCTCGAAGCTGGAATCCATCATCGCCCCTTTTCCGCGCCTGCATTACGACGATGCGGTAAAGATGCTTCAGGAGGGACATGCTGCCGGTCCCCTTGAAAGTCGCTTCGAATGGGGAGGAGATTTCGGTGCGCCCGATGAGAGTTATATCTCCAGTAAGTATGATAAACCAGTAATGGTCCATCACTATCCCGCAGCCGTTAAGGCGTTTTACATGGCGCGGGACCCCGAGCGGGCGGAATTGGCGCTCGGTGTCGACGTGCTGGCGCCGGAAGGTTATGGCGAAGTGATTGGTGGCGGAGAGCGTGCAACATCGCTTGAGTTTCTAAAAGATCAGGTGGCCCTGCATGAACTGCCGCAGGAAGATTTCGAGTGGTATCTCGACCTACGACGCTATGGCAGCGTGCCTCACGCAGGTTTCGGTATGGGCATTGAACGGTGTACGGCATGGATGTGCGGCATCGAGCACATCCGGGAAACAGTTCCGTTCCCGCGGATGCTTTACCGTATCCGGCCATAGGACATGACTTCTTTGTTCTATCGCGCTGACAATTTACAAATGAATGATGCGAACCAGTAGCGGGAGTGGTCGTTTTGTCAGAACGGGGAGCGGTAGCGACTTGGTATCAACTGGAACCGGCTTCAACTGTTAGCATACAACCCGGTCGCTACCGCTCGCGGTTCTGACATGAGTCTTGTTGCAAATGACTGATGACACTCAAGAACGGATCGTGACCATCTTTGGCGGTTCGAAATGCTGTGAGCCGGATCCTGAGTATGTGGAGGCGCAGCGTGTTGGTGAAATGCTGGCCACTGCAGGCTTCACTATCTGCACCGGCGGCTATCTGGGTGTAATGGAAGCTGCCAGCCGCGGCGCACACGAAGTTGGCGGTCGAGTCCTCGGCATTGTGATGAATCAATTCAAGCATGAGCCCAATCGCTACCTCACGGATAAAGTCGCTACGCCGCACTTTTATGAGCGACTGCAGCAGTTGATTACGCGCTCGGTCGGATTTATCGCTATTCGGGGCGGCATGGGCACCGTGACCGAGTTATCGCTCGTCTGGAACAAGATTCAAACGCGCGTGATTGGTCCCCGGCCGCTCGTACTGCTCGGCGAATGTTGGCCGCCGATTGTTAAAACATGGCGGCAGCACCTGGCAGTCAGCGACGCAGACATCGCCGTGCTGGATTTTGCGAATACCGCGGAGGAAGCAGTCGCCATCATAAAGGAAAAATCTCGAGGAGTGATTCTATGAACTGTCCCAAGTGCGGCACCCAACTGGCAGAAGGCTCAAGTTTTTGCAGCGCCTGCGGTAATCGATTAGGCACTGCCGGCGCGCCACCGTACCCGGGGGAGCCCTCCGACTATTCCAGCGCCCATGGAATTCACATCGATGAGGACTCCCGAGGTCAGGGTCGTGGCTACAATTATGAAGTACTACATCAACCCTCATTCTCTCTCGCGGTGATCAAACTCCAGGCTGAGCAGTCAATCCAGGCAGAGGCTGGGGCAATGGTCTCGATGTCGGCGAACGTCGAATTACAGTCACAGATGAAAGGCGGGCTTTTTGGCGCGATCAAGCGGGCCGCCGGTGGTGAGTCCGCATTCGTTTCGACTTTCACCGCTCGCGGTGGACCTGGCGAAGTTACCTTCGCTCCTGGTGCTCCCGGTGACATTGCGGCGATAGAGTTAAGCAACCAATCTTTTTTCGTTCAATCAGCTTCCTACCTGGCCGGTGATGCGAGTCTCACTGTAGATACGAAATGGGGTGGCGCGAAATCATTCTTTGGCGGCGAGGGTTTGTTTGTGTTGTTGGTGCAGGGCCAGGGCTTGCTGCTGGTTTCGTCCTTTGGCGCGATTCACCGTAAACGATTGCAGGCAGGCGATCGATATGTGGTCGATACGGGACATCTTGTGGCCTGGGAGGGGACAACGCAGTACACTCTGCGCAAAGCCGCAGTCGGGTTCTTTCGCAGTATGATGAGCGGCGAAGGTATCGTCGCTGAGTTTACTGGTCCGGGGGAACTGCTAATTCAGACCCGCAACCTGGCGGCGTTAGCGGGATTGTTGAAACCATTCTTCCCCTCCCAGTCAGGGGGTGGGTTCAATCTCGGCAGTTAAAGTCCTGTCTGAACTTATGGGCACGGAGACTACCGCGGAAACTTCTCTGGCGCAGAGCGCAATGGACCTGGCGCCTGGCCGAACGGTTAGGATTCTAGGCGTTCCCATGGCCTACGGGGCCAGCATGGCCGGTGTGGACATGGGTCCAGCCGCTTTGCGTGTGGCGCTACTTCACGAAAGGATCGCCGAGCTTGGCTACGAAGTTCAGGACGCCGGCGACCTGCGGGTTGAGCGACCGAAGTCGCCTCCAAAGCCCGATGACAATTTAAAATACCTCAGCGAAATTAGTGCTGCTTGCGAACAGTTGGCCGCCGAAGTTCATAAGACTCTGACTGCTGGTGAGCTACCAATCATCCTTGGCGGTGATCATTCGATAGCGATAGGTTCGATTGCGGGCTTGGCTTCATTCTGTCGCGAGCGATCTGAAACGATGGGGTTGATCTGGTTCGACGCGCACGCTGACATGAACACTCCTGAAACCACTCCCTCGGGTAACATTCATGGAATGCCATTGTCCGCCCTGTTGGGTTACGGCGCACCTGCGCTCACGAATATTGCAGGGTTTGCTCCCAAGCTTGATCCGAATTTGTGTGCGCACGTTGGAGCGCGAGACATCGATCGTGGTGAGCGCGAGCTCATTCGCCAGCTTGGCATTCGCTTCTTTACAATGCGGGAAATCGATGAGCGGGGGATGAGCGCGTGTATGGAGGAGGCAATCGCAATCGCCTCCAGGGCTTCCGCCGGATACGCAGTGACGTTTGATGTGGACGCACTTGATCCCGGAGATGCTCCAGGTTCGGGTACCCTCGTGCGTGGGGGACTCACCTACCGTGAGTCGCACCTGGCAATGGAGAAAATCGCAGAGGCGGGTGGGATGCGTTCACTTGAGGTCGTGGAGATCAATACTGCGCTGGATATTAATAATAGAACCGCCGAGCTGGGTGTCGAGATGATTCTTTCAGCGCTCGGGAAAACTATTCTTTAAAGTTTACGGAGCAGGCACTTGGCGAAAAAACTCCGCGTGGGAGTAATCTTCGGTGGAAGATCAGGGGAACACGAAGTTTCTATTCGTTCCGGAAGTTTCTATTCGTTCCGCTCGCGCAGTCATAGAATCAATTGATCGAAGGAAATACGACGTTCTGCCCATCGCCATCAGCAAGGAAGGGAAGTGGCTCCCACCGGCTGACGCCGCGAAATTGTTGCCACCAAGTGCGCATTCATTCCTTCCTGCTGATTATGCCGCGCAAGGCAGAGGCGACGTGGCAATCCTCGGTGACCCCTCGCATCAGGGCCTGATCTCTCTCGCACCAACCCGCCGCCCGCTGGCTTCCGCACAATTGGATGTCGTGTTTCCCCTACTTCACGGGCCATTCGGTGAAGATGGAACGGTTCAGGGCCTTTTGGAGATGGCCAACATTCCTTACATCGGTTGCGGAGTGCTTGCCTCGGCTTGCGGCATGGACAAAGTGGCAATGAAGTTGCTATTCCGTCAGGCAGGCCTTCCCCTTGGGGAGCACATTTGGTTTCTTCGTTCCCAGTGGCAGAGTAATCCTGCAAGTGTGATTCGCAGAGTTCCTCGGTGGGTGTTTCGAAAGCTACGGATAAGACTGGGCTGATCGAATCCGTGGACCTGGCTGCCCGATATGATCGGAAAATTATTGTTGAAGCAGCACTGGAAGCACGGGAAATTGAATGTGCTGTGATCGGTAACGATGAGCCTCAAGCCAGTCTTCCGGGCGAGTATGTTGTTTACGATGAAGCAGCACGTTTTCTTGATTACACCGAGAAGTATGCCGACACCGGGCACGTAAAATTCGTAGTTCCAGCTCCACTATCAAAATCCATGATCAGCAGGATCCAACGAATGGCCATCCAGGTTTTTAAATCTGTAGACGGCGCCGGTCTTGCGAGAGTGGACTTCTTTCTGACGCGCGACGGCCAGAAATTGCTAGTAAATGAATTGAATACTATGCCAGGTCTGACCGAAGTTTCCGGATATCCTAAGATGTGGGAAGCGTCAGGCATGTCTTTTCCAAGAGTGCTTGATCGTTTGATTGAACTCGCCTTCGAACGCCACAAAGACAAGTCGCTTAACAAAACAAGTTTGTAGTTGGGCCATCGGCCACTAATGCTGGCCACTAATGATAGCCATAGGATCTGACGATGGAATTTAGACCAATAGCCTCTCACGACTATGAAGCGGTCCGCCAGTTGTTATGTGAAGCCGGATGGCAGCATCGGATCGCGGAGCCCGAGAAGTTCAAGATGATGTTGGACAACTCAGACCGAACTATCGTTGCAGTTGATGGCTCACGCATCGTGGGATTTGCCAGAGCGTTGTGTGATGAGGTTTCGAATGGCTATATTTCAATGGTTGCGGTAGCTCCTAACGTGCGCCGACAGGGCATTGGTAGCGAGCTTATTCGTCAACTCACGAAGGACGACCACGATATTACTTGGGTTCTGCGCGCAGGTCGTGGGAGTGATGGCTTTTGGAAGAAGATTGGATTCAAGACCTCCGAGATTGCAATGGAAAAGTGCCGAGCTTGATGTTATCAAGATGCTTTGTCTTGTTCGGATCCGCGTTCACCCGCGAAAATCCGCGGCCAATAATTTGCGGTGAGGATTCAGCCTTTAGGGGAGCGATAACCTTTGCGAGTGCGCACTGTAAGGTCAGGCCGTGAGAGTTTAACCTCCAGACTTCGCCAACGACCGTCGCGCACTTGATCGGTCGGCCGGAACGCAATGGTATATTGACGTCCCAACTCCTTGGCGATGCTGGCAAACGCATCACGCAACGCCGGGCCGCCGGGAGTAGCGATAAAACGTCCACCACTCTTCTCTGCAAAACTTTTCAACAGCATGGCGCTTTGCTGATTTCTGGTAACGTTGCCGTCATTCGCCGACATATCGACTGCGTAAATGCCCGCACCAACTGCAAGGGCCGCCTGGAGAGCTTTGCCGGAAGACGCTTTACTCTGAGTGTCTACTCCGTCAGAGAGAACGATAATCGCCTTGCGCTGCTCTGGCCGAGCGGCAAGTGTTTCTCCGGCCTGCACGATCGCATCGTACAGGGCTGTCATTCCTTTCGCGCGAAGACCGAAAGCCATAGGCGCCAGGTCACGTCCGGAAGAGAAGTCCTGAACCCGTTCCACGCTATGATCAAAATTATAGACAGCTGCAACGTCCTCGGGGCGGAGTCCGTCGAGAAATCGAATCGCCGCAGAGCGACCAAGTGACAAACGACTTTCCATGCTCCCGGAAGTGTCTAACAGGATCACGGCGGCGAAGGGCGACTCCTGCGCGCCAAAACTCGAAATCAGTTTGATAGGGACCTCACGACCTTCTTCAAAGACTTTGAAGTCTGCCAGTTTCAATCCCGGAACATACTGCCCAGCCTTATCCGATACGGTTACATTAAGGACAACCAGATCGGTATCCACTCGAACCACCTCATCGTGCTGGGCTGCCGCCGGTAAGACGACGAACAATATGATCGCGTTTATTGCAAGCATGAACTGCATGGGCCGGTGGGTTTTGCGTAGAAGGCTCAACCAGATCTACCTTAGCGGGCGAAAGTGCGAACGATTCGAATTAGTTCAAGTAAAACATTAGCCTCTTCTATGATCGATGTCGACACGACGCGCCTCGGCGTCTTTAAGACTCTTTCACTAAGGGAAGAGGATACCTTGGCGACACTCTCAACTGCTGCAGCCAGGTCGCCGGGCTTTTCTTCAAGTACAACCTCATCCTCTGAAGCCCCTGCTTCCGAACGAATCTTCTTTGTAAGCTTCTCGAGCTTCTCAAGTTTCTTCATGTCATCTGAGTTAAGGGCCTGCTTCTTCTTGAATGAGGTAGCTAGTTCGCGGCCAAGGTCGGAAGCGTCGCGGGCCCTTGTCAGATTTTCCTGGTGCTCTTTTTCCGCGTATCTGATCGCCCGTTTGGCGCGTAGCTCGTCGTCAAGTGCC
>CAJDUJ010000004.1_pt1 | contig 19232 bp, 18 predicted proteins | sample 7390331 | NCBI WGS metagenome assembly CAJDUJ01 (sample SAMEA7055674, study PRJEB34461) | soil metagenome | biome: terrestrial ecosystem; feature: Peninsula; material: soil | place: Antarctica | collected 2016 | reverse complement strand
AGGGATCTACTCCCCAAAAGAGAAATGCGCGATCGCTTAATCTCAGCAGAATCCGCATCAGTCCGGGCCCGTTCTTGACCTTGTCAATATTGATGTAGCCGCTTTTGTAACGCGGGTAAATGCGGAACCCAACTGTCTGGTTCTGCGTCACGCCGATGACTACCTCAAAACTCTCCGCCTGAGTGAGGCCCTCCTTCAGCAGACCTACGAAGTTGAACGGCTGCTTTTCGCTTTGTCGGAACGTGATGTGGAGGCTGGGCCCTACTTTGTCGAGCAGTTGGCCCACTTGTTCTCGGGTTCGAATCCGAGCGGCCGACTCATTTTGCTGGCCCGGAGCCGGCGGGGCCGCGAATGTCATGACTAGGGCGAACAAAACCGCCATCGGAATCCGTCTCATAGGGTGGCACCTCCGAAAGGCAAATTATCGCGTATGACAATTCAGCGGTCTATGCGAAACAATTGGATGAAGTCCAATAACTGTTGGTGGGCGAGCTTTCTCGTGTGTCTGTCGCGGAGCCGCCGCACCGCGTCATTCCATCAACTTGATAAAACGCCGGAAGTGATGGACCGCATCGTGTGGGCCGGGAGCCGCTTCGGGATGGTATTGAACTGATATGATGGGCAGAGTCTTATGCTGTATCCCTTCAACGCAACGGTCGTTTAGATTGACGTGCGTCACCTCGACTTCGCCGGGTAGGCTGCCGGCTTCAACAGCAAAGCCGTGGTTGTGTGAAGTAATTTCGACTCGGCCTTCCTTGAGGTCTTTCACCGGCTGATTTCCGCCTCGATGTCCAAACATAAGTTTGAACGTTTTGCCTCCCAACGCGCGGCCCAGCAACTGGTGCCCAAAACAAATTCCAAACGTGGGTACTGCTGCTTCAACTAGTTGGCGGATCTCCTCGACTTCTTTGTTCATCGAAGCCGGATCTCCGGGACCATTGGACAGAAAAATGCCGTCGGGTTTGAGCGCCAGAACTTCGGCGGCGGGTGTTGCGGCAGGGACGACCGTAATGCGACAACCAAGGCCTGCCAGTAGTCGGAGTGAGTTTCGCTTGACCCCAAAGTCATAACACACGACGTGAAACCGTTGCTGGCCTTTGGGCTCAACCTCGTATGGTTGTTTGGTCGTGACGACGCTGGCTAACTCACGGTTTTCCATCGAAGGCGATTTCCCTGCCTTTTCAACAGCGCTCGTTTCATCTGTATCGATGGTTGAGATGCAGGCGCGCATTGCGCCCTTGTCGCGAATGTGTCGTACCAGGGCGCGCGTGTCGATTCCTTCCATCGCGACGATGTTCCATCTTTTCAAATAGTCGTCGAGGCTTTCTTCAGCGCGCCAGTTTGAAGCCATCCGGCTGGCCTCGCGAATCACAAACCCTTCGACCCAGGGTCGGTCGGATTCCTCGTCAGCGCGGTTTACGCCGTAGTTGCCAATGAGCGGATATGTCATGCAGACGATCTGCCCCGCGTACGAGGGATCTGTGAGCACTTCCTGATATCCCGTCATGGAGGTGTTGAATACCATCTCACCGCAGGCTTCACCATCCGCAGCCCATGCGCGACCACGAAAAGTGCGGCCATCTTCAAGGGCAAGGAGTGCAGGTTTACTTTCCTTCATTCTATTTAACCAGTTCTAGACGCCTTACAAGCGTCATAAGTATATCGGTAAACTCTCGTAGAATCCGAGGGCGTGCTGGTTCGCAGTGGCGATCATTCTGCACCGTTATGCATCGGCCTGCGCAAGAACTGTTGGGCTTCATTGAGCCAGCGCTTGTCTGCGCGATACTTGTAAGCCGGTGCGGTTTTGACGGCTTCAATGCAGGCTTGCATGGAGCTGGTTGCCTCACGCTGGTGGCCCAGCCCCGCGTGCGCCCGGCCTATCAGATAGAGTGCTTCAGGGTCTGACGGTCGGTGATCGAGGAATTGTTCCAGAGCATTACGGGCGTCTTCAAACTGTCCTGCGGCGAGGTAAGTTGCACCCACCTCACGCCAGACTTCGTTCTGCGCATGGGAGCGATCGCGGGAAACCACCTGTTCAAAATTCCTAACGGCTTCGGCCAGGCGCTTTTGCTGTCGGGCAATTCGTCCGAGCTGGTGATGTGCATCGATCTCGTCATCGTCGATCTGCACCGCTCGCTCGAACCGCTCGCGCGCCTGTTCCAGCTCTCCGCGCTGTTGATGAATAAGACCCAGGTTGTAGTGCGCTGATGCGTCCGCCGGATTTAACGTGGCGGCCTCAAGGTTTTGCCTGAACGACTCGCGTGCCCGTTGCGTGCGCGTGAACTCGCCGACATAGCCACGCAGTAATAAGAACAGCATCAAAAGCAGGAAAGGTGATGCCAGAATCGTGCCCAGGATGGGAATCAACTTGTACGCCGGCAGGAGCAGAGTGCCGCTGACCAGCACCACGATCACCGCGCGAAACCAGGAAAGACGAAAAACTGTGCGCAGCGCCAGGACTGCCCAGACAGCAAAGACCGCAGCCAACCCCATTACCGAAAGGCCTGCGGCAATTAGTTCAGGACTAAGAATTCCTTGTTCGATCGCAGCCAGCACTTCCGGATTGAGCTGACCACGTTGTTGCATCACTACGGCCACCATCCTGCTGGATAGTGTCCGCTGTACCCCAGTTAGCCATCCCACAGTCGTCAGAATCGTGGTAATCAAGCTTGCCGCAGTTAATGCATAAAACATAGTCGCCGCCAAAGCGGCATACTCTTGTTGAAGTAGTAATCTGAAGCTTGCCCGTCGCTCAAAGATGTTAGCCAGAAAGAGGGTCAGCGGACAGAAGACAAAAGCAATGATCACCAGATAGCCGGCAGATTGGAACAATACAAAAACAATTGCGAGCGGCTGGCCAGGATTGATGAGGTGTCCCAGATAAAACCAGGAGAGTGAAAAAAAGAACAAGGCGTGGGCGAGGAGCGCCACTAATCCGGCGGGCGCCAGAGCACCCCGGTCACGCACTTCACGCATGGCCCGCGCGGGCGCGTAGAACATCATTAGGACGAGTCGTAACCAATTAAGCATTCCAAAACCAAGGAATAAGAATAGGGATCAATCCTGATCGTAATTCTCAGTCGGAGTATCCTGTACGCTGGTCCCATATGATGACGGGGAGGGCACGGGGGGTGAGACCTTCTCATGATGAATTATACTGGCAGCATTTAGCGGCCAGTACCGGAACAGGGCCTTGCCGTAGATGTATTTCTTGGGCACAAGTCCCCAGATTCGGGAGTCGCTCGAATTGTCGCGGTTGTCGCCCATCACAAAGTAGTAGTTTGGCCTGACGTAAACCGGAGTCTGGCTCCGATGCGAGAGGTTAAACCTCGAATCGAGGTACATCTCATTTAGATCCCTACCGTTTACTCGAACAACTCCCTCGTGTATTTCCACCGTATCGCCGGGGAGACCGAGGATACGCTTGATATAGCTCTTGGAAGGGTCGTCAGGAAACCAAAACACGACTATGTCGCCCCGTTCGATCTTTGGCGCCCACCGATACTCGTCATAATAGACCAGCTTGTTTACAAAAATTCTCTCGCCATCATGCAGCCTGGGCAGCATCGATGTGCCTTCTACTTTTACCGGTTGCACGACGAACACCACCACGAGCACTGCAACCATCAAGGCGAATAGGAGATCGCGCAGGAGCAGACGGGCTTCGCCCCAGAGATTGGCTTGGGATTCCTGTTCGGGTGTTTGAACTTGAATGTCCTTGTCGTCGCTGACATGGACTCCGCCGAAAGGCGGCGGACGACGGGTTCTAATTCCTAACATATTCTTACCGAAAGAGATGCTTTCACTGTTTGGATGCCGGCTGCTGCCGCGGCAAAGTTTGAGGTTAGCTGCCGCTCACATCCTTGTCAAACGCGATCCTCGCCGGCGATCGGGCTGACGTCAATACGGAACCGAGAGCGGTAGCGACCGGATAATTGACTCAACATGCCCTGTACCTGCAACCTTCCGAAGCCAAAATAACGTTGAGTGTAGGATCCGGTCGCTACGGCTCTCGGGTTCTGTAAAGTCGATGCATTTCCCGGCGAACTCGGTTAACCGTTTGCGTTTGCTTGACAGTGTTCGCTGCCGCTCTCTATCATCGCACCCTCAATTCTGGGCAGTTGGGATTCCTTCTTGGAGTAGACGGAGGCTGAAGTCGTGATCAAATTGGACATCATCAACCGGGTAGCAGAGAAGACCGGAGTTCCCAAGATGAAGGCGGAACAGGCGGTTGATGCGCTTTTTCACTCAATGAAGGAAGCGCTCACGCGGGGTGAGCGAATCGAGCTACGCGGCTTTGGCGTGTTTGTGGTTAAGCCCCGTAAACGTGGCGTGGGACGAAATCCCAGGACGGGAGAAGAGGTGGCGATTCCTTCCGGCAAGACGATTCGATTCAAGCCCGGGAAAGAACTGCAGACCCACGAGGATGGCGAGTTGACGCACCATGATTCCGGGGAAAGCGATTCAGATTTTTAGACAGAAGGACCTCACCAATTTAAGCTTCTCAAGGCTAGAGACTGGATCAGAGGCACCCAGACTCTAGCCTTTAACCTCTAACCAGCACCCAATGTCAGAATCGGCTCAGGCAATCCCTGCCTTTGTGAAAGCTCGCCAAAGCGTTGCACTCCGAGTAGCTCGACGTCCTACGGCGCGCGAGTGGATGCTACACGCAAGCCTCTTCTTGATTACCATGGTCACGACCACGGTCGCGGGAATAGTCATCGTCGGCCCTGAGGTCGATGTGCCACCGCCCCCTCTGTCGAGGGTGATCGATTATTTGTTATTCGTTCCGCAATACTATCTTCGCAGCGTTATCGCCCTGCTTGGTTTCACTGTTCAGCATCCAGATCTTCTGGCAGACGGGTTGGTTTTTTCGGCGGCGTTGCTCGCCATACTCACTGCTCATGAGATGGGCCACTACGTCGCATGCCATCGCTATGGCGTCGCTGCCACTTTGCCTTTTTTCATCCCGGCCCCACCACTATTCCTGGCTGGAACTTTTGGGGCATTCATCAAGATCAAGTCGCCGATTCCTTCCCGGCGCGCACTGTTCGACATCGGACTCGCAGGCCCCTTAGCGGGCTTTGTGGTGGCGGTACCGATCGCGTTGGTGGGCGTCTTGAGCATGCAGCCTCCAGTGCAGGGTGGTGGCTATGGAATTGTATTTAACGACCCGCTGCTGTTTCGCTTGCTGGGCAGATTGGTGGGTACACCTCTCGATCCCTACGTTCCTATCAACCCCTATTACATGGCTGCCTGGATTGGCTTACTGGTCACGAGCTTGAATCTGATGCCGGTGGGACAACTCGATGGTGGGCACGGAACCTTTGCCATGTTTGGCCAAGGGGCTCACAAAGTTATCGGTCGAGTTGCTTTCGCGGCAATGGCGATGCTGACCTTGCTGGGATTTCTCTGGTATGGAAGTCCGAGCGGATTTCTCTATACGGTTCTGTTGGCCATCATGCTGCGGGTGGGTCATCCGCAACCCGAAGAGATGGAGCCCCTGGGACCGGTTCGTACCTGGATCGCAGTAGTTACTCTAATTATCTTCGCGCTCTGCTTCTGGCCGTTCCCAATCACCATCACCTAAAAAGCAATCACGGTTTGGTATTGTCATTGAAGTAGTCGGCGGTTGCCATTCAATTACAGAACCGAGGAGCGACCGGGTACGTTTGCGGCGTCACTCAAGCTTGGCGCAGCAGTAAATTGTTGATGCTTGAGTCTACCGAGACGTAACCCGGCCGCTCCTCGGTTCTGTAATTGAGTCGCCCTATCCACTTAAGAAGTAGCCACAGCGGGCAGCAGACCTTTGATCTCGCGCACCACGCGAGCCACCTCTACCTGGTCGGCCAGAGCAATCATGAAGAACTTGTAACCCTGATGAAAGCAGATGACTCCGTTGGCAAAAAGCCAAACGCCGTCGAGAAATGGATTGCCGCCCAGTAGCCAACTGATTGGCGCTCCGGTTATCTGACCGGGCTGTACGATCTGGGCAAACATGGCCGCACCTGCAGCGCAACTGAAGGCACCAAGTAAAGGAGCACCAACATACTTCGTCATCTTGCGTTCAAACTCGACGCGTTTACGCTCGGCTTCGTTGAGTTTTCCCTGCGCAATTAGTTCTTCTTGTTTACGTAGGTGGCGGTCGAATTTTTCGCTAAGTTTTTGCAGACCAAAAACAGGTAGCGCTGAATGTGTAAGCCAGTGTGGGTGCGAGCCCAGCAGCACTGAGTCGAGGGCGGGGAAAGAAGCACCCATCCTCACGCCGACCACAAGTGAAAAAGAAACCATCGCGGCCTTGCCGGGATTCTCCTTGATCCAGTCGCGGGCTTTGATCAGTCCGCCTGTGGCCGCGCTCGAAGCCCGTGTGAACTTTGCTCCCGTATCGTAAATCTGCGAAGCGCGATCGTAGTATGTCTTCGCATCGTTGATGGCTTCGCTGGCTCTCTTACCCGCACCTCCGGCCACCCCGCGGACAACCTTGCTGGCTTGCTTTGCCCCGCGCAGCGCCTCTTCCGCGAAACGCTTGGCCGCGTCACCGACCTCACCTTCGTCTGCCAGCCGTTCCGCTTCGACACGTACTTTCTCGGCCCCGCTGGAAAGAGTTTCAGCGCCGCGTTTGGCAGCCTTCTCAGCGACCCGAGATCCCTCCTCAACAAGATCGGAGATTGCAAACTTCTCATCTAGCTCGCGTGCCTTGCGCCGCGCCGCTCGCTGCCATTCATCTATCTTTTCTTTGTAATCAGCCATCTCTAACCCTCGGAGAAAGGTGCCGGGTATCAGGGGGTCGGTGTCGGGTTCAATCAACTTTACGTTCGAGTCCCTGCGTTCTTCTTCTCAAGTTCGGCCTAGAAATGGCGCCCGGAATCCTGAGACCTCTTACTGTACGTTCATCGCCCGTTCGGAGTTCGACTCGGCTGACGGTGTTGCGTCCCTGTATAGAGGCCTGCATCCGCGGTCGCCAGTAGTTCTCGTGCAGTTTGGGCCGAAGAGGGGGCATTCTGCAACACCAAAACTCGCCGCTATCTTCCCAACTACGGGTATTTTGATTGCCCTTGATCGCGAAGCGAAGGCGATCGGCTACTTCCATCGCGCCCCTGAGGTCTGCTTCCGTTCCGTAAATTTTCTTGCGCGACCACAGGCTTCATGTTAAAGTGCAAAGATTCAGTAATTGTCCGTTTCGCTTTTTACACGCCTAGTTATCCGATCCGAGCACTAACGGAGAGAGTTCACGACCTCGAGCAAAATCGCCGGGGTTTCCTTACATTTTCAGCACAGCTACCCAACGTTCGAATCGATAGATCTGTCATTACGTAATTTAACCAAGAAACTCAATCTCCCATGAGAGAGGGCAATAGAGTCATGCAACCTAAGCGTGCCAATGCTCTGTCGGCCGCAGATCTCGCCACCATTATCCAGCAGCTAGATTTTGGTTCCACGCTCAGTGAACAATTAATCTCACAGCTCGCAGGCAGCGCGGTTGTGCTTGATCTCCTTCGCCGGCGTTTCGTTTACCGGGCTGGGGATCCTGCCGACTCACTGTATGCCATCGTCCATGGAACCATAAAGCTTTGCCGTATTGATCACGACACTGATCGAGAAGCTGTGATTGACATACTTTCAGAGGGCTCCCTCTTCGGTGAATCGGCGCTCTATTCAACAGCGGGGCGGCGGGAAAACTCCGCGGTTGCCTATGCGAACTCGCGGCTTTTGAGAATTCCTTCGGGGGACTTTCGAAAGGGGATGGCTGAGGACGACCAACTTCATGATTACACCTTCCGCCTAATCGGTGACCGACTTGAACAGGCCGAACGGCGTCTCGCTGATTTTGCCCTTAATGCCATTCCCGCGCGCCTGGACAGGCTGCTCGCCGATTTTTCCGACCGCTACGGAGTGCCGGACCGTGGAGGGGTCTTGATCGACATCCCGCTGCCTCACCGTGAGATCGCTTCCATTGTGGGCTCCACCCGCGAGAGTGTCACCGTGCGGTTGAATGCTATGCGGCGAGAAGGCACGATCGAATTCGTCAACCGGCGAATCCTGGTGAAGCGACCTGAATCCCTTGTGCGCGAGATTAGCCTCGCGAGCAAAGTAGCTAATCCCGCCTAGCACCAGCCTATGAAGTGCCCAACCTGTGGCAAACCTGTCGAGCGGAAAGAGAATCCCTTTCGCCCCTTTTGTTCTGAGCGCTGCAAAATGGTAGACCTGGGCCGTTGGGTGAACGAAGAATATCGCGTCCCGGGTAAACCAATTCCTTCAGAGTCAGCGGATGCTCCTCAGGCTCCCAAAGATTCCACTGAAAGCAATTGATTCTTAAACTAATTCGTGGCTGTCCGACCAATACTTCCGGGAATCTTGTACGGCTTTGAACGCTCCCTGGCCGAAGTCTGTGGCCGCTGATTCGGTTGAGTCGTGTAGAATACTTTCAACTAATCCATTCGAGCCAAGCATGTCTACATCGAATACTCGCGCTCGCACAGCCGCCCTTTCGTTACTGGTTGCTTGTGCAGTCTTCCCTGTCGGCTGCAGCCGAAAAGAGTCAAGTACGACGAGCGGAGCCACGCCTGGCTTGTCTGGCCCGCCAAACACCACCTATCCAATGCCACCTTTTAGCGCTGAAGGCGCCGGCGCTGAGATGGGTTGGGCCCTGATTGACGGCCGCCGCGCGAGGCTGGCGGATTTTCGTGGCCAGGTTGTCGTTTTGGATTTTTATGCCACGTGGTGCACTCCTTGCCGCAGGAGCATCCCACATCTTAGCGAGCTTCAGCGCCGTTCCAGCACCCATGGTTTGCAAGTCGTGGGACTTAACGTAGGCGGACCGGACGATCGCGTGAAAGTGGCGGCTTTCGCGGCCGAGTTCAATATTCCATATCCACTCGGCTTTCCCGACAAGTCTCTGAGCGATCTCTTTCTCTCTGACGACGATAGCATTCCGCAAACTTTTGTACTGGATCGCGGTGGACAACTCGTGAAAAGATTCATAGGCTACGACGACTCCATGCCTAAAGAGTTGGAGCAGGTCATACAGTCCGCGCTCATGATTGGTGCGAAGTGAAACAAACGTATGAACTTTAAGTTCGAGTTCTTGCCGGCACTCGCGACTGCGGTAGTGATACTCGGCTGGTTCGTGTTTGCCGGAATCCTTCTTTTCCGCAAAACACCCAAGGCGGCGTCAGAACAGAAGCTGTACTAGAGAAGGCAAGGGGGCATTCAAGCATGAGGCGAGCAAAAATTCTGGCGACTCTTGGACCGGCATCGCGAGACCCGGCCGTAATTGAGGCATTGATCGCCTCGGGTGCAAACGGGGTCCGCATTAATATGTCCCATGGCACGCATGAGGAGAAAGCAGAGGATATTCGGAGAGCGCGCGCTGCAGCGTTGAGACTTCAACGGCCACTCTCCGTGCTTGCAGATCTTTCCGGACCAAAGATTCGTACTCGTCAACTCAAAGATGGCAAACCCGTTACGCTTGAGACGGGAGCGCTTTTCAGACTCACAACGCGGTCGGTTGTCGGCGACGCCACCCAAGTGGCAACAAACTATCCGGATCTTCCGCGGGTAGTGCAGCCGGGTGCCCGGCTTCTCCTCGACGACGGCGCGATAGCGCTGTTGGTTGAGGATACAACTGAAACCGATGTTGTTTGCCGCGTAATTAATGGTGGCGTACTGGGTGAGCGCAAAGGCATTAACTTGCCTGGGATCTCTTTGCCGATCGCCTCACTAACAGAAAAGGACATTGAGGATCTCAACTGGGCAGTGGCGCAAGATGTCGATTACATCGCCCTGTCTTTTGTACGCCGGGCTGAGGATTGCGTTCAGGCTAAGAGTCTGATCAACAAGGCAGGCGGGCGCGCCCCTCTGGTGGCGAAGATCGAGAAGGCTGAGGCGATCGATCATCTGGACGACATCATTGCCGCCGCTGATGCGATCATGGTGGCGCGAGGAGATCTCGGCGTGGAAACCAGCGTCGAACTCGTCCCGGTCTATCAAAAACGTATTATTGAAAAGTCAGTGCACGTCGGAAAGATGGTGATTACTGCGACTCAAATGCTGCAATCAATGGTGACCAGCCCACGGCCAACTCGCGCCGAGGCCTCTGATGTGGCTAATGCAGTCTGGGATGGTACCGACGCGCTCATGCTGTCTAACGAGACTGCGACCGGTCAGTATCCCGTGCCCGCAGTCGAAACGATGTGTCGCATTATCGAATCGGCCGAGTCAGGGAAAAACTCCGAATCCAATCACGTGGCGAAGTGGGCCGGCAGACAGTCTGGGAGGGTTAGCCGGGCTCTTTGTGAGGCTGCAGCATTTGCAGCGGAGGAGATGGGGACCAGGGTGACGGCAGTCTTGACAGAGTCGGGACTAATGGCCCGCAGGCTCTCCGCTCTGCGACCTGAACAGCGAATTGTTGCGCTGACAAGCTCTCGCAATGTACAGAATGAACTTTCTCTGATTTGGGGAGTAGAGGCATTGATAACCCCACGGGCAAACTCAACCGAAGAGATGCTGAAGTCCGGCGAGAAGACTCTGCTCGACGCCGGTGCAGTGGAAAACGGCGAGATGATCGTGGTTATGGCCGGCCGGCTGTCTGGTCTTGGACTTTCCAGCTCAGTCACTCTTTTCACTGTCGGGGCCAGCCTTTCACCGAGCAGCACGTGATCTTCCAGTTCGCCATTTCTGCCGGCGAGTTCTTTGAGTTAATTCGACCGGCAGTACTCGTGCTCTCCGCGCTCGCATCGATTTGGGTGCTGGTCAGTGCGCGGCGCCATCGCTTTCTCCATTACGTCGCAATCGGATGGGCTCTCGGAACGCTCTTCTTTCCACTAATCACACTTCCGCTCTACCTGATCGCGCGATTCATTCGTCAGCGAAGCGAACAGCCGACCCACGCCGGAGCCGAGGCGCGGAAAACATTCTCTTCTTCGCCCGCGCCGAGCAGGCGAATTGCCATACCGCTGGCTTACGCCGCGGTCGTCCTTTCCTTGATTGCCTTCTATCTCTACCGGGATCATCAGAGCGTTGATGGTCACCTGGCGCGCGCGGCCCAGGCAAAGCTCAGTGGAAAACGAGGCGGAACAATTGACGAATACCGCGCAGCGTTAAAGCTTGAGGACAACCCTCATACGAGAAAGCTGCTGGCAATCGAACTTGCCGATACTGGTGACTGGACCGGTGCGTTGTTCGAACTTCGAAAGGCGGAACAAGACGGCGAGACCGATGACCTAATGGCTTTTTACATCGCCACTTTGCTTGATTCACTCAACCTGCCAAACCAGGCAACACTCGAATACCAAAGGTTCCTCGAAAGCCGGGTATGCACTCAACCGTTAGCGGATAAGCGCTGTTCTGGGGCGAGTGTACGAGTTCAAGCGGCGCAGGCTGCAAGTCGCCCCAGGTAGGGTCGTTGGGAGGCTCGCTTTACGGCTAGTTCAGAGTGAGGTCGTTCTGTAAGAAATCGCGGAATTACTCCACGCGTATCATCTCACCAACAGTTTCTTTCTTTTCCTTCTCTGCAGCCATCTGCGCAGGTGTCTTCTGAGGATCCCGCCAGTTGTCGAGAATGCCAACCTGGTGAACGCATTGGAGTGTGCAGGCCGGAGCACACCACTTTTCAGTGTTGTACTCCCGATCGAAATCTTCCATCGTGTACTCCTCGAGCGGGATACCGGGATAGCCTCGCTGTTGCGAGCACCAATGGACCAGACCTTCTTCGCAAATGTAAAGATAGCGTGCGCCGGCGCGGCAACGCCAGTTGTAAGGCTTGCCTTCGGCAATGCTGTCCTGAAACCAATTCAGCCGGGCGTGGTCTCTGTTGCCGAGTTTCTTTACCTGCTGGAAAATTTCTTTTTCTTTGGGTGTGAGTGGCTTCAGAGTTCCATCGTTATCATGAATTACGCCCACCGTGGTTGAGAATCCCAGCTCCACAGCGCGGCGCGCAACGATGAGTGCGTCTTCGGGATTCTTAATGCCTCCACCGATTACAGAATTGATGTTGACGTGAAAGTCCGCATATTCAGACAGATAGCCCAGTTTCTTATCCAGCACTCGCAGGCTCTTTCGCGAAACCTCATCCGGATCGACGTTGTCGATACTTATCTGAAGGTACTCAAGTCCCGCTTTGTTTAGTCTCTTGATTCGTTCCGGAGTGAAGTAGTAGCCATTCGAGATCAATCCTGCAATCATTCCCCGAAGCCGAATGTGATGCACAATCTCGTCGAGATTAGGGTGCATCATGGGCTCACCGCCCGAGATCGTGATGATCGAAGTGCCCAGTGCAGCTAGCTTGTCGACGCGGCGTTTGATTACGTCCACAGGTACAGGCGACGATGAGTGATCGTACTCATTACAGTAACCGCACGCCAGGTTGCACCTGCGCATGGGAATGAGGTGAGCGAGAACTGGATGACGGCTCGAGAGCAGACCCCTGCTAATAAAGCTTGCCTCGCGCAGTTTAAGCTTAAGAAACTTGGTTTTTCTCATCTTCCGGGCGTGCCTAAGGTGAGGCACATCGGACACAACCAACGACGGACTAGTGAATAGAACTTGAAGAATATGCGACGAGTGCTGCGCATGGCAAGCGGTCTCACACTCGAAACCAAAGAGCAAAGGGGCTCTAGTCATTCACGACAGAGCCCCTCAGGCCTTAAGCCTCTGCGATTTGATCCTAACCTTTTACAATTCTGACGTTCGAATCGAGCTTGACGTTAAACTCGTCGCCTGAGATCCTCGCGTTCTTTTCCATCCCAGTCAGGCGCATCGTTGTCGCGTCGTCATTCTTTTCGACAATCTTTGTCTGCACCGGCATGCCCGAAGAATCAACCCAGATCTCAGCATATTTAAAGCTCGCGTTACTCTTGGGCACCAGCTTCAGGTGAATCGTACTAATACCACCCCAGAGGGTTTCCTCGCGTACGTCCTGCAGGGGCTGGAACCGAGCCTCAAGCTGTTGCCTAGACATGTACATCATTTCCAGGATTCCGCCGGCCTTATTCCGATTCGATTTCGAGTTGCCGACATACGCCATATTGAGGCGTGGCCGAAAAAGAGTGTACTTTCCATTATTAACCGCGAGAATCTCATGCTGTGGGCTGCGCCACTCGATTCGCACAGCTGCTTCCCGGCCACTCGACGGCATGTACACGACAGTTCCGTTGTACCGCTCGGCATCTCTAAGTTGAGCGTTGTATTTCTCCATGCTAATTCCCGCACGAAGGGATTTCAGGCTTTGCCGATTGCGCTCCATTCGGTTCAGCACCGAGCTCACGAGGCCGGCACTCTGCCCGTATACCTCTCCAGAGGAACCAGGGGTTAGGGCGGCTACCACAAGCAGAATCGCGAGAACTAGGGGAACAAATCTCTTCATAAGAACTCCTAAATAATGACTCCTCTCGGGAGTCTGGAAAAACCTGGCGATTATAGGGGATGATTAACGTATGTCAACCTGATAGCCGACCGTCTTCCCGTCCTTATCCAGGACTTTTCGTACCGCGACAATCTGGGCGTCGCGTCCGCTAAGGGTTCGTACGCGCTGCTCCAAATGCGACCTATCTAATTCATTATCAACAACTTCCGTGCCAAGCAGCACTGTCGTTGTCGCCGGGGTTTGATGCCCGCGGGCGGCCCGCCGTTCGCTGCCTTCAAACCAGCTTTTTGGCGTCAAAAAAATAAATACCAAGATCAGGACACATAAGATATCCCACTGCCACGTATTCCTGGCATAGTTCCAAAGGAACATCTTCTTGATTCAAGGCCGGCTCCACAATGTGACCGTCGCGCATTTGCACTATTCGTCGGCACATTGCTGCGGCTTCGGGGTTGTGAGTGATCATGACGATGGTTTGGTTAAATCGGTAATTCAGCTCCTGAAACATGTTGAGTACGAGGGTTGAATTCTCAGAGTCCAGATTTCCCGTGGGTTCGTCAGCTAAAACGATTGCCGGTCGGGTTACGACTGCCCGCGCTAGGGCCACCCGCTGTTGCTCGCCCCCAGAAAGCTCAAGAGGCTTGTGATGAAGCTTGTCTTCGAGTCCCAGCAGGCGCAGAACTTCGCGACGCCGTCCGGAATCGTCTCCTCCGTTTCCGTGAATCCGTTCAGCGAGTCGCAAATTCCCTTCCGCTGTTAACGTTGGGAAAAGATTGAAACGTTGAAAGACAAATCCGATCTTTCTTCGCCGAATATCCGTGCGCTTGGCATCGGTGGCCGCAGTGAGGTCTTCACCGTCAACGATGATCCTGCCGCTCGTGGGAGTCAGCAGTCCTCCAAGCAAGTGCAGCATCGTGGATTTGCCACACCCGGAAGGCCCCATAATGGCCTCGACCTTGCCAACCCGATAGACCTTAACAAGGTTCTCAGCTTGTAGAATCGTTCGCATTAAGAATTAAGCAGAATCCGGGGGCACTCACCACTCAACAAGGCCTTGTCGCATGCGAGTGCGAAGTTAACGTACGACTAAATGGAAGGCGGATGCCCGACGATTTAGGTGTCAGATCTTAATACAATCCGCCGCCTATATCTAGCATCCGGCTATCCGTTACTGACTAACTTTGGCTCTCTTGTTTTGCGGAGCGTCGAGATCAACTTCAGGAAGTTGCCACCTGTTCTCAAGAACAAAAGCCTCTGGTCGATACTCACGGTCAATGTCCATTGAAGCTGGAGCCTGATAAGAAATGCTCAGTCTGTACTGGTCATGCGGTCGCGTGATATCGATACGCGAAGGTAGCTTGCGCCCGTCCGGTCCGACGGCCTTATCGTCCCAGTAAGCGATGTCGGTGATTAACAGTCCCCGGTCGTCATACGTTTGCAGCCTGGCCAGACGAATTCCTCCCACCCTATCAAACCAGAACCGGCGCAGCAAACGCATCTCGTCCGCCGAGGTGGGCGAGAACTCTTCCAACAAATAATAGCCACGGACTACCCGAGATCCCTTCTTTGCCCGCGGCCTGGTGTCTGGTTCCTCCTGAAAAAACTCGCTTTGCGAATAGACTAAACCTGGTTCGCTCCCAACGGGGCTAATCATGAACGCCTCAGTCAGGTGCTGCGGACGGAGATTCGACAGAGTGCTGACTGTCTCCTTTTCGCTCATTACCTTCTTCTTATTCTTGACGGCTTCGCTGCCACCTCCGTTGAGCTCGAGCTTCTCGTAGATCGCCTTGTTAGTGCCTTTCACGAAACGACGGTATTTGTCATCGCCTTGTAGCACCGCAACGCGAAAGCTCTCACCGTCTGAGGTCATTTGGGCAATGTCGGTCGCAATGAAGGGCACCTGAATTATCAGGTAAACCTTTCCAGGGCGCTGAAGCGTAATCGTTCCATCGGCCTGCCGATATTTCTCCGCGATTCCTACATCTGCGAAAGAGGTGTCCTCAAATTGAATATCGACTTTTCCGCGAATTGATTTTACGGCAGCCAGCCTGTTCACTTCAGAGATCAGTTGAGCTCTGTTTGTCTCCACTAGCGGAGTGAGCATCGGTGGCACCTGCACCTGTTTGCGGGTACCAAAAAGGCCGCAGCCGCTCATGGACAACAACCCTGTCAGTAGTGGAAGAAGGACAAGAGGCCGGGAGAGCAAGCGACGGGGACTAGAATATGAATTGACCATCAAGTGGCTCTTAGAAATACCTCTGTAGTGCTTGCCGACAAGTCTGAAATCAGGAGTTCAACCTAACAAACCCATTTTTCATTGTCAACGCCGGGCTTTTTGGTTGCAGCGAAGCGACGACTGCAAGATTATTAGCACGGTCGACGCAGTCATTTTATCGCTAAGACGGGTACAGAGTGTCGTCGACCCCAGCCCCAAAACGTTTAATCGAGCACCAGCGCTGGCTTGCTAAATCTGTGCCGCAGCTTATTTATCGCCTGGAGAATCTTGGGGCGACGGACCAGCCAATGTTCAAGTCGCGGTTTGCCGGGGAAATCCAACAACATTACTCCTAACAAAATGGTTAGAATGCCTTGTCCTGGCACCCCGGGAAGGGACAGCAAAATGCCAACTACGACCAGTACGACGCCCAATAGATTTTTTCCCATGATAGCCAGGCCACGAATTATCGGCGGGCGGTTGGCCAGAAATTTTCGGTTATGTGATCTTTTGAAATATGTAGCCGGCAATTTGACGAGAACTAATGAAACAATTGCGAGATTTGCGGCAAAGGTGGGCACAAAAATAAGGAGCCAGAGGAGCGCCCCTCGTAAAGTTATTGAACTAAAAAAGTCTGTTACCCACTCAAACATTTGTCTTCCTTATTAATAAGTGCCTCTCAAGTCTCGCCGAGCCGCCAGCAGTGCACCGAAGAGTTCGTTTACGACCTCCTGGCTTTAGACGTCGCAGTTTGATCAGGATAGGAAGCATCTTGAACCTTCGACTTGTTCGGCGAAACGCGAGTTCAGCTAAACATCTTTCCGGGATTAAGGATGTTGTTTGGATCGAGTGTTTGCTTGATTCGTTTCATAGTGTCTATGGTAGCGGGGTCCAGCGCCATGTCCAGATATGGCGCTTTCACATATCCGATGCCATGCTCGCCACTGATTGTGCCCCCCAGTTCTATCGCTACGGCAAACGTTTCCTTCACCGCCTCGCGAGCACGGCGCACTGCGTCCCTATCCTCGCGGTCGCACATAAAATTGACGTGAATGTTCCCATCACCAGCATGACCAAAATTGACTACAAAAGTATTGAAGCGATGACCTATTTCTTCCACGCGCTCAATCAGGTCCGGCACACGCGAGCGAGGCACGACCACGTCCTCATTGAGCTTTAAGGTTCCGTATCTCTTAATGGCCGGTGAAAGTGCCCTACGCACGTCCCAAAGACGGTCCTCCTCGGCTTTTGTGCGTGCCCGCACGAGATCAAAGGCGCCTCCGTAATGCAATACTCGCTCGACTATGCTCAAAGTCCGTTCAGTCTCCTCCACAGTGCCATCAACCGACACAAGCATCAGCGCAGTCGCTTCGGGGGAAAGGCCAAACGCAAACGCCGATTCGACGGCGTTAATGGAGTTGCGATCCAGAACTTCCAGAGCCACCGGCGTTACACGCTTGCCGGTGAATCCGGGAATGCACGCGCAAGCCTCGCGCATTGTCTTGAAGGCCGCCCTTACTGTCCCCGTCGCTTCCGGAAGCGGTAACAAACGAAGTGTTGCTTCTGTGATGATTCCGAGCATTCCTTCCGAACCGCACATCAAACCAGTTAGGTCAAATCCGACGACGTTCTTGCTGGTACGGCCACCGGTACGAATGATCTCTCCCCGGGGCATCACCACTTCCAGACCTAATACGTAATTCTTGGTAACTCCGTACTTGACCGAGCGAATGCCACCGGCGTTCTCAGCGATGTTGCCGCCAATAAAAGAGTCCTTGTAAGACGAAGGATCGGGAGGATAGAAGAGTCCTTCGTTTTCAACTGCCTGCTGCAATGCGTAGGTTGTAACACCGGGTTCGGCCACCACGTAAAGATCGTCTGGGCTTATCTCCTTAATTTGATTCATGCGATCGGTCCCCAGCACGATTCCACCCTCAACGGGGACCGCCCCGCCGGTATAGCCAACGCCGCCACCGCGTGCTGTAACTGGGAAACGCGCCTCGTTTGCCAATTGCAGAATCGCCGAAATCTCGGCTGTCGTACGTGGAAAAACAACTGCCTCAGGTGGAAACTTCTCTTTCACTGCATCCTGTCCGTAAGGTTCGACTCGCTCGGGATCGACCAAAAGATGCTCTTTCCCGACTATCTCGCTCAGACTAGCAAGCACGCCGCTGTGGGAGGCTGCGGTACGCGCGCGCACGCGGGGCATTTCCAGGTAAGGGTTCATGGTCGCAAGAATTCTATCACCTAGGATAACGGCTTTCAGCATCGCGAGAACATTGGAGCGGACGCACAGTCTGTTTTTGGATTGCGGTGCCTTGTCGCCCATTCGGTAATCGTTGTCTAGCACTTCGTAGTTGTTCGTGTTTCTTGCTTGGGATGGGGTAAAGCGGCGACGAGGTGCCGCAGTCCGAAGTCCTTACGCACGGCAGGCTTAGTCTTTCAGCGACGTTGCCGCCAAGTTGTCGACAGGAGTTGCAAATTGTAGTCAGACTGGTAGGGAGGCGCTGGTAGAGGGGAAGGAAACGGGGCGTCTTTAAATCGAGTCTATCGGCTACGAGAGAGTGAGCGGCCTCTGTTGCGCACTTTCTAGCGACAGCCGTCGTGCTCGCAACTGCATCCTATCTCCTTCATCCTAGAACTGACCAATTTCGTCGTCAAGCACAAGCGGTGATTAGGGCTAGGGGCTCTGCCGCACAATAATAGTTCGCTGTCGCTCGCCTAAACTTAAAACCATTGGTCGGTCCAACTGAATCGGATGCTCTTCTCCGTCAATGCTGATTATGAGGTTGGCGGGCTTCGCCGCCATTTCCACTCCGGTCATTCCCGGAGACAGTCGTGGCAGCAGGTTGGTGGCGACGATTCGCCAGCTTGTGGGAGCACATCTGATGCGAATGCCCGGCGTGTCAGTTTCGACAGATTCGTTCATCAGCACCTCATCAGCCTTGAATATACCTTCACCGCAACGAACACCAGAACTATCGTAGAAAGTTACCAGTCCGGAAGCATAACTGTAGGGCAGTGGTCCAACATTTTTAATCACGAGCCGAATGTTCGTCACGGGAGTGTCGGGTGCACCCTGCAAAGCCGTGGTGCGCAAGGTTCCCTCCAGCGCGGGAGTGCCCCTGCCATCCAACGCGCCAGCCGCCTGGGTCAGCGCTACCGCCTGCTCCCCAGTGCTTGGCACGGACTGTTGTGCTGAGACAGAAAGCACACTAAGTGAAAGCACCAAACCGCAGATCGCGATCATTCTAATTCTCACGTCTAATCTCCTTGTTGGTTTATCAGGTGAGCTGAATTCTAGTGCGGATCCTGGAGACAATCAATGATTATGAAATCAATCCGGGCTCACCGGCAACCACGCTGCGCCGCGCGGGAGAATGTAGCCCTGCACTGCAGGATCAAGTTGAGCCAGGACCTCATCGAGTGAATGTACAGGAATCATGCGCATTTGCTTAACATCCTGATCACGGAGTGTTGACAGCATTAACACGCGATAGCGTTCGGCTTTCGTTAACAACGCCCATGCCGTCTGACCGTTAACTTCGTACGCCAGTCGCAACCGTCCTGCCAGGGTGGAGGAGTTTTCTTCGTCAAACCATTTTAAGAAGTCGTGTCGGCCAAACCCCTCGCGGCATTCAGCAAGCAGGAAAA
>CAJDUJ010000001.1_pt1 | contig 19452 bp, 18 predicted proteins | sample 7390331 | NCBI WGS metagenome assembly CAJDUJ01 (sample SAMEA7055674, study PRJEB34461) | soil metagenome | biome: terrestrial ecosystem; feature: Peninsula; material: soil | place: Antarctica | collected 2016 | reverse complement strand
TATCGTATTCGACTTGTCTTCTATGACGAGACTGGAATAGGACGCTGGCGTCTGACACCGGCAAGTGAGGTTGAGTTCCAGAATGTAAATGCGCGCCTTCTAGTGCGCTGAATTCCTTGGCCTGTAATGGTCGTAGCGACTTGACAAAAGTCCGGGTTTTCTCTTCATAGGCGCGCGTCTCTCTGCTATTACCGGCGACCGGATAGAAGCGCTTGGTATATTGAGGTAATGCAGCTTCCCGAATCGCCAAAGCTTTTTCTTGTCGATGGATACGCGCTGATCTATCGCGCGTTCTACGCACTTATTTCTCGCCCATTGACTACCAGCAAGGGCGAAAACACATCGGCAGTATGGGGAATATCGAGCTTTCTCCAGCGTCTAGTTCAAACACATAAGCCCGATTATCTCGCCTGGGTCCACGACTCGGGGCTTTCATTTCGGCACGAGACGTATCCCGCATATAAGGCGACTCGCGAGAAACTGACCGAAGAGCTCCAAGCTGATTTTGACCGGGGCATGGAGCGAATTTGTCAGCTCCTCGAGGCACATCGGATCCCGATTGTATCCTTGTCCGGCTATGAAGCCGACGATGTAATCGGGACACTTGTCGTAAAGGGTCTCGAGAAGCATCTCAATGTTGTCGTTGTTTCAGGTGATAAGGACTTTCACCAACTGGTGAGACCTCACGTTTGGTTACTGAACCCAGGCAGAGGCGGACCAGCAGGTGTTGAAGAGCATTGGGTGGGAACCGAAAATGCCAGCGAGAGACTGGGCGTGCCGCCTGAGCGTGTCACTGACTATCTGGCCTTGGTTGGCGATTCGTCGGACAATGTTCCAGGTGTACGCGGAATCGGTGACAAGACGGCTTGCGAGCTGGTCGCGCAATATGCGAGTCTCGAATCAATTCTCGAGCATGCGGCTCAAATTCCGAAGAAGCGCCCGCGTGAGGCTCTGTTACAATTCGCCGATAATGCAAGGTTGTCCAAGAATCTGGTGACAATTCGTGACGACCTATCAGTTGAGCTTGACCTGGGCGCGATGCGCCTTCAGGAGCCCGATTACAGACGCCTGCGTGATCTATACGTTGAGCTCGAGTTTCACTCGCTTGTCAGGAATCTAGCAGTACCAGCCGGGCAATCTGCCGAAGCGGTGGAAGCACCACTGCCGGAAGGGCTTGTTGCGGCGAACGGACAGGTCTCCTACGTAATCGTCAACACAGTCGAAGGTTTGCTCCGCCTTGTTGAGGACGTGAGAAATGCAGGTTCAATTGCACTAGGTACCGAGACATTGGTTGATTCAGGCAGTGCGCTCAAGGTCGATGCACTCCGATCAACGCTCATCTCGATCGCTATCGCTACTGGTCCAGGTAAGGCGTATTACCTCCCGCTTCGCCATGTGATGCTCCGGGGTTTGCAAGGCGAGCTGATGATCGATGCAGCTCGTGATCGTTCCGCAACCGATGCTTCTGATGATCGTGGATTCGTCCGTGGCGGTGATGAGCCTATTGCCGGAAAACCGCCACGTGGTGTGCGAAGGAATTCTGTCCCGGTAATCGGCGGACCCCTACTGGCTGGACGCAACCTTGGCAGCGATCGAACACCAGTGAGGAATCTGCCTCCAATCAGTGCGGATGAAATGAAACCGCTGCGGGACATCCTTGAGAATCCGAATGTGGGAAAAACAGCCCATAATGCCAAGTTTGATGTCTTGGTTCTCCGTCGTGCGGGCATCGATCTTCAGGGTTTGGACTTCGACACAATGCTGGCGAGCTATGTACTTGATCCAAGCAGGCGGTCGCATGGTCTCGATGTTCTCGCACCCGAGTTTCTTGACCGCTCGATGAAATCGTATTCCGATCTTTGCGGCAAGGGCAGGACAGCACTGCCGTTTGACGAGTGCCCGGTCGATGCTGCACGCGACTACTCCTGTGAGGCAGTCGACATGGCATTGCAACTACGCAGGATCTTCGAGCCGCAACTCGAGACGTCTGGCGTTCGATCTCTCCTTTCGAGTATCGAGATACCGCTTGTATACGTGCTGGCTGCGATGGAATGGACGGGCATTTCCATCGACCTTTCCTGGTTCCGTTCGCTTAAGGAGCGTTTTCGGCGAGAGAGAGAAGCTGTTGAGAAGGAGATCTATGCCGCGGCTGGGGAGGAGTTCAATATCAATTCCAACCTCCAGTTGAGAGATATTCTCTTTAGCAAGCTTGGGCTTCCAGTGCTCAAGAAGACAAGCACCGGCCCTTCCACCGACGCTAGTGTACTTCGTGAGCTTGCCGACGCCGGACATACGCTTCCCAATTTCCTGATGGAGTACAGGGAGCTGGCGAAACTCGAGAATACCTATCTCGATGCTCTTCCGGAAATGGTAAATCCACTTACCGGGCGCCTTCATACGTCCTTCAATCAGACAGTCGCTGCAACAGGACGTCTCTCCTCCAGTGATCCAAATCTTCAGAATATCCCGATACGCAGGGAACTTGGCCGTGATATCCGGCGCGGATTCGTTCCAAAAAAGGGGTGGATGCTACTTAGTGCCGACTACTCCCAGATTGAGTTGCGTCTTCTTGCGCACCTCTCTCGTGATCCTGCCTTTGTCGAGGCCTTCAACGCCGGTGGTGACATTCATCGTCAGACAGCGGCAATCATTTTTGATGTGCCACTCGGGGAAGTCACGTCCGAGATGCGTGGTCGCGCGAAAACAATCAACTTTGCGACGATCTATGGGCAGGGGGCACATGCACTGTCACGCCAGCTTAAAGTAGAGCACTCCGAAGCAAAGGAGTTCATTGCGCGATACTTCGAACGTTTCGTTGGAATCAGGCACTATCTCGATTCCATGGTCGAGTTTGCACGTGAGCATGGCTATGTCCAGACACTCTTCGGGCGCCGGCGATACATTCCTGAATTGCGTGAGCGGAATTTCAGCATCCGCGCATTTGGTGAGAGAACTGCCGCGAATTCTCCCATTCAAGGATCAGCTGCAGACCTGATCAAGATTGCGATGATCAGGATCCACGCGAAGCTTCAGACTGAAAAGCTGAAGTCTCGGATGCTCCTTCAGGTCCACGACGAGCTTGTTTTTGAAACACCACCGGAAGAACTCGATGTGGTCCATGTCCTGGTTCAACAGGAGATGGAGACTGCCGCAGAGCTATCGGTACCGCTTGTCGTAGATATAGGAACTGGAATGAACTGGGTCGAGACCAAATAGTACAACGAGCAAGCGGTTGAAAATGATCCGGCTTTAGTGTCCACAGAACCGTATTCAGGCAAGAGTTGCCTGACCTATCGACGAGGTACCTTTAGAGGCTGCAAATTACCATTCATGAGGGTGTCTTGTTGCTGGCTGTTCATCCGGCTGCTCTTTGTTCTCGTTTCGCTCGGTTGCTTAGGGGAAAAGGCAGCCAACAGCTCTGATTCAGCAGCTGTCGAAGTTCTCGTATCGCCAGTTGTCGTACCAGCAGTAGTCAATTCCGGATGGAATCAAGCAGCAGGGTCACTGATGGTTCTTCCGGATCCGGGACGCCCTAGCATTGCGTCAGTCGTACTTCCCCTCCTTACCGATAGTATGCTGGCTGATACGGGAATGCTTCACATTGACTCGTTGTCAGGCCTGCGTATAGATCTCTATAGTCGTCGTGGCAAGGTCGGAGAAAGCACACTCATAGTTGGTGCAGAGAGGCCGGGTGCCGAGAATTGCCTGCACTGGCCGGAAGCTCAGCTTCGTGATCAAACTCTGCAAGAGTGGAAGGTAGGTTTCGTCAAGAACCACACCGCGAGGGAATGAATGGGTCTGACTCAGTGCATGTCACAACCGAGCTTGCGCGCCTTGCGTCAAAACAGCCTGAAAGTTCGGATCCGGATTTTCAGGGGCTTCCTTTCGCGGTTCGCAAGGCCTACCGTTTTTCCGTAGGGTCGATATCTGTATTGGTTGGCAACATTGTTCGAAAAATCAATCTGGAAGCGAATCCGCGGGATGAGAATATCCTGCTTATAGCCGAACGGATGAAAACCGAGCGTATTTATCAGAAAGTGTACTACAAACGTGTAGCGGGCTCCGAAGATATCGTGCAAACGAGTGAAGTTCTGGCGGCTGTGATGCTGATGGATTCAGGACGACCATTTCTGGTGTTGAGTCTTGAAGATGCTGAAGGGGGAAGAGCCGCTCTTCTCGAGAGAGCTGGCAGTGGAGTCTGGAAGATTACATGGCGGAGTGCGTATACTGGCTGCTGAACCTGGAGTGGCTAAGTCCGTTTTCTCCATTGTCCGAGGTTTGCCGGAGCAGTCACTCTTCCTGCAATTCCGGCAAGACCTAGCAAGGTGAGGATATAGGGAAGACCCAGGAATATCTGATAGGGCAAAGCCCAGCCCATTGCCTGAAACAGATACTGGAGTGCACTCGCGCCGGCGAACACCAGTGCTCCAAGGGTCGCCCCAATTGGATGCCAGCGTCCAAGAACCACGATCGCTATGGCAATAAATCCGCGACCTGCTGACATTCCTTCGGTAAATGTTCCGGCCTGTGCGATGACAAGGATGCCGCCGGCTATGCCACCCATAACCCCGCCGAACAGGACAGCAAGTAGCTGGACTCTGTCAGCCATGATGCCGACTGCAATTGCCGCTTCGGGATTCTCGCCCACTGCCCTCAACCCAAGCCCCGAATGTGTTTTGTACAGCCAGGCCCATACTGCGGGGATCAGCATATAGAATACGTACGTAATGGGCGGCTGTGAAAAAAGCGCGAGCCCAATGGCAGGAATTGAAGAGAGAACCGGAATCCTGGCATTGCCCATCGTGGGAATTGTGATGGCCGCTGCGGCGGTGCTGTACAATTGCCGGTACAAAGTGGTAGTGAGCCCAAGTGCTAAAAGGCTGATGGCGGTGCCGGTGATTATCTGATCTGCGCGAAGCTTTATTGCGAAAAGCGCGAAGATCAAAGCAATCGCGATACCTGAAAAGGCAGCGCCTGCAAAACCAAACCAGATACCACCAATTCCGGCCGCGACGAAGCCTCCAAAGGCACCGGCTATGATTGCTCCTTCAAGCCCGATGTTGATGATGCCTGCTCTCTCCGCGACAGTCTCACCCAATGCCGCAAATGCCAGGGGGGTCGCTGTGCGGACAGTCCCTTCCAGAAATGCTTCGAAGGCACTCATATCGGTCGGGATCTTACGAACCGAGCGAGCTCATGTCCCTTCATCTGGCCCGCTGCCAGAACGATGAGGATAAGGAGTGCTTCTGCAACAGCAGCGATCGATGATGGGATTCCATAATCTCTCTGGAGCCCAATCGCTCCAGTTTCCAGGATTCCGAAGAAGATTCCTGATGCAATTACACCCAGTGGACTAAGACCCGCGATCAGTGCTACCGCGATTGCTGTGTAACCATATCCAGGCGAGATGTTTTCGTAGAGTGCGAAGGTGACGCCACTGATCTCTATTGCGCCTGCAAGGCCTGCAATCGCACCGCTGAGCAAAAAGGTGTTGTATGATGTACTGTCGACATCGATCATCCCAGCGCTTGCCGCCGCTCGGCGGTTTGCTCCTGTTGCACGCACGCGGAACCCCATTGCCGTGTGACGCAATGCCCACGAAAGGGTACAGGCGGTGAGGATGGCAATCAGGAATCCGAGATGCAGCCGTGTATTGGGCGCAATGATGGGAAGGTGTGCAGCCAGCGGAATGGATTCCGTTTGAGGATATACGCGAGTTGCTTCCTGAAGCGGGCCACGAATAAGAAACGATACCATGTGCAGTGCGACGAAGTTCAACATGATAGTGCTGATAATCTCGAGTACATGAAAACGCCGCCGCAGCTCGGCGGCAATCGCCGCCCAAACTGCCCCCCCTCCCGCGCCAATCAGTAATGTGATTGGAAGTGAGACGAACCCAAGCATTCCTCCGCAGGTGACACTGAATGCTGTTGCGGCAGTAGCACCCGCCAGCAACTGTCCCTCGACTCCGATGTTGAGCACGCCTCCGCGAAAAGCGAGTGTGACTGCGAGCCCAGCAAGGATGAGTGGTGTCGCGCGGACGAGAGAGTCTCCCAGCAGTACGTATTGCATCGTTTCAGGACTGCTTACGACTCATCCCAAGCAACAGCTTACCGATTCGGTCACGGTCAGGTGCCACAGACCGGATTGCCCCACCCTCGATCACGAGCACACGGTCTGAGAGTTCCGCTAGCTCATCGAGGTCACTGGAGTAGAAGACAATCGCCGTTCCGCGGTTGCGTGCATCTCGCATGCGTGTGTGAATCGAGGTTGTCGCAGCGATATCAAGTCCCTGGGTTGGATTCTCGAGCACAAGTACAGCGGGATGGTTCTCGAGCTCTCTGCCGAGTACGAAGCGCTGCTGATTTCCGCCGGAGAGATTGGGAACGGGGGTCGAAGGTTGTGCTCCGCGAACGTCGAATTGATGTATGATGGAGGCGGTCAACTCTCGTATTTTCCGCCAGTCGATCAGCCCGGTTCGCCGTCCTGCATCTTTCAAGGCGACGTTCTCCAGGAGAGAAAATGGAGCGAGCGCATCCTCCTGCCGGTTTTCAGGGACGAATCCAACGACTGGAGGCGCTGAGACCTGTCCAGAATCTGCAATCGCTCTGCCGGCGATTACTCTGAGTAATCCAGCCGCATCTCCTTCGAGTGCCGCTACTCCGACAATCTCGCCAGCCTGCACCTCGGCACTTGCATTGTGGATCTGTCTTTTGCCGTGCAGTCCACGAATTGTTATGCCTTTGAGCGAGATTACCGGTTGCGACGGAATTGACCTGCTCGGTTTATCGACTTCGGCATCCGGTACCGCCACTCCGAGCATCGAGGTCAACAACGAGTTCCTAGTTGAATCGTGAGTTGAAGCCGTCGTGGCAAGACGTCCGCGGCGAAGCACAGTCATAATATCTGCGTGCTGCAGCGCATCCTCGATCTTATGTGTGATGAGAATCACACTTCCGCCATGGCTTGCAAACTTCTTCAGCTGTGCGAACAGCTCTCGTATATCCGACGCCACGAGTACAGCGGTGGGCTCGTCCAGAATGAGAATGCGCGCTTCACGAGTAAATGCTCTGACAATCTCCAGTTTCTGCCTATCCGCACTCGACAGTGTCGCAACACTGACTGCCGGATCCAAATATAATCCGGTTGCTTTGGCGACAGCATCCAGCCGTTGCGCCATCTTGTTAAAACTGTATCGCCCGTGTCCTCCTAAGGCGATGTTCTCTGCAACCGACATTGCCGGAACCATCGCGAACTGCTGGTGCACCATTCCGATTCCTATGGCAATTGCATCTGCCGGCGAGGTGAAGGCCATCGGCTGGCCATCAATTACGATGCTCCCTGAATCGGGTCTGATCAATCCGAAAGCAATTCGCATCAGCGTGGTTTTTCCAGCGCCATTCTCACCAAGCAGCGCGTGGACAGTGCCCTTTGTGACACGAATTGATACATCATCGAGCGCAGTGATTGCACCGAAGCGCTTGCTTACATGTCTAAGCTCGAGAGCTACATCGGATGGTCCCAGGGTGTTTTGATCTGATGTGAAGTCTTTCAAAGACCCGTTGGTGCGTGGATACTGGTTGTCTCCAATCCGAATCGGTCTCCCAAGTGCTGGGCCAATGCGTTCACGCCTAGTGTTTCAGTCGCATAGTGCCCTGCGTAGATGATCACGATTCCAAGCTCGCCAGCCTCCACGGCCGTCCAATGAGGGCCTTCTCCGACGATGATCGTATCTATCCTGTCGACTACAGCCTCCTGCAGAGTGATTGCGGAGGCCCCTGCGCCGGTGCACATGGCCCAATGTCGTGTCACGTGATCGAGAGGAAACCAGGTAGCGATGGCATCACCCCCGTGGAGTTGGGCAAACGTGCGTGCACGCTGAAAGAGCTCCGTCGTCCCAATTTCGGATTTCCCTTGAATGCCGATAGCAACACCCTGGTATTGCGCGAAGCCGTTGCTTGGAATGAGGCCGAGTTGCTCTGCCAGTTGAATGTTGTTTCCGAAGCGTAAGTGTCTGTCGAGCGGGAGATGTGACGAGTAGACCGCGATGTCGTTGTCTAGAAGTGCTCTCAGCCTTTTGTACGATGCTCCGACGATGGGTTTGGAACCACCCCAGAACATGCCGTGATGAACGAGTAATAGATCAGCGTTTCGCTCGATGGCATGGTGGATCGTCCGTGATGAGAAATCGACGGCGGCAGCAACTCGTGTGATGGAGCCCTGGTTTGCCAACTGGAGGCCGTTCAGAGCATCGGGAAAGTCGGGAGTGGAAGCTGTCTCAAGAATGTTGTCCAGATAGACAACGATGTCGGCCAGGTCAGTCACTCCTGTTCGGGTGCGGAAAGTGAATCTGCCAGTAGGGGGGATCTGAAAGAGCCGTTCATCATTGCCTGTTCTGTCGCACGAACTTCAGCGTGTAGAACGTCAGGGATCATGTTGGCTAACTGGGGATTGGCAATGAACTTGACAACGCTGTCGTGTAGTCCGAGCAGGAATACTTTTCCCGTGAAACCAGGGTTCTGGGCTTCGCGTGTGATGATCATGAATGCGCGGGGAAGGTCGATTACGACACTGCCGAGAGTATGCAGCGGTGCAATGTCGTTCTGATTCGCATTGGAGCCGATGATCCTGACACTGCTGGCTTCTTTGACGGCCTGAAAAATTCCGAGGCCAGCAGCGTCGGCATTCTGAAAAATGATATCGACTCCTCTTGAGATTTGCGCAATTGCCTGCTCTTTGCCAGCGCTGACGTCGTCCCAGTTGCCGATATACGAAATGATTACTCGGACCCGCGGGTTGACCTGTTTTGCACCCTGCTCGAATGCGGAAAAGCTTTGCTTGACAGGAGGAAGCTCAGTACCACCAATCATGCCAAGCTTGTTCGTCTTCGTCATTCGACCGGCGATCATACCGGCGAGATAAGATGGCTCCTCGAATGCGAAGTTAACGCCGGCAACGTTCCGGCTTGTCCGTGTGCCGGATGTGGTCACGTAGATTGTACTCGGATAGCTTGGTGCAACCCTCGCTGCTGCGTCCTGGAACTCGAAGCCGTGGCCGAAGACGATATCGAATCCCTGGACTCCGTACTGCCTGAAGTTTTCCTCGAACTCAGCGGGAGTCCTGGTCTGAATGTGACTGACTTCTGCGCCGAGGCTATCGCGAATTCGGATGAGACCTTCGTAGGCACCTCCGTTCCATGACCTGTCCGATATGGGTCCGGGTGTCAAAAGGGCAACTCTGAGCTTGCCTCCGGCCCCAACCGATTTGGCAGCGCGATCACCCGAACACGCCCCCAACGTGATTGCGACAAGGGCCAGAATCCATGTGGAAAAACGCCGGATGTGAGTCATATCAGGGGACTATCTTGCTGAGGGACATGGTCTTACAAGTATGTGGATTGTCATGTGGATTATTGGTTTCGCCTAAAACCGAGGAGTTCTGTCAGGCGCTCGAGATCCTCGGGCGAGTAGAAGTCGATAGTAATTGAACCTCTATTTTGGGATCGCAGTGATACTGTTACATCTGTCTGCAGGTGCTTGCGAAGATCCTGCTCGAGACTGCGAATCTCAGCAGGGCGGTTGTCAGTTTTTCGAGGGCGGCCTCGGTGAGTGGCATTTGAAGACTGACCAGATTCTCTGACACGCTGCTCGACTTCGCGGGCACTGAGAGCCTTTGCGACGATTTCGTGAGCCAGCGCGGTAATCTTGGCTGTATCTTCGAGCCCAAGCAGTGGACGCGCCTGCCCCTGAGTAAGGTCGCCGTCTTGGAGGAGCTTTCGAACTGCCGGTGGGAGATTCAGGATTCTCAACACGTTTGCGATTGTCGAGCGATCTTTGCCTACCATCTCCGCTACGACCTGTTGGGTAAACCCGAAGTCCTTGATGAGTTGGTTGTAGCCGTTTGCTTCTTCCACTGGGTTCAGGTCAGTTCGCTGAAGATTTTCTACCAGCGCGAAGGTGAGGATTTCCTGATCGCTCAAGTCCTTGATCACTGCCGGGATCTGAGTCCACCCGATGTTGATTGCGGCGCGGAGCCGGCGTTCACCGGCAATCAGCTCGTAGCCACCGCTCGTGCCCGGTCCAGGCCGGACGGTGATGGGCTGCAAAAGGCCTGTTGACTGGAGGCTATTCTGTAGTTCCCTGAGGTCGCCGGGATTGAAGGCTTTTCGGGGTTGAAACGGGTTGCTCCTGATTTGAGCGACTGTAATCTCTTGAAATGCGGTGTCGCCTGGTACTGGTGCTGTTTCCGACTTGCTTGGTGAGGCATTGAACAGGGCTTCGAGACCGCGGCCAAGTCGGCGGGTAGATTTTTCAGGAGCCATTTGCGGTGTCCTCCGTTTGTATTCTAGCGAGAAGCTCGCGGCCCATGCTCATGTAAGCTTTGGCTCCGACCGACCCGACGTCATAGAGTATGATTGGCTTACCGAAGCTGGGCGCTTCGGCAAGCCGGACATTCCGCGGAATGACCGTTTCGAAGACCGTATTGCCGAAATACTCGCGTGCGTCAGCCGCGACCTGTCTGGAGAGGTTGAGACGGGCGTCATACATGGTAAGGAGCACTCCTGTAATACCGAGGCTACGGTTGACGCCATGTTGTATGCGGTGCACAGTGTTGAGGAGCTGTGACAGACCTTCCAGCGCGTAGTATTCACATTGAAGCGGAATCAATACAGCGTCGGCAGCGGCCAGCATATTCAGTGTGATGAGGCCGAGTGAGGGTGGGCAATCGATGATTATGAAATCATATTGCGTGCGGAGTGGTGCGATGGCGGTGCGCATCGCCTCGTCACGATTGGTCTGATAGATCAGCTCGACCTCAGCGCCGGCCAGGTCAGGGGTGGCTGGAATCACATCGAGGCGTTCGAAATGTACGCGTTTCTGAATTGTGTCTACTGCCTGCACGCTGCCGATTAGAAGCTCGTATAGCGTTCGTCCTGGGGGCGGATTCACGCCTACTCCACTGGTTGCGTTACCCTGTGGATCACCATCTATGAGGAGAGTTGTTTGCTCCGCTGCGGCGAGACACGCGGCGAGATTTACTGCAGTTGTCGTCTTTCCGACTCCGCCTTTTTGATTCGCTACCGCTATTACTCGACCCACGGCCACCATTTTTGAGATTGGACCGTGAATGTACGAAAGCGCTTCAATTCAGGGCAGGGGGCAGTAGCCGAGGCGACTGTGTCACGTGAAAATGATCTGTATAGTTCGTAGACTAGGTACCGGCGTAATTGGATACCGCTCATTGCCTGGCAGCCATTGTGTTAGCGGGCTCCTGCCGCGAAGCTCCACCGGGTGGTGATATCCACAGATACAGTCTGCTCTCCAGGGGCGATTGGAGTGGCAACGTCCTGACTCATAGCACGAGCCTGCATCTCCATCATGGGACGAGGCGGCGGCGTGAAGTATCCGCCGATATTGATCTCGAGGAGGCCGCCAATCGATCCGCCAGCGGCTTGGGCAGCTGCATCTGCGTCGGCTCTGGCCTTCCGGATCGCTGACGTGATGGCCTCTCGCCGAGCGTTTTCGGTGTTTGAGGCGAGGAACTGAAGGGAAGTGACCATATTTGCCCCCTTTGCGAGAGCGGCATCGATAACGGGGCCGATCAAGGTCAGGGTTTTCACCTCGACATGGACCGTGTTGGTGACGTTGTATCCGATGAGCACGGGTTCGCGATTCGCCTCGTACCGTTGTTCTGGGAAGACGTTGTAGTTGACTGTTGAAATGTCGTTTGCGGGCAAGCCGAGTGCGCGGAGCGCGTCAATGACCGCCTTCTGTTTTCGGGCGTTTTCGGCGGCTGCGGCTGCCGCTGTTGGTGCGCGGGTGTGCACGCTGATCTGGATTGCGGCTCGGTCAGGGTTGACCCTGACCTCTCCGCGGGCGGAGACAGCAATTTGTGGAATTGTCGGTATGCTGAGGCTTTGCTGGGCTGTTAATGGCGTGGAAATTAGCAACATTGCGAGAATTCCAGTTCTAGTCATGTTTGGTCAACCTGCTAAGGGTTCAGTTCGGCATAACCTAATTAGGACGTCTCATCTCAGAACGGTTGCACATCCTCTCATGTCGCGAGTGCCTGGAACTCTCGTTTCGTCCGCCTAGTGATCGGAAACACCCATGCCTTGCAGTAGGACATTGCCTGCCACGATAAATTCACGCGCATGTTCACCCCACTGAGGGCTTCACGCCGTGCGACGCTATTTTTAATCCTCTCTGCTTGCTGCTTTGGATCCGTAACCACGCTCACAGTACTCAGCAACCGTACCGGCCTGCCCTTCATTACGGCGATGTCATGGCGCTATGTGCTTGGCGGCTTCATCCTCTTCCTGCTGATGAAGAGTAACTCATCCATCGATGTGACTTGGCAAAAAAAATGGCGACTGGTTCTGATCGGAGCGATTGCACAGGCGCTCATTACATACCTCTCGCTCTACGCTCTGAATTACATCCCGGTCGCTCCACTTGCCTTTCTCTTCTTTACGTATCCTGCGTGGGTAGCCCTTCTATCCGCGCTGAGAGGAAAAGAGCGGGTTACAACTGCAAGAATGACTGCTCTTACCCTCGCGATGTTGGGTATCTCCTTCATGATTGGCGCACCGTCTGCTGTCTCGCTGAATTCGACGGGAGTAATGCTCGGACTCGGTACAGCCCTTCTCTATGCACTCTATCTGCCCGCGATGGAATCCGCTCAGCGAGGCCTACCCCCCTCCGTATCCACATTCTATCTGATTCTCGGTGCCGGGGCGACCTTCCTGATTTCGAGTGTCATCACTGGGCAAATGCAGCTGCCACCCAGTCTCGAAGCCTGGGTTTACGTTGGCTTGCTGTCAGTAGTATGCACTGTGCTTGCGTTCACTGCACTCATCGCTGGCCTCCGGGAACTCGGGCCGCTGCGAACCGCGATCACCTCGACAGTCGAGCCTTTCTTCACGTCCCTTTTTGGAGTTCTCTTCCTGCGTGAAAACCTCACGGTCAACACGTTCACGGGAGGAGCTCTCATTGCAGTCGCGGTGGTGCTACTGCACTGGCAGGGAAGGAAAGAGTCTGAGATGGCAGAGCGCTTCACGGTGTGACCAGCCAGAGAGCGGATTTGACAGCTCCTGTAACACGATTGAGCGTCTTCACTCAAACCGAGTGGCAATCTGGGAAAGTCTTCAGATACTGAGAGGCGCGCGTTTCGATCTTTCCACTTCGATCACGAGGTTCTGGATATCACTAGGGCTCACTCCCGGAATTCGTGACGCCTGTGCAAGAGTTCGGGGCTGAATGAGTTCAAGCTTTTGGCGAGCCTCGAATGACAGTGATTCCATGGCCTGATAGGGCAGACCGGGCTTCAGGGCGAAGTCTCCCATCGATTGGATTCGTTCTGCCTGGGATCTCTCACGCTCGAAATATCCAGCGTACTTGATCTCGAGCTCCGTCGAGATCAAGGCGTCAGTAGAGAGATGCGTACTGACTCCTGCTGCAGAGAGCAAGTCGCCTAGACTCAATCCGTGCCGTCGAGCCAACTCGACTACTTTCATGGCATGCGCAAGAGGCGCACTTCCAGCGGCACTCAGTAGTGGTTCAGCTTGCGCTGGCGTGATGCTTGTCCTCCGGGCGAGACCCAGCACAAGATTCTCGTCGCTGCGTCTCTGCTCAATGACATGCTGTTCTCCTGCTGAGTAGATCCTGAGGCGGGTTCCGATGGCCGAGAGCCGCTGCAGGGCGTTGTCCTGCCTGACAGTTAGCCGGAACTCCGAGCGGGACGTGAACAGCCGATACGGCTCGTCAACTCCACACATCACGAGGTCGTCCACGAGAACACCGATGTATGAGGTCTCGCGGCCCAGTACGACCGGGCTTCGCTCCAGAGCCGCCAGTCCGGCGTTGAGCCCGGCGACGATGCCCTGCCCTGCGGCCTCTTCGTAGCCAGTCGTTCCATTGATCTGGCCGGCGAAGTACAGGCCGCGAATTGCCCTCACCTGAAGTGTCGAATCGAGCTGCGTAGGAGGATAGTAGTCGTACTCAATCGCATATCCCGCTCGATTCATCCGCACATTCTCGAGGCCTGAGATGGTGCGGAGAATATTGAGCTGCACCGGTGCCGGCAGCGAAGTCGAAAGGCCGTTCACGTATAGCTCGGCAGTATCGTGTCCTTCGGGCTCGAGAAATATCTGATGGCGTTCAGCTGCCGGGAACCTGACGATCTTGTCTTCGACTGATGGGCAGTAGCGCGGACCGCGAGCAGTGATCGCCCCTCCGTACATAGCAGATAATCCAATATTCTCCTGAATGATCTGCTTGGCTTCTGCGTCGAGGTAGGCAACCCAACACGGAAGCTGCGCAGGATGCCTGGCGGTGTCACCTGCTACGCGCGGCTCATCCCAGAAATGCGACCATGAGTAATCGAACTGGTCGATTTCGCTGTTCTGCCGTTGAAGTTTTTCGTAGTCGACCGACCGACCATCGATTCGTGGTGGCGTACCGGTCTTGAATCTGTCTACGGTGAGACCAGCACCCTCGAGCTGCTCTGCCAAATGCGTCGCGGATGACTCCCCTGCTCTGCCGCCAGCAAGACTTGTATCGGTTCCGATGTGAATCCTTCCTCTGAGGAAGGTACCTGTCGTAATTACCACCGACTGGGCCGTGAACCGGCGGCCCTCAAGTGTTTCGATACCGTCGACGCTTTTGCCTCCGGAATTCAGCAGCAACCGCGCGACTGTGCCTTGAATCGTGTGTAGGCCGGAATGCTGCTCTATGAGTGATCGGACTGCCCTTCTGTAGAGCCCGCGATCGCACTGCGCACGAGGCGCCCATACCGCTGGTCCCTTGCTTCTATTGAGCATCCGGAACTGGAGAGTCGCCAGGTCGGTAGCGCGACCCATCACTCCGCCGAGTGCGTCCACCTCACGTACGACGGTTCCCTTTGCCACTCCTCCAATGGCCGGATTGCACGACATCTGGCCGATGGTCTCGAGTGAACTCGTAACCAAACCGACACGTGCGCCAAGCCGTGCAGCAGCGACAGCAGCTTCGGTACCGGCATGCCCTGCTCCGACGACCAGCACGTCGAAATGCGCTTCGGCTGACTGCGACTGTTGTTCCTCAGGCATACATTGAAGCTAATGTCACCTCAGTGGCGATTGTCGGCATAATCATCGAGGAAAGCAATGCCTCTGTCTGTCTCTCAAGGTCTTCCGTCGGTGTTCATAAGGAAGCATGCATTTGAGCGCGTGGGCCTGACGCGGCCGGAGCTCGATCATCGCTTCAATCTCACAGATGCGGAGTTCAGAGTGGAGGGCAGCCTTATTGCCCTTGGGCCGCTGCCATCCGATGACATGATCGGCGCGATGGTCGAATATCTCGAGGGAAAAGGCCTCGTCTATTACAAAGACTTCTTCGAGTTGAGCGGCAACTGGCCGGAGTGGTTGCGTGTGTACGCGATGTAGAGCGCTGCTGGTGCGCTGCTGGTGCGCTGCTAGAGACGTTGCTCCACGACTGACCAGGGCTCCACCCGCGCGATGCCGTCCTCAAGGGTCTCTATCACCACCTCCGTTTCCGCGTGTATCGGTGAACCGTCGACACTTCTCGCGCGAACAGTGTGAGTTGCTCCCCAGGATGAGTAGGTGATCTCTCCTGGATCCATTTCGGTGATTGTCTTCGTTACGACAGCAATCTGTCCGTGAATTGCTTCGTCGTCCATTGATTCCTGATTGACTGGCGCGCGGAGTGCCCACCTGGCCATCAGGATGATCATGCCCGTCATTCCTGCAACTCCAGCTGCCAGAGAGATCAACAGGATCCATGGCCAGCTAAGGCCCGATCTGGTGGAAACCAGATAGCCCGTCGCTCCAAACCCGATTCCCAGTGCCGCCGCCGTTGGAGGATTGAAGACAGGAGATGGTTTCGATGACTTCTTTCTGCGCCAGCGCTCAACACCGAGGAGCATCGAATGCACAGCGAGGGCTAACCCCGCGAGGAATGCGGCTAGAAACAGAATTGTCCAGCTCATGCTATGCACCCAGGTGACGTCTGAACCATTCCAGGGTCATCGGCCAAGCCTTCTGGGCAGCAGCGAGGTTTGCACCATTTTGCCCGCTCTGCTGGCGAAGGAAGCCATGTCCCGCGCCCTCATAAACATGGTGGGTGTAAGTCTTTCCAAGAGCGCGCATTGCCGAGTCGGCGGCGGGAATCGTGGAGTTCACACGAGCATCGTTGCCTCCGTAGAGGCCGAGAACAGGTGCCTTGGCAGAAACGAGCGACGCGCTTGGCGGCGATGATCCGTAGTAGACGACCGATGCTCCGAGTGACGATGAATGGACTGCGTGCTGAAACGAAGCGGATCCACCCCAGCAGAATCCAACGACCCCATATCGTGGCTCGGCGGCAGGCAATGACGTTCCATAACGTGCTGCCACGTTGATCTGACGTTGAACGAAGTCGGTGTCGAGTGCTCGAATTGCAGTGCTGATGGCGCGGGCACGCACGCTATCGGGGCCGGCAGGGATATTCTTCATCGTCAGGAAATCAGGCGCGATTGCAATGTAGCCATCTGCCGCGAGCTGATCGGCAACGCCTCGGATCCAGTCCGATACGCCAAAGATTTCATGGACTACGACGATGACTGGTGCCTTCGTCTTCCGCTCCGGATAGACGATCCATGCACGAAGGCTATCCGCCTCCGATCTGATCATGATCCATTCGCCGTGGCGCGGCGAGCTGCTGAGCCGAGCGAGGGCGCCCTCTGCGTCTGCCGGGATCGCTGTGGTTGCTGCGGTGGAGACGGAGCTGGAGGGGGGTGAATCGTGACTCGCGTGCTCGTCGCTATTGACCCGGGTCGTTGAGCAACTAGCGATTCCCAGAAGGGCGGTGATGAGTGAGGCACTGCGGCCAATTCGCTCGTACATACGATTCTCCTGTGGCTCAGTTCGACTGCGTCATTCGCACGAGTTGCTCGGCGAGAAAATCACCCGTCCGCCGTTCGATGTAGTAGATCGGCTTGAGAGGGTTCCAGCCCCCGACGAAGCCAGCATGGCCGCCATGGCGCGGAAAGTCGAGATGGAGGCGCGGATTGCTGCGCGCAATCGCACGCACATTATCGAGAACCTGCGATGGAAGAAAGGGATCGTCAACCGCACTCAATAGTAGCGTATTGACCCTAATTCTGGCCAGCCATCCCAGGGAACTCGATCGTGCGTAGTAGTCTTCAGCATCAGTAAAACCGTGAAGCGGAGCGGTCATGGTGTTATCGAAGTCGCGCATGGTGCGAATTGCCGCCAATTGTGCCGGATCAACGAGATCTGGAAAGGTCTTGCGCTTAAGCGTTGCTTTTCGGCTCAGGGAACGGATAAAATGCTTCTGGTATACGCGTGAGAAGCCTCGATCGATGTATCGGGCCGACCGGCTGAGATCAAATGGGACAGATATTGCCACGGCTGCCTTGACGCCGGAGGGTACGTCGTCTCCTGTCTCGCCCAGGAACTTAAGGAGCACATTTCCCCCGAGTGACACACCGGCGAGCAGAATGGAAGACCTCGGAACAGTCTCCCTTATTCTTTCGAGGGCGAGTGCCATGTCACTCGTCTCTCCCGAATGGTAGAAGCGCCGGGTACGGTTCATTTCTTCACTGCAGGAGCGAAAAATGACGACACTGGCTCCCCAACCGCGTCGGCCCGCCTCGCTGAGCATGGACTGGATGTAGTGGGAACGAATCGTTCCTTCAAGGCCGTGAAGGAGAACGAGATGGGGAGCTCCGATTGGGGCATCGACATGATGGATGTCGAGGAAGTCCCCATCCGGCGTGTCGATTCGCTCGACTCTTGTATTCTGTAGCGGCTGCCTGCGGAACAGCTTTCCCCAGAGAGTCTGAAAGTGAGCTCCGGGCAGCCACCAGGCCGCCGAGTATCGTGGTGCGGTCATTGATATCGGCTTGTGGCCTGCTGCGGCGGTACGATCCTCATCCTGAATGGCAATGGAAGTCCAGATATTCGGCATCCGAAAGAGCGCGGATACAAGGAAGGCGCTTCGCTTCTTCGCAGAGCGGCGGATTAAGACTCATTTCGTGGATCTCGACGAACGGGCGGCGTCACTCGGTGAGCTGCGCCGGTTCGCACAGAAGTTCGGAGTTGGTGCACTCATAGACACGGGCTCTCCTGCCTTTCAGGAACTGGGACTCAGACATGCACGCATGTCGGATGAGAGCTGGGTGAGTAAGCTGGCGGAAGAGCCACTGCTGCTGCGCATGCCTCTCGTCCGGCGCGCGAATCAGTTGTCGATCGGATTGGATGAAGCGACATGGAAAGCATGGGTGGGAAAATAGGCCTGTCGTGCTTGGCGTATGGTCGGGGCAGAAGTAGTTTGCCGAATGCCTACTGTTACGACCGCGCGCCGTGCAATCTAGGGTTCTAGTCACCGACGACATAGACCCCGACGGAGTAGCGCTCCTCGCAGCTGATCCCAGCGTCTCAGTCGACGAAGTTCCAACCCTCCCGCCTGCGGAGCTGCTCGCGCGGATCGCGGCATACGACGCGATCGTGGGACGCAGTGCGACGCGGATCTCTGCGGAGCTTCTCGAGCGCGGCAGGAAGCTGAAGGTGGTGGGCCGAGCCGGTGTCGGGGTGGACAACATCGCGCTCGACGTGGCGACCCGACTCGGCATCGCCGTTATCAACGCCCCCGCGGGGAACACCGTCGCGGTAGCGGAGCTCTTTTTCGGCGTGGTGCTCGCACTGCTCCGTAATCTGTCCCGCGCCAACGCCTCGATGCACGAGGGATCATGGGATCGCTCGGGCCTCCTCGGCGCCGAGCTTCGCGGCCGTACGCTTGGAATTGTCGGACTGGGTCGAATTGGCGGTGAGATCGCTACCCGGGCTGTGGCGTTTGGAATGGAGACCGTTGCGTTCGATCCATACATATCACAGGTGCGTTTTCAGACACTGCAGACGCGGCGCGCACAGTCGCTCGATGAGCTGCTGGAGGCAGCTGACATCCTCACTGTGCACACGCCGCTTACGGAAGAGACGAGTGGTATGGTTGGAAAGAGAGAGCTGTCGAGGCTCAAGCCGGGTGCAGTCGTCGTGAACATGGCGCGAGGTGGGATCGTCGACGAAGATGCGCTCGCAAGTGTTCTTCGCAGCGGGCACCTGAGGGGTGCGGCCCTCGATGCATTCTCCACGGAGCCGCTCGCGCGGGATCACCCCCTGCGTGAACTTCAGAATCTGTTCCTCACACCTCACATCGGTGCATCGACGTCCGAGGCGCAGAGAAATGTCGCTGTGGACGTGTGCATTGCCGTCCGTGACGCACTGCTGAGCGGTGATCTCTCCCGATCCATAAACGTTGCGGGGATCGAAGGCGGCGAGTGGAAAAAGCTTCAACCCGTTCTACTTCTAACACACCGTATGGCGGCAGTGGCAAGAGCAATCCTGGCCAGTCAGGACACGCGTGAGATACAAAGGGTGGATGTACGGTGCGGGCC
>CAJDUJ010000007.1_pt1 | contig 19695 bp, 25 predicted proteins | sample 7390331 | NCBI WGS metagenome assembly CAJDUJ01 (sample SAMEA7055674, study PRJEB34461) | soil metagenome | biome: terrestrial ecosystem; feature: Peninsula; material: soil | place: Antarctica | collected 2016 | reverse complement strand
GGAGCGGAAGCCGATGGTTAATCTGAAGACGCCATTCAACTTCGTTTCCACCAACGACGTCATCGGGGGCAACAGTGGCTCGCCGACGATTAACAAGAGGGGGGAACTCGTCGGTTTGATCTTTGACGGCAACATCCAATCGCTGGTCGGCAACTTCGACTACGATGAATCGGTTAATCGTTCGATCTCGGTCGACGTGCGCGGGATGTGGGAAGTGTTGCGCAAGATTTTCGATGCCAACGAAATAGTGGATGAGCTTACGAAGACGTAAGTACAAGCCGGATTAGGCTTTCTCGAGTCCAGCGTATTTCTGCAATAGCTTCTTTTGACCGTAACCGGGGAAGGTCACGGTCAGTTTCAGTGAATCGCCGGCTCCTTCACGATGGAGGACGAGCCCCCGACCGTACTTGGCATGACGGACGTAGGAGCCGGGAGCGAACTCTGATGAAGTAGTTAATTGTAGATCGGTGGTTGAGGGTCGTGAACTGGAAGCCGGGGATCGCGTACCGGATGCCGGGTGCCGGTTAGCCGTCGCCGCGTGTCGCCTCTCGGAGTCCGGCCGACCCATTTGCCGGTTCCGTTGCTTGAAGAACTCAGCAATTGAGTCGACGCTGTCATAGGTCTTACCGCTAAACTTCTTCCGTTCTTTCCGATACTCCCCTTGCTCATATTCAATGGTGGAGGATCCGCGAGCGAATGAGAGCCAGGATTTGCCGAGTGACAAATCTTCCAATAGCTCGAGCGGCATCTCATTCAGGAATTGAGACGGTTCCGACGCCAACTCCTCGCCATAGACGCGGCGCTTCATGGCGTGTGTGACATAGAGATATCGCTCCGCGCGCGTCATGGCGACGTAGCATAGACGCCGCTCCTCTTCTAACTCTTCCGGGTCGGTCGCCGAACGCGAGTGCGGAAAGAGCCCATCCTCCAGCCCCACGATAAAAACCAACGGAAACTCGAGTCCTTTCGCCGAGTGTGCGGTCATCAGAGTAACAGGCGCATCACGTTTGTACTGGTCCGCGTCAGAGACAAGCGCTGAATGGTCGATGAACTCGCGCAGACCCTCGATGCCTTGATTGTCATAATCGACAGCTGCGTTAACGAGCTCCTGCAGGTTCTCAAGCCGCGCTTCCGCCTCGTCAGTGTTCTCAGACTTGAACGCGTTCTCGTAGCCGGTATCGAGAATTGCGGTCTTGACGATATCTGAAACCGGCGAGGAGGACGAAAGAGAGAGCGAGGGAAGCGGAGACGCGGAGACGCGGGGACGGGGAGACGCGGAGTCTTCTTCGCTTTCTATCGCAGTAGCCTGGACTTGTCTTATCTCCGCGTCTCCGCCTCCCCTCGTCTCCTTCTCTCCGCTTTTAGGCGGAGGATAATCCTGCGGAAGTTCCTAAGTGCCGAGACCGCGCGCGCGCTCACGTTCTCTGGTTTTTCAATCACCAGCGAGATCGTTTCCCAATGTGAAAGACCAGTGTCTCTCGCCCGCCGATCAATCTCTTCGAGGGTTTGTTTGCCGACACCGCGCGGCGGGCTATTGATCACACGCGCAAGCGCAATTGAGTCATGCGGATTCAGCGCCAGCTTGAGATAGGCGATGACGTCGCGCACCTCCATCCGCTCGTAAAATGAGAAACCACCGACAATGTTGTAGGCGAGCCCAGCGCGACGCATTGCTTCTTCAAACACGCGCGACTGGGAGTTAGTCCCTTACGCTCGATGTTGTGTTTTACGACAGCGCCGGCGACGTCGAGAATGGTCTGGGTCGAGCGATAGTTCTGCTCCAGTCTGATGATCTTCGTGTTGGGGAAGTGTTGTTCGAAATTCAGAATGTTGGTGATGTCGGCCCCGCGCCATTTATAGATCGACTGATCCTCGTCCCCCACCACGCAGATGTTTTGTTGTTTCTCGGTTAAAAAACGGATCAAAGTGAACTGCAGCGAGTTTGTGTCCTGGTATTCATCGACCAGAATATAGCGAAACCTGTTGTTGTATTTCTCGCGCACTTCGGCGTCTTTTCGCAGCAGCCGCACGGCTTTGATCAGCAAGTCGTCAAAGTCGAGCGCGTTATTTGCGTGCAGTCGCTCTTCGTAGAGCTTATAAACGCGGGCTATCGAAGCGCGTCGTTCGTCAACGTACTCAGCCCGGGCTGCATATCCGTCAACGTCTTCACCTCGGTTCTTGGCGCCGCTGATGGCCCCTTGCACGGCGCGCGGCGCCAGCTTTTTGTCATCGTAGCCGAGCTCCCTGATGCAGTTTTTAATAAGACGGAGGGAGTCGTCCTGGTCGTAGATGGTAAAGGTCTGACTATAACCTTCGTTCAACTTCTCGATGTCCTGACGCAGGATGCGAACACAGAGGCTGTGAAAGGTCGAGACCCATGGCACACTCGACAATTCCTGCCCACGCAGGAGTCGTTGCAGACGCGAACGCATTTCCTCGGCAGCCTTGTTGGTAAAAGTAACGGCGAGAATGTTCCACGGCCGCGCACCTTTCTCTGCGATAAGGTAAGCAATGCGGTGAGCAATGACCCGCGTCTTGCCGGAGCCGGCCCCGGCAAGGATTAAGAGCGGGCCGTCTGTTTGTTCAACCGCGAAACGCTGTTCGGGATTGAGTGAAGATAGAAAATCAGTCATGTGGTGGACGTTTGCAACACGATAATAATCTTTGTCTGGCGAATTGAGAAATGCAGCCACAGATTGGTATTGGTGCAGTTTGGCACAATCAGCGGTGTGCCAGTCTACCTACAGAACCAAGGAGGGGTGGGGACCGGGTTACGTCTCGGTAGGGTCAAGCATCAACAATTAAACTGTTACATCGGGTGTGAGGGACGCCGCACACCTACCCGGTCGCTACCGCTCTTCGGTTCTGAGACTGAGCGGGACCACCGCGTTCTAAACAGCGTTTTAAACAAACAGCATCCGGACAGGTTGATAGCGGGCATGAATTCCTATTGAATTCGTTGGATCTGCCCTTCAATTCGGCAACAAGAACCGGATAGATTCAGGAATGGATAAGTCTTACTATTCCCGGGAATTGGAGCTATCGCAAGATTGAAACGTCGGGAGGTGCTAGGATGAGCGGAATGTTGGACCAGCAAATGACTATGTGGAAAGACACTCCGGATGAACGCTGGCAAGCCGTCCTGGCCAAAGATTCAAGGTTTGACGGAACCTTTGTGTTTGCGGTTAGCTCGACTAAGATCTACTGCCGGCCCTCATGCCCTTCGCGGCGGCCCCGTCGCGAACGCGTTAGCTATTTTCGTTTGCCAGCAGCCGCCGAGCAGGCAGGTTTTCGCGCTTGCCGGCGCTGTCATCCGAAACGAACAACGTCCACGGATCCTCAGGTTGAGATGGTTCAGCGTGCTTGTCGATACATCGAGACGCAGGATGAATCATCGGTTACCCTCGCCGACCTCGGGAAGCACATCGGGATCAGTGCTTTTCATTTGCAGCGAGTTTTCAAAAAGGTCATGGGAATCACGCCGCGGCAATACGCTGATGCGTGCCGGATTGGGAAATTCAAAACGCGTGTTCGCGAAAGTGGCTCTGTAGCCGGAGCGATGTACGACGCCGGTTTCAGCTCGAGCAGCAGATTGTACGGCCGCGCTCCGGCCGAGCTGGGCATGACTCCGGCAACCTACGGTCGTGGGGGCCGTGGCGCAATTATCAAATACACGATCACCCCCTGCTCGCTTGGTCTCTTGCTCGTCGCCGCAACTGAGCGCGGTGTATGCGCAGTCAAACTTGGCGATTCCGACGCCGCATTAGCCGCCGATTTAACCAGGGAATACCCGTCTGCCGAGATTCATCGCGCTGACTCGATGCTGAGTGAACCGGTGGATAAGCTTTTGAATTATCTTTCGGGCAAACAGCCCGATCTTCAACTGCCTTTAGACATTCAAGCGACCGCCTTTCAATGGCAGGTGTGGGAAAACCTGCGCGCGATACCTTATGGGGAAACCAGGTCATATGGCGAGGTCGCCAAAGCGATGGGCCGACCGACGGCCGTGCGCGCGGTCGCCAGGGCCTGCGCCACCAACCCGGTGGCCCTAGTTATTCCCTGCCATCGCGTGATTCGCGAAGACAAAAACCTCGGTGGCTATCGCTGGGGTCTCCAACGCAAGGAAGCTCTACTGGGGAAGGAGAGTTCGCGGGCACTTAAGGACAAGCCTCGCGTTAAATAAGAACAACACTCAGAGGACTGCCGCCCGCAAGGTATTCTAGTTCGAACCTCCACCATTGCGTTGCTCGCGAATAATGTCAATCAGCGCATTCAACTTTTGCTCGGTATGAGCCTGCGACTCGGCTAGTTCAGCCATCCTCGTATCCAGTAAGGTTTGCGCGGCTGTGAGGTTGGTTTGAGCGGCCGTGAGTTTCGTGAAGCCATTCTCTGTGAAATTAGCGAGGCGAAGAACCACGCCCTCTATTCTTGTCAATCTTTGCTCGGCCTGGGTATGCAGTTCCTTAAGTCGCTGAATGTCGGCGGAGAACTGCGCCTGCTGATTGACAATAAAATCCATCTTTCGCTGTGTCTCGTCATTTGTCATAGCGACTGAGGCCCCTGTGCATGAACATTGTACACAAAAGCTCTTCCACAGGCATGTCGACATCCAACTCACTCCACCGTCACTGACTTGGCCAGGTTGCGAGGTTGGTCAACATCGCAGCCGCGGCGAACAGCGATGTGATAAGCCAGCAGTTGCAAAGGAATGATGGAGAGGATTGGCGAGAGCAGGTCACTCGAAGCCGGAATCTCGATCACATAATCCGACTCGACTGCGGACATTGTGTCACCTTCAGTTAGCACCGAAATCACTATACCTTCCCGCGCTTTCACTTCAACGATGTTGGAATGCGTTTTCTCATAGCGTAGTTCCGAGGCGCGGTTGCCCTCTTCGCGAGTGTTGATGAAGAGCACCGGCAACCGCTCGTCAATAAGGGCGTTGGGGCCGTGCTTCATCTCGCCGGCAGGATAGCCTTCCGCGTGAATGTAAGAGATTTCCTTTAACTTTAGGGCGCCTTCAAGAGCGACAGGAAAATTGATTCCGCGCCCGAGGTAGAGAAAGTCTGTGGAGCGGAAAAATTCTTTCGAAAGTTCTTCCATCTCGTCAGATTCGTTCAACAGGTGCTCGAGTTTCATCGGCAATTCCGCCAACTGTTGCGCGTGGTGTTGGGCTTGTTCAGGTGAGAGTGCCCCTCGCAGTTCACCCAGATAAAGCCCGAGCAGATACAAAGCAATCATCTGCGATGTGAATGCTTTGGTGGAGGCTACGCCGATTTCCGGTCCGGCGTGAGTGAGGATCGTGCCATCTGCTTCTCGCACGATCATCGAACCTTGCACGTTACATATCGCCAGCACCTTCGCGCCCAGTTCTTTCGCTTCCCGCAACGCCGCGATCGTGTCCGCAGTCTCTCCGGATTGAGAGATAACCAGCAACAAGGTGTTTTCATCCATCACCGGATCGCGGTAACGAAACTCCGAGGCATAATCGACATCAACCGGAATGCGCGCTAGTTGTTCGATCATATACTTGCCGGCCAGCCCGGCATGCCATGAGGTGCCACACGCGGCGATCTTGATCGAGCTGAAACGCTGGAAGTCAGCTTCGGTGATGTTCTGCATTTCATCGAGAAAGACACGCCCGGAGTCCAGCGAGATGCGGCCTTGAACTGTGTCACGCAAGGCGCGCGGCTGCTCATAAATCTCTTTGAGCATGAAGTGCTTGAAACCACCTTTTTCAGCCATGATTGGATCCCACGTGATCCTCTGAATGGCCGGCTGAACGGAGTTGCCATCAAAGTCTATGACCCGGACAGCATCCTTTGTGAGAATGGCAATCTCACCATCACCGAGGAAGAAAACGTCGCGCGTGTGCTGCAAAATTGGCGGAATGTCTGAAGCGACGAAGTACTCGCGGTCGCCAAGGCCGATCACCACAGGCGGGCCCTGACGGACAGCAATGATCGTGTCAGGCTCCTCGGAGTTGATGATGGAAAGAGCAAAGATCCCACGCAGTTCCAGCGTTGCCTCACGCACAGCCTTTTCAAAGCTATCACCACGTTTCAAGTACTCCTCGATCAGGTGGGCGATGATCTCGGTGTCGGTTTCGGTTACGAACTGGTGGTCACTATTGCGCAGTCGCTCTTTGAGTTGCAGATAGTTCTCGATGATGCCGTTGTGAACAACTACAACGCGGCCGGTACAGTCGCGGTGGGGATGCGCATTCTCTTCGGTAGGACGGCCGTGAGTAGCCCAGCGAGTATGACCAATTCCATAAGTGCCGTCCAGCGGACTTAGCCGGATAGCTTCCTCGAGGTTCCGTAATTTACCCTTGGCGCGGCGAATCGAAAGATCCTGGCGCTCATTGACAACCGCAATTCCCGCGGAATCATAGCCGCGATATTCGAGCTTGCGCAGGCCATCGATGATCAATGGCACTACCTGTTTATTACCAACATAACCGACAATTCCGCACATAGGTTCTCCCAAGTGACAAGTAACAGGTGACAAGATTCATCGGTTAGTTTGTTCGGAATTCACGTGACGCGAAAGACCGATCAGCATCCGGCGCCGAATTTGTAGGGCCCAGCTGTATTTCTCTTCAGCAGGGAAAAACTTGGACTTCCGATAGATTTCAGTAACAAAGTCCACCGCGTTGTTCCATACATCAAGTCTTCGTGAGGCCGCATGTCTTGATTCTACTTTCGGGAAGTGGGTTGTTAACTTGTCACCTATCACCTGTTACTTGTCACGGTTCTTAAGTTTCTTCTTCACAACCGCAGGAACTCCAGCGACAAGAGAATCGGGGGGGACATCCTTGGTGACGACAGAACCCGCAGCAGTCATCGAACCACTGCCCACAGTGACCGGAGCGACCAACAGCGTATCCGAACCAATCTTAACATTGTCCTCAATGATCGTTTCGTGCTTGTTCTTACCGTCGAAGTTGCAAGTGATCGTGCCGGCGCCGATATTTGTTTGCTCACCAATAGTCGCATCGCCTAGATACGTAAGATGCATCGACTTTGAACCCCGTCCCACTCGTGACTTTTTGACTTCGACAAAATTGCCAATCGCCGAACCCTCTTCCAATCGCGTATTCATGCGCAGGTGGGCAAACGGGCCGACAGTGCAGTTTGAGTCGACCTCCGAATCCACGATCACGCAATGGTCTTTGATAACTACGTTGGTGCCGATCTTTGAATTTGTAATTCGGCTTCCGGACCGGATCACACATCCGTCCCCGACCACCGTGTCTCCTTCGATCAACACGTCAGGATAAATCACACAGTCGTGACCAATTTGCGCCTCGGCGCTGACATAGGCGTGAGAGGGATCGATGAAAGTGACACCCTCGATCATCAGACCGCGAATGGTGCCGCGTCGCAGCAAGTTCTCGAACTCGGCAAGGTCGGCGCAGGTATTGATGCCGGAGACCTCGCGCGCGTCTTGATGAAGATATATGGCAATCTTTTCGCCTCCGGCCGCAAGAATCGCAGGCACGTCTGTCAAATAGTATTCGCCTTGGTGGTTGGCCGGCTTAACCTCACTTAGGGCACTGAAAAGCTTGGTCGTCTCGAAGCAATAAATGCCCGAATTGATCTCGCGAATGAGCCTCTCTTCCGGCGTAGCATCTTTCTGCTCGACGATTCGAGCGAAACCCTCACTCGCGTCCCGCACCATTCGTCCATAGCCAGTCGGGTTCTCCAGCTTGACGCTTAGAATCGAACTCGCCGCACCGCTGGCGCGATGATAGTCAACAAACTTTTGCAGAGTTTCAACGCGTACCAGAGGGACGTCGCCGGATAAGACAAGCAAGGTCGAGTTTGAATCTTTCAGCGCTTCGCCTGCTGACATAACCGCGTCGCCCGTACCCCGTTGCTGCTTTTGTGTGACAAACGCTGCTGCGTCAGCATCACTCCCGAACTCCCGGCGAACTGCCGCCTTGACGTCGGCCGCCTGATGTCCAACAACTACATAAATTTTCCGGTGATCTAACGCGTGTGCCTTGCGGGCAACATGTGCGATTAGCGGGTGGCCGCCCAACTCGTGGAGCACTTTCGCCTTTTGGGACTTCATGCGAGTTCCCAATCCGGCGGCAAGGATTAGCACATCAAGGGGGCGCTGTTGTTCGTGGGGACTCAAGCGAGATTCTTTCTCAGTTATGCAGAAACAGCCGGTTGTGAGACGGCTGGTTGCCGGCAAGCGATGACCACGCTAGCCAAGCTCTCGGAATCGTGTCGCGCCTTTTCACCCTCAGCCAGAAGCTCAGCGCGAACAACCTCAGTATCGCCATTTACGACCTTGTCAATGGCGTCCTTTTCCAATCCGATCTGGTTTGCACCTTCGGCCGCGTACCGCCGTTGCTGTTCTTCGCTAACGGGTCGGCTGTTTACGATGACGAAATCAAAGTGAATCTCGGGAGCATACTTCTTAACCATTTCGAGATGCTGACGCGCGGTGTAGCCGTCCGTTTCACCAGGTTGCGTCATTAAGTTGCAGATGAAGATCTTCGTCGCCTGGGCATCTCCAATGGCCTGACCTACGCGCGCTACAAGGAGGTTTGGCAGTATGCTGGTGTAAAGCGAGCCGGGACCGACCGTAATGACATCAGCTGTTCGAATAGCCGCAAGCGCTTCTGGCAGGGGAAGACAGTGTTCGGGTTCCAGCCGTAATGACCTGATGCCGGAACGTGATGCCGTAATCTGCGTTTCGCCGCGAACCACAGTGCCGTCCTCCAGTTCCGCCACCAGGCGCACGTCATTAATTGTCGCGGGATAGATGTGTCCTTTGCTGGCCAGTACCTCGGAGGAAAGCCTCACGGCCTCGACAAAGTCTCCCGTGATTTCCGTTAGAGCCGCCAGAAAGAGATTGCCGAAACTGTGGCCGCCGAGGGCCCCGTCGCCGCGAAACCGATAGCGAAACAAGCGAGACAGCAGAGTTGAATCTTCCGAGAGGGCGATCATGCAATTGCGAATGTCACCGGGGGGAAGCATCTGGAGCTCATCGCGCAAACGTCCGGAGCTTCCACCGTCGTCAGAGACGGTGACGATTGCCGCGAGGTTCTCAATCCAAACCCCGTCGTCGTGATGTTTGTCTACCCGTTGCTTCAAACCCGCCAGGAGGGTTGAGAGCCCTGTGCCTCCACCTATAGCAACGATTTTCAGACCGCCCTTTTTGTCGGGTGAAAAATGCAAGTCTCAGTTCTCCCTCTTGAGCTACGCGTACGCGTATGAATTGGAATCATACCTAAAAGACGAAGGCTTTCAAACCACTCAGTGAAAATTATCGAAGAAGTTGAGGCGGGAGAAAACTAAGGACGCGGTTGAAAGACCAGCTTGTCGAAGTCTGGGTCATTACGTAATGAGGTCAGATCCTGATCGTGCTGTGCTCGAACACGGAGGTTCGGCTGAAGATCCAGCGCCCGCTGAAGAGACTGCAACGCGAGATCCACCGAGCCCAGACGAGCCCGAGTTGCCGCCAACCCATAATGGATGTGAGCTGCCTCGGGTTCTCGCTTTAGTGCCCGCTCAAACATCTCTTGCGCGGCTACATACTCGCCGCGGTTGAGTTCAATGACACCGCGGTCGTAAAGAGAGTCGGCATCGCGCGGAAGCATATTCTCAGTACGGAGACGGGCCTCTGCAATGGCCAGATATGTTCGGGCGCGTGCTGCCACCTCCGAAACCTGCGAATACTTGTCCAGCAGCGCGCGAAACTGGTTACGTGCTTCGCCGAATCGGCCGTGTGTAAACTCTCGATGAGCGCGTTCGAAAGCCATCAACGCCGCAGCCTCGTCAACCGTAGATTGGGGACGGAGTGGTGGCGTTACAGTGGTGGGTCGTTGCGCACGGACGGCCGCGAGCTTCTGGGTCTTTTTGACTCCCGCGACCACTGTTTTCTTCAGACGATTTACGCTCGCTTTGGACTTTAGCGCCGACCGCGCAGTCATGCTCTTGGCAGTTTTTGGTGTTTTCCTTTGCGAAGGAGTTGGCGTGCGCTTCGCTAAAGGTTTCTTAGCTCGGCTTTTGGATGCTGCAGATCTAGATGTTGCAGGTTTGGAGAGTTTACGGCTTGGTTTTGAGGCAGCTGCCCTTTTTGCCTTGGGCCCAACAGACTTTGTCTGCATTGATCGCCCTTTGACCGAAGACTTTGGTGACGACCGGCGCGTTGGGGTTCGCGATGTCGATCGTCTTATGCCTTTGGTCACGTGGCTACTCATCAGAAGGTTCCAATTGAAAGGCCAAGCGGCGTTTGAAGGGCCGCAGGACAGACGGAAGCTTAACATAGTTTCCCTTGTAAATCAACGTAAAAAGGGGAGTTGCGGCCACAATTAACTCAACGCGACAAACCGTTCGACTCTCGTATGGTCAACAGAGACAAACAATTAAACGTCATTGTTGGCCATGTTAGATTGCCCAAGGCACTCCGGCGTCATTCACCTTCACCGTCTAGCTCGAAGGAGCCCCATGAGAAGCGCTTAGGCATCAATGCCTTGCGGTAGAAAGCCCGACGCAGAACAGCACCCACCCCGCGGCTTGCTCGTACTATCCCAAAGAAAGCTGTATTAATGCCAGACCTCCAATCGTGTTGAGTGAACAGCAGTACCATCAGATCAAGGCTGTCCTGGCTCGACTGGGGATGGACTCCTCGGCCAAGGTGGACTTCCTCGTCGATAGGGATGGGCAGGAGATAGCCTCACAGGGCGAACGGGGGAGAAAGATGGTAACTCGGAACCCAAGAGTCTTGACACAACCAGTCTGGTTTCACTCGGGGCCGGTAACGTCGCCGCGACGGGAGGCATGGCTCGGCTGATTGGCGAAAAAGATTTCGCCACCCTCTCGCACGAAGGCGAACGAGAGAGCATCCACATCTGCGTGATCGGTCGGCTTAGGATCTTACCGCACTGGTTGTCGAAGTGTGGCCTCTTCAGGGGCTGTGTTTTCGATACCTTGAAGGCAGTTGCCAGGCAAGTTTTGACAGAGCTGCGTAAAGGGTAAGCTAGCTAGCTAGCCTCAGTCGACCGACTTCAGCATCAACAGACCGTCCCCGCCATTTGAGTAGTACTTAGGCAGTCGCTGTGTGACGGCATAGCCCAGGTTCTCGTAAACCTTCTGGGCGGCAGTGTTTAACGACCGCACTTCGAGTCTCACAAGCCGCACATTCCGCCGGCGGAAACCTTCCTCAACCTGCAGCATAAGCCGCTTTCCTAAGTGGCGACGCCGATGCTCGGGTGCCACCCCGACTGTAGTTACGTGTCCCGTGTGGTCGGGTTCAACAAGTCCGATCACAAATCCGACCATTACGCCGCCGGACGTTACGGCGCGGTAGGAAACGGATTCGGGTGCCGTCAAGAGATATTCGAACGTTTCGCGGCTGTAGGCTTCGCCGTCCACAAAGCAACGTTGGTCAAGGTGCCAGCATTCGTCGAGTTGCGAAATGGTGAGGGGTCCCACGTCGTACCTAATTCCCACAGTTGGGACCAGAGTCGGCTCCGACTGAGGCGGAGGATAGCTATCTGGCTGCGCCGGCTGGATCCACCATCGAGTACGAAATTTTTTAAGTACAGCCATCTTAGGGAAATGTCGTTTGCTGCCCTTAGTCTAACACCACCGTTTTCAGAATCACTAGATCAGTAACATGCAGTCGCCGTAACTATAAAAGCGATAGCCCCGATATGCAGCGTGACGATAGGCCTGGAGCACGAAATCGCGACCCGCGAATGCGCACACCAGAAGGAGCAATGATGACCGGGGGAGATGGAAATTGGTCAGCAGCGCATCAATAATACGAAACTTGAAACCCGGTACAATAGTCAGGTCCGCTTTAGTTCGCGCAGGTTCAAGCTGTCCCCTGGCATTGACCGAAGACTCTAGCGCCCGAGCGGTGGTCGTTCCCACGGCTATGACGCGTCCTCCGCCCGCCCGCGCATCGTTTATTGTCCTCGCAGCCTTGTCGCAAAGCTCAAACTCTTCAGGGGCCACGCGATGCTGAGCGACGTCATTTACGCGCACTGGCTCGAATGTTCCGTAGCCCACATGAAGGGTGATCTCGGTAACTTGAGCGCCGCGGGTCCACAAACGGTCAAAAATTTGTGGCGTAAAGTGCAGGCCAGCCGTGGGTGCGGCAATGGCGCCTTTTTGGCGCGCGAAGATCGTTTGATACCGCTCGCAATCTGCCATGGATACGCCTGTGGGGCGGCTGATATAAGGGGGTAGTGGAGTTTCGCCTACTTCTTCCAGAACGGCTTCCCATGGACCTTCGTACTCAAAGCGAAGTTGGCGGAGGACATTTCCGGGAGCATCAAGCACATCGGCCCGCAATCGCGAATCACCAAACTTCACGCGTGCGCCTTGCCTCAATCTAGCCCCGGGCTTCACCAGCGCTTCCCAGACTGACGGCCCGCGCTCACGCACTAACAGAACCTCCACCCGACCACCAGAAGGATCGCGCTGACCAACTAAGCGTGCTGGGAAGACGCGTGTGTTATTGATCACCAGGACGTCGTTTTCGCGAACATAGTCAGGCAAAGACGCAAAGTCGGTATCAACCCAGGTTTTCTTTTCCCGGTCCACTACCAGCATCCGCGAAGCGTCGCGTTGCGGCAGAGGCTGTTGCGCGATTAGCTCCTCGGGGAGTTCGTAATCAAATTCCGAGATATGCATAGGGCAAAGTTACTACCAGCGGGCTCACTTCGGAGTGGAACCAGGAACAGGAGCAGGAGCAGGGTAGAGAGGGTGCTCCCGATGGAACACTGCGGTAAGCTGGGCGCCAAACAAAAGGATCAAACTTGAGACATAGCTCCAGGTTAGAACCGCAACCACAGCTCCGACAGAGCCGTAAATCTGATCGTAATGAAAGTAATTCACGCTCCAGGCAAATATGTATTTCGCCAACTCCCACAACAGACCAGCGAAAAATGCGCCTGGCAGCGTGTCACGCAAACTCACTTCCGCCCTGGGCAGGAAACGATAGACCACGATGAAGAGAACCACTGTGACAAGGTAGCTTAACGCCGCAAAAATGCCTTGCCACAAAACACTACCGACAGAAATGAGGATCGGATAACTAGCCATCTGCCTGGGAGAAAGGTTGCCGGCTATTTCTCGTAGTCCAACTACGGCCGAAGTTATCAACACTGACAAGGCCAGCAGCAGTCCGACGATTCCGATCATGCCAACGGTTATTGCGCGACCGTGCCAGAAAGTGCGGGAGGTTGCTCTCCAGACGCGGTTTAACGCGCGTTCGATCACTGCAAACACCCAGGAACCGGCCCACAGAACAACGATGAAACAAGTAATGATCACGCCCGGACCCACTGCGTTGAGTGAGCGAATAGTCTCGCGTAAGAAGGTTCGCGACCCGGGATAAACGTCAACCGCGCGATTAAGGAGGTCCGCCGCTGCTGCGATCTGATTGCTTATCGCGAGCAGCAACAAAAGCGCCGGGAAGAGTGCCATCAAGCCGAAATAACTCATCGCTGCGGCGGAAGTAAATAAGTCGTTCTCGTGAAATTGATGGAGTGAGTGACTGAAGATTGAGCGCCACGGCCCCCGATTTACTACGCCGAACGAGTGACGCGAGAACGAAGAAAGTCTTCTCATGTGAGCTAAATCGCGGTGCTACTTCAACGATGGATTTAACACTCGTCTGGTTGCCATACGCCCGCGGGGAGTGCGGTCAAGGAAGCCGATTTGAATTAGATAGGGTTCAATAATCTCCTCGATCGAATCCTTCTCTTCGTAAATGGAAGCCGAAATTGTTCCCAAGCCAACTGGCCCGCCGTTAAACTTCTCGATAATTGTCAGGAGCAGCTTGCGGTCCATTTCGTCGAGACCGAAGGTGTCTACTTCCATGCGGTTGAGCGCATCGTGGGCGATGTCTTTGGTGATGCGGCCGTCGTAATCAACCTCCGCGTAGTCGCGAACGCGCCGAAGTAACCGGTTGACAATACGCGGCGTACCTCTTGACCGTCGGGCAATCTCGTGGGCTCCCTCTTCGTCTATCTCCACTCGCAAAATCTCCGCAGAGCGTTTGCAAATCACTTCCAGGTCCTCGAGCGTTTGCAAATCACTTCCAGGTCCTCGTGCGGGTAGAAGTCCAGATGAAATACGATGCCAAAGCGTCCGCGTAAGGGAGCCGTGATCAAGCCCGCGCGAGTCGTTGCCCCAACGAGCGTAAACTTTGGCAATTCCAATTTGATGGACCTGGCCCCGGCACCCTGGCCGATGAGTAAGTCCAGGTTGTAGTCCTCCATTGCCGGATACAGTTTCTCTTCGAGGGCAGGAAGTAGACGGTGAATCTCGTCGATGAAAAGCACGTCGCCTTCCTGCAGATTGGTTAGGAGGGCAGCAATGTCGCCAGCCTTTTCAATGGCAGGTCCGGCGGTCGACTTCATCTCAGCTCCCATTTCGTTCGCGATTATATTCGCGAGGGTCGTCTTGCCGAGACCTGGGGGTCCGGTCAACAGCACGTGGTCGAGAGCCTCTTTGCGCCCCAGGGCGGCTTTCATGTAAACACGTAGGTTCTCTTTGACCTGACGCTGCCCAATATACTCAGCGAGCCGTGTTGGGCGTACGGTCAGTTCAAACTGTCGCTCGTCGTCGTTCGGAGCTTCGTCACGCACTGGGGCTGGTTGCTCTATTGACATGTTTGGATATTCGCCTGTTTTGAATCGTAAGGCTTAAGTGGAACTAAAGCAAAGAGTCGCTCGAAACGGTCAGCGCGGTCATCCTTTCGCGAGTTTGCGAAGACTTTGCCGCAGGATTGACTCCACAGACACATCGCCACCTTCGCTGAGGGCGACGGCTTTCTCAGCCGCGCTGCGTTGATAACCGAGATTCAGTAGGGCCGAAAGCGCATCGGAGCGTACCGAATCCTCTGTTGGTGGATCAGCCGCTTCAGGCTGAGCGCCTAACTCCTCTTCCAACTGCGGTGACGAAAGCGAAGCGACCTTGTCCCGCAGCTCCATCACCAGCCGCTCCGCAGTCTTTCTTCCTACCCCGGGAATCAAAGTCAGCCGAGCTAGATTGTTGGTACGGATCGAAGCGATCATCTCATCGGCGCTCATGCCCGAAAGCAAAGTGATACCCAGCTTCGGGCCGATCCCGCTGACTGAGATTAGACGCAAGAAGAGCTCGCGTTCGCGAGCGGTCTTGAAACCATAGAGTTGCAGCGCGTCTTCGCGGACGTGCGTGTAGATGCGGAGCTGCACACTCGCGCCCGGCTCCTCCAATTCGTAGAAAGTCGAAATGGGAATCGTGACTTCATAGCCGACGCCGGCGACATCAAGTATTACCGAAGTCGCCTGTTTTGAAAGAAGTGTGCCGGAGAGATGTGCAATCATTGACGAACAAACAAAATCGATGCGGGCAATTCTCCTTAAACGCACGCGATTGTAGTTGATGCTCCCGCGATTGAGCAACGCACGTTGATCGTGCGGCTTCCGACTGGGACCTAGATGATGCCACTCAAACCTTTGGAGCAGTGCGGTGGCAAGCCCAGTGCGACACCGCTTTGGATGTGTCGAGCGAATCGCGAATCCAAAGCGTCGTTGCCACTACACTCTGCGGGCGCACTTCACAAGTCATGCCCTTACCCTTGATCTCGCATTAGGGATATACTTCCACCAACAGGCCCTTAATGAAATCAGAGAAAATCTCGGAACTCACAACTAACCGGCTCAGCGTTTACCTGCGCTGTTTGAATACGCTCTCAGCGGCGGGGATCAAAACTATTTCATCGCAGGTGCTTGCCGAACAGTTCAATCTCAATTCCGCACAAATTCGCAAGGACTTAGGTTACTTCGGTGAGTTTGGCGTGCGAGGCGTCGGTTACTTCATTGAGGAGCTGCAAGCGAACATTACCAAGATTCTTGGCCTGGACAATCCTCATCGGGTAGCCATCATTGGTGCAGGAAGATTGGGTACGGCTCTGGCGAACTATCAGGGATTCGAAAAATCGAATTTCACGGTAGTGGCACTATTTGATAATGACACCTCAAAGATTGGCCAACGCCTGGACAGCGGCGAGGTTCTGGTGCACGACGTCAAGAAGATTGCTCGGATAGTTAAAGAGGAGGGGGTCGACGTTGCAGTTATTGCCGTTCCCGCTCGAGCAGCGCAGCGAGTCTTGAATCAGGTGATGGCTGCAGGTGTGAAAGCGGTGCTCAACTTCGCGCCGGCCTCTCTCGGCGTCCGTCTGGGAGTGAAAGTCAAAACCGTTGACTTAACAACTTCGCTGGAATCATTATCGTATTTCCTAGCGCGCCCGCAGGCAAGCGTGGTCACCAATGCGCGCCGCAGCAATGACTTTGAAGAGGCTTTTGAACCTAAGGAAAAGGAACTATAACAGGCACTCGGGAATCAATGGATGAGAAAAGCGCTCGACGCGAAATAGTTCAGATCGGCAATCTGATGTACGAACGCAGTTACGTCGTCTCCTCTGACGGCAACATCAGCGTGCGTCTAGGCGACGGCCGCATTGTCGCGACACCGACAATGACGTGCAAAGGACGAATGACTGAAGACTGTCTGGCGCTGACAGACCGAGAGGGCAATCCGCTGACTGATCGGAAGGCGTCGAGTGAGTTAGCAATGCACTTGCTAATCTATCGGGAGCGGAGCGACGTAAAGGCGGTTTGCCATGCCCATCCACCCCACGGGACGGCTTTCGCTGTCGCCGGGTTGGCAATCGATCAGCCGATACTCTCCGAAGTGATTTTGACACTCGGATGTGTACCACTCGCGTCCTACGGAACTCCTTCGACCGACGAGTTGACCGAGGCGATGCGTCCGCTCGTGAAACACCATAACGCGCTCTTGATGGCCAATCATGGCGCCGTCGCTTATGGCGCGGATTTGTGGCAAGCGTTCGATCGTTTGGAGACGCTGGAGCATACGGCAAGAATCGCGATCCTTTCGCGTATACTCGGTGGCTCAAAAAACCTTCCGGCCGCGGCCATCGAGAAGCTAATTAATGTGCGCGAAGCCGCAGGTTATTTGGGTGAAGGAGCGCGCTGCCAGGCCTGTGGCTATCTTCACGAAGCGCAGCTCACCTGTCCGTCTGGGGATCGGCCTGCATCCACCGGGTCGGCCTGCATCCACCGGGTATCGTGGAGCTTCGGAAAACGGGTCCGGGAAGATTGCACTAACGCGAGAAGAGCTGGTTGAACTTTTATCGCAGGCAGTGGATAGCAATTCGTAAATCGTGAATCGTAAATCGTAAATCGACTCAAGGTTATTAGGTTACTTAAGGATGATTTGTTAGAGTGAATGACCGATTGAACGTACTCTAGGATCACCATCTGCAAGAGTGAGAGGTGGATGGTCGGGCACCCTCACAGTCGATTTACGATTTACGATTCACGAGAACAGGAGCATAGCAGAGGATTGGTGGCCATGATTGAAGCCGCGGACGCGATGGTCAAAGCTGCCAACGTCACACTTATCGGCTACGAAAAAATTGGCGCCGGCTTTGTGACCGCCATCGTTCGTGGCGACGTTGCAGCAGTCAAAGCAGCGACAGATGCCGGAGCTGCAGCAGCACGTCGCGTCGGCGAGCTGGTTAGCGTCCACGTGATCCCGCGGCCGCATGGCAGCGTCGACGAGGCACTTCCCATCGGTCTCAGCCGCGGGTAGGCATGATCATCGCGCGCATCCTTGGCACGGTCGTCTCAACGCAGAAGGACGAACGGCTACTCGGCAGGAAGCTGCTCATCGTTCGCCCCATCAATGTAGATGGAACCGACACGACGGGCTACGTGGTCGCCGTCGATACAGTGGGCGCCGGATTTCACGAGCGAGTCCTGGTAGTTGCCGGCTCAAGCGCACGTCTGGCACAGGGCATGAAAGATACCCCTGTTGACGCTGCCATCGTTGGCATTATCGATACGGTGGATATAACTGCCCCGGGAATCGTAAATCGTCAATCGTGAATGATTAAGAAGGCTTCGTAACTATTCACAGTTTCCCATTCACGATTCACGATTCACGATTACGAAGTATGCAACTTGCTCGCGTCATTGGGACGGTAGTGGCGACCGTCAAGAACGAATCCCTCGAAGGGCGCAAGCTACTCGTCGTGCAAACTTTGAACAAGGATCTTGAGCCGTCTGGCAAGCCGATGGTGGCGGTCGACTCAGTTGGGGCAGGAGTGGGCGAGCTGGTTCTCTGGTGTCGCGGGAAAGAAGCCAGCTTTCCTTTCAAGAGAGAAGATACTCCGACAGACTGCACGATCATCGCCATCGTTGATTCGAACGCGCATGTAACGCGCTGAGCCAGGGTCGCAGACATCTTGGTTGCAATGAGCGACGCAGGCGCGAACGATTACGGAACCGCGAGCGGTAGCGACCGGATGTTAACACTCAACATAGGCGGTTGGTTCAAACAGCATGCGGGATTCCACACATCTCTCAGATGAAACGGCAAGCTGAGTGCTAGCATCCGGTCGCTACCGCTCGCGGTTCTGTATTGAGTGGCTGCGCTGACTGAGTTGAGCAAGCCTTCTCGAGTTTTTTCACAGTCTCGGTGGCTAGCGGGTTTGAGTTACCGAAAACCAAGGATAGTCTGCGTAGTATTCGCTAAGTATATGATTCTCGCACGAGTGGTTGGAAACATCGTCGCTACGCAAAAGAACCATCGTTACGAGAACGCCAGCGTAATGCTCTGCCAGCAGATCACGCCCGAGGGCGAAGAAACCGCAACTACGGTGCTGGCCCTCAATGCCATTGATGCGGGCGTCGGCGACACGGTGTTGATTGTGCAGGAGGGCTGGAGCGCTTCAACCGCGGCAACCGGAAAGAGCGGTGCCGCCATCGACTCTGCGATTGTAGGCGTGGTCGATCGCATTGATCTATTGGAAGACGAGTAAACCAAAAATCTTGGTTTACTGATTCCGTATTTGATAGGTAGGGGAAAGAGGCGGGCAGGATGCCCGCGCTCCAGGGAAATGAGCACGGAACTCGAACAGGCCCAGGTGATTGCCGAAAGAATCGCCAGACGTGTATCTGGTGGATCAGGAAGCCAATCGAGTACGGGTGCCGCTCCGAGCTCACCTTCCGACGTGAGCGCTGAGCTGGCTGCGATGCGTGCAGAGCTAAGCGAGCTACAGAAACGACTTGCGCAGGTTGAATCCAAAGTTCGCTCTAACTCTCGAGCCCCCACCACTTCGGAGATAGGATTCGCATCATCGAGTCCCGGCTGGAGCGAGAGACCAGTTCCTTTGACCCATTCGCCCTGGCTTGCCGGGGTCAATGCCTCTGTAGCACATCCCAGTCAGGAGAAATTTGGGGTCGAGGAAGCCACAGTATCCGAACTGGTAGACTTCTTTGAGAAGGAGAAGAACTGCAGCCTGGAACCCGGCGGCAAGCCGTGTGACCACTGCGCGATGTGTAGCTCCAGGGGCTTTTAGTTTCCAGCTAACTTTTCAACTGAAAAGGTCGCCCTCAGAAGGCGGCCTTTTCGTTTCTACAACAACCACAATGAGGCGCTACTTCGTCGGGGTGGTGTTCGGACGCAGAGTGTTTGAGTCGATCCTGGGCACCTGCGTCGCTCCTTCCTCGGCTTTGAAGTAAGGCTCTTCCTTAAAGCCAAACAGTTTTGCCGAAATGATGGTAGGAAACCTGGCGCGGGTCGTGTTGTAGTCCTGCGTACCGTCATTGTAATCCTTGCGCGCTGTCGCGATCCGGTTTTCCGT
>CAJDUJ010000005.1_pt1 | contig 21900 bp, 22 predicted proteins | sample 7390331 | NCBI WGS metagenome assembly CAJDUJ01 (sample SAMEA7055674, study PRJEB34461) | soil metagenome | biome: terrestrial ecosystem; feature: Peninsula; material: soil | place: Antarctica | collected 2016 | reverse complement strand
GCCCAGCCGGTAGGTTGTGAAAAAGTTATTGTAGTAGGGAACAACCGCAGCCTCTTCGGATAATTGTTCGTGACGGTTTGCCTGAGTATCAGCCGGAACATCACCAGGCTGGGTCGACGTTTTATCGGGCTCGAGCCGGTCGCTCGTCGGAGTGGCTGGACTCGTTTTCTGGCCCGGCGCCTTGGCCGGATCCTGAGCAGGCTTTATGGCCGCCCTTTGGCGGGGCTGATTGCCGGCGGGATCCTGGGGTCGCGCCAGGATGGTTGCTGCTGAGGAGACTGTAAAGGCGGCCGCGAATGCGAGCGCTACACTGCTGTTCACTATCTTCATTTCAAACCTCCAAAAACTTGCGTCAGCCTTAGTGGGCTCCCCGTCCAAAGAGAATAATTTTGATCGTCTCAAACAGAATGAGGAAATCCAGGATCAAACTCTGATTTTTTACGTAATAGAGATCATATTGGAGCTTCTGCCGCGCATCTTCTATGGAAGCTCCATAGGCGCATTTGATCTGGGCCCAACCTGTCAGCCCTGGCGGGATCAAATGACGCTGTTCGTAGAAGAGAATTTCCTGAGCCAGCTGGGCCACAAAATGCGGCCGTTCCGGGCGAGGCCCAACGAAGTTCATCTCACCACGAAGTATGTTCCAAAATTGTGGGATCTCATCAACGCGAATCTTCCGAATGATTCGGCCCAGACGCGTAGCTCGATCGTCACCTTCGCTCGCCCATACAGGACCACCTTGCTCCGCGTCCATTCTCATGGAACGAAACTTCACGAGCGTAAATGGGTGGCCACTTTTGCCCACCCGCTCCTGCTTGTAAAAGACCGGACCGCGTGAATCCAACTTAATTAGAATGGCCGTGAGCAGCACGATCGGCAATGAGAGGATGGCGCCAATCAAGGCTACGAACCGGTGCACTACACTCCGCGTGAGCCCGGAAATGCGAGCCTCTCTGCCGCGCCCCGAAAAGATCAACCACGATGGGCGAATCATGTTCAAAGAGACCCGACCCGTTAACCGCTCGTGGAAAGAGGCTCCTTCCTCAATAGACACGATCCCGGCCATACTCAACCGCAGCAGCTCTTCCGTTGGTAACTGCCCACGTCTCTCCCCCATGGCCACCACGATGCGATCTATGTTTTCGCGTTTCACTACCTGTGCGAGCTCGGATGTCACTGCGATTACTCGAGGATTGATTAAGCTCTTTCCAAGCAGCTCGGAATCAGTGCCCACAAACCCGATGATGCGGTAACCCGCGTCCGGTCTTTCGAGAACCTCACGAGCGACTTCCACCGCCAGATTGCCCGAGCCGACTATTAGAATCCGTTCGCCATAAGCCGGATGTCCTAAGAACCAGTGAATCGAAAGCCGCCAGCTAAGCATTAGTGCCAAAGCCAGAGGCAAAGCAATCAGGGAGATACCGCGCCCTAACATTAATTGGGGAAAAGCGTAGAAGGCCAGGGCCAGGGCAATCCACGCAAGACCAAGAGCTTGCACCAAGCGCAGCAGCAGCTCTCGGCGATCGTGCATGACGATGAAATCGTAGAGATCGAATAAATAAAAGGCGGTCAAACAGAAAAGCGTAGCGATTCCGGCTTTGAGAAGTCCCTGACGCAACATCAGCTCGTAATTCGCATCTTCAACTCCAAGCCGCAGATACACAGCGGCCACGATCGCACCAAAAACAACCGTGGCTTCGGCGAGAAGCAGCAGACCAGTGCGGGCATTGAAACGTGACGCTCTCAACTGACGATTGCAACCTCCTTTTCACTCTCTCCTGTGAGGGTCCCTGCATTCTCCGCAGGCAGCCCACGATCACGGCGATAGTATCTCTGCTGGTAGTAGTAGGAGCTGGCATCAGGTTGATCTTCCGTGCGATTGAGGATCACACCCAGGACTCTTTCCTTCGGTAGTTGCTCCAGCAACTTGTCTATATGGGAATAGCGCGTCTTCCCGGCCCGAACTACCAGCAGCGCTCCATCTGCTCTACTGATCAGGACGTTAGCGTCGGTAAAGATTCCCAACGGCGGAGCGTCAATAATGATGTAGTCGAACATGCGGCGCGCCTCCGTGATCACCCGCGCGAAGGTGGGGCCGGAAAGCAGTTCGGCGACATCATCGCGAGCTCTTCCTCCGGGCAAAAGATAAAGCCCCGCAGGGTCCAGGCGCACGATGGCTTGTTGCAGGCTGATCTGGCCGCCGAGCACCTCTGAAAGCCCAACTGGTGCCTCAATACCAAGGTAATCAGTGGCGCAGGGTCGACGCAGATCACTATCAATTATCAAAGCCCGCACTCCCTCGCTTTGGGCCAGCAGCCAGGCAAGATTAAGCGCAGTCAAAGTTTTGCCTTCACCAACTCCCGAGCTGGTAATGACGAAGGCACGAACGTGGCTGGCTGATCGCCACTAAGTGAGGCTCGACGCGTGCCGCGGAAACGTCATAAGAGACGAATCTCGCGGTACGCGTCGCGCCGGCAGCGTCCAAAGTTGCCCCAACAGCACGCGAAGCCATTCCGCCGGGGAGTGCCGACCCGTCGGGGGTATCCGCAGTGTGCGCAGTGGACGCTGAACTATGCACCGCACCATCAGTGCTCAGAAGTGAAGAACTGCTGAACAATTGCTCTTCAACCTGCTTTGCGGAAGGCAGGCCACGATCGGCCGCTCCGCTGCGGTGCTCAGAATTTTGTGATGGTCGCTGCTTGCCCGCGCCGGTTTTCTCAGTGGCGCGGGCGCGTCTTATTGCTTCGAAAACTCTTCCCATCAGCTTTCCCTCTCAAATAATCTCTCTCCAGGATGTTGAGTTTGTTACTCCGTCGCAAGGTCGAAACCGCTTCCGCTTCGCTATCCGGTGGGCCAGTTCCGGCGGCCCAGAGTTCGGCCCGGCCGGCATCCGAGAAGATTCTGGCCGGTGATTCTCTTTCTTCACCAGGCTGCATACCCCGATTAGCAGACGGAAGCATGTCGAACGTTTCCGCAACCTCTTCTATAACCGCCCGGCTGATCGTGGGCTCGCCAGCCCCATAGCCTGCGAGTAAAGCGTTGTCGCAAAGATTATTGATATTGCGCGGAATTCCTTCAGAACAGCGAAAGATGTAGTCGATGGCCCCCGCAGAAAAGATGTCGGTTCTTTCAGCGCCGGCCACCAGCAGACGAGAAGCTATGTAACGATCGGTCTCTTCGACATTTGGCAGCGGCTTGATTACGCAGCGCAGGGCAATTCGTTGTTTGAGCTGACGAAGATCAGAGTTATTGAGCACCTCGCGCAACTCCGGCTGGCCAGTCAAAACAATCTGTAGTTTCTTGGCCGTGTTAGACTCAAAATTGGAGAGGAGCCGAGCCGGATCTCTTCCAGCACATGTGGTGACAGTCCCTGGGCCTCGTCAACGATCAGCACCGTACGCAATCCTCGGGAGTGGCGAGATTCCAGCGCGCGTCCCAGCTCCATCAGCAGTTCCGACTTGGTCTCCCACCTTTGGACATCGAGCAACGTCGCTACGTGCTGGTAAAATTCAGGAACCGAGAGTCGAGGGTTGAAGATGTAGGCTACGAGAACTGTGCGGTCCAATCGCTGCATCATCCAACGCAAGATTGTTGTCTTGCCGGTGCCCACTTCTCCGGTGACCACCACCAGCCCCTTACCGCTTTCAATGCCGTAGTGAAGGTTGGCCATCACTTCGGTGTGCGAGGGAGTGAAGTAGATAAAGCGCGGATCAGGTGTGAGCTCGAATGGTAATTCTTTCAGTCCGTAAAATTCTGCGTACACTCTTTGGACCTCCATCTGCGGGGAGCAACGAGCATCCCGCCGGTCTCGATCAGGCGCGTCCTGACGTCATAAGAAATTCGAAAACATGGGTAGCCCTCAGGACCAGCGCGAGCAAAGGAATACTCACAATCGTAGCCACGATCCCGGCCGCAAGCAGCAACCTACGCCGTCTGGGAATGGCGAGAGCTTCCTGAGGGGTCAGCAGCTCAGGAACTGTGGCTATCACCGGCAAACCCGTGTAGTGCGCTGCATCTTCTCTGTTCTGGATGGTTAGCAACTTAGGAACTTCAAACACTGCGGTCAGAAATAACCCCAGACCCAGTCCCAGCCCCAAGCCCATCGCAAAGAGCAGAAATCGTTTCGGCGCTACCGGCTGTGAAGGTAGGTAGGCCGAGTCGATGACCTGGATGCTTTCGCCCTGCTGCTGGCTAGCTGCATCAGCGCCGAGAGCGATCCGCTGTTGTGTTGCAAGAAGTGAATCGTAGGCAGCCTTCTTCGTTTGGTACTCGCGATCGATCCTTCCTAAATCCACCTCAACACCGGGGACGGTATTTATTCGCTGCATGACCTGGCCGATCTGAGCATCGATGTCGGCAAGCGTCTGCTGTCCGCGCTTTATTTCACTGTCCATCAGCCTTAATTCGGTTTCCAAACTGGCGACGTGGAGGTCCGGCCGATCGCGGAGCTTTTCCTGCTTATCTTTAATCTTCTGCTTCCAATCGCTAACCATTTCGTCCATCGACTGTTTGACCGAGTCGATCTCAGCCTGTTTGGACTGGACATCCGGATGCTTGGGCTTCAGTTCAGTCAGCATGCGCTGAAGCTGTGCTTCGAGGTCTGCCTTCCTTGCGGCGAGTTGAGCCCAAGCCGGAGTCGTTTTTGGATCGGTGGTGTTTTCGATTACCTCTTCCTTTACCTGTTCAGTCGTTTTCTTGATCAGTGCGAGCTGTCCGGCCAGCGCCGAGCGGCGATCCTGATAGCGGCCGACTTCCGAGATGTAAGCTTTCTGCTGCTCGCGCAACCCTGCAAGTTGTCCTACCAGGGATGCAGCTCCCGAGGGAAGATGGCCGACGTTTTGCTGCATAAATTCCAAACGTCTATTGTCTACGGCATCGAGCTCTTCCTTAGCTTGACTAACTTGTTGGTCGAAGAACTGCCTTGCCGACGTCGTGGAATTGATGGTGTTCTTTGTCTGTTCGTTGATGTACTTGCTGGCCAATTCCGAAGTGACCAACTGAGTGGCCCTGGGGTCGCGACCACGATAGCTAATATTGAAGCCGTTGGTAATGTCGTTACGACTAGTGTTGACCTCCACCTTGATGTCCTTGCGAATCTTGTCGATGATGACTTCCATCGGCTCGCCGCGCATTCTTTCGGTCTTGTAGAGCTCATACTTCTCCACAAGCGGCTCGAGGGAGCTGCGACTCGTGACCACCTGCGCAATACCACTCAATTGACGCGTGATAGTATCTTCGCCCATGGTGGGAACGGCCGAACTGGGAAGGGTTGACGGCTTGACGACTATTAGCGTGGAAGATTCATAAACGTCGGGCAGCCGATAAACCACCCAGGCAACAGCCGTGGCCACCGCAATTGCTGGAAGGATAATCAACCATTTTCGCTTCCAAACGATCTTTGCATATTCGCCTGGGGTTCGATTACGGAATTCAACACTCATACTGCACTCCTATTTCTATTGCTCATAAATCCGACGTTCCGCTGCAACATTCGCCGGGCAGTGGCGTCGTCCAGAAAAACGTCAAACAGCTTGCAGGGGGTTGGACGCCCCCGATTCTTTCAAAAGGCCCTGGTTGGACCGTCGCCCGAAAACCCCGTCATCAAAGTGTGGCGAGGGCCTTCCGCGCTTCGTCCGCATCTGGAAAAGGAACCTTATCGGCCAACCGCAGCGCGACGCCAAGCTCCCGTTTTGCTCCCTCTTTGTCGCCTTTGGCTTTGAGCGCCATTCCCAGGTGGTAACGATACGTTGGACTGGGGGAAATCTTGGCCTTACTCGCCGCCGCTTCGTCAAGAGACACAGCCTTTTGCAACTGTTCGACGGCAACTGCGTTTAGCCCTTTCTTGTAGTAGACCCATCCCAGCGTATCCACAAAACCGGCAACCTGCGGATTCTTCTGGACCACACCCTGCGCGAGCCGTACCGCCTCGTCGAGGTTGCCCAAGGTCTCGCCATGAACAGCATAAAGCCAGGCAAGGTTATTGGCAGCGATGATGGCGTTTTGATCTTGTTCAAGCGCTTTACGATAGTTTTCGACGGATGTCTTGTAGTCCTGACGGGCGTCATAGAGCATGGCGATTAGTGTATAGGCCGTGGAGTTATCGGGACGCTTGTCGAGGATCTTCTGATACTCAGCAATAGCCCGCTCTTCCTGTTTCGTATTGATGAACAGTGCACCCAGCGCCGAGTAAGCGGCGATATAATTGGAATCCAATTCCAGCGTTTTTCGCAGTTCGTTTTCCGCTCCCTGCTGGTTGCGCTCGAAGCCGTAAATCTGTGCTTTCAGATAATGCAATGATGCGTCATTAGGATACGAGCTAAGCGCCTGGTCGAGCCTGGCGTGAGCCTTACCAAGCTCGTTACGACGTGCGTATAGATTGATCAGGCCATTCAACGCGTTGAAGTCCGTAGCCGCAATAGACAAAGCGTTCTCGTAAAACGCGACGGCCTTATCCGCTTTGTTTTCCCCTAACGAGAGAGCCGCGAGATTGATATAGACATCCGTATTGCTCGGATTAATATCGCGCGCAGCCATGAAGTCTTGCCGGGCGGCTGCCCTATTACCCAATTGCGCTTGTGCGGCACCACGAGCGATGTGGGCCTTTAAACTCATTTCATTGAGCAGCTGTGGGGAATTCTCTCGATCTGGCTCGGCCTTACTCAGACGATCAAGCAAGTCATTCGATAGACTCAGAGCTGCTCTTGCATCTCCTGACGCAAGGCTTATCTGGATCTGCATTAACTTGGCGGGAAGGTAGTCCGGATAGTTTCTTTCCAGATCGCCCGCGAATACGCGTGCCTGATCCGTCAACCCAAGACTGAAGTTGGCCTGGGCCATAAAGTAAAGCCCGGTCTTCGAATTCGGTTCTTGTTTCAAAACTTCCTTCAGGTCTTCAATGGCCTTTTTTAGTTCCTCCGCCTGACCGGTTCCCGCCCGAACCCGGGAGCGGAGCAGAAGCGCTTGCCGGTCGTGCTGATCTTTCTTCAGCACCTCATCAATCTGCGCGTTGGCCCCCGATGTATCACCACGCTGGAGCATGATCTCGCCTAACCGGTAGCGACCATGTGTGAAGTCGGGGGATTTGGTCAGAATGTCCTGATAAATTCTGACCGCGTCATCGAGGCGATTGATGGAAGAATAAAAGTCGGCCAGCACCGCCTGGCTTTCGGGTTTGTCTTTGTCCAGATCGGCCAGCCCCTTAAAAGCTTCTTCAGCTTTATCGAGCCGCTTGCCTACTAGGTAGAAGCTGGCCAGCACAAAGCGTGAGTTGCGGTCTGCGGGCTCCACTTCGACGGCCTTCTGCAACTCAATTTCAGCATCGGGGAGGCGATTAGTTTGAGCGAGGAACCTCCCGTATTCTGTGTGAACCAACGCAGAATTATTGTCTATCGAGATGGCCCGCTTGAAAACTTCCTCCGCCTTGGCCGGTTCCTTTGAGACAATGTAGAATCGCGCCAGGCTAAGGTATGACTCAATGCGCTTCGGATCCAGTTCGATGGCCTGATTGAGTTGAGCAAACGCTTCATCGCGCTTATTCTGTGCGAAGAGGACACTGCCCATCAGGATGTGGCCTTCGATGTAATTGGGAACTCTTTGGAGCATCTCTTTGGCGAGCCGCTCGGCTTCGGCAATATACTCGGGCCGTCCCCGGCTCGCCCCAAGATAGATGTTTCCCAGCTTCGATCGGGCCTCCATATTGTTCGGATCGAGTTCGGTAGTTTTCCTCAGTTCTTCAACGGCTTCTTGAGCGCGCTGCAGGCCCTCGTAGGCGCGGGCTAGGCCCCAATGGGCGGCTGCCAGCTTGCCGTCGATCTGGATGGCGTTGCGAAACTCTATGGACGCTTCCTGAAACTTGGATTCCTTCAGGTAGGCTTCACCCTTGCTGAGGTGCTCCGCCTTGGCTTTTTCGGCATTGGAACAGCCACCCAATGAAAATACGGCCGCCAGCAGAAAAGACAGAAGTGTGGAGTATTTAAGGTAATTTCGGCAGGGCGTTTTCATTTCTAATCTCGACTCTATCGCGAACGATATCTCTGCTCCCGTTCATTCTCACTTGTAAGCATCCTCAGCGGGCAACGCCTTGAATCCTTTGGAAAAGGCCAACGCCGCATTATTTCCGCAAATTGGAAGCCAACGCAGCCGGCACATAGCTCCCAGTTTCTCGGCGTCTCAGTCCGGGATATACTCCGGAAGCACTGTTGAAACGGTTGCGGCCAGTTTGGCCGCGGACTCAAGTGCGGCCCTTTCAGACTCCCCCACAGGGACCATCACCCGCACCATTGCGCCATCCGAGCGACGCAGTCTCACGCTATCGATCACGGTATAAACCTTACCCCAATACTCGCTTGCGACCGCTCGCCCGCGCCCTTGATACCAATAAATTAGCAGTTGTTTCATGCCACCGTTTTCGATTAAATACCTGTTGGCCTCGAAAGCGGGCTTCCCTGCGGGAGCGATCGTGATCCTGCCAGGATTACTCATGATCCATCCGGACCCCGGCAAACAGTTCAAGGGACTGTGAAAGGTAGCCCCGACTCGCTGGCTCGCATAGTAACCGACATAGAAGTTGCCAACCTGGCCCTCCTCCGTGCGGTAGTCACGCATGAGGTAATCGCTGGCTCCCAAGACGCTCAGCGTCTGGTCGTCAAAGCGTTGGTCCGCGCCCGTTTGCTGCCAAACTCCAACTTGCTTCGGAAAATCCTTCAGCTCCTTACGGGTCGCGGGCGTTTCGCCCAGATACTCCCAAGCATTAACGACGACCCCGCCGACTAAAAGCAGAACAAGCAAAACGGCAAAACGCAAGGAGTTATTCATCTATTCCGTTCCTTCCACTTGAATCACGGGCGTAGGCGGGGCTCCAGTACCCATCACCGCTGCACCACGCTCCTCTGTCGGGACTCTTTCGGCCCCTGGGGCTGCCGGACGCGGTACTTTGTCGGGCGCGGGCCGAAAACGATCGAGTATCCAGCCAACCCCGAACAACATCAGAAAAGCGACAATGTAGATCACCCACCCGGAAAAGGAGTGGAAGAAGCCGTCCGCCACTTCAGGCCCATAATAATGAGCCAGAACGCCCGTGCCGCTAACCCGCAGAGCATTCGTTAAGATCGCAATCGGCACGGCGGACAAGATAATCACTGCGGAGCGCCAGAAGCCATAGCTCTTCAACCACTCGATGATTCCGCGTCTGCGGCCTCCGGAGGAGCCGTCAGATCTGGGATGCGTAAAGTAAGCAAAGACCACGGCCAATGTTACAAGCGTCATCAGCGAGCGAATACCGCTGCAGGCCTCGACCACTTCCAGCTTCCTTGTTTCCCGTGCGCCCAACGGGAGCAACTCAATTACGTTGCCTTGTCGCAACACTGGGATATCAAACAAGCTCATGGACCACACTGCACAGCGAGAAGCAAAAAGCTGCAATGGGAACGCGACTTTGTTGAATATGATCGCGGGAATTGGAATGGCAAGCGCCAGCAGGCTCAGAGGAACGAGCAAAAGCTGCACCAGGCGAAAACCCCAGAAGTAAATAACTGTTCCCGCGAGCATCAGAACCAGCGAGACTCTTTGCATGAACAACTCTGCGCCGGCAGTTCCTGCCCAGAGAGCCATCAAGGCAAGTAAGACGGCAGCGCCACCCCACAAGGCCACCCCACAAGGTTGAAGGCTTGGTAGGCTCTCGGACTAGCCGCTCACGCTGAGTCCAGAGAATGTAGGCAATGATGAAAGGAATGAGGAGGCCGTGTGAGTAGTTTTCATCGTTCCACCAGGTGTACGCGAGTTTCGACAGTACGATTGCGTACGTGAATAGGAGCGCGGCGGAGATGGCGAGAACTCGCCAGAGATGTTTCGTGGCCAGGACACTCATTTACTGAATTCCTTTGCTGGCTTTCGTAAGAAAAGGGCAAGTTCCCTCACGAAAACGAAACTGGGGGTGACTTTGGTAATGCGGTCAGTCCCAGGAAGAAAAGCTGTCAGAGCTTACATCAAGTATCCTAAAGCTTCAATCCCAATTGGCCCGAACTCCCACAGTAGTCCCCAGAAGCTTAGGCGCGGCAATACTCGGATAAACGATTAAAGCTACCAGGATTCCCACGACGGAGGTCCCGCCTAAGACTCTCTCGCAGAAAGAGCGTGCTCGGTGAGAACACGCCGCTCATATCGAAAGAGAGATGCGATCAAATATGCTTTACCTTTCCCTCCACCCAAATATTATTGCCACTCTTGATTTCCCAATAACCTTTGGACCCAGTGTTGATTCCAGTAAGATCGTACAGGTATTGAGCAAACTGTGTGGGTATCTGGATGGTGTTATGCAGGATTCTCAAGTCAAGCGCGGGTGACCCCATTAAACAAAGTTGGGCAGAATTTGTCAAGGTTTCTGTTCTATTCTAACGGCTCGCTTCTGGAGTATAAGTACGGTTTCGGTCTTTCGTGAGAGATCTAGCGCTCCGGGGCGCTTTGAGCAGAGGCAAATTTAGCAGTTTATAGGACCTTTTGCGCACCGCCCCAGCAAAAAACTCGTGGATAGTCCCTATCTAACTGATTCAATAATGGAAAGTGCCGTTGGGTTGCTCCTGGTGGAAGCTGGGCCGCGCTCGAACGCTATGACCATCTCCTGCTTTTCCGAAGTAGCTCATCACCCAACTACCTTGTGGGTTTCGGTAGCCAAGACGTCGTATTCACACGAGCTAATTAAGGAAACAGGACGATTTAGCCTGGTTGTCCTTAGTTTGAACCAGAAGATCGCAGCCATTTCCTGCGGAACAGTCTCAGGCCGGCAACAGGATAAATGTGCTTCCCTCGATCTATATTCCAGTCCCGCAGGATTCCTGTTTCTTCGCGGAGCGTTGGCTTCGACTGGTTGTCGCGTTCGCCAGACTATTGATATTGATGATCAAACCTTGTTTATAGCTGACATCGTTGAGACTGACCTGGATACCCGCAACGCACACTTACGTCATCTGTTGTTGTCCGATTTCAGAGATTTGTAAATATTATGATTTGGCCTGGCAGAACCATCTGGGACACTCGAGTGCAGTCTGTCTGCGGCATCATTACCGCCAGGGGCGAAAAGGAGCCTGAACTGTCTGGCTCGGCTTCTTTCGCTCAATTCTCTCTGTCGCCTCCTCGAGTGATTATTAATCCCAATCGAACCTACCCAATCGAACCGGCGATTCAACAAGCAGGCCGCTTTGCAATCAATGTGTTGCCCGCTTCGGAGCGCAAGCTGATGATCAAGCTCATGAAGGTCCGCCGGCGGCAGCCCGGCAAAGCGAATGTGCTGGGCTTGCGGCTCTCCGAAGATGAGCATCGGATTCCATTTCTCGAGCAAGCTCTCCGAACAGTCTTCTGCGAAGTAGAGAGGACAATCGAGGCCGGCGATCGTAAGCTCTACGTCGCCCGCGTTCTCGAGTCGAGGATCAATTCCGGGATCTCCAATGAACGACCACTGCTGTTCGAGGAAGTAACCAGTGGCGAATCGTCCTTTTTTGCACTGCGCCAAACAGCGCGACAAATTTTGATCAGGTCGGGGGCGTTGGATCTAATTAAGAAACTTCGCCACAGACGCAGACCTCCGCCTGCGCCAAACATTGCCCGCACAACATACGAACAGGCCGGAGCTACCGAAGAAGAGTTGGCGACGATTCTTAAATACGGCGCGCTGGATTCAAGCCGCCGGCTCTCGCCGCCGCCACCTCCGGCAATCCTGCGCAAGGAACTCGGAATCTGTGTTGTTGGAACCGGGTGGGGCTATCTTCACTGCCGTTACTTGCGCCAGGCCAGCCCCAAGGTTCGCCTTTTCGTGTGTGGCCGAAACCCTGAAAAGACTGCGCACCTTGCTCACGCTGTAGGTGCCGAAGCTTATTTCATCGGACTCGAGCAAGCTGTTGATGATCCGCGCGTGCAAGCTCTGACCCTTGCGCTGCCGCACGACTTACATCGGCAGGCTGTGGAGTTGGCGACCGCCGCAGGCAAGCACGCGCTTGTCGAGAAGCCGATAGCCACAACTCTGGCGGATGCTGACGCCATGATCTGGGCTGCAAAGAGGGCGGGCACGATTTTGATGGTCGCGGAAGATATGCATTTCCGGCCTGCGGTCCGCGAAGCTTCGCAGCGGATCGAGCGTGGTGACATCGGAGAACCTCTGTATCTGCTGGCACATGCCGGGGGAATTCGCCGTCCCAGCGGCTGGGCCGCAGAGAAGGCGCGAATGGGTGGTGGGGTCTTGATCGATATTGGCGTGCACTACATTCGTGGTTTGAGATTGCTGTTGGGGGAACCTGATAGCGTCCTGGCGACTCGGGCCATGCAGATCAATACAAGAATGTCGGAAGAAGACAGCGTGCAACTTCTTTTTTCGAGTCGGGCCGGCTGGGAAGCACACATGCTGCTCAGTTGGGTCTCGCAGCGCGGCCATCTGCCGGACATCGTGATAGCTGGGGAAAAGGGAACTCTTCACTTGTGGCCTGGCGTTCACTATTTTGACTATTACCCTGTTGCACCAGTACTGACAACGCGGATTGTTTCGCAATTGCGACCATACTGGTTGCAGGAAAAACTTCTGCGCCCAACCCTTCAGCGCATTCGAATAAAACTTCGGGACCGGGATGTCACGGGCTACCTACGTGAGATGCAGGAGTTCCTGGCAGCCGTCGCGGAGGAACGCGAGCCCGTTACTCCCGCCGCGGATGGTCGCAGAGATCTAGAAATTGTTCTGGCTGGCTATGAAGCGCTGGCGAGCAGTCGACAAACCGAGATTAGAGCGCTGGATTAATTGGTTACCTCAGATGATCCAAGTGCTAAACGGTTCTCCATTCAAAGTGGACTCAGGGGCTGGGTTTAATAGTCCGCTTTATCCTGGCTACTACTCTCTCGTTGAGTTTTTTTACTATTAGATTCATATCGTGGGCCGTGCTGAAAACCCCATGCAGCAAAGAGGGATTGGTTGGCTCTTCAAAGGCGGGCAGGAAGTTTGTTTTATTACCGAAGCCGAGAACGCCCTGATCGTCTTGGGTTAAGTTACCAAGAAAAGCCGCATTTAGAACCAGCGGGTGGTAACGATAGAGATCGATGTCCTCCTTCTGAAGACGCACGTGCGGATCGTGGTAGTTATAAAATACAGCACGCCGGGGCTCGAGCATCGGGACACCTTGACGATGGATGCCTGAGGTGTCAAACAGAAAAGCCGTTCCGGCAGGGCCCAGTAGTTCCACGATCTGAGACGCCGGGACGTCTCTGAGCTCGCTACCGCGTACCATCCGGGGGTGCTGTTTGCGGTGGCTGCCTCGGATGTAATTGAAAGCTCCACTCCTGACATCCGTTAGATAGATAGCGAGCTTAACTTCCGGCGGGATCTCGGCATGATGCTTCTGATCATACCAGGCGTCTCCATGCCAACCATGAAAATCCCTCTTGGTAGGAATCGACTTCCAGCCCTTGGCCTCGGTTAGCTCAAACCGATCACCCAGGTAGCTAGTCAGAACCGCCTTGACCAGGGGATGAAGCGCAGCATCAAGGAAGCCCTGATCGAGCGTCAAAACGTCTTCGACCATGTGACGATAGGGCTCGGTCTTCTCGTACCCATCGATGTTATTCCAGCGCAGTCTCTTCAGCCTGGCCTCGAAGGCGCGTCGCATGTCGGCGAGCTGATCCTGGGTCAAAATTTGTGGTAGGGCAACGAGTCCGGTCCTCGTGAGTTCGGTCACCAGTTCCTCAACCATCGCATCTTGAGCGTCACTGGGAGATGTAAACTTCAACATAATCAGAGAGCCTGCTTTCAATCGAGTATTTCTCGACGGCAGCCAGCCTCGCGGCTTCACCCATTCGCTTGCAATCTTCCGGATTGCTTGCAAGCTGGCGAATTTTGGTGGCTAGCTCCCGGTGGTCACCGGGTGAGAATAACAGCCCTGTGCGCCCTTCCTCAACGAACTCCGGAATTCCGCCGATGGCGCTTGCCACCACCGGAAGCCGGCAAGCGAGCGCTTCGAGATTCACCAGCCCGGTGGCTTCTCCCCAGAGGGACGGACACACAAAACAATCCGCTGCCTGCATGAATGGCTCCACACTCCTCTGGTTACCCAGGAAACGCACGCGACCATCAAGCTTCAGTGCGCCGCTTAGCTGACGCACGCTAGTCAGTTCCTCTCCGTCGCCAACCACCCACAGCACAACGGAGTTTGGTAGCTCGGCGAGGGCCCGGACCGCGACGTCAGCGCCTTTCCAGCGCATGATATTCGCGACAAACAAAACTGCGAACTCGTCCGTAACCCCCAGTCTCGTTCGTGTGGCGACGCGAACGTCCTCAATGGGTCGGAATCGATCCGTGTTGATGAAGTAAGTGCAGCGCGAAACGTTCGACCAGATATCTTGAAGCACAAGGCACCTCATCACGAAATCACTTATGCATAGCACTTTCCGGTAACGTTTAAATAAAATCCGTTTCAGCATTTTTTTTATTCCCCGGGGCGGCGGGGCCAGCGGTAGAACTCGCGACGTGTGGTCCGTGAGGTAATGACATAGCCCGGGCGCAAGAAGCGATAGCAACCATACATACGGATTGATGGGACTGTAAAAATTCCAGTGAACAACTTCTACTTTGTGCTTTCGAATAAGCATCAGCAAGCGGCGGAGTGTCTGGAGGCTTAGCTCGTGAAGATTCAGCCAGTTCACGCGCAGGCCAGCGTCCGAGTATTGTTGAGTAGTTAACTTGCCCAGTGGTGCGCCAAAGACCGGCACGAACAGACCGCCGTTCTCTTTGAACATCCGCGCAATGACAAAGATCTGTTCTTCTAGTGAGCCAAACTTGTCAGAAGGGTGCAGATCGGTCAGGTAGAGAACTCTGGCCAATTTCCGGGGCTGTTCTTTCACGTGAGACACTATGTTGATAGGCCCGATATCCCCGGTGGGCTCCGGGACTCTAAATCGCCGCAGGCGTCGGTGATGGATTTATTGGCTCAAGCACTCTGTGGCACGACTCGGAGTGCATAATCTGTCTGAGTCTATAGTTCCTGTACATATGCGGCTCGTCATCTTGACCTTCTGTGGCCGCCATGGCCATATTAAATGCCTCGCGAGCCGAGGCGAAATGCAGCTTGAATGCCCCTGTCCGATCGGCAAGATCGAGGACCTCTTCCAGAAACCTGCGCATCCGCTCACCGATCACCGTACTTTGATCCTCAAGGAAGAAGGCGTGGCAGTGAAGCTTTATGAAAACCCAGTCGGGACGCCCCAAGATGCCGATTCTGGCATTGCGCCAAAGATTGAGTCGGCGCAGATCGAGCGGCGCACTCTGTGCCAAAACGCCGTTCTCCAATCGGGGGCGAGGAACCAGACTTTTGTTTCGGCGCCAATCAAAGACTAGAGGCCCTGATAGAATGACTGGCAGCCGTGGGGCTTCGCCCACTTTGAGGTTGGCGCCGAAGCGGTGTGGCATCCTTTCGTTGAGCGGCCCGCCACACTGGTATATGGCGTTGATTCGCGGAACCTGAGAAACGTCTGGCGCCGAAGGCAAAGTCAAATCCGCGTAGCAGCCGGTCTCGGCAAGAATTTGCATCTCTTCATCAACACCGCAGAACCTCCCGCCCGCTGAATTAGCGAGCGCCCAGTTTCCGTGTACAAAAGCGTAACGCGGCAGACCTCCCTCCGCCTCACGCGACAAACACTTGTGTTCCTGGGCCAGTGCGTCGCGAAAGTCGACCAGTACGCGGCGCAAGTTGCGCGCCGTGTCAGGCTCATTGATGCCATGATGCAAGTGCACCTCAACTTCGCCAAGGCCTTCGCGCTGTAGATCGGCCAGACGACTGAGCAAAAGGGGATGGTATTGCTCCGCCGGGTAGAAGTTGGTATGGCGAAACGGGGTCTCATCGTGGTCGTGCACGCTTTCGCCTATCGTCCGAGCATGAACGGACCAACGATCTAGCTGCGTCAGCTGCTCCTCAATGCTCACTTCGACGCCGAAGCCTCCGAATTCGTTGGGACGCTCGTTGTACGCGGGTTCAAAATGATTCGCTACGACGAGGATCAGATGAAGCTGGGCGGTACTCTCTGTAGCGCGTCGAACGAATTCTCGAGCCCGCCAAACTGGATAACGAACCAGCCAAGGCAAGTTGGCCACAAGCTTAGCAACGGCGCTCGGTTCACTTCGAAGGACCTCCGAGCGCGAAGTATTTGATTTTGTGACCGTTGGTTTCATGCTAGATCGAGTTCAGTCTCTCCGCGAGGATGAATGCTTCATCTACAATCAACTCTTCATCCGTAAGGATTCGCAACTCGGGTTCAGCCGGAAACCTATCTCAGTGGTCAGATCGAGAGGCTGCTGAAGATCGTCGTCGTCCAACTGGATCACCTCGCTTTGGCCGCTGGTAGCGACTCCAATCGAACGGCTAGGAGGTGATACGCTCCGTCGAGAGCATTGAAATCGACGCCAGGATCTTTCCCGTTTGTGCCTCTGCCTTTGTACGGACTCTTGTCCATAAGGCGGTAGTTGCCGCGGGTGAAGTCTACAAAACCTACCGCGGAGGTGTTGCCAATGAAGTGGTTGCTCTGAGGATACTGTGATGAAAGCGGGTAGGACCTATCAGAGCGCGCGTCAATAATCACTTTCCTGGCCATTACAATTGACGGCCAACAAGCTTGCAAGCCGTGAGGAGGCACCGTGCAATTCATCACGTATTGTCCACTGTTACTAATATTGTCTCGGAACACAACTCCCGTGGTGGGCAAGTCGCTAACAGGTTGTCACCCACCTTGACGACGATCGATCTGGCATTCGCAGGCGTGACTCGACGGGGACGGCTCTGTGTCGCATTGGAGAACCTTGTTTGCGCGCAAGCCAACGACAGGCCCAGAAAAAACAGGCTCGCCGAAGTTGCCAAAGCCGTGGCCAGCCTTGCTTACCAGCGACTGGCGCCCCCCTTCATGCTTGAGAACGGACCAGCCAAGGAAGCGACCAACGAAATTTTCCCTGAGTGCTGGTTTTTTTCTTCATCGTGGTCTGTTCGCCTGCCGATTCAGAACACCGCCATGCGCGGCTCTTTGGCCGGCGCAATCAATTCTCGATCTTGTTTGGTGGCGCCCTTGACGGCGATTCCCTGCTCAATCTCATAGAGCCGGCCGAGGCAGACGCTTGCGGCCACAAGATAATAAACGTACCAAAGGAATGCCACTGAGGCGAAGAAACTACACACCATGTAGCCCACCAGACTCGCTTGCATCCCAATAGCAAGATAGCGGTAGCGTGATTTTTTGCGGTTTGCCACCGTTTCGCGCTCGACTGCTCGCAATCGCTTTAACGGCGTGATGATAAACATCACGTAAAGCACCATCGCCGCAATCCCTATCTCAGAGCTGACTTGCGTATAAGCGTTGTGTGTAGCAAGCGCTCGATTTGAGCGCAGCACATAGTTTCCTAATCCGATGCCAAAAAGTGGGTGCCTAACGGTCACGAGAATCGATCTCTTAAGGTCGTCTTTGCGCTGGCCCGACGAGCCTGCCGTGTCCTGATCGAAAACTGACCTGAAGCGGCTCGCGATACCTCCAGGCGCCGCGAGAATGAAGGCCGCAGCCAGGATCACGGTCGCCCCCATCACGAGCGGCCGGTTGTGGCGCGCGAGTTTCCATGCCATTACACCGACAGCACCTGCCAACCCAAGTAAACCCCCGCGTGAAAAGCTCACCAAAATTCCCGCCAGCATCAGGATCACGCAAACAACATAGAAGACTTTCATTAGCGGATTACGAGTGCTCAAGAATAGTGCCACGCTAATCGGAACCATCGTCACGAGATGAAGCGCCATATCGTTTGGACTTTGAAACATGTTTCCGATGCTCCCGGTGACGCGATTGCCTTCGACCAACTGAAGCCCGGATCGATAATTTGCTAGTGCGCTTCCGCCCAAGAAACAACTAATAGCGAGCAGCAGGACGAACAGCAGTTTCCACCGATTCTCTGTGCGGATTACGTTCACCATCACAATAAAAATGAGTACGACTTTCAGAAAATCGACGAAGGAACTCAATGACCCTCGGGGGTCGTCACCAAGGGTAGCGGAAACTAATACAGCCAAAGTTAGCAGCAACAGCAGATTAACTTCGCGTGGCCGCGAGGTGAGATTTCCTTCAAGTCCCAGCTGAGTGGGCACGAATACCAGAATGGTGAAGATAGCAAGCCAGAAAGCCATGGTGCTCAAGGGTTGAAGTGCCGGAATCAGTTCGTAGGGACGAAGATAAACGGCAATAGTGAAGAGAAAGACACCGATGAAACTAAGCATGTGGCCACGCCGAATTAGCCAGTTCTTCAGTTCGGCAGGGTAAAGCGGGTCTGCGGCAGACTGGGCTTGGGGTTGCACGACTTCTCGCCCATTGCTCCTTGAGTCTTTTGGCGAAATTGGAGCATCCGCATCAAGTAAGTCAGGCTTCGCGAAATCGGGCTCTGCCTCGGGCCGGCGTACACCGCGAGTAACTGGTTCGTAGTCGAAGACCTTGTGTTTACTTCCACGCATCTTCAGTCGTTCCTTCGATCTTTGAGGACGTACTGCGCCGGATCAGGATTTTCCCGCGTCGGAGCCGGAGGCGGAGATGAGTCTCTATCAGAGCTCCTGGCAATGATGAATACTCCGTCGACAATCAGTTCCTCATCAGGCAGATCCTTGAATGACGCAGCAAGGCGCGGACGTGCGTCTCTAATGAGGTCAAGTGTCGACTGCGGGTAGTCAACGTTCAACTCGACTTTTCGTTTGTGGGGATGCAGATCCCCTTTCCCGCATTCTCCCACACGGATAATGCCTGTTACGAGCAACTCTGCTTTGTATCCCAGCCGGTCCATCACCTGCCGGTAATAACTCATCAGCTTCCGATTCGGCTTCCCGGAATCAATGGCCATGAGACGATAGACGGAATCAGAGATAGTAAGAAAGGTAAGCGGATTCATGCCATTAGCACGAACAATCTTTGGTCACTCAAGTCAATTTTGTGAAGCATATAACCACCGGCAACCAACATTCTATCCATTGCTTCGAATGCCACATCAGGAACGAAGATATCCTGTATCGCTTCCCTAAACAACCAAATCGAAAGGTCCCAGCTCAGCCAGCTCGTGAGCGTTTTCTACATCTGTCCCATAAATGCACACTATCTTTCGGGATTGATTTCTACGCCGGTGCTGAGATCGATGGCTGTGTCAAAACCTATCTGGCTTTCTTTGTCTAAGGTGTCTCTGCGGGCGAGGTATATTTTTCGTTGTTGCTCTAAATTTCGCTTCGAATAAAACTTATCCAGACAGACGACCTTTGTTGCGCCGGCGGCGATGAACTTTAGAGCGACACCCACGTTGTCGCCGAATCCAAGCTCAAAGACTTTCATGCCGCGCAGTTGCTCGCTTGAGAGACCGGAGTATTTCAGATAGTCGTCGAAACTGAACGTTTATATAGCCGATGCTCTCGGACAAGTTTTTGATAATCGTGCTGTGTGTGGAACCGTGGAGCGATTCAAAATTGCCAGAACTGAACTGCCTCTTCATGCGCCAGTTCTCATAAATCTTGTGGGCGATGATCGCCGTCCGCGATTTCTTTGCCACTTCTTTCAGCACAGCCAATGTTACCTGCCTTTCAAATCTGAGATTCCTGGTTCGACTCTAATCTCCGTCTCAACTTATTTTTTCCGACCGAGCCGAAGTGCTTCCTCCGAGACGGGAAAAGTGGTGAAATCTACTCCTGGATCTTTCCCGTGCGTCGCCTTGCCTTTGAAGCGACTCTCGGCTGCCAGGCGCCAATCTCCGCGAGTATAGTCCACGAACTTAATGTGCGTGAAGAAAGGTGGAAAAAAGTTACCTGGGGAAAAATTATTGTCGATCGGATAACCGCTCGCGGCGGCGTTGTTATTATCGGCGATCACATTTCCTTTGAAAGTTCCCGGCCTAAAACACGCTCGGGCCCCACCTTCGCACACCACGCCGTATTGGTTGTGCTGCAAAATGTTGTTGCGGAAGATAAAATTTGTCGTAGAGTCACCGTAGGTGACGATCATGTTACCGGCGTGCTGAACGGTATTGTGTTCAACCGTGACTGAGTCGGCGCTGGCGGTCTGCAGAAAAAAGCCTGAATAGTCGGTGCCCACATCTAAATATGAGATTGTTTGCGATGTGAATGCGTCTCCCCTGTAGGACCGCAATGACAAGCAGAGCTGCTCCGCCTGCAAAGGCGATTGTTATGAAAGTAGCAAGAGTTGCGAGCGCGCTGTGCTGGGAGACTATCTCGAAATTCAGAACCACGCCGATACTACCCAGCGCGAGGGACTAAGCAGGCCGAGATATCAGTCCATGAGAACAGTGGTAATTGCCTGAGCTCGCCGTTGGGATATCGCTTCTCTGTCGCTGCTCTCATTCGACCGACAAACTTCTGTAGTATATTTCCCTTTGTGAGGACCATGAGTTTGCACGCGGAAGAAGTCCAGGAAGGCGAGCGGTTCGAATTCGGCAAAAACTGGAGCAGGTTTTTGACTTTGCTCGATGAGACTCGTATCTGCGAAGCGGAAGAGTCTCTAAAGCAGATGCTGGAGATCGAAGACCTCAAAGACAAAAGCTTTCTGGACATCGGATCAGGCAGCGGACTCTTTAGTCTCGCCGGGCGCCGCCTCGGCGCTCGCGTTCATTCGTTTGATTATGACCTTCAATCAGTCGCTTGCACTTCACAACTTAGGAGAAGATATTTTTCTGACGACAATAGCTGGAAGATCGAAGAAGGTTCGGTCTTAGACACTGATTACATAAAGCATCTTGGCAAGTTTGATGTAGTCTATTCCTGGGGAGTTCTGCATCACACCGGCCAGATGTGGCAGGCGCTGGAGAACGCGCAGTTGCCGGTTGCGCTCGGAGGAAAACTCTTCATTGCTCTTTACAACGATACAGGAACGCAGAGTGCCCGCTGGAAAAAGATCAAGCACACATATAACCGGCTGCCTGACAGTTTGAAAGTTCCTTTTACCCTTATGGTGATTGCACCAGGAGAAGCAAAAGCAATTCTCCGTTCGCTGGTTGCTTTGCAGCCGCGCCAGTATTTTCAGTCCTGGACGCAGTATGACGAAAGGCGTGGCATGAGTCGCTGGCGTGACATTGTTGATTGGGTTGGTGGCTATCCTTACGAAGTTTCCACACCGGACGAAGTGTTTGATTTCTATCGCGCGCGAGGATTCATTTTGACAAAGATGAATTGCGGCAGAGTGGGCTTGGGCTGCAATCAGTTCGTGTTTGAGAGAGTCAAAGAACGATAGTATTGTATGCACGTAGGCGAAGCACGATTTTTTAGAAGTCAGGTTGCCGGGCGGTGGCTCGATGGTGCGGGGATTGATTATGAGAGCCGGCCGAACACCTCGTCGGGCAATCATTGGGTTGAGCATAGCTAGCATCCTGCTGGCGCTTTCGCTCACGTCCTGCTTCGCTCAGAGGCGCGGCGACGAATCTCAATCAATACGCCCCCGGCGAGCCCTAGCTCAAGACTCGCGAACAATAACTGTAAAAGCCGTGGAAAAACTACAGGCCGCCATCGACCGTGCGAAATTTGGCGATACTATTCTTCTCCAGGCGGGAGCAACTTTCATCGAGCAAGTCATGCTTCCCTACAAAGGACCTGGGACAAACACTGATGCGGATTACATCACGATTCGCACGTCCAACTTGTCTGGCATCCCCGCGGAAGGAGAGCGTCTTCGACCGTCACAGCATGCAAGCGCGCCGCCTAAGATCTTGGCGCCACGCGGTCAATCGGTTCTCGCCACCAATCTGCATCGAATGCATTTACCGTATCAGACCCTTCAAATCGCCGTTTTTCTGACCGGGTTTGTCCCCTATTTTGCTTGGAGCGATGTGAGGTCGGAGGCTGCTGAGGTTGCAGCCTAACGTGCTGCGAC
>CAJDUJ010000016.1_pt1 | contig 24775 bp, 21 predicted proteins | sample 7390331 | NCBI WGS metagenome assembly CAJDUJ01 (sample SAMEA7055674, study PRJEB34461) | soil metagenome | biome: terrestrial ecosystem; feature: Peninsula; material: soil | place: Antarctica | collected 2016 | reverse complement strand
CTTACTGCCTTCACCAACTCGATAAATGTGCGTCCAAACGTTTCACCGGATGGCCGACACATCGTCTTCGTTTCCGATCGAGCCGGCCCGCGTAACATCTGGCGAGTAGACATTGACGGCACTAACCCGGTCCGGTTGACCAGGGGCGACATCGACACCTGGCCGACGTACTCACCTGACGGCCATTGGGTTGTGTATTCCACTCGCGTGTCGGGTAAGCATTCGCTTTGGAAGGTGCCCGTTGACGGCGGCGACCCAATTCAACTGACGACTAACAATTTTTCTTTTTCCTCGTCTAGCGTTTCGCCGGATGGCAAGTTGGTCGCTTATTCAGACCGGGGTGAGCGGACAGATTCCACAGCTCGACTTGTAGTTGTCCGTTTCGACGGGGGCGCCTCCGTGAAGACTTTTGATTTCCCACCAACGGTGGACCTGGACGCCCGCGCTCGCTGGTCGCCGGACGGTCGTTCCCTGGCATATGTCGATACCCGCGATGACGTCTCCAATGTCTGGAGCCAACCGTTTGAAGGGGGAGCGCCGAGAAAATTAACCAACTTCAAGTCCGATCAGATATTCACATTCGATTGGTCACGAGACGGTAAGCAACTCGCTCTCTGGCGAGGGAGGGCAACCCGCAATGTTGTCCTAATCAGCGATTTCAGATGAGTGGATGTGGGTGGATAAAGAGAGGGCGCCGACCTCCCCCAAGACCGACGCCCTTGCTTTTATCTCAGTTCTCCCCTGGAGAATTAACGATGGGCCATGTTAAATTCATACCTAAAGCGTTTGGTTGCAGTTATCTTGCAAAGCCCTAACGACGCTGTAACAAAACTTTCGCAAAGTGGTTGGCGCTGCGCGTACTTGCGAGCCACGTCGTGCAACTTTGGTCTATGCTCCCGTCTGGCCGATTTTCATTTCCAACCAGAACGCTTAGATAAACTCAATGCCTGAACCAAAAATTGCCCCGTATGGGTCCTGGAAATCTCCTATTACCTCCGACTTAATCGTGAGCAGCTCAGTGGGGCTTAGTCAGCCGACTATAGCTGGCCAGGACCTTTACTGGGTCGAAATGCGGCCTTCAGAAGGCGGGCGCAATGTAATAGTGCGACTTGATGCATCGGGAGCAGCGACGGATGTTAATCCTCCGCCATTTAATGCCCGGACGCGCGTACATGAATACGGCGGTGGAGATTATGTCGTGAGCGATGGCGTGATCTATTTCTCAAACTTCGCCGACCAGCGTCTCTACAAACAAATCCTTGGCGGGGAGCTTCGACCTATTACGCCTGAAGCTGACTTGCGTTATGCGGATGCTAGTGTCGACGCCAAACGACGACGATTGATCTGCGTGCGAGAAGACCATACAGTCGCCGCACGCGAAGCGGTTAACACGCTCGTGAGCATTGGGTTAGACGGTGTGAATGACGGCGAACAAGTGCTGGTTGGTGGAAACGACTTCTACTCATCACCACGCGTGAGTTCCGACGGTACCCGACTCGCCTGGCTTACCTGGGACCATCCACAGATGCCCTGGGATGGCACTGAACTCTGGACGGGTGACTTTCAGGCAGACGGCTCACTGACCAAAACCCAGCGTGTTGCCGGCAGCATCACAGAATCAATATTTCAACCGGAGTGGTCCCCCGACGGCACGCTTTATTTCGTATCGGATCGTAACGGGTGGTGGAATCTATATCGCCGCCGGGCCGACGGAGAGATTGAGACTGTTACTGAACTAACCTCAGAACTCGGAGTGCCGCAATGGATCTTTGGGATGAGCAACTACGGCTTCGAATCAGCAGACAAGATCATCTGTACTTACTATGAGCGCGGCATGTCTCAACTGGCCTCGATAGATAGTCGCACTCGGAAATTACAGCCCATCGATACCAACTACACGGACATAACTTTCTTGCGGGCAGCGCCGGGTCAGACTGTGTTTCGGGCAGGCTCACCTGCCGAGCCACCATCGATTGTCAGACTGGATCTCAACACCAGAACCTTAGACGTCTTGCGCCGGTCGAACAACCTGGATATTCATGCAGGATATCTTTCCAGTCCCCGCGCCATTGAATTCCCCACCACAGATGGATTAACTGCTCACGGTTTTTTTTATCCGCCTCAGAATCTTGACTACCGCGCGCCTGGCGGCGAGCGCCCACCACTTCTGGTGAAGAGCCATGGGGGACCAACATCCGCGGCCGCCACAGCCTTAAGCCTGACAATTCAATACTGGACCAGCAGAGGGATTGGTGTGCTAGATGTGAACTATGGCGGAAGCACCGGTTATGGCCGCGCTTACCGGGAGAGGTTAAAGGACCAGTGGGGCGTGGTGGACGTTGACGACTGCGCGAACGGTGCGCGGCATTTAGTGTCGCAGGGGGAAGTCGACGGCAACCGTTTGATGATCACCGGCGGAAGCGCCGGGGGATACACAACGCTTTGCGCGCTTACTTTCCGAGACACCTTCAAGGCCGGTGCCAGCCACTATGGCGTGAGCGACGCGGAAGCGCTCGCAAAAGAGACTCATAAATTCGAATCGCGATACCTCGATGGGCTATTTGGTCCTTATCCGGAAAAGCAGGATATCTATTTCCAACGTTCACCGATCAATTTCACGGATCGACTGTCGTGCCCGGCAATCTTTTTTCAGGGAACCGAGGACAAGGTCGTGCCACGTAATCAGGCCGAAGTCATGGTGCAAGCATTACGCACGAAAGGAATTCCCGTGGCTTACATACCTTTCGAAGGGGAGCAGCACGGTTTTCGACAGGCAAAGACCATCAAGCGCGCTTTGGATGGAGAGCTGTATTTCTATTCAAGAGTTTTCGGTTTCGAATTGGCTGAGGACGTGGAGCCGGTGCAGATCGATAATCTCCGCTAAGAGAGCCAACCCTGTCAGAACGGCGAGCGGTAGCGACCCGGTCTGATCTTCGGCAGCTCTAACCGAACCCTCGGTCAGCTACGGGGCATACTTCCAGTTGAGACCGGGTTGCTACCGCTCGCCGTTCTGACAGGATCTCTTCACTGCATGGGCTTGTCGGCAACTGTGGCGGCACCACCGCCGTGATCGGCTCCTCTGAGCACGCCACTGTCATCAACGAAAAACGACATCTTACCGCTTTTTCCGTACTCCATCGGCACCGCACTAGCCTCAAATTTTGTTCCCACGATAGTTAGTTCGATTTTGTATCCATGCTGCTGTAGCAGATCTTTCTGCAGCAGGCTCTGCCCCACTAGTTGGTCTAGGGTGCCATAGTTTCCATTTCCCGTCGTTGCTTGATAGGTGGCTTCCGCGCTGACAAGCATTCTCAATGCACTTTGCGCAATTGCTTCATTTCTCACCAGCGGAGGCTGATTACTCTCGTTGGCAATTCCCGCGATCATTAACAAGACCAGATTCTTGGGAACGTGCAGCTCGTGGAGCGGCCCCAGCCCTTCATTCGAAATCGCGTAAGTTACCGGCTCGGCTGTCGGGCTTAACCGCGAGAGGAAATCTCGAAGCGCGTCATTCGTAATTAAGTTAAGGTCTTTGCCAACCCCGCTATAGCTCTCCATTAGCGCCGGTGAGACATAAACCTGGCCCAACACCTGGCGCGGTTGCCAGCGTGTATAGTTCCTAAAACTGCTGTTTCCCGCGAGTGTCTGATGATTCAGATATGAATCGACGACGTAGCGAACGGCCTTGGTATCAGAAGAGACAATCAGAAAGTTGCCGATGAACGCATAAGAAATAGCATTTGCATACGTCACAAGTTCAGTGTCGGCGCGCTTCTCAGATTGGGCCAATTGGCTGGCACCTTTAAAGCCAACTGCGGCGACGATCTTTGGTATCAACGTGCGGACGGCCTCCTTATCTTTTATGGAGATCGCGATCACAGGCTCAGGTCCGGATGGTGTCGGCGCTGTCTGCCCCTCACCCGTTGGTTCCGGAGTGGCGGACGCTGACGAATGTGGCCCGGTCACACCCAGGGTTTTAACCGGTAGGCTCAGCGCTATCTCATTGCCGAAGAGCGGCAACAGTTCCTCCTTAATCTTGAGACCTAGCTTCTTCTCATAGACGGCAAACGGCGACTCCGGCTGATTCGCCTTGATGGTTGGTCCGGGTGTCCCCCGCATCTCGTTTTGACGGGCCACCATTTTCAGCGTCCCTTCATAGATTAGCGGAAGGTCGAGTGAGAGAGTCACCAGCAATTCCGTGTTGGCAGGCAATACTGAGGAGGCTTCGGGAGCCAGCGGTGGTCCAGAAACTAGTTGGGGAGCAAACGGTATGGCATTTCCCTTCACTTCAGAGCTATTCACCAGGAGTGCGCGCACGACATAGGTGTCGGCATCGAAGCCAATGGCTAATCCAATCGCTTCTGGCCATCTCGGTCTTCCAAAAAATAATGCGCTGGCCAACCGGTCGAGACCCGAGGGACCTGCCACCGTTATTCCCTGGGGTGAATTACTTTGCGACTCAAGCTGCGATGTACCCAACGTGGCTTCAGCAGAGGCCGGTGGTAGTGGCTCTTCCGGCACGACATCAGGCATCACCACGTTGTCTGAACGATTGTCTGCAACGTCCGCCGGCGTCAAATTGGCGGCTTCGCTGGCTTGCCGTTTTTTCTCCTCTTCCTGCATCTGGAGCATACGTTCCTGCTCCTCTTAGCAACTTACTTCCCGTAGGTCGTAAGGCCTTAAACGTAAATTGCGAATCGCTGATGAAGGCTAGCGAGCCTGACTGCTTCAGAATGTAAGGCGGTGGCGGTGATGAAGTCTCCTTTGGCTTCGCCTCGGAAGGTACGTTCTTTCCCGGGCTTGGACTCGGTGAGCTGTGTGGCGCAGGCGTGGGCAGAAACTTGGGCAGGAACTCCTTGAGTTGAGGTTCAAATTTCTGTGCTTCTTCAGCGGAAGGAAACTCAATGACAAACAGAGTTTGAGGAAGTTTGGGGCGCGAAGGCCAGGCCGCAAACATCAGTCGACAAGTCATCAACTCGTCGGCGTGAGAGTTGAGCCATCGTACCAGGGTTTTGAACTCTTTAGGCGGAGCCAAGAGCTTCATTACCGGGTCCAAAATGTCGTTAACACCGGCGGAGCGGAGCAGCTGGCCCACTCCTCTCACTTCGCCGTAAATCTTGTAGCTATCGGCAGCGAGGAGTGTCTCAAAGGTGAGCGCAGGCTTAGCTGGTTGAGCAGGCGGCGACGGTTTGGGCGCCGCGGGCCGGCGGCGCTGTGCACTCAGCGGTGCGGCAATTAAGAACAAAGTTAGGAGTAGCCGGACGGAGATTGCAGCACTCTGGCATATATTCATGAGAATCTACCCTCTCAAGACTTCAAGGCGTCACTGCCATAACTCGGGTCCCGTCTGAAGACGGGTAAGACCCTCTCATCGTCTGATAAGGCCATCGCAAAAGCAATATTGGAACCACAGAACTACAAAAGATACCCTTATTTCGAGTGGTTTTTTTAATGAGGCAACGATACCCATTTGGAGTGGTTTTTTAATGAGGCAATTCGCGACCTTGACCGACACCATAGCCGAAGCTATAGTCCACTTGGGGTGCAGAATCCGTTCGGTTGCATCTCAATTCCCAGCTTTCTTGACGGTATAAGGGGTAGTTAATGAAGATATTTCTCGTAATTTCGATGGCACTCTTTGCCATCTCCATGCCTTCCCACTCGGCTCTGGCTCAAAGGCAGGCGACGAGCGACAAAGATCCGCGGTTGTTTGCGCTTGAAGACCTGCGTCCGGGAATGAAGGGAGTGGCACGGACGGTTTTCTCAGGCACAGAAACGCAGGAGTTTGGTGTAGAGATTTTGGGTGTCTTGCCGGGTTTTCCGGGTCCGCGACAATCAGCAATCATTGCCCGGCTGAGTGGATCGAATGTGGAGAAGACTGGAGTCTTCGCCGGAATGTCTGGTTCGCCGGTCTACGTCGATGGTCGCCTTGTCGGCGCCATAGCTTTTAGTTTCCCGTTTTCCAAAGAACCTATTGCCGGCATCACGCCCATCAAGCAGATGATCGATATCTTTGAGAAGGGCAAGGTAGATGAGACCCATAAGCAAAGAGCTCCGCGATTGGTATCCTTCGCGCAACTGGCCGCCACCGAATGGAAGCCCGCCCTCCCGAAGCAAGCGGTCACTGCAACTTCGCTAATCGCTCCTGTCTCAGCCGGCTCGCCCCTTGTCGCTCTAATGGGTCAGCAGATGACGCCGATTGCCACGCCCGTAGTCTTCAGTGGTATTAGCCAGGAATCGCTTTCGCTGTTTGCGCCGCAATTGTTGGCCAATGGTTTACTACCGGTTTCCGGTGCCGGTGGTTCGGCAGCGATCACTCCACTCGGTGAGGCGAATGAAAAAACGCTGACACCCGGCATGTCGCTGAGCGTGCAGCTTGTTCGGGGAGACTATTCGATTGCAGCTTCGGGAACGGTTACTTTCCGCGACGGGGATCGCATCTATGCGTTTGGCCATCCGTTTTTAAGCTTGGGTGCGGCAGATATGCCGATGACGGAGACGTCCGTAGTTACGGTGATCGCCAACGTTAACAATTCTTTCAAGCTATCTGTACCCGGCCAGATGATGGGCGCGATTTCGCAGGACCGTGCCGCGGGCGTGTTCGGCAGCCTTGGTCGGGCTCCGAAAATGATTCCTGTAAAAATCAATCTGCACACCAGCCGCGACCGGATCGAGACGTATTCATACGAGGTCGCCAATGATTCATTCCTGACGCCTTTGCTCTTGAACATCACAGTCTTTAACACGATCACTTCCAGCGAGCGGGCGCTGGGTGAATCAACGATCAGCATCAAAGGCGAGATTAGAGTTAGAGGACAGGAGAATGTGCAGCTGGACCGACGTTTCTCGTCCAGTAATTCAGCGATCATGGCAGCCGGCTCCGTGGCCACGCCAATCGGGTCGTTAATGAGCAGCGGCTTCGACGATGTACAGATTGATGGCGTGACGCTCGACATTTCCTCAAGCGACACAAAGTATGCCGGCACGCTCGAACGAATTGCTCTTGACCGCACTGAAGTACGGCGTGGTGAGAAAGTGGAGATTCAGGCTTACGTGAGAACCGAAGCCGGAAAGCAATTTGTACAGCGAATTCCCGTGCAGATTCCAGAGGACGCCACACCCGGCCAGTTGCTGGTGTTTGTAGGTGACGGAAGCGCGCTACAGGAGGGTTCAGCGGCCAAGGCTTTTGTGCCTCAGGATCTGGGCCAGCTAGTTCGAGCGATCAACAAAGTGAAGAAGAGCGACCGTCTTTATGTGAAGCTCTTCCGGATTACGCCTGGCGCAGTGATTGGTACGGATGAACTGCCAAACCTGCCGCCCTCGGTAGTCGCGACTCTGAACAGCGACAGAACATCGGGCGGCTATACTCCGACGGTTCTTTCCCCTGTTTATGAAATGGAGCTGCCCCCTGCGGAGTTTGTAATCTCAGGCCAGCAGCTAATAGGAATTGATGTGGTGCGCTAGTTCCTGCGACCGCCCCAGTCTGAGATTGTTTTTCACACCACGCCATGAGTCTCCTTGATGTTCAGACGCAACAGGCTCTTCTAAAACCTTTCACCCGAGCTTAAGCTCGGTGTCTCCGCTGCGAGGGATCCTGAAACGGCTTAAACGGTTTCAGGTGCCTTAGGGTGGCATCACCCCTGACTGAAGCCGGGGGTCAATGTAAAGGTCAAACTCGCAAAACTGACCCCACTACTTTCCCCTAATCACGAATACATATCTTCTTTTGGAATTTGGCATTTGGATTTCCGTGGAGCTGAGATCCAGGTTCATCATCCGGTCACGAAGTCCTTTGCCTCCAAAAAACAACAGTATGCTCGTCGGCGGCGACCATTTGAGCAGGCTCGGTAGTTTCGCCTCGAAGCGATCCAGGGCGCGACAGGTAACAAAGTCGGCTTCCGGGGCCGGGATCTCCTCGAAGCGCTCGGCGATCACCGTGGCCGATTTGAACACTTCGGCACGATTAAGCGCCTCGCGCAGAAAAACCGCTTTCTTCTTAGACGACTCAATGAGCGTGGCTGTGATATCAGGGCGCGCAATCAAACATGGAATGATGGGAAGGCCAGCGCCCGAGCCGATGTCTGCGACCCTGGCAGCTTGAGGCAGGTGTGGAAGCAACATTAACGATTCCAGTACGTGTCTTATGGCAAACTCACGAGGCGAGCATGGAGCCACCAGGTGCAGTCGAGCATTCCAGTTGCTTAGCAGATCATAATATTCGGACAAGCGCTCGATCGCCTCGACACTGATTCTGGTCCCATAGACGCCGGCCTCGGAAGCGAGCGCTTCTCTAAACTCTTTGAGCTGTGAGTTGCTAACATTCATTTTCGCTTGTTGCGCGCCAGTTTCACCCGAAAGCCGGACAGAGCGCAAAGCCTCATGTAGCTGGTTCAGTTTGGGTATCTGACCTCTCATTCAGACCGCTCTTCAGCCCGTTGGGGAAGCGTTGCTCGTAATCTAAGGAACCGTTGAAACGGTTTTATAGCTCAGATTTTGCGTTGACACCGAGCTGAAGCCGCGGTGTGAATTTGAGTTTAAGTGGCACTAAGACGAGTTCGAGATTGCTAAATCGCGATTCCTTCTTCGGTTTGCAACTTTGCTCCTTGGACCGTTGCGTGAGATTCTTCTGATTCCAATTAACGAAGGATCACGAGCTCTAAAGGACAACCCCGTAATGGAAGATCTGGCCGAGCAACACGAACACCTTGGGCGCGCGGTCACGCGCATTATTACAGACTTTGCTTCGAGTCTGGACTCGCGTCCAGTCGCCACACACGCCACGCCGTCCGACCTGGAAACGATTTTCGCCGAGGAGCTTCCAGAAAACGGAATCGGACTCGACGAAATTCTCGCACGCTTCACCAACGACATCGCGGCGCACGCGATGGGCGTGGCGAGTCCCCGCTATTACGGCCAGTTTAATCCCACGCCGCTGCCGATCGGGGTTTGGGCCGATGCGCTTTGCTCCGCGCTGAACCAAAATGCCGGAGCCTGGCGTAATGGGCCAACGTCGGCAATGATCGAAGCGCGCGTTATGCGCTGGCTCTGCGATCTGATTGGCTATGGACCGCGGAGCTTTGGCACTCTTGCGAGTGGCGGCTCTGAGGCGAATCTCATAGCCCTGAAATGTGCTCGCGATAACGCCCACGCCGGGGTGGTTCACAAAGGGGTTTGTGCGGCGCCGGGCGATCTTGTCATTTACGCCTCTGAACAATGCCATTATTCGGTTGTCAAAAGCGCAGACATTCTCGGTCTCGGCCGCGATGGTCTGCGCAAGATCCCCACGGACGATCGGTTTCATGTCCAAACCGACTTGCTGCGAGACGAGATCGAGCGCGACCGCGAAGCTGGGCGGATACCGTGTTGTGTGGTCGGGATTGCGGGCGCTACCTCGTCGGGAGTTATCGATCCGTTGGCTGAGATGGCGACGATTGCGCGGGAAAACAATTGCTGGTTTCATGTTGATGCAGCCTATGGTGGGACACTGGCTTTTTCCGACCAACACAAATCCAAGCTGAAAGGTATCGAAGAGGCTGATTCGATAACCTTCGATCCACACAAGTGGCTCTTTGTTCCTTTCGCCTGCGGGGCAGTGCTGGTACGAGATGGCGGACGAGTGCTGCGCGAGGCCTTCGACATCAGCCCGGAGTATCTCAGCGAAGATCGGGGCGGCGCAGACGTCGAATACGACTTTTTTAGATACGGTCAGATGGGAACCCGTCGGTTTAGCTCTCTAAAGTTGTGGATGGCGCTGAAGTTCATGGGCCGACGGGGTTACGAACAAGTAATCGAACGGCAAATTGGTTTGACGCATTATTTGGCGAGCCGCATTGCCGAGTTGAGTGAATTCCAGCGGCTGGGGGAGGTTGAAACGGCTGTATGTTGTTTCAAGTTTCTGCCCGAAAGTGCGCGCGATGCGACCGGGGAAGATCAAGATCGTTTGCAACTGAGACTCCAGCAGCAAATCGAGCGAAGCGGCAAAGCCTTTATCACAACCACGGTCCTGCATGGCCGTAGGGCGATGCGAGTGAACATAAACAGCTTTCTTACTGACCGCCGCCACGTTGACGATCTGCTAGAATTGTTGAAACGCGAAAGCAAAAGGTTGATGGCGGGCGATTAGTCTTCCTCGGCACAGCTACCAAACTATGTCCAACAAAATATTTTCCGACGGAATTCTAAATGAGCGGGTTGCTTTCGTCACCGGTGGTGGAACAGGAATCACCGGCGGTGTAGCGCGTGCACTTGCGGAATCCGGCGCTCGCGTAGTTCTTGTGAGCCGTAAGATGGAGCATTTACAGCCGGCCGCCGAGGTTATCAACCAAGCGGGCGGACAGGCGTTTGCGGTGGCGGCGGACGTTCGCAATCCCGAGGATGTGGAGAAGGCCATTGCCGCTACGGTCCAGCAGTTTGGCAAAGTCGATATCGTGGTCAATGGTGCCGCCGGAAACTTTCTAAGCGCGGCCGAAGAGCTTTCGCCAAACGGCTTTGGCACTGTCGTCGACATCGATCTCAAGGGTACGTTCAATGTCTGTCGGGCGGCGTTTGCGGAGCTGAAAAAGAATCGCGGCCAAATTCTAAACATCAGCGCGACGCTTCATTACCTCGGCACCCCAATGCAGCTACATGTTTCCGCGGCCAAAGCGGGTGTCGATGCCTTGACACGAAACCTTGCCGTTGAGTGGGGGCGCTACGGTATTCGGGTAAATGCTATTGCACCGGGCCCAATCGGTGATACGGAAGGAATGAAGCGACTTGTGCCGGAGCCAATCAAAGAAAAACTGCGGCAAAAAATACCCCTCGGTCGTTTCGGAGAAATCGCGGATATTGAGAAGGCTGCGGTGTTCCTCTGTTCCGACGCAGCCGCTTATATCAACGGAACTGTTCTGGTGGTTGATGGTGGTCACTGGCTCGCGGCTAATCGGTTGATATGACAGCGGGCAATCGTTAACGCTACAGTTCCGTTCCCATGCTCGACCTGCAACCCGCATCATTCGAAGACTTTGAACGCGAGGCACGTCAGGGCAACGTTGTGCCTGTGGTGCGGTCTGTCCTTGCTGACCTGCAAACCCCGGTCGGAGCGTTCATCTGCATCGCCGGTAATTCACCATATGCCTTCTTGCTGGAATCGGTGGAGGGCGGCGAACGAATTGCACGCTATTCATTCTTCGGTGCGGAACCTCAAATGATTGTGCGCGGCCGAGCCTTGCAGACATTCGTTGAACGAAATGGGAAGACTGGGACCTATCCCGTTGTGGCGAAGGATTGGGTGCGCGATTATTTTCGGGAACGAATGCTGGCGCGGCGTTCAGGCCTGGCGCCTTTCGCTGGCGGCGCGGTTGGTTATCTGGGCTACGATGCCGCAGCCTGGTTTGAACCCGTCTTGAAAACCGACGACCAAAACTCCTCAAAAACGCAGCCGCTTCATAGCCAAGCCGACGCTGTCTGGATGTTCTATCGCGACGTGATTGCTTATGACCGTCTGCGGCAGCGCATGGAGATTGTCTCAATCGTGTTGACGGAAGAGGCGGAAGGCAGCCACGCGAAACTCAGAACTCTCTATGATGAGGCAGTGGGCCGCACAGCGATTATTGAAGAGAAGCTCCGCAAGGGAGCAGCGCCCAAACTTGCCGAGAAGCGTCCTGGCCGGAATGCCAGGATAGAGCCGGAATCCAACTGGACCCGGAGAGGCTTTGAAGCCGGCGTACGTCGCATTCAGGAGCACATCGCAGCCGGCGACTGTTACCAGGTAGTACTTTCGCAGCAGTTTTCCACGAAGTACGAGGGTGACCCGCTGGAGATCTACCGGGCGTTGCGGGCCATCAATCCGTCGCCTTACATGTTTTTTCTCCGCCTCGGGGAGGAAACGATTGTTGGCGCGTCCCCTGAAATGTTGGTTCGCTGTCGCGGGCAGCGGTTAGATTACCGACCGATTGCTGGAACCCGAAAGCGCGGGGCAACGGAGACTGAGGATTGGATGCTTGGCGAAGACTTGCGAACTGATGAAAAGGAAGTGTCCGAACACACAATGCTCGTCGATCTGGGACGGAATGATCTGGGGCGCGTTGCTGACTATGGCTCCGTGAAGGTCGAGGAGTTGATGTCAGTTGAGCGGTATTCACATGTGCAGCATCTCGTCACCAGCTTGCGGGCCCGACTGCGTGACGGGCTCGATCGTTTCGACGCACTTGGATCGTGCTTTCCTGCCGGCACCGTTACGGGAGCACCTAAAATTCGTGCCATGGAAATCATTCGAGAGCTTGAGCCAGAGCGGCGTGGTATCTATGCGGGGTCGGTACTCTATATGGATTATGCGGATAATCTCGACTCCTGCATTGCGATCCGCACGATCGTTTTGCGCGACGGAAAAGCATCAGTACAAGCCGGGGCAGGCATCGTCGCGGATTCGGTCCCGGAACATGAGTATGCGGAAACCGTAAACAAAGCGCGCGGATTGTTTCGAGCGATTGAACTAGCTGAAAAAGGTTTGTAATGGACTCGACTAGAAGAAGCTGGCCGTCAGTTGTGTGTTTGTTTTTCTCCGCCCTTGGCGTCGTGATGTCAGCTGTAGCTGCAACGGCGCAGATCCCGGCATCGAATCCGCAAACTCCCGCTGATGCGGCAAGAAAAGCCAACGCAAGACCAGGCGACGCCGCGGCGCCACCGCGGGAACCTTTCGACGGTGCTTCGATCGAAAAGATGGCCGGGCAGTGTGTCACACTTGAGACCGAGGCGGGGCCGATCGAAATCGAAATGATGTCGGAGGTGGCGCCGGAGAGCGTGCGAAGTTTTCTCAACCTCGCGGCCACCGGCGCATTGGACACCACCACGTTCAGCCGCGTGGTCAAAGGCTTCATAATTCAGGGTGGCAATCTTTCTACCGGCGAGAAATGGGGTGTTGAGCTATCCAAACGCGCCGCGCGAAGGTTGCCCGACGAACCAGGACTCGTCAAACATGTGCGCGGAATAGTTTCCATGGCACGTACTGACGAACCAAATAGTGCCGGCACTAATTTTTTTATCCTGGTTGGTGACGGTCCGCATCTGAACTCAAAGTTTGCTGCTTTTGGCAGAGTACGAAAGGGTATCGAAGTTGCGGATGCAATAAACGGCGCCCAAACAGAGGGCGAGAAGCCGGTTAAAGCGGTTCGCATCAACCGCGCCGTGGTTGCCCAATGTGCGAGATGAGCAGATTGATGAAAAGTGTGCTAGCGAGCCAGAAGAGCATTGTAACGATTGCTGTCTTCGGCAGTTTGTCTCTGCTGAGCGGATGTGCGCCCATCGCCGCCAAACCGACACCCGAGGCGGCTATACAGTTTTTGAAACTGCGCGGTTACAACTTCGACGAAGAATCTTTTCTGGCAGCGGCGGCCGCGAGCGACGTGCTGGCGGTGAACGCTTTCCTGGCGGCTGGTATCAACCGGGATGCGAAAGATGAAATCAGTGGCGGAACTGCCATGATAGCGGCGGCGGCGCGGGGCGATTTAGCAATCGTTAAGACCCTCTTGCAGGGCGGCGCAGACGTGAATAGAAAAGATAAAGCGGGCTCGACGGCGCTCTTGCGGGCTCTCGAATACAAAAATGAAGAAGTCGCGAATGCTATATTGAGCCAGAAGGGTCTTGACCTGAAGGCGCAGGGTGCTAACGGCGCAACAGTCTTGTTGTATTACGTTTCTCGCGAGCGCTATGAGATCGTGGCACAGCTGTTGGAGCAGGGCCTGAATTTAGACCTTCAGGACACTGACGGCGACACCGCGCTTCATAGCGCTGCGCAGACAGGCAATGCGACTATCTTGAAAATGCTCTTGGCGAAGGGCGGTGATCCAAACGTTAAGAATCGAGGGGGCGGGACAGCGTTAATGTGGGCCGCCGTCTATGGCCATGAGGAAGTGGCGCGGATCTTGTTGGATAATGGCGCTGACCCGCGCCTCAGAGATGATGATGGAGTGACCGCCTCCGCGTGGGCACTTAAGAATGGACGAGACGATTTGGCTAAGCTGCTCCGCGAGGCGGAAAAGAGAAAGTAGGCAGGAGCAGGAGCAGGAGGCAAGAGGCAGAAGGCAGGGGCAGAAGGCAGGGGCAGGAGGCAGGGGGTGGAGGCCAAGGCTAAATCGGCAATTGGCAATTGGAAATCGGCAATTCGAAATGTTGCTTGTAATCGACAACTACGACTCGTTTACTTATAACCTTGTCCAGTATCTTGGTGAGCTCGGCGAAACAGTTGAAGTGCGTCGCAACGATGAGGTGACCATCGAGGAGATTGCATTGAGTCTGCATCCCAGCCGCATCGTCATATCGCCAGGTCCCGGCACTCCCGATGATGCAGGGTTGTCTCTGGAGGTAATAAGATGCTTCGCCGGTCAGGTGCCCATTCTCGGAGTTTGTCTGGGCCATCAGGCGATTGGGCAGGCATTCGGAGGCAAAGTCGTTTCGGCACCGGTATTGATGCATGGTAAGGCTTCGGAGATTTGTCACGATGGCAAGACTATCTTCCATGGACTTGAAGATCACTTCCGGGCCGGGCGTTATCATTCACATCAGACGACATCATCATGGGTTTGCGCCATCGCGAAATGCAGATTGAGGGTGTGCAGTTTCATCCGGAATCAATTCTGACAAATTGCGGTAAGCAAATGTTAGCGAATTTCCTCAAACTGTAACCTCACGATATGGGTGAAAACGTTTTGCGGGATTTTCTTCCTCGCCTCGTTCGTCGCGAAGCTCTTAGTCGAGACGACGCTGAGCGCTTGCTCAACGCCCTGCTGGATGAAGATGCAACAGATGCCCAGATCGCCGCGGTACTGGTTGCCTTAGCGGCTAAGGGTGAGACCGTTGAGGAGTTGGCGGGCATGGCCGCGGCGTTACGCAGGCGCGCCGTTCGCATCAGATGCCAACACTTGTGCTTCATTGATACTGCCGGCACGGGTTCAAGTGTGGCTAAAACATTTAACATCTCCACGGCGGCGGCTTTTGTGATTGCCGGCGCCGGTCTTCCCGTAGCGAAGCATGGCAACCGGGCGGCGAGCAGCCGGTCCGGGAGCGCAGATCTACTTTCTGCGCTGGGCGTCAATGTTAACGCGTCTCCGGAAGTCTCTGAGCAGTGCCTGAACGAGATCGACATCTGTTTCATGTTTGCCCCGCTCTATCACGGCGCGACCGCGCGTGTTGCCGGAATTCGGCGACAATTGGGGATTCACACGACCTTCAATTTGTTGGGGCCTCTCAGCAATCCAGCCGGCGCACCCAGACAGATTGTCGGGGTTTGGAGGCGAGATCTTGTTGAGCGAATGGCGAAGGTGCTCTCCTCCTTGGGCACCGAACGGGCCTGGGTGGTGCACGGCGAGGACGGATTGGACGAGATTACTTTGGCCACCAAAACACTGGTGGCAGAGGTGCAAGGCGAGAACGTCAGTTCCTTCGAAGTGGAACCGAAGACCTTCGGGCTCTGGCGCGGAAGCTTAGAACACCTGCGGGGAGGCGACGCGGAAGCCAATGGTCGGATTATTCGTGAAGTATTAGGTGGTAGCCAATGCCGCCGCAGCGCTTTTTATCGGCGGCATCAGCAGCGATTTGCGGGCGGCCGCAAAAGTTGCGGAGGAAAGTATTGATGGTGGTGCAGCCAGGACGAAACTGGAGCAGTTGATCGAAAGAACAAACTGGGGTCCCCAAGCGGGCAGCCCGACTGGGTCTGTCGGGAAAACATTTTGAGGAGTTTGCAGAATGCGAGCGATAGCGAGCGTGACATGCCTGAAGGGCATGAAGTTAATAGCCGGGGGCAACGCCCCCGGTATGAGAAGGTTCCAGTCCGACCCTGAAAGGGTCGCATTCTCAACGGTACACATCTCGCAGCCGAGTTCGTTTGCGAGGTGCGACGCTTTCAGGGTCGGGGATCTTTACGGCTTTCCCGGGGGCGTTGCCCCCGGTTATTGGCTTCGTCCCTTTCAGGGACAGGGCGAACTGGTTTTGACTGTTTCTCCGACAAACGATGGACATCCTTAGTGAAATCATTGCTAGTAAGAAGAAAAGAATTTCGAACCAGGGCTACCGGCCGCTTGCGCGAATGCGCGAACACGCCCGGGCAGTCAGGTCTGCAGCGGAGGCCCATGTCTTAGTCAAGGCCCTGTGTAACGACCGCATTAACGTTATTGCCGAGTTCAAGCGAAGGTCTCCCTCCAAGGGTGTTATTCGTTATGATGTTAGCCCTGAATCAATGGCGCGTTATTACGAGTCTGGAGGCGCAGCGGCAATCTCTGTACTAACGGAGGAGGACTATTTCGGCGGTTCGCTTCACGACTTGCGAGCTGTCCGGGCGGCAGTTTCAATTCCAGTGCTGCGAAAGGATTTCATCTTTGACGAGTATCAAGTTTATGAAACAGCCGCTGCCGGGGCGGACGCGCTACTGCTGATGGTGTCAGCTTTGGACGACGAGGCATTGGTCTTGTTGCGTGAGCTTGCCGAAGATGAGCTGGGAATGGTCGCTCTTGTTGAGGTGCATACGAAAGCCGAAATGCAGCGGGCAGTAGCCAGCGGCTCCAGGTTTATTGGCGTGAACAATCGCGACCTGAAAACATTCTCAGTCTCGCTGGAAACTTCAGTAGAGCTAACACGGGAAGCTCCCGCCGACGGGATGCTGGTTTCTGAAAGTGGTTTGAGTTCGGCTCATGACCTCCGGCGGCTGCAGGGGCTGGGCTATCAGGGTTTTCTGATTGGCGAATCCTTGATGCGCTCCCCGAGACCTGATGAAACCTTGCGCGCGTTGATCCGAGACGGAGAAATGGCGGCGACAGGATGAACGGGAAAAAGGGGCAAAAGGAGAAAGGGTAAACGGGGAAAAGGGAAAGAGTTGGAACAGTCTGGGAATATCCCTGCCTTAAGATCTTTGGTTTTTCCTTTTCCCCCTATTTACCTCTTCCCCATTTACCCCCAAAAGTCTTTATGGCCTTCGTTAAAATCTGCGGCATAACTAATCTGGAAGACGCCCTACTCTCCGTTGCAGCCGGCGCGGATGCGCTGGGCTTCAATTTCTATCGCCCTAGTCTGCGCTACATCGAGCCACTTGCCGCGCGAGAGATTATCGATCGCTTGCCCGGGAATGTTTTAACTGTAGGCGTCTTCCTGAATGAGGTGACCCCCGAGACTGTGGAGCGAATGGCGTCCGACGCCGGTGTAGCCGCCGTGCAGCTGCACGGTGATGAATCGCCCGACTATTGCCGCGCGCTCCGAGGTCGGTATGTGATTAAAGTATTTGCGGCCGGCAATGACTTTGAACCTCAGCGCGCGCTCGATTACGAGGTGTCCGCGATCATGCTTGACACGTTTGACTCCCAGATGCGCGGCGGCACTGGTCGTGTACTGGATTGGTCTATCGCACGAAAGACGCGCGCTTTGGTGCCGAAATTTTTCCTGGCTGGCGGTCTCGCTCCGGAAAACGTGCAAAAGGCAATAACCGCAGTTAGTCCTTATGGTGTTGACGCCTGCAGTGCGCTTGAGATCAGCCCGGGGAAGAAACTTCCGGAACGCGTGGCGGCTTTTGTGAAAGCGGCACGCGCCGCTTGACTCCCGGGGTCCTAGTTCAGATTTAGAAGGCTTTCTTTACTTGGATTACGTCCGATGAACCATCGCTGCAACTTTAATTCACACCGCGGCTTAGCCCGGTGGGAAGCGCTGCTCCTAACCTCATTAACCGTTTCAACGGTTTGGAAGCGAGACACGCGATTGCTGCGCAGGGGGAAAACCGTTGAAACGGTTCTCAATTTTTGAGGCTCTGACGTCAACACCGGGCTGAAGCCGCGGTGTGAACGAGAAATCAAAACCAAACGGCATCAGTGCTTGACTCCCGTTAAACGTTGACGAGCATCACTAACCACGGGTTATCCTAACAATCCATAGGGCGCTCTACGTCGCGAAGAATGAAGGACGCAATCGCATTGCAGTCGCGCCTTTTGTCACATGAAGACTGCCTGGGGCGTGATTCCCCTCAACCGAATACCAAAGGAGATTAGGCTATGAGACGCTTCGCACAGTTCTTGACCCTTAGTCTTAGGGTCTTGCTGATCGCCGCAGTCACACCCGCCGGGTTGATGGCCCAGCAGAGCACGGCCGCTGGTTGGACCCCTGAGTTGGCGATGAAAGTTAAAAACATTGGTGCTGTCCGCGTGTCGCCGGATGGCCGGAAGGTCGTCTACACGGTTAGCCAGGCGGTGATGACGCCTGAGAAGAGTGAATACGTCGCGCAGATTTGGTTGGGCAACAACGACGGCAGTGAGCCTCTGCAATTAACCTTCGCCGAAAAGTCTTCCGAAAATCCACAGTGGTCGCCGGACGGCAAAATGATCGCGTTTACATCGAGCCGGAGCGGAAAAGGCAACCTGTATGTCCTCCGCTTGATCGGTGGTGAAGCCGAGCAGACGACCGACGTCAAAACAGGAGTGGGGAACTTCGCCTGGTCACCTAATGGCAAGCAGATCGCCTTCCTTATGCGCGACGCCCAGAGCGAAGACGAGGAGAAGGGAGCAAAAGGCAAAGACGATTCACGTTGGGTTGATGAAAACGTCAAGATGAATCGCTTGCATGTGATAAACATCGAAAAAGATGCCAACGGCAAACGGGAGCCGCGCAAACTAACCGGTGACTACAACGTCGATAATGACTTCGACTGGGCACCCGATGGCAAAACAATTGCCTTTGCTCGCACCAAAATGCCCAAAGCAGACTATTGGACCACGGGTGATCTGATGGCCGTGGACGTTGGAAGCGCAGAAGTAAAAACCATCGCTGCCACCAACGCTGCGGAGTCAGGCCCCAAATATTCACCTGATGGTAAAGGGCTTCTGTTCGTGGTTTCGGATGATCCGCCACGTTGGGCGGGCTATCGACGGATGGCGGTTATTGCAACCGGCGGCGGCCCTGTGAAACTGCTAGCGGAAACTTTCGACGCGCAACCTAACGTCATCAACTGGTCGGCCGATGGTAAGAAGATTTACTTTGGCGAGACTAGAGGTACCGTCTCCCGGATCTACTCGCTGGACGTCAATTCAAACGCGATTACCGAAATCAACAAGGGAACCGAAGTAATCAGCGGTCCATCTCTTAATCGCTCGCATACAATGGTGGGTTTCACTTTACAGACCAATGACAAAGCCCCTGAGGCTTATGTCAGTCAGATAACGACTTTCTCCCCAGTCCAAGTGAGCCGGGCCAATGCAGATCTGCCAAAGTTGCCGCTGGGTAAGACTGAGGTAATCAAATGGAAAAGCTCCGACGGGCTTGAGGTTGAAGGACTCCTGACCTACCCCGTCAATTATCAGGCAAGCAAACGAGTGCCGCTGCTTCTGATAATCCACGGCGGACCAGCCGGAGTATTTACTCAATCGTTTTTAGCGGGAAGCAGAGGCGTGTATCCCACTGCGGCTTTCCCTGCGCGTGGCTATGCAATGCTTCGAGTGAATCCGCGCGGATCGTCCGGTTACGGGCAGAAGTTTCGGTTCGCAAACATCAAAGACTGGGGCGGAGGCGATTACCAGGATCTGATGACGGGTGTCGATGAAGTGATACGAATGGGCGTTGCCGATCCCGATCGCTTAGGCGTGATGGGATGGAGCTACGGAGGTTTTATGACTTCCTGGATCGTTACGCAAACGAAACGCTTCAAAGCAGCCTCGGTCGGGGCGGGTGTTACAAACTTGATGAGTTTCATCGGGACGGCCGACATCCCCAGCTTCATCCCGGATTACTTTGGGGAACAGCCCTGGGAGAACCTGGAGATTTATCGAGCCCACTCAGCGATGTTCCACATGAAAGGAGTTGTTACCCCCACTCTCGTTCAGATGCACTCAAAGTACGAAACGTCCCCAGCAGGATGATCGTGCTGCCGCGCATGCCTCACGGTCCGAACGAACCGAAAATGGTGCTCAAGGCCAAGCAAAGTAATCTTGAGTGGTTTGAGAAGTACCTGGGGACAAATTAAGCTAAATATATACTTGCAAGATTTCTTCCTGGCAGGCCTGCGGGAAGCTAAGAACGATCCACGAAATCACCCGAAGCGGCACGAAAAGAGCCCTTAGTTCGAGTCATTTCGTGTGCTTTCGTGGATCGTTTTATTCTCCCTGACAATTTCCCACCTGCTAGTGCCGTTGATGAGGGACGTCTCTTATTCAACCAGCGGAAAGAAGTACTTTTAACTTTAGTAGTGGAGATAGTGGACATAGAAAATTCACAACCTGATGAACGCGGCCACTGGGGCCCGTATGGGGGACGTTTTGTGCCGGAAACGCTGGTGGCTCCACTGGAAGAGCTGACGGCCGCCTACCTGAGCGCGCGTGAGGATGAGGATTTCCAGACCGAGTACTCAGCGCTGCTCGCTGACTACTCAGGACGGCCCACACCACTGTTTCATGCAAAGCGTTTGACGGAATACGCTGGCGGCGCTCAGATCTATCTCAAACGCGAGGACCTTTCGCACACCGGATCTCACAAAATCAATAACGCTCTCGGCCAGATACTGCTGGCGCGACGAATGGGTAAACGACGTGTGATCGCCGAAACCGGCGCGGGGCAGCACGGCGTTGCCACGGCCACTGTGTGCGCATTGTTTGGTCTCGATTGCGTGGTTTACATGGGTGCCGAAGATATGCGGCGGCAGGCCTTGAATGTCTTTCGCATGGAGTTGTTGGGGGCGCAAGTACGAGGTGTGAATGCCGGCTCGCGAACGCTGAAAGATGCAATCAACGAAGCCTTGCGTGACTGGGTTACCAACGTTTTCGACACTTATTATCTGCTTGGCAGTGCGCTCGGACCTCATCCCTATCCGCTGATGGTCCGTGAATTCCAATCCGTGATTGGCCGCGAAGCTCGTGCGCAGATTCTTAGTCAGACCGAACGATTACCAGATTTATTGATTGCCTGCGTCGGCGGTGGATCGAATTCGATCGGCCTCTTTTATCCTTTTCTCAACGACAAAGTCCGCATGATCGGTGTTGAAGCCGGAGGACGCGGCATTGAGCTGGGGCAGCACGCTGCGCGTTTCAACCAGGTAGGCGGTGGACGGCCAGGAGTTTTGCAGGGGACGCTTAGCTATGTGTTGCAGGACCAGGGAGGGCAGATTGCTCCTACGCATTCTGTTTCTGCGGGACTCGACTATCCCTTGATCGGACCGGAACACGCTTTTCTGCACGATTCAGGCAGGGTCCAATATGTCTGCGCGTCGGATGGCGGCGCCCTGGAAGCCTTTCAAACGCTTTCGAAGTTAGAAGGCATTATTGCCGCACTCGAATCGGCGCATGCGGTAGCCCATGCAATCAAAGTCGGGCGAGAAATGTCGCCTGGTGAGATCATCATCATCAACCTCTCGGGCCGCGGAGATAAAGACATCGATACTGTCAGCAAGCTCAGGCTGGGCACAAACTGCGAAAATACCTGGCGGTCCAGAACCGGTGAGCGGTAGCGACCGGGTGAGTTGCGTTGAGCGGAGTGATAAAGGATGAAATTCTCGTAGGTAGAATGTCTTGGGCTTAACCCGGGCGCTACCGCTCACCGGTTCTGATGGTGAAGTGGTGTCTCTCGCACTGCTCACACTGAAACCATTTCTATACTGTCAGCACTTTTTTTGAATTGGGGTTTGCATTGAGTCGCATCGCGGAGGTATTCGCCAAGCTGAAGCGGGAAGGGAAGAAGGGTTTCATTCCCTTCATAGTGGCGGGTGATCCTGATTTGGAAACAACCGGCCAGCTCTTAGTTGAACTGGCTAATTCAGGAGCTACGGTAATTGAACTCGGCGTGCCTTTCAGCGACCCCATGGCCGACGGACCGGTTATCCAGCGAGCTTCGGAGCGCTCTTTGCAGCACGGCTTCGGGTTGGCCGCGGTGCTGGAAACGGCAGCAAAAGCGCGGCAGAGAACGAATGTCCCCATCGTTCTTTTCAGCTACTACAATCCTTTGATGCAATATGGGGTGGTAAACCTTATCTGTGACGCAAAGGAAGCGGGGATTGACGGCGTCTTGGTCACCGATCTAACCCTCGAGGAATCGGAGGAGTTCGCCAGCGCGCTAAGGGCAAAAGAACTTGATCTGATTTTTCTCGTGGCGCCAACATCTACCGACCTCCGCTTGCAGGCGATTGCTGAAAAGGCGACCGGCTTTGTTTATGCTGTATCACGCGCGGGAGTTACCGGCGAGCAAGCTGATGTGAGTGCCGCAGCCGAAAATCTGGTTAGTCGCGTACGGCAATGCTTCGATCTGCCGGTTGCAGTTGGTTTCGGGATCTCGACTGCGGAACAAGTGGCAAAAACTTGGGCATATGCGGATGCGGCAGTGGTAGGTTCGGCCATTGTCGCTGAGATTCAAAGGTGCGCCGGCTCGGCGGACGTCGTGCAACGGGTCGGCGAATTCGCGCGTGCCCTTGTTCCTACTTAGGGGCAACTGATCAAGTGGGAATAGTTCATGTCAGCCTTGAGTGGGAGCAACACGGCGGTGGCAAGCCCACCTTCCAGGGCGGGGAGCCCGTCATCATTGTCCTCCATAGTCCCCGGGAAAAATGTTGGGGAATACTCGACGAGAACAAGGCTGCTGGAGTATTCTTGCGCGGTCTCGATTTGAATGCTTTTGATGATTGGGTGCTGGCCGTCGCGGATGACGAACCGTTTATAGGCGTTATCGATCTGTTTTTCCTAATGTGGCGTTTGGAGCGCCTTTCGCCAGACGAGGCCGCCGGGGGAATCCCTTTCCTCTACGAACAAGTCGAGCAGCGTACGGGTCGCTCAGTTCAAGAGTTAATTGACAACAACCAGGGCCGCTTGAACTGAAACGCTATTTGGAGAATTGCGTGCCGCCTCACCGACAGACTGGCGCAGAGAGGGCTGCCGTAGCACGCAGGATGTTTCTCAGGTTCAACCCTCCGGGAATTATTTGCTGTTGCAAGCGTGAAACACTGTTCCATTCTCGCGCCAGGTGTGTTATGCTCCTCTGCTCGTTCGGGGAGTGCTAAACATGACTGGGAGAAAAGGAGCGGAAGAAAGAGATGTATGTCATGGGTGATGATCGAATAAGCCTGGATCGCGGCAAGGCAGTCGAAGCCGCGCTCTTAAATATTGAAAAGAAGTTTGGCAAAGGCTCAATCATGCGGCTTGGTGAACGCGAAGTATCCGATATACCGGCGATTTCGACCACCTCTTTGAGTCTGGATATTGCGGTCGGCGTTGGTGGCGTGCCCCGCGGTCGGATTATCGAAATCTATGGCCCGGAGAGTTCCGGGAAGACCACTCTCGCTCTGCACATTGTGGCTGAGGCCCAGAAGGCCGGAGGGGTAGCCGCCTACATCGATGCGGAACATGCAATGGATGCTGACTACTCAGGCAAGCTCGGGGTAGATGTGGATCAGCTTCTAATCTCACAACCCGATTCTGGCGAACAGGCGCTGGAGATTGCGGAAGCCCTGGTGCGTTCAAATGGAGTTGATGTGATCGTCGTCGATTCCGTCGCAGCACTCGTGCCGCGCGCCGAACTCGACGGGGAGATGGGGGATTCGCTGCCGGGACTGCAGGCGCGGCTGATGTCGCAAGCGCTGCGCAAACTTACGGCGATCATTTCGCAGTCGAACACCTGCTTCATTTTTATCAATCAGATTCGCGAGAAGATTGGAGTGATGTTTGGCAACCCCGAGACCACCAGCGGCGGTCGCGCATTAAAGTTTTATGCCTCTTTGCGGCTGGATATCAGGCGCATCGGTGCACTCAAGGACGGCGATCGCGTGGTGGGCAACCGCACCAGGGTAAAAGTTGTCAAGAACAAAGTTGCACCCCCCTTCCGTGAAAGCGAGTTTGACATCATGTACGGAGAGGGAATATCGCGGGAAGGCGACGTTCTTGATCTCGGGGCAACGCATCGAGTAGTCGAAAAGAGCGGTGCCTGGTTTTCTTACAAGGGAGACCGTCTAGGACAGGGCCGGGAAAACGCGAAGCAGTCATTAAAAGAGAATCCGGAGCTGTTGAGAAAGATCGAAAGAGAAGTTAAGGTCAAACTTGGCCTGCCTGTACGCGAGGAGAAGGTCGAACCGGCGAACAGTAGCGCCAAGGCTGCAGCGGCGGATAAGAAGTAGTTTCAGTTTTAACTGAACAATAAGCGCTCGGTTAGTGGGAACAGCTTCGTCTATCCCGCTCGCTGAGCGCTTATTTATTGCTTTACAGCTTGGGATTCAAAACCGATAATCCGCCGGGCATATGGATGCCGGGTGTCAGGTGGTAGGTGCCAGGTGTCGACCCCGACCCCCGGCACCCGACACTCGGCACCCGACACTCGGCACCAGTTTTTCAATGAACGAATCGATACTGATCAAAGGCGGCACCGTAGTAACGATGGATGATCATGATTCCATCGTCAACGGTGATCTGTTTATCAGCGGCGGACAGATTCAGGCCATTGACGGCGGCAAAAGCGCAGGAGCCAACGTTGTGATTGACGCGCGGGGTTGCGTGGTCCTTCCGGGCTTTGTTCAGACGCATATCCACCTTTGTCAGACACTGTTTCGCGGCGCCGCAGACGACCTCAACCTGATTGACTGGCTAAAAAAGCGCATCTGGCCTATGGAAGCCGCACACTCGGTTACGTCCTTACGTGCGTCGGCGCGTCTCGGCATAGCTGAATTGATTAAGGGTGGTACGACCTGCGCGCTGACAATGGAAACAGTCAACCACACCGAAGCGGTTTTCCAGGTTGTCGAGGAGACGGGCTACCGGGCGACAGTTGGCAAGTGCATGATGGACAAGGGCGAGGAAGTGCCCGC
>CAJDUJ010000019.1_pt1 | contig 25115 bp, 20 predicted proteins | sample 7390331 | NCBI WGS metagenome assembly CAJDUJ01 (sample SAMEA7055674, study PRJEB34461) | soil metagenome | biome: terrestrial ecosystem; feature: Peninsula; material: soil | place: Antarctica | collected 2016 | reverse complement strand
GAGAGCCTGCATTTCCATCGTCGCTTTATCGGTGTCAATCTCAGCGAGCGGCTCGCCCATCGAGACCTTGTCGCCTTCTTTTTTCAGCCAACGAGAAAGCTGTCCCTCCTCCATGGTGGGAGAGAGTTTCGGCATGATCACCTGAGTTGCCATTTGGTTTTAGCTCTTGTTCCTGATGTAGCTTGAGTGCGGTCGCTACCGCTCCCGGTTCTGTACCAGTACGTTGCGCCAGCGTACTTGGCTTCTTAATGATTAATTAGGTCTCTAGGTTGAACTTCAACTTGAATCCACCCTTGGTCAGTTGTCCGTTATTTTCTTACGCTTGACAGGCGGCCATTTGCCGAGAGAACGGAAACAACGGACGACTGACCACGGACACCTGATAGCCTTTACATGTAAGCTGATAGCCTTTACATGTAAGACACCTCGTGGACTGCGGCCACCAGTTGATCGACACCTGGTATCGCGAGTTCCTCGAGATTCTTAGCGTAGGGCATGGGAACATCCGCGCCCGAAACCCGCTTCACCGGAGCGTCCAGATAGTCAAACGCGCGATCCATAATTTCCATGCTGATCTCGGCCGCAACACCGCAGAATGGATGCGACTCTTCCGCCACTACTACTCGACTAGTCTTCTTTACTGATTCCACAATCGTGTCGATGTCCAAAGGTCTGATCGTTCGCGGATCGATAACTTCGCAAGAGATACCTTGTTTCTGCAGCTCTTCCGCCGCCTTCAAAGCGACCGGCACCATTAACGATCTAGCCACAATCGTCGCGTCCGTTCCTTCCCGTTTGACGTCAGCCAGTCCCAGCGGGATCGTGAATTCAGGATCCTCTGGGACTTCGCCTTTATGGCCGTACATCCTCTCCTGCTCAATGAAGATCACGGGGTCGTCATCGCGAATAGAGGTCTTAAGTAACCCCTTCGCATCAGCGGGCGTTGAAGGCATCACCACTTTGAGGCCGGGAAAGTAGGCGAACCATGATTCCAGGGCCTGTGAGTGTTGCGAGGAGACCTGAAAAGCGGAACCTCCAGGTCCTCGAAAGACGATGGGAATCTTAAACTGCCCACCGGACATGTAAAACATTTTTGCCGCGGAGTTGATGATTTGATCGGTCGCGAGAATTGAAAAGTTAAACGTCATGAACTCGATGATTGGCCGCAAGCCGACCATCGCCGCGCCCACGCCCAACCCGGCAAACCCCAGCTCGGTAATCGGAGTGTCAACAACCCGCTTCGAACCCAGCTCTTCGAGAAGCCCTTTGGTGACTTTGTAAGCGCCCTGGTATTCAGCGACTTCTTCGCCCATCAGAAAAACATCCTGGTCACGAAGCATTTCCTCCCGGAGCGCTTGGTTGAGGGCCTCCCGCATGGTGATGACGGCCATTAAATGTTTCCTCTGATTGCTCGCCGAAAACTATTCGTTACTTACTATCTATCCCGCGGTTACGCGGAACGATCGGATTGGCATAGACATCTGTATACAACTCCTCGGGCGCGGGCTGCGGACTGTCCTCGGCGAAACGAAGGGCGTGTTCAACTTCTTCGCGGACGCTTTTCTCCATCTCTGCGAGCGCCGCGTCATCGACGATCCCTTTCTCCTTGAGAGTCGCGGAGAATACCTTCACCGGATCGCGCTCCTGGTGCTTCTCGATCTCGGCACGCGTGCGGTAGCTCCCGGGATCAGACATCGAGTGGCCCATGAAGCGGTAAGTGCGCACCTCGAGTAGGGTGGGCAGAAAATCCTTGCGAGCTCGTTCAACAGCTCGCGCGGTAGCTTCTCTCACGGCCAGCACATCCATGCCGTCAACGAACTCTGAAGCGATCTCGTAGGCGCGCGCCTTCTCGGCGATGTTCTGAAACGACATGGCGCGATCCAGCGACGTGCCCATGCCATATTGATTGTTTTCGCAGATGTAAATGCAGGGAAGCTTCCAGAGCTGAGCCATGTTTAGCGACTCGTGAAAAGCGCCCTGGTTGACCGCGGCCTCTCCGAAAAAGCAAAGCGTCACCTGGTCCGTGCCTCTGTATTTCGAAGCGAAGGCCACACCAGTAGCAAGCGGGATCTGGCCGCCGACTATGGCATGCCCCCCCAGGAAGTTTACGTTGCGATCGAACATGTGCATCGAACCGCCCTTGCCGCTGGAGCAGCCGCCGGCCTTGCCAAACAACTCGGCCATCACCGCATTAGGAGAAATCCCCTTGGCAATCGCATGGCCGTGCTCCCGATAACTGGTTAAGACGTAATCATCAGTGCGGATTGCGGAAATGGCGCCGATGGCCACGGCTTCCTGACCGATGTAGAGATGGCAGAAGCCGCCAATCTTACCCATGCTGTAGGCCTCGGCCGCTTTTTCTTCGAAGCGCCTAACCAAAAGCATCTGGCGATAAAGGTCGATTAGCGTCTTCTGGTCAATATCGTCGACGCGGTGCTTCTGCTCTTGCTTGACGGTTTTGAGTTGTTGAGCGACCGCTTTGGGTGGGTCCTGATCGATCACGCCGGTTCTGGTCTTCTCGCCAGATCCCGTACTCATTTCTGACGCTGCGGTCTGTTTGCTCATTTGCTAGCTGCTCTGGGCAACAATTTGATTCTTATCGCTTAAGGGCCGTGACAACCAAGGCCGACGAGATACTCTGACTGTTGCGAGTAAGGTGGCTGATTATACGCGACATTTGTGAGCACGCGCAAAACTGGACCCGCAGTCACAAAGAAGCACACACTGCATGGTGCAGCGTGCGCCGTGGGTTTTAGCTTTGGTTGTCGCACCTCTAATTCACACCGGGGCTTTAGCCAACCTTACCTGGAGATCTGAATGCGACGGACATGATGTTTAAAGGCAGCCCGGCCTCCAACCCGATGTTGGGGTTCAGCGAGAGAAATGGCTCGGTCAACCCGTCATCACACCTGAAGTTGGCCACTGCTGAGTCAATTGAGAGACGAGCTTTTCCGGGTCTGTCACTGGCTCACTGCAAGTGAAATGCTCGCAAACATAGGCCGTCGGATTGTTATTGACCAACCCGCGATCACGTAGGAGAGGAATCAGCTCGGAGCTTCGACTATCCCCAGGAGCCGCCTGGGCTACCACTTTGTTAGGGACGTACGCCTGCCATACCGCTCTTCGCAAAAGGCGAGTCTGGGGTAAATCATGGTCGCCCATGAGGGCTATCTCTTTGGGCGTCCCCAGATTAAAGTCGAGAGCGCAAAGAGCCCGTCCAAAACCAGATGGATATCGCCGCAAGGAATCGGCGATAAGGCGTAAGATGGTCACCGCCCTTCTTCGGTAGTCGTTGTTATCTGTTAAGGCGGCGAGACGCAGCATCACTTCGGTTGCGACGGAATTCCCTGAAGGAGTGGCGTTGTCAAAATAATCCTTTGAACGAATGATCAGACTCTCGTGACTTCTGCCGGTGTAAAAGAATCCCCCGTCTTGATCATCCCAGAATTCATCGATCATCTTGTTAGTTATAGAAAGAGTCGCCTCGAACCATTCCAGTTCTCCGGTAGCCTCGTACAGAGTGAGGAGTCCATCGCTGAGAAATGCGTAGTCTTCCAGATAGGCATTCAGTTTCGCAGTGTTGTCTTTGTAAGTTCTTAGAAGCAGGTCATCACGACGCAAATTGTCGAGGACGAACCGGGCATTGCGTCTGGCAATCTCTAAATAATCTTCGCGGTCGAGAATCGCTGCCGCTTCGGCAAAGCTCGCCAGCATCATTCCGTTCCAGGCAGTCAGAATCTTTTCATCACGATCGGGTTTCACACGGTTTTCACGTAGCTCAAAGAGTTTGCGCCGCGAGCGCTCTAATAATTGCTGAAGCTCCTCAGGGGTAACTTTCGATTTCGCTGCTACGTCTTCGAGGGGCCGAGTGACATTTAGAATGTTCTTACCTTCGAAGTTTCCCGCCTCGGTGACTTCGTAATAGGCCGAGAAGAGTGGTGTGTCCTCCTGGTCCAGGACAGACGCGATTTCGTCGGGCCTCCATACAAAAAACTTCCCCTCCTCGCCTTCGGAATCGGCGTCTTGTGTTGAGTAGAAGCCGCCGTTGGCATCCGTCATCTCCCGCACTACGTAATCAAGGATACCTTCGGCGATCCTGCGCGCCCACTCGTCATGGGTTAGCTGGTAGTAGTGCAGATAGACTCGGGCAAGGAGCGCATTGTCGTAAAGCATCTTCTCGAAATGCGGCACCAGCCACCTCGCGTCCGTTGAGTAGCGGTGAAAACCGCCGCCAAGGTGATCGAAAATTCCGCCGTCGGCCATCTTGCGGCACGTGTGAGCGACAATCTCTAAAGCTTCTTGTTTTCCGCTGCGGTTATAGACGCGCAGCAGAAACTCTAAGGTCATGGCCGGCGGAAATTTTGGAGCGCCGCCAAAGCCGCCGTGAACCGGGTCGTAGCTCTTAACAATCCCTCTGAAAGCGTGGTCCAGAAGTTCTTGCGATAGTGGTTCATTTGATTCACGTGCAAGACTCAAGCGATTCAGTTCGGCAAGGATGGAGGCCCCGGTTTGCTCGATATCCGCCGGACGTTCCCGGTAGGCCTTCGCCATGCTGATGAGCACGCGTGGGAATCCAGGCATGTTGTTCCGATCTTCCGGAGGGAAATAGGTTCCGCCATAAAAGGGAACACCTTCAGAGGTGAGAAAGACGGTCATCGGCCAGCCGCCGTGATGCGTCATCATCTGAACAGCGTTCATGTAGATCTGATCCAAATCCGGCCGCTCTTCGCGATCAACTTTAATACTGACAAAGTTCGCGTTCATGAGGCGCGCAATCTCTTCGTTTTCAAATGACTCGTGCTCCATGACGTGGCACCAGTGACAGGCTGAATATCCAATACTCAATAGGATTGGCTTGTTCTCGCTCCGGGCTTTCGCAAACGCGTCTGCGCCCCAGGGATACCAGTCCACCGGATTGTGAGCGTGTTGGAGAAGATAAGGACTGGTTTCGTTAATCAACAGGTTCGTGTGCTGATGATCTGACATACCCACCTCTTTTTGGGGTGTGGACTACTGACTGCGATCTGGAGTTGGAGTTTCGAGTCATTGTACAGCCCGGCGTGATGATCGACGAATGAGATCGGGTTCATCCACGCCGGTTGGCTTGTGCTCCAACATTAATCGGGCGTGGTAGGACATAAGAGAAATGATCCCCGTAGCGCGGGAGGCGCGGCAGAAGGTAGCCAGCGGCAAGCGCTTGGCGCGCCGCCCCTGGGTTACGTCAATAACCCGACCGCCCTGAAAGGGCGCAAAGAACCTCGCAAACCTGAATATCTGGAGATGTTGAAACTGTAGAGCGATTGAATACGACGAGCTCCATGTTTTGGTGATGCTTGCTGCGCCCTTTCAGGGCGTCTTGTCGGACTTATCCAGGGGCTGCGCGCTAAGCCGCTTGCCCTTGGCTACCCTCTGCCGCGCCTCCGGCGCTGGTTGAGTTGACCAGGTCGCCGCTCCTCGGCATGTGGTCGACCGCATGCAGATGGTTGTGCTAACTGCACCAGCAGCAGCCGGGGTGATTACTTAGACAGTCGAGCCGCATTTGCTATACTCGCCAGACTGAATGATGATTCATTTCTGACTGGAAATCTTGGCGAAAAATTGATGGAACGGGAAACGCTGGAAATGGATGTCGTCTTTGTCGGTGGAGGACCGGCAAACTTGAGCGGCGCATTGCATCTTGCACGCTTAATCGAGAGCCACAATGAGGCAGTCGCAAAAGGGGAGGGTCAGGGAAAGCCGCTTGCTCAGATCGAGATTGGCGTAATCGAGAAGGGCACGTCAGTCGGGGCTCATATCCTTTCCGGAGCAGTGATGGATCCGCGAGCGCTCAGGGAACTGATTCCAGACTTCATCGAGCAAGGCGCACCAGTTGAATCTCCAGTCAAAGAAGACTACTTCCTTTACCTGACAGAGAAGCATGCGATCCGGTCCCCGATCACGCCCCCCCCACTTCAGAATCACGGCTACTACATCGTTTCCTTGAACCGACTCACTGCGTGGCTGGGCGAGAAATGCGAAGAAGCGGGGGTCAATATCTTCCCGGAGTTTCCCGGGGCGGAGATGCTTTACGATGCGGATGACCGTGTGATTGGTGTTCGCACAGGCGACAAAGGAATCGACAAAGAAGGGAAGCCGAAGGCCAACTTTGAGCCGGGAGTTGATTTGCACGCGAAGGTAACGGTGCTCGGGGAAGGACCTCGCGGCTCGTTAACCAAAAAACTCACCGAACGTCTCGGTCTTGATGAAGGCCGGGAACCCCAGGTTTACAGTATTGGCGTAAAGGAGCTGTGGGAACTGCCAGATGATCGGTATCCCACGGGCCGTGTGACACACACATTGGGTTTCCCGTCAGATGCTCACACTTACGGCGGCGGCTGGATCTACGGAATGCAAAATCGCATTCTCAATATCGGCTATGTAACCGGTCTCGACTATCAAGATCCCCTGCTCGACCCGCACGCGGAGTTTCAACGATTCAAGTCGCATCCCTTTCTCTCACGCTTACTCGAGGGCGGCAAGATGATCCGTTACGGCGCCAAAACAATCGCCGCAGGTGGCTACTTCGCCATGCCAAGGATTTACGCCGACGGAGTGTTGCTCGTGGGCGACTGTGCCGGATTTCTCAACTCGCAGCGACTGAAAGGAATTCACTCAGCGATCAAGAGCGGCATGCTGGCAGCGGAAGCCATATTCGAAGCGCTGTTAGCCGGAGATTTCTCAGCACGCCAGCTGCAACGCTATGAGCAACTCGTTAATCAAAGTTGGATCATGCCGGAGCTGCGCAAGGTGAGGAACTTTCATGCGGGCTTCAAGCATGGACGTTGGCTGGGATTAGTAAACACCGGCCTGCAGTTCATTACCGGAGGGCGGGCCTGGGGGATTTTCGATCGTACGAAAGCGGAGCCTGGCCATGAAGTGATGAAGAAGCTATCTGCTTACGGATATCACGGCGACAACATCGAACAGCGTTACAACGGGCTTCGGTTCGACGGTAAGACGACATTCAACAAGCTTACCGGCGTCTACCATGCCGCGGTTGGACACGACGAAGATCAGCCCGCGCACCTGCATGTTTTGGATAACAACATCTGTTCCACGCGTTGCGCTGAGGAATATGGCAACCCATGCCAGCGTTTTTGTCCGGCAGCGGTTTACGAAATGGTTGACCAGGGAACGAACGGCAGGCGCAAACTTCAGATCAACTTCTCAAACTGCGTTCACTGCAAAACGTGCGACATCATGGATCCGTACCAGATTATCAATTGGGTGACTCCGGAAGGCGGTGGCGGGCCGGATTACAAAGGGATGTAGGCCACGCTCGCCCTGATACAGATCCTGCTCCGTCGCTATTCGTTATCTTCGTCGTTAATCTTAAAGTTCACCTTACCGCGCATGACCTCTTCCAGGGCGATACGAGTGGGCTTGTGTTTCACAGGATCGATTTCGATGCGTGGGCGGGCGCCGCGCTGCAGCTGTTTGCTTCTCTTAGCGGCGAGAATAATATTTGGAATCGATTTCCGGAGCCTGAATCTCATCTAAGGCATTTTCCAGATCTGTGTTTGGTGTTTTCATGATGGCTGATAGTCCTCCTGTTAGCGCTTACTGTAAGACTGGATAGCCATTTGCAGCGCGGTTTGGCCCGCAACCAAATTGCGATCACCGTGCGCCGGAGGAGCAGTTGCTTCGCAGAATCCGCTTCCGATCATTCTGGACAAAGGCCGCATTACGAGAGTTCGGCGCTAGTCTAAAGAAAAACTCTCGACTACTCGCTTAATCTGTGGCTCCTGGCGGGCTCGGCGCGCTCTCTCGGCCTCGATTATGCTACTCAGATGTCCGGCCGCCTTTTCCACCTCATCATTAATGATCACGTAATCAAACTCTTTGTAGTGCTTCAGTTCCGCGGGCGCGTGTCTCAGTCGCAGCTCCAGCTCCTCCGATGAATCGGTTCCTCGGGCTATTAACCGCTGCCGCAAGATCTCAACCGATGGGGGCAGGATAAAAACGCTGACCGAATCTGTGACTAACTCACGCACGCTGGCAGCCCCTTGCACATCCACTTCGAGAATGATGTCTCGTCCTTCAAATACTTCACGAGAAACCTGATGGCGGCTGGTGCCGTAGAGCTTGCCATGCACATGTGCCCATTCCAGAAATTCACCGGCTGCGACCATGGCCTCAAACTTTTCCGGCCTCACGAAGAAGTATTCGCGTCCTTCAACTTCGCCATTACGCGGCGCACGAGTGGTGTATGAAACAGAGTATCTAAGATTTTGCGCCTGCTTCAACACCTGTTGAATGAGCGTGCCTTTGCCGCCGCCCGAGGGAGAACTCACAACGAAGAGAATGCCACGCGTCGACTCCTCAGGAGCCACAGTGTCTAGTCGTTCAAACTCTTTCTGTTCACTCGACATTCTGGACCTGCTCGCGCAGTTTCTCCACCTCAGCCTTGATGCCGAGCGCGGCCTCTTTGATTAAAAGCTCTGTTGATTTCGACAGGGTCGTATTTGCTTCCCGATTCAGTTCCTGCAGCAGAAAGTCAAGCATCTTCCCGGTCTCGCTTGTGGAATCCAGCGCCTCGCGAAATTGGGCCAGATGACTGCGAAGTCGAACCATCTCTTCACTGACATCACTCCTGTCAGCCAGATAGGCGACTTCCTGAGCCATTCGTGCAGGATCAAGCTCAACCAGCTGGTTTTCCCGGTTGAACAGCTCACCAATCCGCTTTTGCAGGCGCACCCGATAGGCCTCAACCAGTCCACTCGCTGCCGCTTCGATAACCGGAACCTGCGCTTCTATGTTGTCTAGACGTTCGCGCATCTCTTTGCGCAGCGTCTCGCCTTCCTGTGCTCGCATTTTTTCGAGCTCCGCAAGTGCTGCATCGAGCGCGCGCTCAATGCCGGCTATCATGCCTTCGTTGAGGCCGTCGCGTGCGGTTTGCAGCGCTCCCGGGAGCCGCGCAAGCACATTGATGTCCAGATCGCCCGCGATTCCAAACTCCTCCTGCATTTCTTTCAGGGCCCTCACATAGCCCGTAATTAGAGGACGATTCAACTCGTAGGCAACCTGGGACGTGGGCTCAAACGTGACGGTTACATCAACCCGACCCCGCGAGACCCGGGAACTGATGCGTCGTTTGATCTGTCCTTCCAGCGGCGAGAGTTCTCCCCCCAGGCGTAGATGCACATCGAGAAAACGGTTGTTAACCGTCTTCAAATCGACGGACACGGAGAAATCATCTCCAGTTGCAGAGCCACGCCCATATCCCGTCATTGATTTCATAGGTTTTAACTATAAGCCGTTGTCAGTTGTCCTTCAGAAATCGTGCATTGTGCTTGCCTTGTTCTTTGTACTTTGTACTTTGTTCTTTGCACCTCTGTGTTTGTAACGCCGCTCAGGATGCGAGAAGAAGTGCAAAGTACAAAGTACCAAGCACTAAGTTCTTTGACTTACGGACAACTGCCTACTGTTCACTGACCACTGACAACTCTTCTTCTTCGTCTGCAAACTGAAGCTCATAGAGTTTCTTATACTGCCCGCCACGAGCCAGCAACGTCCTGTGGGTTCCCATTTCGATAATCCGACCTCCCTCTATCACCACAATGCTGTCAGCGCGACGGACGGTAGAGAGGCGGTGAGCAATCACGATGGTGGTGCGGTTGCGAACTAGATTAGCTATTGCGCGTTGCACGTAGCGTTCGGATTCTGCGTCCAGAGCTGAGGTAGCCTCGTCCAGAATTAATAGCGGCGCATCAACCAGTAGCGAGCGGGCGATGGCCAAACGTTGACGCTGCCCGCCGGAGAGAAAAACTCCCCGCTCACCGACAATCGTTTCGTAGCCGCGCGGTAGTTCCATGATGAAGTCGTGCGCGAAAGCTATGCGAGCAGCCTCTTCGATTTCAGCTTGCGTAGCCTCGGGTCTGCCGTACGCGATGTTATGGAGAACCGTGTCATTGAAAAGCACGGTTTCCTGAGTGACCAGCGCGATTTGACGTCTCAAGCTTGAGAGCTTCACATCTCGTAGATCGATCCCGTCCCAGAGCACCGAGCCAGAAACCGGATCATGAAAGCGCGGAAAGAGCTTTGTGAGCGTCGATTTGCCGCCTCCTGATTCACCCACGAGTGCAACCATTGCACCAGCGGGAATCTTCAGCTGGATGTTGTGCAATACCGGGCGCGCCTCATTTGCGTAACCGAAAGAGACGTTTTGTAGTTCGATGGCGTGCTTGAGTGGCGGGAGCTCGGTCGCATTATCTTTCTCGGGAATTTCCGCGTGCTCGTCCATCACTTCCCAAACGTGATGCGCCGCGGCCAGGGCCTGCTCCATGCTGTTTTGCAGTCGCGAAAGTTTACGCATGGGGTCGTAGCTACGAAAGAGAAAGAACAGGAATGTCAGAAACTGAGCCGCGTTCATGCGTCCGGACATGATCTCACGCTGGCCGAAGAAGAGGAGAAAGACGACGAAGACCACTCCCAGCATTTCGATCGTAGGCGGCGCAAATCCCGAGATGCTGGCAGTGCGCAAATTCGCTCGGACGATCCTCTTGGCCACGTTCGTGAAACGAGCAGATTCCCGCGCCTCAGCGCGATACGCCTTAACAATACTTTGATTGGATAGCGCTTCCTGCGCTGTATCGGTGAGCTCTTTGTTTCCTTCAAAGCTTTCGCGAGCGAGATTACGGAGCTTGGTGCCGAACCTTGCCGTAAGCACGGCAATGATTGGTGCGATCGTCAACGAACCCAACGTCAGCCGCCAGCTGTAATAAAAGGACGCGGAGAGAAACGCTATCAGTGTGAAACTCTCGCGGAGCATATCGCGAATCGTGCCGGTAACTGCTATCTCTATTGCCGCCGCGCTGGACACCAGACGCGAAACGAGATAGTTGGTGCGGTGACGCTCGAAAAAACTTGCCGACTGCGAGAGCAAATGCCTATAGAGATCCTGGCGGAGTTTCAGGACGGCAGACTGCCCGATGCGCGCCATTAGATAGGTCGAAAAGTACTCGGCGATTCCTTTGGTAAAGGTGAACGCCAGCAACAAAATCGAAATAATTTTCCAGGCTTCCAGACCCGAGTGTGGGATGATGTGTTGCAGCCCGAAGAGCGTAGGAGTGCGCTGCCCGCCGCCTTGTGCAAAGGCTTGATCAAAGATGGGAACGATCAGTGCGCCGATCGCGCTTTCCAGCACGCCCACAAGCAGCATCGCAAAAGTCGCAAGAGTGAAAGTGCCCCAGTGAGGTCGTAAATACTTGAGCAGTCGTCTCAGATCGTGCATTGCCGCTGGCGAAACTCTCTGATCCGTAGGTAAAGGAAGGTTGAATACGGCTGTGAAATTAAGGGAACTACTATACTTACCCTTGCTTAACTGCGTCAAGGCTGACATTTCATTTGCTCGTCTTTGGACTTTATCGTGTGGTCCCACGCAACCTTGGTCGATTGCTGACCGCGAACTGGGTTATAATTCGATTGCGATTTCGTGAAATCAAAACTCACCAGCTAATAGGTCACTAGTCTTGGAACAACAACAAGGAGCAATCAAGAACGCTGGGAAGCGGCTTCTGATCGTTGACGACGACGCGGACATGCGGCTCCTGCTGGCTGAGTATTTTCGCCGCCTGGGATTTCAGGTTGAAGAGCGGGAAAGTGGTGCCTCGGCGCTGGAGCCGGCCGTAGCCGGGCGGTTTGATTGCTTTATCCTGGATGTCTCCATGCCCGGAATGTCTGGATTTGAACTGCTGAAGCGCGTTAGAGACCGCGGCCTACAGACTCCAGCTCTATTCCTAACCGCTCACGATGCCCTAGATTACAAAGTCGCCGGTTTCGAGGCCGGCGCCGACGACTATGTGGCAAAGCCTTTCAGCCCACGCGAGCTGGAATATCGCGTGGATGCGCTGCTCAGACGCTCTGGTACGGTTTCGGAGGCCAAGGATGGTGAACGCATAGAAGTTGGAGACTTGATAATAGACAAACGTCGCCATGAGGTCAGCAGACAGGGTGAGCGTATTGACCTCACACCGCTTGAGTTCCAGATTCTCGAGTTGCTGGCTTCTGAACCCGGACGCGCCTGGTCCAGGAATGCGCTATTGGACCACGTCTGGAGCACCGACTACGAAGGTTATCAGCGCAACATCGACCCGCACATCAATCGCTTGCGAAAGAAACTGGAGACTGATCCGAAGAACCCTCGATATGTGCTGACTGTCCGCGGCGTCGGATACAAGCTTAACGAAGCGCCGTGAGTATGATTCTCATCTCTCGGGTTGCTTAAATTCGCAGGTCAGGAAGGGTGGTTTACCCCCGCTTGCGTGGCGCCGGGAGTCGGCGGGGGTAAACCACCCTTCCTGACCTGAGAGTATTCCAATTTGAACTACCACTTCATTGTTGAGTTCATCATGATCCGTTCATCATCAAGTCTTCCTTTACTGCCCCACGCCGACTAGGAGGAGAGATTGGAATGTTATGGATAATCGGCGTGGCACTCATTGCCCTCTGGTTTGTTCTAAAGATTATTCTTCACAAGGGCGGCTTCTCACATATCCTGCTACTAACGGGGATCTCCCTGCTTATCATTCAATTTGCGGCCTACCGAAGGGCTAATTATCAAAAACTTTCGTCTCGGCGATAGCTTGACCCCCTCATAACCTTCGGCAACAATGATTCGCTGCGCTGCATCAAGAGAAGAGGCAGTTTTAACGTCCTCGGGGCCCATTCCCCTGGGCAACCTCGGTGCACTTGAAGTTAGGAGCTTTGCCATGATTATCAGCCGCTTTTCTCTGAGACACCTTACCGTTGCGGTCTGCCTGAGTTGCGTCTTGGCCCTGGGTCTACCGGTCCTCGGACAAAGCGATGTGCCCCGGCAAACCGTCGCCATAACTTACCCGCTCGATGAAACCATTAGTGTGAAGTTTCGCGGCACGACGCTCTTGCCCAGACTCAAGGGCGAGGCAAAGGTCCGGCGTGCCGGACGGCGCGGCACGCGAGTCGAACTCAGCCTGGACAATCTGACGCGGGCTTCAGAGCTGGGTGGCATTTACACCACATATCTGCTGTGGGCTGTCTCACCGGACGGGCGCGTCGATAACTTGGGCGAGATCAAGAGAAGCGGTAGTGGATTTATTGATTCAAAGCTGGACGTTACCACTCCGCTCCAGACGTTCGCATTGATCGTGACCGCCGAGCCCCACTTTCTCATGAAGACTCCCAGCCGCATGGTAGTAATGGAAAACCTACCACCTCAACGAACAGGCGGGAATCAGATAGCCACGGTTAACGTGCAATACATCGGAAATTCGAGTGACTACTTCAGAGACAAGCGGGTGCCGGAGATTGCCGATCGGGATTACAGCGACACACCGTTATCGTTGCTGGGTGCTCGTCAGGCGTTGAATCTCGCAAAGTTTGCGGGTGCGAATCAAGATGCGCCCGCCGAGTTGCAGCAGGCAGACGAGGATTTGCAGGCTGCGGAAAAGGCGTGGAGATTCAACCAGTCATCATCTGAGGTTGATGTGCTGGCGCGCAAGGCGACCTCGTCAGGGGCTCGGGCTGAAGAGATGGCTGTAGCCAGACGCGCCGCGCGTTTGCGACGCGAAGATATTCAACGAAGAGATGAGGCATTGCGAACTGCTGAGAAGACCGCGGAGAATGCGCAAGCCGAAATCGATCAATTACGCGCCGCTCTTGATCGGGAACAGCGAGCACGCGAGCTGGCTGAAAGAGATGCAGCCACGGCAAACGAGCAAACTCGCGAACAGCGAATTGAAATCGCCCGTATCCGCGATGAACTGCAAACCGTCAGGGCTGAGGGGGAGGCGGCGAAGATCACAGTCGCACGTTTTGAAGGCGAGAAGCAGGCCGAGGTCGCACGCAAGGAAGCAGCACAGCGCGAGCAACAGAGAATTGCGGCCCAAGCCACATTGAAGCAAACGCTGGCGAAGTTTGGAACGTTGAAACAAACGCCCAGCGGCCTTCAACTTGCGCTGCCGGAATCGATTTGGAGCAGCGCGCGCGGTTCAGATCTGGCGGCCACCGCGGCAGCCAAACTCGAGCCACTGGCCGCGCTGCTGGCGAGCAATCCTGAGTATCAGATTTTGATCGAGGTCTTTACCGATAATAAAGGCGACGAGGTCTCGCTGCAACAGCTTACCCAGGACCGGGCGCGGGTTCTGTCAGAACGGCTACAGTCCGCCGGAGTAGATCCATCTCGGATTCAAGCCAATGGCATGGGCGCTTCAAATCCCCTGGCAAAGAACACGACGGTCGCGGGCCGTTCTCGCAATCGCAGAACGGAGATAACTCTGACGCCAATTCCGGCGCGCAGCGCGGCGAACCAGTAGGCAAAAGGAATTGCGGATTTCGAATTGCGGATTGCGGATTGCGGATTGCGGATTGCGGATTTCTTATCACGACGAAAGGGCTTCGAATACAAACCTGGAATCCGAAATAGGAAATTCTTCATCGGGCTTCGAATACAAATCTGGAAAATCCGAAATCCGAAATCCGAAATTCTTCATTGTCTGCTCCTGTCTCCTGAATTTCCATGTCCCCACACGGACTCTTACAACTGGTCGGTTACAGCATCGGCGCTGTCCTGCCTCTCTGGATGGGCGCTCAGCTGGTCTCTCGCCGTCACAAGTTGACGGATCTGGAGCGCGTTCTTTTTGCCCTGGCGCTGACCATGGGCGGATGGCACACAAGTAATCTCTTCATAACGCTGCACGGACTCTTTGGTCTCGGTCTTGATACATGGAACACCCTCCTGAGACTTGCGGATTCAATCGCAGTCGTCAGTATCACCTTTGCCTATTCCTTCCTGCTCCACGTTCATCTGCATCTTTGGGCCGACTCCCGAGGACGGCCGCTAACCCGCAATGAAAAGATCCGGGTCTATCTCTCCTATTTCCCGACCATCTTCCTGGTAGTTGCACTTTGGCAGATTTGGATCGGCGACTACGCGCCGATGCTGACCAAGCTAAAGTTTTTCGTCTTCCCGTTTGCCTTCTGGATTGCTTATGTGCTGGGATTGATCGCTGTCACCGAATTGCTGATTGCCCGGAATAGCACGAATCGCAGCGAGCAACGGATTATGCGCACGCTGGCCGCGTCCTTTGTGGCTATTGGCATAGTGATTCTTGCCGCGTTAGCGCTGGGCTTAGGTGACGGGACTACCCTGGGCCTTTATCTTAAGACTGTCGCCAATCTAGGTTCGCTGCTTCCGTCCGTATTGCTGGCCTACTACATCTACCGCTATCGATATCTCGAGCTCATTATCGAAGAGAGTCTGATTGTTGCCACTTTCGCCGCAGTCGTGCTCACGATCTATATCTACGGCATTCGAACAATCGGTGATTGGATGACATCTCGTTACGGCGTTAGACAGGGTGTCGTGGAGGCCCTGCTTATTCTCGGACTAACGCTGGTGGCCGCCCCTATGCGACGCGGGTTGGAGCGTCGCTTCCACAGGCTGTTTGAGCGGGAAGCTGCGCTTTACCGGGAAGTAGTCGCGCGTATCAGTTCTCATGCCGGGCAGTATAAGCAGTTGCCGGAGCTGCTCCACTTTGTTGAGGAACGCACCGCGGAGGCGCTGGGATTGCGGCGAGTGCGGATTTTCTTAAACCGTCATGCGACTGTTGATGAAGGCGAGCGGGATAAGCACATAGACGATGCGGGAGGTGCAATCGAGCCATGGTTGGAGGAGGTATTGACGATTTCGCAGCGGAACCGATGGTCGCCAGTCGAGGATGATCCATTGCTGGTTGCGCAGGGGTTCCAGATAGCATTCCCACTGCGTCGCGAGGACCGCATTGCCGGAATGCTCTTGATCGAGGGATCACCACGGAGCCTGACTTCTGATGCGCGGGCAGTGTTGGAAGTGCTTGCCGGGCAGGTCGCGATTGCCATCGAGGATTGCCGGCTAGTAGAAGAGAACGTGCGCCTTGAGCGCCGCGTTGCCGATGGCGAGCGTCTCGCGGTGCTGGGACAGATGGCTGCCACTGTCGCTCACGAAGTCAAGAACCCGTTGTCAGCAATTAAGTCGATTGCGCAGGTGATGAGCGAAGACCAGGGACTAGGTGTTGAATATGCTCGCGACCTGAGCTTGATTGTAGGAGAAACCGATCGCCTGAGCCAGAGTGTTACGCAGTTGCTCAGTTTTGCGCGGAAAGAAGTTGCCGAGGAAGTGCCGCTCAAGATAGGCGAATTGATCCGTTCGGCCGTAGGCCTCTTTAAGGCGAATGCCGAGGAACGACGCATCAAGCTTAACATCCGGATCGAAGCTGATGATGAGCTGGGCGGAACGGCCGTGGCCGCGGTGCGCGACGCGCTGTCGAATCTCGTTCTGAACGCTTTACAGGCCACGCCCGCAGGCGGAGAAGTAATCGTCACAGCCAGGAGAGACGGAACCAATCTCTGTATCGTGGTTGAGGACTCGGGTTCGGGCATACAATCGGAATTTAGGCAACGTATCTGGGAGCCATTCTTCACCACCAAGCAGAGAGGGACGGGGTTGGGTCTGGCAATCGTCCGCAAGCGTATGGAGGAAGCGGGAGGCTCCGCTCGGCTGGCTGGATCACTTAACGGTGGTGGCGCACGTTTCGAATTGCGCGTGCCGCTGCAGACTTCATGACTCATCGGAAGGGCTGTCGTCCTGGGGTTGCGCCAACCGCCGCGGAGCGGCAGGAAGAAGGTAGCCAGGGGCAAGCGCAAAGCGAAAGCGGAGCGCGCCGCCCCTGGTAATTCTCGTAATGAAGACCAAGCCCTGGAAAGGGCGACAGAAGCAACGATCCACATGGTCCTTGCAGCGGCTTCGCGCGTTTCCAGCGCGGGGATGTCACGGTTGCCTTCCCCAGGGGCGGCGCGCTCCGCTTCGCTCCGCGCTTGCCCCTGGCTACCCTCTGCCGCGCCTCCGGCGCTAGTTGAGTGGCCACCACCTTCCGCGGAACTTTTCCTCGTGCGGGGCGTGTTAGCTCCGGATTTGGAGCCACCATCCCGGAAGTCGCAGATTGCTCAACCCTGTGTGCGCGAGTGACGCACGCAGCGCTCTTCAAGACTGCGAAAGCTCGACAAAGAAAGGTTCAGTAGAAGGAGAACGCTATGACTCTGCGTAAAATCGTCAGTACAATTCTGTTTACCACCCTAATCACTGTTTTTGGCATGAGCGGCCAGCCCGTGTGGGCTCAATCCTCTGGTCAGCCTAGCCAGAAAGAAACAAATGAGGACGAAACTAATCTCGATACTCAACTCTATTTGCTAATAGCAACTAATCAAGCCGTCGACGACGCGAAACTGCCGGTTGCGCTTGAAAGGGTGGTGAAGCAGTTGCGCATCTCGCTGCCATTTAAGAATTATCGACTGGCAGCCACCCTTATTAACCGGGTGAAAAACGAAGGTAGATTAGATCTTCAATGGGTTGGTGGGCCTCTCCTGCCTGCTGCAGCGGCCAGTGGTAACACACCAAGCTTTAACGAATTTCGCATTAATAGGGTCAGACTCGTTACCGGTTCGGATGGCCGAGATATTGTGCGAATGGAGGGTTTCAAGTTTGGCGCTAAAATTCCCATTCAGATGGGGACAGCCCTTGCCTCGAACGCGCCCGGCGCGCCCATCATCAATTACGAACCCACCGGACTGAACACTGACATCAGTATGCGCGAAGGCGAGCCAGTCGTAGTCGGAACCTTAAATGTCGGTCCTTCCGGCGATGCGATTATTCTCGTCATATCGGCCCACCGAAGTTCAAAGCCTTAGGAGCCTAAACATTACCCAAGGCTCTAGCGGGTCTGGGGAAAAGATCGAAAGCATCTGGTCTTGTCCCTGAAAGGGACGAAGTAAGTAGCCGGGGGCAACGCCCCCGGAAACCTGTAAAGCTCCCGACTCTGAAAGGGTCGCACCCTGCCGAACCAGGATTCAACCTGTGCGATCTAGTCCGTCGAGTTCCCTTCCAGGGTCGGGACGCAAACCTCGCTTTCCCGGGGGCGTTGCCCCCGGCTACTAACTTCATGCCTTTCAGGCCATGTTCACACTCGCCATCGCCCGCGCGCCGACCGTTCTGCACTCCCACAAGGTTTTCCCGACAGGCCTCTGCGCCAGCACATGCCCTCTCAGCGGCTCAGCCGTTAGGGGGCAAAGCCACAAAGATTCGACGACCCTAGGGTGTTTCGCTTGGCGGCTGTGATCTGTGCCCCCCGGTTTACGAGGTTTTGCTCTGGCACGCAACGCGCTAGGAAATTTCGCTTGAAGGGCTCTAAACTAACTCGAAGGTGAGAAAAGACGCGTTGCGATTACTGATTGTTGATGATGAAGAGGCCTCGCGCTACGGCATGCGAAGGGCTCTCAGTACGTTTGGTTATAACGTTTCCGAGGCAAATTCGGCAGAGGCGGCCAGGGCACTCGTAAAGCAGCAGGAGCCGGACCTGTTGCTTCTGGATGTGAATCTTCCGGGCATGAGCGGGCTGGATTTTCTACGCGAGCTAAAAAGCTCAAACGGGAACGGCCCGCTCGTAATCATTGTTACCGCTCATGGTTCCGAGCGGATGGCGGTGGAGGCAGTTAGATCGGGCGCCTACGATTACCTCTCAAAGCCGTTTGAGCTTGATGATCTGAGGTTGGTGATAAAGAACGCCGCTGAGACGCTGCAACTCAGACGTGAGAATCTTTCACTTCGCAGACGAATCGAGATCGAACGATCTCAGCGCGGCGCCCTGATCGGAGACTCTGAAGGAATGCAACGGGTGCGCTCGATGATTGAGAAGGTCGCAGAGACCGATGCGACTGTGCTGGTGCGAGGGGAATCCGGTACGGGCAAGGAACTCGTGGCGCGCGAGATTCATGAGCGAAATAGCGCTCGCTCGACCGAGGCCTTCGTGGCGGTCAACTGTGCGGCCTTGCCATCGGAGCTGATTGAGTCGGAGCTCTTCGGTCACGAAAAGGGCGCATTTACTGGAGCGGCAACGCGGCGACAGGGCAAATTCGAGCAGGCCAACGGCGGCACCCTTTTCCTCGATGAGATCGGCGACATGAGCGCGAATGTGCAGGCGAAGCTGCTCCGTGCCTTGGAAGAAAGACGTATCGAACGACTGGGAAGCAATGAGTCCATTCCCGTCGATGTCCGGATTGTCAGCGCCACGCATCGTCCTTTGGAGCAGGAGATCGCGGCCGGTAATTTTCGCGCCGACCTATTCTATCGTCTTCAGGTTGTGACCATTGAGATCCCGCCGCTCAGAGAACGGCGCGAAGACATTCCCTTGCTGGCTGAAACATTTGCCCGTGCCGCTGCGAAGCATTTTCAGCTGCCCGTGCGATCGATTGGCCAAGTCACTCTCCGGCGCCTGGTTGAATACAACTGGCCAGGCAACGTTCGGGAATTGAAGAATACTATGGACCGTGCGGTAATCATGGCAGAGGGCGATGAGTTAAGCGCACGCGATCTTCCCGGCGAAATAGCCGCGGGCTCTCAGCAGATCGTCACCGATACTTCGGACGACGAGGGAGGTTTGAAGGTACCGTTCACTGCGGATTTTCGAGAGGACCGGCGCGAGTTTGAACGGCGCTACATCAGTCGCTGCCTCGAACACACCCAAGGGAATGTAACCCGCGCCGCCGAGATTCTTGGCATGCATCGTCAATCTCTCCAGCACAAACTGCGGCAGCTGGGACTGGGCCGGCGGTATGTGGCAGTGGGCGCAGATGCGCAGGATAGTCCCGACGAGTGACAGATCAGCCGTTGGTTTGCTGAAAGAATAGGACATATTAGACCTATAGGTCCTATGTCGAAAGTTCCCTCACGGTTTCCTCGCTGGTGCGAGCGGCCCTAACTCGCGCCGCGGCCCAATGCGGCGAGCCTCGATCTGCAACTCCTTCGTGGTCCAGGTTTTTCCGCCATCCGTGGAGCGGTCAGCTGTCCAGGAAAAGCGATCCGGCCGAATGTCGTAGTAGCGAATTCGCCACGTTGAAGGGTTTTGGCTCATCACACCGAACTTTTGTTCAATGTGCATTTCCGCACCTACCTTGTGCGCAGCGCCCATATCATTTAATCCGTTTCCCGCGTCCATCCCGACCAGCTCCCACCGATCGAGTACGGCGTTATAGGCGCGCAGCGTCGTCGTCATGTAGTACGTCTCGCCGTGGTCGCCTACGACGCGATACTCGTCCAGAATTTGGCCCTCGGTGAGACGGACGGCGCTCCAGTATCCGCGGCCCTTTCCGTACTCGCGACTCTCCGACGTGAACTCCCAATCGCCGAGCAGATAGTCGAATTCATTCTGATGTGCCTCGTAGGACGTCTTGATCTGTTCGGGCGTTCGCTTCGGAACGCTCTGCGCAGACAGCGGTGTTGCGATCGCCAACATCGAGCCGAGCAGGGTTCCGGCAAAAACCAAGGGCCTCAAAGTCATCGACATAACCTCCAAAAAGAGTGGTGCCAATCTAATTACGAGTTTATGAGGGACGCGCGCGCAATACAAGAGACACAGCTGGTGGTCAGGGGGTCAGTTATTGGTTCGACCTCTAGTTGCGGACGCCAAAACGGCAACCTAAAGGTTGAACTCAAAACTTCTTGAGTCTTCGACTTTGGTCACCTCGCGCCAAATCAAACTAACCCACTTCGCGCTAGGGCGGCCGGGACCAGCATTGGACTCAGTGCCGAGGGGGTATCGATGGTAGTCGAGACTCAAGCTTGGTATCTTGTTAACCATGATCCTAAGTCAAGGCACTGAAGCCTTGGAACATGCTGCCCGGACAATCTCAAATGGAGGAGTGATTGCTTTTCGCACCGACACCTTCTATGGCCTCGGCGCCGACCCGCTGAATTCGCTCGCCGTAGGCAGAATCAGCCACCTGAAGGGCAGGGCAGAAAACAAGCCGATTCTGCTACTGGTTTCGGATTACGATAAAGTTGCGCACTTCATCACGGAACCCTCTGAGCTATTCCACTCGATAGCGAGTCGTCATTGGCCTGGCCCGCTCACGCTAGTCGGCAGCGCGCGTCCAGAATTACCCGAGGAGTTAACGGCGGGAAGCGGAACTATCGGATTGCGGCTCCCCAACGACGACGACGTGCGTTCTCTCGTACGTGCCTGTGGCGGGGCGCTAACGGCAACCAGCGCTAACCACTCTGGCGGTTTGCCGGCGCGAACCGCTAAAGATGTAGAGGCTTACTTCGCGGCTGGTATTGATTTGATCGTCGACGGCGGGGAAGTGATGGCGACGGAACCTTCAACCGTCCTGGATGTGGCCGGGGACCATGCTCGGATAATCCGAGAGGGAGTGCTTACAAGAAAAGAGCTGGGGGATGTTCTAGTGGAAAGCGAGTAGCTTTGCTCGTCTGCGACAAGCAGATAACGAGATGAAACTTGCCAATGGCGAAAAATAAGGGCTTTTTGGACATGTTTCTAAGAAGGAGCGGTTCTATGAAAGGGCTGTTCGACCGGGTCGATGGTCGGTTTCACTCAAGTAAGGGTTCACCAAGACCATTGTGCACCGGCCACTCCAGCCTTAGAATGCGTTTGCTCTAACTATTCAAAACAAGGCAAACTCCATGACTCACCCTCACCGCGAGTTCATCACTGATCGTGCGATCCGGAGATAGTTCTGAATGCTTTCAAAGCCAATGCAACACGCAAAATGAAGGAGTCAGGGTGCTAGCAAAGTGGCAAAACGCCCTGGGTCAAGAACGGTAGTAAGAGGCGTCTCTGGAATGAGCTACCTTAAGTCTGAAATGTTATCAGAATTGGAACGGGTCGCGATTCCAACGTATGTTGAGCATTCCACACAGTTGAGCCGGTCGCTACCGCTCCTTCTTAGAAACATATCCAAAAAGTCTTTATTTTTCGCCATTGGCAAGTTTCACCTCGTTATCTGCTTGTCGCAGACGAGCAAAGCTACTCGGTTCTGTGCTTGCGTGACATTGCGGCCTATTGAGCAAACTGGATCAGGACCTTCACCAGCACAGTCTTAACTTTAATTGCCCTCAACTCAGAGGATCTACTACTCAACAGTCAAATTCCTGGCGAAGCCCCAGTCGCCGCTGGCATCAACCTGAATATTCTTTACATTCTTCTTGGCGATAACCATGTTCGCCTGGTACCACAGCGGGAGCACAGGCACGTCGCGGCTGACGATCTCCTGAATCTTTGCATACAAGACCTTTGCCTTCTCGCGGTCCCAGGTGTTGGCGGCTTCCTCCAGCAACGGATCGAGTTCCCGGTTGCTGTAGCGACTGCGGTTTCTTGCAGCGCGGGTCTCGGTCGGTATCTCTGAGGTGGCGAAGAGATCCTTGTAGAAGATGGGGTCTTGATTGCCGCCCGTCCACTGGCCGTAAAAAATCTGGAAGTTTCCCCGGCGCAGCTCGTCAAAGAGCGTGTTTAGCTCGGCGGTCTCGATCTGTACCGGAATGCCAACGATCTTCAGATAATCGTAGATTACTCCTGCGTAATTCCTGGCTGCCACGCTGCTTCCGGAGATCTTAAAAACCACCGGCTTGGAAAAACGCAGTTGTGGTCCATCACCATCCGCGTCTCTGAACCCAGCCTCATCCAGCAATTTCTTCGACATTGCCGGATCGAAGGAATAGATCTGTCCGGGCGTGTAGGCCCAGGAATCCTCGGGCAAAATCGAGTGGGCAATCTTTCCTTGTCCGAGGAGTAGATCGCGGATCAGACTTTCACGATCGATCGCATGGGCAATGGCCTGTCGTACCCGAACATCGTTTAACGGAGCTTGCGCCGTATTGAACGTCAGCAGGTTTAAGTTGGAACCTGTGAATTGAAGTACCTGAAGGTTTGGATCACGTTCCAGCGACTTGACCGCGTCTGGTGAAAGGTTTGTAGGCAGTGGAGCAATATCGACGCGACCGGATTGCAGTTCCGCCTGGAGGGCATTGGTGTCGGCGATCACACGCACTCTGAGCGACTGCAGCTTTGCCGGACCCTGCCAGTACTCCGGGTAGGCCTCGAGATCCACTACCTGCTGCGAACTGTCGTAACGCATAAACTTGAATGGACCAGAGCCGAGCGGAAGATCTTTCTGACCGGCATAACTGTCCTTCGGGATAATCGCCACCGGAACGAGATTGGTAAGCAATCCCACCCACGGCTTCGTCAGGGTAACCACAATGGATTTTGCGTCGGGCGCATCAACACGTGCCACATAGCTTTTCTTATTCTCTCCCGAGCCTTCATAAAAACTCGCAGACTTGGCAAAGTTGCTGGACAAGACGAGGTCGAGCGTGTATTTGGCGTCGGCAGAAGTGAGCGGTCGTCCATCATGGAATTTGACCCCTTCCTGAAGCGTGAAGGTGTAAGTCAGTCCATCATCCGAGCGCTGAATGTTAGACGCCAGCTCGCCAACGTAGTCAAACTTCTCATTCTTCTTCACCAGCGAATTGAACATCAGCGCGCGCACTCGCTCGCTCGCCGTATCAACCGACGGCGAGCCGATGGGATCGATTGTGCGGATGTTATCCCCCAGCGCGATTACGAAGGTTCCGCTCTTACGCCGGCAGCTGGCTGAGAACATCGCGCCGATTAGGAGCAGAGAAAGAAGAGGAAGAATCGCTCTCCTGGCCATCATAAGACCGTACCTCCGTACATGTAGTTCAGTTTCTGATTAAGCTGGGTGGTCTCAGTGGAGAGATCTTGAAGCCGGTCGAGCTCCAGCGGCACTGGCTGGGCGATTATCCCCTTTATGTCGGCGATACGTTTAAGAGATTCGTGCATTCGTTCCTGGGAGATTTTACCGGCTTGCGCTGCCTGCAGGAGCGCCTGGTAACCACGGCGAATCACATCCGGCCGCGCGCAAACAAGCATCATGTCTTCCCCGGCAACAAAAGACCGGATAGCGGCGGCCTCAATATCACAGTGTCTTGAGATCGCCCCCATCTCCAGATCGTCGGTTACCACGAGATGTTGGTAGCCGAGTTCTTCGCGCAGCAGCCGGGTCACGATGTTATGACTGAGCGAAGCAGGCTCGAGCAACCCCCCGGCAAACTCATGGCGGATATCGATGTTGGGAAAACCACCATGACTCACCATAACGCACCGAACTCGATCATCTTTACGCTGGAATAGTTCTATGTAAGGCGCGAGATCCTGCGCCATCAGATCATCATGCGAGAGTTTGACCAACGGCATCTGCTCGTGTGAGTCAACTTCGCCTGCGCCGATACCGGGAAAGTGTTTAAGACAGCCGATGATTCCAGTTTCTTGCAAGCCGCGCAGGTAGACGGTGGTGTAACCAAGGACCTCGCCCGGGGAACGACCAAAGGAGCGGGAGTACAGTCCGTTGGAAAGGAGGTCGCGCTCGTCAGTCATGATGGACATCACCGGAGCGAAGTTCATGTTGAAGCCGAGCATGCGAAGCACTTCGCCGGTGATGCGTCCGAGCGCACGCGACGCCGCGAGATCACCATGCTGGCGGATTGTACGGGCGGCCGGCATAGGGGTAAAAATCTTTCGCAGCCGATCTACAAGTCCGCCCTCCTGATCGATGCCTACAAGGGGCTCAACCGGAAGCAGCTCCCGCACGCCGTCAATCAATGTTCTCAACTGCTGGGGACTGGCGGCGTTGCGGCCAAAGATGATGATCCCGCCGGGTTTCACTTCTTCGATCAGTGCGCGCGTCTCGACGTCCAGTTCTGTGCCCGGAAGACCGATGTAGAAAAATTGTCCTGCTTGTTGTTCGAGGGAAAGAGAGTGAAGTGAATCCGATGGCATTTTCAAGTGAACAGTCGCAACCCTTCCGTCGTCATATGGTGCAGAGAGTTTAGCATGAGAGAACTAGATAGTCAGAAGCATCAGCCACTGTTCAAACTTGAGGCGGGGGTAAACCACCCTTCCCAACCTTCGAGACTTTCTGACTCGATTCTTATTTGGTTACTGGAGAGGCTCTCAAGTTAGAGAGTTCCACTAAATCATAGCAGGCTGCTGAAAAAGTGGTGAGCAACAATAGAAGCAGTAAAGCGATCCACGAAATCACACGAAGTAACTCGAATTAAGCCATCAATTTCGTGCGGTTTCGTGTGGATTCGTGGATCGTGTTTGTTTTTCAGCGGCCCGCTAGAAGTCTCTCAGGTTGGGAAGGGCGGTTTACCCCCGCTCAACTGTGAAAGCCTTTCAATTTCAAGGTTA
>CAJDUJ010000017.1_pt1 | contig 25278 bp, 22 predicted proteins | sample 7390331 | NCBI WGS metagenome assembly CAJDUJ01 (sample SAMEA7055674, study PRJEB34461) | soil metagenome | biome: terrestrial ecosystem; feature: Peninsula; material: soil | place: Antarctica | collected 2016 | reverse complement strand
TCCTTCTCGCGGCCGCGGGTTATCTAATCTATCTCTTCAGCCCGTCTTGGCCATTCGTCTTTTTGGGCTTGGCATTGGCAATGGCCTGGCAGAGCATGGCTTCACCCGCGATCTTTGCAATCATCGCAGATTCCCTTCCGCAAGAGAGAAGAGCAATGGGTTTCACCGTTCAGTCTATTCTGAAGCGCGTGCCTATTGTTATTGCGCCTATGATCGGAGGAGCTTTGATAGCTGAATTCGGGGTCGTTCGCGGAATTCATCTAGGCCTCGTCGTGACCCTGTTTATTGTTGTCCTCACGCTAGTCCTGATTTATCGCATTAAGATAGAGATAAAAGAGGCGGCGGCGACTAACATCCGTGGGGTATGGAGCTCTTTCCATATGGCGATGAAGCGCCTGCTGATCTCGGACGTAATCATTCGAATGTGTGAAGGCATGACCGGTGTGCTGACAATTCTATACGTGACCAACGTCCACGGTCTGAGTGCTGCTCGCTACGGTGCGCTCATCGCCATTCAAATGGCGACGTCGATTCTCGTTTACGTTCCCGCCGGAAAAGTTGCAGACCGGGTGGGGCGCAAACCATTCGTCATTCTGACGTTTATATGTTTTGCTCTATTCCCCCTGGCGGTTGTCGCCGCCCGGAGCTTTGCGTTGTTGATTGTGGCTTTCGTCATCGGTGGTTTGCGCGAAATCGGTGAACCCGCGCGCAAGGCGATGATCGTAGACTTCGCTCGAGAAGACATGCGCGCACGTTCAGTAGGGCTTTACTACTTGATTCGGGGTCTCTCCATCATACCGGCGGCAGTTATTGGTGGTTTTCTCTGGAAGATCACTCCCGAGGTCCCATTCATGATAGCCGCCGCGATTGGGCTTCTGGGCACACTGATATTCGCGTTGACCGTCGAGGAACGATTCGCGAGCTAAATCAAAGTCAGAACCGAGGAGCGGATCGCGGTAGGACCGGGTCCAAGGCGCGAGACCACTCGACCGCATCATACTAGGGATTTCACATCACTTGAGTGAGGCGCCGCACCCCCGGTCGCTTGCTCCCCGGTTCTGACGTTGAGTGGCAGATAGTCCGTCCTCCGTTACTCAGAGGATCAGCGAGAAAAAATGGAAACTCTAAGCGGGGCTAAACGAATTCTTTTGATCAGCAATTCAACTCTTTACGGTAGCGGCTTTCTCGATCACGCGGAAGGGGAGATTCGTGATTTCCTCGGAGAGATTGGGCCCGTGCTCTTCGTTCCTTTTGCACTCTGTGATCGCGATGCCTACGCGGCGAAAACGCGAACGCGGTTCAATGCGATGGGCTACGAACTGGACTCAATCCATGAGTTGCCGGACCAGCCGCGGGCCGTGAAAGATGCAGCAGCCATCTTCATTGGCGGAGGCAATACCTTTCGTCTACTCAAGGCACTTTACGACTTCCAGATTCTGACACTGATCCGTGAGAAGGTAGAAGATGGTATGCCCTACGTCGGATCCAGCGCTGGGTCGAACGTTGCCGGCCCAACAATTAAAACAACTAACGACATGCCCATCGTTGAGCCTCCATCCTTTCAGGCTCTGAATCTCGTAAGCTTCCAAATCAATCCTCACTACCTCGATCCGGATCCGGATTCAAAACATATGGGAGAAACTCGCGAAGAAAGAATTCTGCAATTCCTTGAAGAAAATGACACGCCCGTGGTGAGCTTACGCGAAGGAGCGATGGTCCGAAGGGAGGAAGGGGCGACTATTTTGAAGGGATCGACTGGCGCGCGCATCTTTCGGAAAGGGCGGCAGCCAATTGAGGTCCCGCCCGGTACAAGACTCGACGAACTAATTACTTAATCCACTCAGATGGTCTTGGACAGAAAAGACCGTGGCCCATGTCTCCGCAGTCGCACAAAAAAAGCTCGTGTTACCCTGACGTGTAGTACTATTGCGCCCCCGACGCCTCTCCCTGAGATTCGTCGGTAGGCCTCGCAAAGCAAGGTCTTAGCTACGCAGAGATTCTAAGAACCTACTACTCAGGGATTGGGCTTACTCGGCTCTATTAGCCTTCCGTGCGCTTCTCTCGCAACCAAATCATAGGCGCTCTCATTCTTCTCGCCCTCATCTGGGCGGTAATTGTTTTCCGCATGCTATCCTCAGGCGCGTGAGCGCAGAAAAGCCTCCAAGACCTGTCATTGCTATTGTCGGACCCACCGCATCAGGCAAGAGCACACTCGGCATCGCAGTGGCTCTCCGACTCAATGGCGAGATCATTAACTGCGATTCAGTTCAGGTTTACAAAGGCATTCAAATCGCGACTGCCAAGGTTCCGGCTGAGGAGCGCCAGGGCATCCCACATCACTTAATCGATTTCGTTTCCCCGGAAATCAACTACACTGCCGGAGATTGGGCGCGCGAGGCCGCGACGGCAATTGAAGAGGTCGAAAACCGCGGCCGAATGCCCCTCCTAGTCGGCGGCACAGGCCTATATCTGCGCGCGCTCCGCCGGCCTTTCTTTCCTAGTCCGCCAACGGACGAGAAACTGCGTCAGCGGCTTAATCGGATTCGTGAACGGCGCGGTGCCGAACATCTCTATCGCGTTCTCGAACGGCTTGATCCTGAGATGGCGGAAGAGTTGTACCCACATGACTGGCCTCGTGTGCAACGTGCAATCGAAGTTCGACTACAGACTGGTCTCCCCATGTCGGAGCAAATGAATTTGCGCCCGGAGCCGCACGAGAGTGCGCGAAGGCTGCAGATTTTTGCTGTCAACCCATCGCGCAATGAACTTTACGAGCGCATCAATGCGCGCACGGAGGCACACTTCGCGGGCGGCCTGGTGGAGGAAGTCAGGGACCTTCTTGCTAAGGGTGTTCCGCCAACCTCAAACGCTCTCGGTGCCCATGGTTACCGCCGAGTGGTCGGGATCTGGCCAGTGCTCTCGAGCAGACAAAGCTGGATGTTCGTCACTATGCAAAAAGGCAGTTGACGTGGTTTCGCCGCGAACCTGGCGTTGTCTGGTGCGAAGGGTTTGGCGGTGAAAAACTACTTCAGGAAAGGATGATCCAGCTGGTAGCGCCCTAGTTCCAGCGGGTGTTATGTTGTAATCTGAATCAACCGCCCCGCTAAAATTTTACGGCCTCAAGGTGGGATCCATGTCAGACGGGAAACCAGTTCCACAAAATATTCAGGATGCATTCCTGAACACGCTCCGGCGCGAGAAAACGACAGCGACAGTCTATCTTTTGAATGGCGTGAAGTTGATTGGAAAAATCAAAAGCTTCGATAAATTCTCGGTTCTATTGGAATCGGGTTCACAGGAGCAATTAGTCTTCAAGCATGCCATCTCCACCATCTCGCACGCGAGGGAAGTTCGCGGTGCGGTTGAAGCTCACCAATCTGCCCGGGAAACCGACTCGCGCCAATCGTGAGATTCGTTTAAACTCTCGCCCGAAGAATTTCGCTTCACTAGAGGACTTGTGGTAGGAACCTTAATCACCTTCGAGGGTATAGACGGCAGCGGTAAATCGACGCAATTGAGATTGTTGGCTAACTTTCTGCGCTCGCAAGGCGGCGAGGTTCTCGTCACTCGCGAGCCGGGAGGAACACCTGTAGGTCTGCGCCTGCGGGCCGCCTTGCTCGACGCTCAGGAACAGGTTGACCCGCTTACGGAATTGCTGGTCTTTGCAGCGGACCGCGCGCAGCATGTGCGACGCGTCCTTCGACCGGCGCTGGAAGCCGGACAGATTGTGCTCTCGGACCGCTACGCCGACGCCACCAAAGCCTACCAGGGTGCCGGTCGAGGTTTTTCTGCCGAGCTAATTTCCGAGATTGTCCAACTCGCTACTGAAGGCCTGATACCGGATCTGACGTTGCTGTTTGATCTGTCAGTAACCGAATCCTCTGCGCGAACCCGGCGCAGGTCAGCGGGCAGGCAAAAGGGAGATCGCCTCGACTCGGAGGACCCAGAATTTCATACCCGGGTTCGCGAGGCCTATTTGGGCCTGGCGGGGAAGGAACCGGAGCGCTTCCGCATTGTCACGACGAAGGGGTCAGCTGAAGAAACTCATGAACGCGTGAAAGAGATAGTCGTTCCTTTTCTTGAGGCTCGTGGCCAGATAGTCTCGAGAGAGCCGGCAGCGGCAGGATCTCGCCAGACACAGCCACTATAGAAATGTTTGATCAACTCACCGGCAATGAACTTGTAAAACAGCTATTCAGACGAATGCTCGGATCCGGGCGAGTTCCGGGTGCGCTGTTGTTTACAGGGGAAGAAGGCGTTGGAAAAAAGCTCTTTGCCGTGGAGATAGCCAGGGCGCTCAATTGTCGTGCTCCGCAAGGCGTCGAAGGATGCGGAAAATGCCCCGCGTGTGTACGAATGTCTCGCTTCAATTTTCCCCAATCCGAAGACTCAGATGACTGGAAGAAGATCATTTGGACTGATCACGGCGACGTGGGCATGGTGGTGGCGCCCAAGCGGGTGTTGCTGGTAGATCAGATGCGGTATATCGAAGGTGAGGCTAACTTTCGACCTTTCGAAGGCAAGGCGCGGGTATTCATCGTGGACGACGCTGACAAGCTTAATGACGCATCGGCAAACGCACTGTTGAAGACCCTGGAAGAACCGCCACCTACTTCCCACATCATTCTCATCACCTCGCGGCCCGCTATGCTGCTGCCAACAATTCGGTCGCGCTGCCAGGCAATTAGATTCTCACCGCTGACTACGGCGGAGATCGAACAACACTTATTGACGAATAAACTTGCGACTCCGGTAGAGGCCGGGCTAAGGGCGCGAGCCGGCAACGGCAGCATCGGACGGGCCCTCGCTGGCGATCTGGAGAGCTTTAAGGAGCGACGAGACGCGATGCTGCAGGTGCTCACGGCGCTGGCCATCACCGGGGATCATCTTCGTCTCCTACGCCTGGCTGAAGAGATGAACGAGGCGAAACACAAGGACGAATATGAGTTTGGGTTGGAGTTGTTGGAAACCTTGATTCGCGATGCCCTGATGGTCTCGTTGGGAGTCAGCTCCGGACAGGTAATCAACAAAGATGTACTTCCCCAGCTACAAAAGATAAGTGAGCGGATTGACAGCCGAAGCGCTACGTCATGGATCTCACTAATTGAGGAGCTCCGCGAACAGCTCGTCGTAAACGTAAACCGCAAACCCGCCACCGACGCGCTGTTTCTTTCAATGGCCGTATCGTGACCGAATTGCCGGTACAGAACCGTTGAACGGTAGCGACGGTGTGAAAGCCCAAAAGGGCTTACGGTAGTTTGCAGGTTCAAGAAATTCTGCAAGTTGGGGGAATTTGCAGGTTGGGAAGGTGGGCAAAGCGTAGCGCGCCCCCGCTCCAGCGTAGCGTCTCTAGCTAGCAAAAAGCCGCTGTCTCCTTATGCAGACCAGTTCAGGGTAGTCTTGAAGAAAACTAACGTTAATGACGCTTGCGCTGGGGCGGGGGCGCGCTACGCTTTGCCCACGTTCCTGACTTGCAAATTTGCTGAACTCGTATTGTTAATTCAAAGTTGAGTGGCTGTGTACCTGGAGCGGGAAGCCACCCTTCCTAACCTGAAAGTTGCAACAGTTGACTATCTCGTTTACTTGATGGCGACGAGCTCGGGTTCGGTCTCGCTTTTAGCGGCCGCGCCTTCGGCCAGGAGTTTCTCCGTTTCCATGACGAAGGCTTCGACTATGTCCTCGCCGGCAACCTTTCGCATCGGCACTCCATCCTTAAAGATCATGCCCACGCCACGACCAAACGTCACTCCCAGCTGCGAATCGTGCGCCTCACCTGGTCCGTTCACCGCGCAGCCCATAATCGAAAGGTGCAACGGTTCTTCAACGTGAGCCAGACGACGCTCGATCTCGGTTACGATCTCCACAAAATTATCTACGTCGAGCCGGCCGCAGGTAGGACAGGCCACAACTGTGACACCACGCGCGCGTAGCCCCAGCGATTTCAGAATTTCCCAGGCAACGCGGACTTCCTCTTGCGGCTCGGCGGCAAGCGACACACGAATCGTGTCTCCGATGCCTTCGTGCAGCAAAATGCCAAGGCCGATGGCGGATTTGACTGTGCCGGTGAACGCCGTACCGGCTTCGGTCACGCCCAGATGGAACGGATAATCCACTTTTTGGGCGAGCAACCGATAGGCGTCGACTGTGCGATGCACGTCCGAGGCTTTGAGCGAAACTATCGTCTCAGTGAATCCGAGATCTTCGAGGATCTGGATGTGTCGAAGCGCCGACTCAACCATCGCTTCCGGCGTAGCAGTGCCGTACTTCTTCAGTAAATCCTTTTCCAGCGAGCCGCCATTCACGCCAATCCTAATCGGAATTTTTTTCGCTTGCGCAGCGCGTACGACCTCGACGATGCGCTCGTGCTTCCCGATGTTTCCGGGGTTCAATCGAAGTTTGTCGATACCCGCATCAAGGGCCATCAGGGCAAGTTTGTAATGGAAGTGGATGTCAGCAACGATTGGCACCTCTGGTACGCGCTTGCGGATCTCTTTCAGCGCCAGGGCGGCATCGTTATCAGGCACGGCCAGACGCACAATCTCGCATCCAGCGCGGACCATTTCCTCTATTTGTGCCACCGTGGCGCCCACGTCAGCAGTGTCGGTTTTGGTCATGGACTGAACCGTGACAGGCGCGCCTCCGCCGATCTGTATGTCTTTGACTTTTACTGGTCGAGTTTTCCGCATATTAAATTTGTCTATCGGCCAACGTCCTATCTTCCAACCCGGGTGTTAGACTCTGGACACTTTATTTAGCCGGCTCCGTCGCGGCCGGTCTACTGTTGCTGGACCCGCGCGAAAACAACTTTACGACGTCATTGGAAATCACAAAGACCATTAACAGGATGACCATCACAAAACCAACTTGCTGAATGCGCTCGCGCACCGTCATTGATAACTTTAGACCAATCGTCGCCAGCAGACCTTCAAGTAAGAGCAGGAAGATTGCCCCGCCATCCAGAACGGGAATTGGTAACAAATTGAAGATGCCAAGATTAAGGCTGAGGAACCCGAGCATGCCAAATAGACCGGCCCAGCCGAGCCTTTGAACTGATGCCGCAGCAGCGTTGTAGATTCCGATCGGTCCGGATAGGGTGTTCCTGGCCGAGCGCTGGCCGGTGACTACTTGCCCCAGGGCTTTCCCCGTCAAACGCAGAATCTCCAGATTGGATTTAACTGCGAAAGTCGCTGACGAAGCCAAACCGACACGCTGCAGCGGAATTTCCTCGTCTGGGCGAAAACCTAATCGCTCCCGTCCATCCTGAAGCTTGCGAGCCGTGGCGGTAATATCTTTCTGTTGGCCAGCTCGGTTGACCGTTAGTGTAATCGGCTGACTCTTGTGATCACGGATGAACTGGGTTACCTGCTCAGCACTTCGAACTGGTTGGCCGTTCACTGCGAGAATACGATCGTCTGGCTGCAATCCCGCTTCAGCCGCCGGCGTGTTCGGCTCAATTTCGCGCACGAGAACCGGGACGTCCCCATAGTCGGGAACAAAATCCAAAAAGCCGGCGGTTTCTCCGTCTTCGGTGACAGCAGTTGGTGTGAGCGTGAGCGGTATGCGCTCGCCATTACGTCCGACAATTAGCTGCAAAGGCTGGCCAGGAGAGAGAAGCGCGTCGCCACGAATGGAGTTCCATGTCGGGTTCTCGGTTCCGTTGAATGAGACTATTCGATCACCTGGCTTCAATCCCGCCACCTCGGCAGCGCCTCCCCGGGCGACAGCGCTCACAACCGGTGCGGGTGTTGCGGGAACTCCGTACATCAAAGCGCCGGTAAACGGTATAGCGAGTGCGGTGATGATATTCATCACGGGCCCGGCAAGCGCCACCAAAATCCGCTGCCAACGCGGACGAAGATTGAACATTTCATGCTCAGGGATATCAGTAGACCCTGCGCCTTCGATTGGTGCGTTTGATTCATCGCCGCCGAGTTTTACGTAGCCCCCGAGCGGAATGGCCGAGACACGATAGTCAGTTTGTCCCCACTTCTTGCCAAACAAGCGTGGACCAAACCCCACCGAAAATGTTTCAACTCGGATTGCGAGGAGCTTGGCAACAATAAAATGACCAAATTCATGAAGGACTACAGCTGTGCCAAGGATGAATATGAAAGCTAAGATATTGATAATCATTAATCTATGTCTCTTTTCGCTCTAGCTCACGGAAACCAGGTGCGCTTAGACTCAACATCCCTCTGCGGGGTCGCCGTCAACGAGTGTACGTGGGCTGGGGAGGGCGCGTCAAACAGAGTGTCCGGCCAACAGATTTGAAGGTTTTGCTATCTTTTCTATTTCCCCAGTAGCGGCCAGGCGCGCCTCTCGGTCGGTATTGAGGACGGTTTCGAGATCGAGGGCAGGTTGAGTCGTATGTTGATCCATCACCAACTCTATTACGCGAGGAATATCAGTCAGGCAGATGCGTTCTTCAATAAACGCTCTCACAGCTTCTTCATTGGCGGCGTTCAGCACCGTGGGAAGCGTGCCGCCTTCGCGAAGCGCTCGGTAGGCAAGGGCTATGCAGGGAAAACGATCAGGATCGGGAGGCTCAAAATGGAGTGTGGCCAGCGCGGTCAGGTCGAGCGGGGGTAGTTCGCATGAGTGCCGTTCCGGATACGTCAGCGCATATTGGATCGCATGACGCATGTCGGTGACTCCCATCTGAGCTATCACCGAACCGTCTATTAGCTCGATCATGGAATGTACGACTGATTCCGGATGAACGACGATTCCAATCTGATCAGCTTCGAAGTCAAAGAGCCAATGCGCCTCGATCACCTCCAGTCCTTTATTCATAAGCGTCGCCGAGTCAATGGTGATCTTGTCTCCCATGTTCCAGGTTGGATGACGCAAAGCATCCGACACACTCGCTTCTCGCATCTGGCTCTTGTTCTTGGTGCGAAAGGGACCGCCTGAGGCAGTTAGCACTATGCGCCGAACTTCGTGGCGCTTTTCTCCCCGCAGGCACTGATGCAACGCATTGTGTTCGGAGTCAACTGGCAATAGTTCCGCGCCGGAAGCCCTGGCAGCGCGAGTCATCATCTCGCCGGCCATAACCAGCGTCTCCTTGTTGGCCAGTGCCACGCGTTTACCGGCTTCGAGCGCGCGAAGAGTGGGTACGAAACCAACGGCCCCGACAGTGGCTGATACCACCGTTTCTGCATGTGGATGTGTGGCCACTCCCACCAGGCCGGATTCCCCAGTCACGATTCGCGGAAGATCTAGATTTCTTTCGAAGAGTTCGGCGCTTAGATCGTGAGCGGCGGTTTCCGTTTCCACGGAAACCAGTTCCGGCAAGTGGAGAGCAATCTGATCGGCCAGCGTACTTATGTTACGACCCGCGCCCAGAGCGACGACCCGAAACCGATCTCTCCCCAGTGCCTCGACAACTCGCAGCGTGTTGCAGCCGATCGAGCCCGTGGAACCGAGGATAGCAATGCCGGTGGGTTTCATTTAAGCGACCAGGAAGGAATAGGTCTTCGCACTGGGAAGATAATTGGCCACAGATTTACACGGACTGGCCGGACAAGATTCCGAATGAATTTTTGCTTTTGGGCTCCGTGTTCATCTGCGTTCATCTGTGGCCGCTATACTCAGCCACTGAAATAGATGCGACCGAAATAGTAGATGACTGGTGCGTTGAAGAGCAAGCTATCGAGACGATCGAGTAAACCACCATGCCCGGGTAGTATGTTCGCCGTGTCCTTTGCACCGGCGCTCCGTTTGAGTGCGCTCTCGGTCAGGTCACCAAGAATACCGACTACTGTCATCACCGCCGCCAGGGGAAGGGCCAGCTTCAGCGGTAACTCTCTGAAAAACCAGAAGTGAGCAATGGTGCCCATCAGCAGACCGGCCAGCAGTCCGCCGGCAACTCCTTCCCAGGTCTTTACCGGGCTGATCGACGGCGCCAGTTTGCGTTTGCCGAAAGCCCTGCCAACGAAGTAAGCGCCCGTATCTGAGCCCATAAGGACCAGAAAAAAGAAACATAAGAGATCCGCGGAAAGAGCCTGGTTGAATCCCGTGCGCACTGCCACCAGATGGCTGCCAAGCAGAACTACGTAGAGAACGCCAAGAATCGTCGCCCCGGTTGAGGCGATCATTTTGTCAAAAGGTGCACCGCGCAAAGTGGCTGCGATCAGTGTCGCTGCGGTAAACACAATCAAGATGAGCGGGATCAACTGCATCATCAACAAATCAGAGCTTGGGCCGGGGTCGTTGAAATAAAAGACCGTGAATAAGGCAGCCGCGGCAAGGTAACCGATGGCCGCGTCAGGCTTCAGGTCTCGTCGCTTCGCCAGCACATAAAACTCAAACAGGCCCGCCACCATCGCCAAAGCGGCGAGAACCACGAATAACAGTTGCAGCCAGGAAATGAGGATGGAGGCGATAAGAAAAGGCAGGACGATGACAGCGGTGATGATACGCGACACGGTATTTTTGATTTCTGATTTTTGATTTGCGATTTGAAATGCGATGTCGAGTTAACAAACAGACGCCAAACACGAACCACTCCGGACTGATAATCCAACTGAAGTTCAATCGCAAATCTAAATCAAAAATCTAAAACACTTCACTTCACGTTTGCTACCAGCTTCAAACCGCCGAAGCGACGATTGCGTCGCTGATAGTCGACGATGGCTTCAAGCAAGTGGACGCGGCGATAGTCTGGCCAGAGGGTTTCAGTCACATAGATTTCGCTATAAGCCGCCTGCCACAGCAGGAAATTGGAGATGCGCAGTTCGCCACTGGTACGCACCAGCAAATCCAGATCAGGTAGATTGCGGGTGTAGAGTTCATTCGCAATCCGCTCTTCTGTTAGCTCGTCAGGCGGGTTGCCTTCATCAAGTAGCCGCCGCACGGCTGCGCGGCAGGCATCGATAATCTCGGCTCGGCCGCCATAATTCAAGGCCACCGTCAACACCATTCCTTTGTTTTTCTCAGTTCTTTCGGTAGCTTTCGCAATCTCACGGCGCACAGTGTCAGCAAGCGCGCCCGTTCGGCCGATGGTCTGAAACTTGATGTTCTGACGGTCGATCTCGTCGAGTTCGAGACGAAGATAGCGTCGCAACATCCGCATCAGGGCAGCAACTTCGTAGCGCGGTCGCTTCCAGTTTTCGGTGGAAAAAGCGTAGAGACCTGTATCGACGGCCGCGCGAACCGCTTCGACACCCGCGCGGTGCCCGGCAATACGCGGCTGTCCGCGCTGCGCTGCCCAGCGTCCGTTGCCATCCATTATGATCGCGACATGACGAGGCAAACGGTCCCAGGCGATTGATGCGAGCAGCATCTCGTCGCGGGTTCCGGGCTTTACGACTTTACCAAAATCAGAAAGCATAAGACTTCAATCAATGTAATCAGAGCCGCTCACATTCTTGCCTCAACTCTGAGGTGTGTCAACAAATAGGTACTGAGGAGATGTGGGTCAGTCTGGGTTTCGGCATATCATCACAAGCACAGCCCAATCCTTAAAGGACAGCTCAAGCCCGGCTGACTTGCAGGTAAGGAAGGCGGACCCTGTCCCCGCTCTTACGACCAAAATAAAAAATCGTTAGACAAACAACTCAATTTATTCTTACCTCCAAAGGGGCTTCCTAATATGGCTCGCAAATGCTCGAACCTCAATCTCCCAAGCGTTGATGAGTGGCTTTCAAGCTCGAGGCGGGGACAGGGTTCGCCTTCCTGCAAATTACCGTAGGTCCTTTTTGGCTTTTTACATAGCTATCGCTCCCGGTGTAATGAGCTATTCACCCGGACCGAACTCACTCATAGCGAACCGACAATAACGTGAGCCCGTACGCGGGTGCGGTTGCTCCGGCCAGCGAGCGATCACCCTGCTCGATGGCGCGTTTAATATGTTGCTCGTCTATCTCGCCACGGCCTACTGCCAACAAAGTCCCCGCTATAGAACGCACCATGTAGCGGAGAAACCCGTCGGCACTGGCCTTGATCTCGACCATTGGTTCGCCTGAGCGTTCATCCGTGCGCCCGGAAACTTCGAGGTGATTAATGGTGCGTGTCCTGCCCTCGGTGTCCGATTGAGCCGCCGAGAAAGCAGTCCAGTCATGAGTACCAAGAAAGACAGCGGCACAGGAGGTCATGCCTTCAAGATCAAGTTGCCGAGCCTCGTGGTGTGCATAGCGAAGCCAAAATGGGGACATCACCGGACCGTTTACGACTCGGTAGAGATAGGTTTTCTCCAGAGCTGAATGGCGTGCGTGAAAGTCGTCGCTGGCGATTTGCGCCTGCATGATGCGCAGGTCTTTGGCCACGTTTCCATTAATTGCCGCGCGAAGCTTTTCGGGTGTTATGTTTCGCTCTACTCGAACGCTGGCCACCTGACCTTGTGCGTGAACGCCTGCATCGGTTCTTCCGGATCCATGAACTATCACCTCGAGGCCATCAATCAACGTTAGCGCGCGGGTTAATTCTCCCTGGACCGTGCGCAGTTCGCCCTGTCTCTGCCAGCCATGAAAATCTGTGCCGTCGTATTGAATGGTGAGCTTGAAATTCATGGTTGGTCAGTAGTTCGTAGTCAGTTGTCAGTCGTAAACGAAAGTAGACGAATTACCTCCAATCCAGAGGTTATGCCCCTGACAACTGACTACTGACCAGTGACTAGCGGTTTCCTGCTGCCCGGCTTTATAGCGGCTTCGTCTCGTTTGCACAGCTCGCAAATTGAAGGGTCCACGGATAGCACATTGAGCGTCGCGAGCGCGAAACGCGGTACACCTACATCGGCAACGCCCGCTGAACGATCGATGATTGAAGCCGCCGCAACTACGTTTGCGCCTGCGGCTTGCAAAGCATTCACCGTGTCGCGGGTTGAACCGCCCGTGGTTACCACGTCCTCAACAACCACCGTTCTCTCACCGGGCGACACCGAGAACCCGCGCCTTAAAGTCATCTCGCCATTCTCGCGCTCAGTCCAAATGAATCGAGCGCCTAGCTGTCGGGCAACTTCATGTCCGATTACGATCCCGCCAATCGCCGGAGAAGCCACGAGCTGAATATTGTCCTGTTTGAAATCTTCGGCGATGGCCCGACCAAATCTTTCAGCTTCCGCTGGATGCTGCAGCACGAGGGCACATTGCAAGTAGTTAGGGCTATGAAGCCCGCTGGTGAGGACAAAGTGGCCCTCAAGCAGTGCTCCCATCGCTCTGAATTTCTCAATCACATCTTCGGTTCGCACAATCTTTCCCCAATCGAAATATAATGCGTGTTACAATCGCGCCCGATGGCTCCCTATCCAAACCTCGTTTCCGACTCAACTCTTGTTCAAGAAACAATCGACTTGTTGCGCGACTGTGGCGGACGCGCTAACGCAGCTGAAATCGTCGATGCGGTTTTTAAGGTCTCGCACATCGACGATGAGCTGGCAGGCCTGCTCGTGGCCGATCTCGTCAGAGACGATCGTCGGTTCAGGTTCGTCGATGGGAAAACGATTGAGCTGCAAAATGACGACGTCGAATTTCGTCTGCTCGACGACCTGGATTTCGTAGTAGTGGACTTGGAAGCCACCGGCGCCAAGATGCCCCCTAACCGTGTTATTGAATTGGGGGCATACCGGATCCGTCAGGGGCGCCTTGTCGACAGTTTTCTGACGCTGGTAAACCCCGAAATTGCCATTCCTCGTTTTGTGGTCGCGCTCACGGGGATAACCAACGAGATGGTAAAGACCGCACCGGTATTCGCCGAAGTCGCTCCTCAGTGGCTGGATTTCGTCAGCGACGCAGTGCTCATTGCGCACAACGCACCTTTCGACACAAGTTTCTTAAATCATGAAATCTCACGCGTCTACCCCGGCCACCGGATGATTAATACGCACCTCTGCACGGTTAAGTTGTCGCGGCGAGTGTTTCCGGGTTTAACTAACTACCGCCTTGACACAGTTGCCAACCATTTCTCGATCCCGATCTTCCACCGGCATCGGGCCGGCAGCGACGCGCTCGCGACCGCCGAGGTTTTTCTACATCTGCTCACGCGCCTTGGAGAACACGGCGTCAAAGATCTTGCGAGCGCCCGAAACTTTCAGTTCCTAGAAATAAAAACCGAGGAAACCACCGAGGCCGCGCCGCTCCTCCCCTTAGTTCCTGGCTTCTAGACTTGCCTGAACGCGCGAATCCGATCTTCGTCTCCACAAACTGCGGGTCAGCAACACAGCAATAATCGTCGCTAGTCCGAACCCGATCCAGGGGTAGTACTTCGCCAGAAACAGCTTGGCCTGAGCGCCGTAACGAATTGCGAAGTAGCCTTCCAACAAGAAACGAAAACCACGACCTAACACAATCGCCACCACAAACCGAGTAAGGTTGAAGCGAAACACTCCGGCCGTGATCACAAATAATTTGAAGGGGAATGGCGGCGGCAGAAGCGATGCGACCAGTACGGAGATTACGTCGTAACGATCTATTAGTTCTTTGACCCGCTTCTGTTTCGATTCTGAAAACCTGGCGAGCGCACGCTTGCCCGCGCGACGTGACGCGTAATAGAGAATCCAACAACCAAGCGTCGATCCCGCGGTGGCAACGATTGCGTAAAAGACCATCCAACGCGGATGAGCTGCCGTTAATAGCAGCATCAACGCATCAGCGCTGCTCGGTAACGGTACAAAGCTTGAATCAAGAACTGCAACCGCGAACAGCCCAAACGGACCAAAAGCGATGAGAAAGTCCGACAGACGCGAAAGGCTTTTAATGAATTTATCGAGCAGCAGTTTCAACTAAGAGTCCTTCCTGCCTAGTAAATTTGTTCTTAAACTAATTCTCCGATTTTCCCGTTGGCGCCGCCTTCCTAACAAAACCTGTCCGGCATCGATTGACCACGACGTAAATCAGCAAACCAACAACAGCCACGGCTGCCACTATGCTGAGAATGACCAAACCATTGTCTTTCATGAACAATAGCACGCGCCTGCCGTAAAAAACTGCGAGGATGCCTTCCACGTAATAGCGAAACGACCTCGCCAACATCACGGTGGTCAAAAACTTCCAGCGCGGGTATTCCAGCGTGCCGGCGGTAGCAACGAAGATTTTAAAGGGCAGGGGCGGCGGAAGTATCGCGGGGACAGCGATAGCCAGAAAGCCGAACCGCGCATAGGCCCGCTCTACGCGCTGAATGCTTTCGGGCTTGAACCGTTTGCGCAAGAGCGCCTGACCACCGCGTCGCATGATCGAATAGAGCAGCCAGCATCCGAGAACGGAGCCGGCGGCAGCAAAAAGCGGGAAGTAGAAAACTGCATTTGGATACTTGTAACAACGCCCTACGACCAGGTAATCATTAATTTCCGGCAGGGATAGCAGCGACGAATCGAGGGCGCCAATGAGAACCATCGCCGGCGCCGCAAGGTAAAGCGGCACTCCGATTACGTACTGCTCCAGCCAGCGTCCAATTGATACCAACCAATCCATATCAGTGAAGAGTACTGAGAAATGAGTAAGTGATAAGCAAGAAACAGGACCCCTGTGACGAATGTCGCGACGTCAGGCTCATCAAATCACAATTCGCCATAGATGTCATGACCCGCCGATACAGTCTGGGTTTCGGCACATCATCCCGGAGGGATTTAAGTTGATAGCCGTGGGCGAGCGTTGCGCGACACCCACGGCTAGGCGAAAGAAAACTGCCTGACCCATCCTCCCAAGAAACTGATCGCGCTGTGCGTCGGCTAAGTTCCATCTTTAGTAGGAGTTCGAGTTCGACAAGAAGGACCTTAAAAGTACTTAGGGGAACGTTCCTTATGTTTGAGATTCAACTGTAGCCACTAAAGCAAAGCCCAGGAGTGCTGCCTGTTTCTTCAGTGCTCTCAAGCGCTGCTGATGGTATTTCTGCTCGTATGCTTTCTCACCAGCTTCCACATATGCCTCACCGTATTTCAGCAGTCGGTAATAGATTTTTGCTAGCTTGTGGGCCGTGGCAGTTATTGCTTTTGCCTCCCCAGTCCTAGCTCTTATTCGGCGGTAGAAGGCTCCCAGCGCTGTAGGACTGCTGCGCAAAGATGCTGCGGCAATTCGAAAAGCCGCTGCCGCCCTGCTGCGGCTTCTTTTGCTCCTGCGTGAAAGCACCTTCCCTCCTGACTCTCGCGTTCCAGGGCATAAGCCAAGCCATGATGAAAACAGCTTCTCTGTCATCCAGGGGGCCATATCGGTTCCCACCTCTCCCCTCAGCGTCAGCAGGGTCTCCGGTCCTAGTCCCGGCACTCGATACAGATCCACTCCCGTCTGTTTGTACAGCTCGCTGCGCACGTCCACATCGCCGCGCATCTTATCCCCTGAGCGTAGCTTCGTATCTGCTGGCGGCGGCTCTCCTTCGGTCTTGTGTGGCTGCTGCTGTACCACTTTCATCAACTCCCGCTCGCAGTCTTTGATCTTCTCCTGATAGATCTCATACAGCTCACACGCCTGCTGCAGTGCGAACAGGTGCTCGGCCCGGTAATTTCCCCGCAGCGACTGGGCTATCACTTTCTGCGAATGCTTACACCGTTCATTCCTGTTACTGGCCAGAACCTGCGCCTCCCTCTCGCCACCGATGATCGCCTTGATGATTTTCATTCCGGTCATCCCGGTGATATCCGACACTACGTTCCCTAACCTGAGATTCATATGCGTCAAGGCCTTCTGCATATGTTGGATGTGCATGGTTGACGCTTGCACCAGCATCTCTCGCTGTCTCATGTACCCGCGCATCACGCAGACTTCATCGGCAGGCCGAAACGCTCCCTTAAGTAGCCCCAGCGTATGTAACTCCCGCTGCCATTGGCAGTCCAGCATATCGCTCTTTCTCCCGGAGACGTTCTTGGTCTGCCGCGCATCCACCAGCTTTACCGCGAACCCTTTCCTTTCCAGGAACTCAAACACCGGGATCCAGTAATAGCCGGTGCTCTCCATGGCCACACTGGTCACCCCACACTGGTACAGCCACTCCGCCATCTCCTCCAGATCCGCTGTGAATACTCCGAATTGCTTTACCGACACGGTATCTCGCCCTTCCGGCACGGCTACGAAATGCCGCCTGGATCCGATGTCTATTCCCGCCGCATTCAGATTTACACTCTTGAGCTCTATAGGTAGCTCCATTTTCACCGGTTCGTGTCGCCGCTTGAGACTCTTCTTCGTCCTCTTTGTTCTTGCCATGAGCCCTCGCCTCCCACGCTAATCTTCTTTGCTGGCGCAGGACACAGAAGAGCAGATCGCTTTTTTACTCTCCCAAACGGGATCGTCCTCAAATTGAGAAACGTCACCAATGACATCACCCTGGCTCCTCTTAGACCAAACTCCGTGTCGGGCAACAATGCACCACTGGAACGTCGGCCTTTGTGAACCTGCACCAAAACCTTATCAGCTTTCGCACACCAAGATCACTCACCCAGAGTTTCCTCACGACATATGCCGGCACGGCTGCTGGCTGCTAAACTCCGTGGGCGTCGCAACGCTCGCCCACGGCTACTGACTTAAATCCCTTCGGGATTCGAACGGCAGACACAACCCGCCCCCGCTCTGGCGTATCACTCATCCCTCATCACTCGTCACTGTTAGATCTACTTGGCGGGAATAAAGACGGGCGGCGTGTCGTAGGTTACCCCGATGGTAAGACCGGAGTTAGGACCGAAGTTCGTCAGGCCCTTAATGCCGGCAAAATCGAAACGCAAACCGGACGCGCGGATCTGCATTCCCAGGCGGGCCTCTGATTGAGACTCAGTACCCAGCGGGCCGCTGCCTGGGCGTGTGTTCACCCGGCCGTTGACCTCGCCGGCCAAACTAAATTGCCGGTTGAAGCGGAATATCCCGGCCACTCCGTAGGTAAGGACGTCGTTCTGAGAAAAAAGGGTTGTCGGCGCCGTTAGAATCGCAATACCCAGATTGCCAAAGGTATTGAAGCGTCCGTCGTGCCCAAACTTCTTGCCGATTAGGATGGACGCGAAGGCATTCGTCTGATTGAGACCGATGCCTCGCGCCTGATTGGAGTTCGGCAATTGCACGCCAAAACGAAAGCCCAGTGAAGGTCCGCGGCTCGTCTCAGCGCGCAGTTTGAATTTTGTTGCCAGGGTAAAGTCGCCGGTGTCATTAGCCGAATTTGCCCCTGGTACAAGTTCCAACGGGATCGCCGAGGGATTTCTTGAATTGATACTCAGAAAATTCTGCGCAACGCCTTCGATTTGAAACTCGACGTTGGGCGCGAAACCGATATTGATCCCGATCACACCTAAGCGCGTCAGATCTCCGGTCAGGCCTGATGCCGGAAACTTCGCGCCTTGGAGAAAATCTATACCAGCCTCGATCCTTATTATACCTGGAGGAATGATGTCGACATCTTCCGTAAGCAGGGGACGTTGCTGGGCGTTGACATAAATCGCACAGAAGACCAACAACCCGACCAACAGCAAACCGCGCAGAAGAGATTTTGATCCGGTTAACATGGGAGTGGATTGTAATGGTTGAACTAGCGAATGGTCAACGGATTGGTGCTAGTTCAGGATCACCTGATGCAGTCAAGCGGCGAATCCGAATCGCTTTTTTGTGAGTAAGTCTAGAGCAAAGCGATCGATCAACGAAACCACACGAACTAACACCAAAAGGACTTAGTGTCATTTCGTGTGAGTTCGTGAATCGTACGACCAAAACCTTTACGCAGATGAGCTGGAGCCGCATGTGTTAGTATTTCCGCTACCTTTATCCTTCAAGACGAGGTCTGGCTCCCTATGCAGCGATGTCTCACTCTGTTCTCGATGGTTTTGCTTGCAATCACCTGTCTCCCGCTTACTTCCGCCCAACAAACCGGTGTTGCAGAATCACAAACAGTTCAGGTGCAGGGTTTGCGCGAACGCGTAATCGTGAGGCGCGATGAACGCGGCATTCCCTACGTAACTGCAAGTAACGACGAGGACCTGTACCTCGCACAAGGTTATGCGACCGCTGCCGATCGGCTTTGGCAAATGGATTTGTTACGCCGTACCGCCCGCGGTGAGCTCGCGGAGATATTTGGGAACAACGCGCTTGAGGAAGATAAGCGCCATCGGACTTTTGGCTTCGCTCAAACCGCCGAAGCAGAGGTTTCTCAGGCGACTCCCGCCGCACGTGCGATCCTGGAGGCCTATGCGCGGGGAGTTAATGCCTATATCGCCGGTCTCGAGGCGAAGAGCTTGCCGCCAGAATTTCAGATACTTCAGTACCAGCCTCGGCCATGGACGCCGTCCGATTCGCTCGTCGTGGTGAAACTATTCTTCGAATCGCTCTCCTCCACGTGGCGGCTCGACGTCATGCGCGAAGCCTTCGCCGATCTACCCGCGGAAAAGCGCGCGGCGTTAATGCGCGAGACGTCACCATTGGATGTTCTGGTCGTCGGTAAAGACACGAGGAAGTCGGCTGTCTCAACACCGGTTTCTTCCTCAGAACGGACCGTCTCCTTAGATACGCTTCGCTTCCTGGAGAGAGACGAAGAGAGGATGTCTAAATCTCTTGCCCGCGTAGGTCTCGCGGCCGAGAACCTGGCGGCTAGCAACAACTGGGTCTTGAGTGGCAAGCACACCGCGTCGGGCAAACCGCTGCTGGCAAACGATCCTCATCTCGCCCCTTCCGCGCCGCCGATATGGTATCTGGTCCATCTGAGCGGGCCCGGAGTTAGAGTAGCCGGAGTGACCGCGCCGGGACTTCCCGGGGTGATAATCGGTCATAACGATCGCATTGCCTGGGGTTTTACCAACGTGGGGTCTGATGTCCAGGATCTCTATATTGAGAAATTCGACCCCAGTAATCCTCGACGTTATATGACTCCCACCGGTTGGCGGGATGCGGAAATCCGCCACGAAGAGATCAGAGTGCGGAAGGGATTCACTGGTTCAGCAACTGACATCCTTACAATCGATGTGACGGTTACTCGTCATGGGCCGATTGTATTGGAGAAGGATTCGAAACGTTATGCGTTGCGGTGGACGGCGCTGGATCCGAAACTGAACAATGCGACTGGTGTGTACGAACTCAACCGCGCCCGTAACTGGCGCGAGTTCACGGCTGCCATTCGCGGTTACACGCCGCCGATGCAGAACATGGTTTATGCAAACGTTGACGGTCATATCGGATACTACGCGGCGGGGATGGTGCCTATCAGGAAGTCAGGCGACGGCAGCGTGCCCTATGATGGGTCAAAAGACGATGGCGAATGGGTCAGCTTCATACCGTTCGACAAACTTCCACATGTTTACAATCCGCCGTCCGGCATGGTCGTTACGGCGAATCAACGAATTGTTGGCAGTGATTATCCATATTTTCTGACCCAGTCATGGGCGCCGCCTTATCGTGCGCGGCGCATTCTCGATCTGTTGAAACAGAAAAAGAGAATGACAGCAAACGACTTCAGAGCAATTCTAGGAGATACATATTCAATTGCTGCGGCAACTTTCGCGCGGGAAGCTGCCAAAAGTCTAAAAGGACACGCTACCTCACGGAGCAATGAAAAACTGCGCGAGACTATCGCTGCCTTTGAAGGTTGGGACGGCCATCTGAATGCGGAAGCGCGCGTGGCGCCCCTCGTGGCTCAGATGCGCCTGGCGTTCCGTTCAAGAATCATCAGTGAAGCACTGGGTCCGGAGCGCGCGCGTCTGTTCGCCTGGTCAAACTTCGACACTACCCTGGATCGAATAATCACCACCCAACCGAGCGATTGGTTGCCATCAGGTTTCAAAACTTACGCGGACCTCTATCTTGCCTGTTACGAGGAGGGGCGACAGACGCTCACGAAGAGCCTGGGAGCCGATGAAACCAAATGGGTCTGGGGCGAGATGGTAAAGGCGCGCTTCTCTCACCCGCTGGCCGTGGCGCCGCTGGTGGGGCTCCAATTCACCGTTCCGCCGGTTCCTCAGAATGGAACAGGAGGATTGGCCGGGGCCACCGTCAACGTCGGCGCGACAGTTTCGATGCGCTTGATTGCCGACCCGAGCAACTGGGACATGAGCCAACACGGCATCTCGCTTGGTCAATCAGGGATCCCCACCAGTCCACACTGGACTGATCAGCTTGCTGATTGGCGTGCGGTCACGCCACGCGCATTTCCATTTACCGATGCGGCAGTTGAAAAGGCAACCACGCGAACCGTGCTGTTGCAACCAAAATAGCCGTCTCGTAGCCCTTCACGTAACGTGAAAAACGATCCACAAATCACCACGAAATAGCACTAAGAAGATTTCGTGTGGGTTCGTGTATTTTCGTGGATCGTTCTTGTGGTCACACATCGAGGGCAGGAGTCTGCTTCCTCCCCTCGACGACCTGTTTCGGGCCGAGTCCCAGTCTTCCTGCTGTTGCTTCTAAAACCAATGCTGTTCCGTCGCGAAATAAGTCCAGCAGATCAGAAAGAGTTGGAACGGTACTCTGATTAATAAATACACCGGGCCGGCTGCATGGCCTCCGAACTCCACATGATTAATAGCCGAAAAGATGTTAGCCGGGAGGATTCCCACAAGCATCAAGATCAAGCAAACTCCAGTTAGTCTCATCAGGCCTGGAATCCACACACCCAGAGCTCCCAGTAATTCTAGTGCTCCAGTCAGGTAGATAAGCTCGACGCGGGACGGGATAGCGGGCGGCAACATTGCGGCCATATCTTCGGTCCTGATGAAATGCCCCACCGATGTAAAAAGGAAGAAAAGTGAGAGGCCAACTCTTGCTCGTGTGCTCGAAGAAATTCGGAAACGAGTAGACCGATTCACCAAAGTGAGCACCAGGAACGGGACCACGAGCAACAGGAGAAGAAATAGCAGTTGCATTTGTGGTGGACCTTGATGCTTTCGCGCCGGTGGCTCTTAAGGCGTCGTGACTAGCGGGAGTTCAATGAAGCTCGCGAGTTTGAGACCATCGCCCGACGCGTGATAGATCCGCTGTGTGGCCTTGCGATAATCCCCTGGCTTGGCCCAGAAGATGTTGGGGACGAAGGTCTGCGGATTACGGTCGTATAGCGGGAACCAGCTCGACTGGATCTGCACCATGAGCCGGTGGCCCGGCAGGAAGACGTGGTTCGCCGTCGGAAGAGCGTAGCGATAGAGGAGCGGCTTGCTGGCAGTGAGGGGTTTGGGCGTCTCCAAGCTTTCGCGATAGCGGCCACGGAATATGTCAGCTGAGACCATCAGTTGGTAACCACCCATACCGGGTTGCCCTGCGACTTGGTCTGGATAAACGTCGATCAGCTTGACCACCCAATCAGAATCAGTCCCGCTCGTGGAGGCGATGAGGTTGGTGATCGGCTCGCCGCTGATCTTCACCGGAGCGGTCAGGACGTCGGAGACGAAGGCCACGACATCCGGGCGGCCTGACGCCTCGCGCTGATCGTCAACCAGCCACCGGGACCAGCTTCCGCCGTCGATCGGGCGTGCGCGGTAGGGCACGGGCTTGGCGGGGTCGGAGAGGTATTCCTCGAAACCAGGTTCTACAGATTTCGCTGCCGTGAAGCTCAGTTTCAGACCGGCCGCGAGATAGAGCGGTGTCGGCTTCACCGTGCAGCCGCTCGTGCACCCGGCCGGCCACGCAGGCAGACGCCGCCACTCGTTCGTCCCAGTTTCAAATGCCACTACTGGCGGGATGTCTGCTTTCGGCGCGTCATCCTTCAGGAACTGATCCAGGAACGGGCGCAGGACCTCACGCCGGAAGGTTAGCGCCGTGTCACTATTGAATTTCAACGCACCGAGCGTGCTCCCGTCCTTGATCATCTGCCCGTGGTACCAAGGGCCCATGACCAGGAACACTTTGTCGTTGTTTGTGTCCTTGGGCTCGATTGCTTTGTAGACGGCAATGTCGCCGTAGATGTCCTCTTGATCCCAGAGGCTGTGCACCAACATAACAGGCACCTTCAGCGGTTGCCCCGCGAGGATCTTGTCCACAGCCTGGTCACGCCAGAATGCGTCGTAGCTCGGATGCTCAAGGAGCTTTCGCCAGAAACCCACCTGTTCTAGCCCGCGACGACGGCCGAGCTCGCCGGCCGATCCCGCCTGCATGAACATGTCGTAGTCGTCAAAGTGGCTCGTCCACCACTTGACCTCATTCGTGCGGGTCGCCTCCTGGTCGTAGATGTAACTCATTCCCTGCTGACGAAATGCGCCATTGTGGAACCAGTCGTCGCCAATCCATCCATCGACCATCGGGTTCATCGGCACCGACACTTTGAGAGCCGGGTGGGGATTAACCAGCGCCATCAAAGGCAAAAAGCCGTCGTAGGAAATACCGAGAATACCAACCTTGCCATTGCTTTCCGGGACGTTCTTTACGAGCCAATCGATCGTGTCATAGGTGTCAGTGGCGTGATCGACCAGCGTCGGATTTAGCGGCCCGCGCAATGGACGATTCATCACGTAATCACCCTCCGAGCCATGCTTGCCGCGGACGTCCTGGACCACGCGGATGTAGCCGCCTTCGACGATCACATCGGTAGCGTTGTCGTAGCCGCTCAGGATTGAACCGAGGTGGGAGCTCTGGGCGTGGCTGGTGAGCCCGTTGGCATTGTATGGCGTGCGCGTTAGCAGGATCGGTGCTTCCCCGGCGCGACCAGCAACTTTGACCGCGTTCTTCGGCACCAGGATGACGGTGTGCAGTTTCACTCCGTCTCGCATGGGAATCATCACGCTGCGTCTGATGTAGTCGAAGCCGTCGTTCGTAGGCTCTATCCTGGCAGGCGTTTCGCTCGTTAAAGTTGTAGGGGTCTGTCGAGATGTTTGGGCTGCTGTCGGTTCAACGGACACCAACAGGGCCCCGAGCACAACGAGCACCGTGGTGAGCAAAGCCAACTTGCGAACACTCTTCATGGTCATGGGTTGATTTTTCCTCCCGCCGTACCGGTGGCGTCTGCTGTGATAGACCAGAGCCGCATCGCTTACAAGTGAGGCAATCTTTCCAGTTGATGAGACCATAGCTTGGGCACTTTAGAGTTCCCATGGTTCGTTTAACTCATGAGTGGGCGGCGCGGTGCATGGTCTCGTGGGCGTAATCTTTTACGGAAGTAAGTTGCACAGGAAACTTCCGCAGCGTTTCGCCCATGTCAATAACGTTTCCCTCAGAGTAGTAGAGCATCAGACCGGCAAACGACTGTTGCATAGGGTCGCTTGCAGTCTTCTTCTGCTCCCAAAGTGCTTCCACCGGAACATGCTGAATGTCGAATGTGCGTCCCTGGGACTCCTCAAAAATTCTCACCACTTCTAAAGGACTCAATGCTTGAGGGCCGCCTAACTCAATCACAGCGTTACGAGCCTCAGGATGGTCCAGAGTAGCTACGACGAACTTCGCCACATCCTTAAGAGAAATCCAACTGATCTTGTTCTCTCCCGACCCGTAAATCTGCGCCTTGGCGTTAGCAGCGTCGAAGCCCAAGGCCGGACCCAGCCAAATCTCCATGAAACAAGTCGGCTGCAAGATGGTGTAGCTGATGCCACTATTCTTCAAATGCTCTTCCACGGTGCGCTTGGCGGTTTGCAGCGGAAACTCCGTACTAGCCTGTGAGAAAGAGACCAGTACGAAGCGACTGGCGCCCGCGGCTTTGGCTGCATCAATGAGACTTAACTGGCCTTCAAGGTCAACAGTCTGGATGGAGTCTCCGGCAGACCGCGAAAGTGTCGACGAGGCCGTAGAGATAACCACATCCACGCCCAAACATGCATCTTGCAGAGAGGAACGATCTTTCAGGTCACCTCGCGCGATTTCCAGATTTAGACTTTGAAGCTCCGCGACCTTACTCGGATCTGATGTCGGCCGCACCAGCGCCCTGGTCGGTTTTCCCTCCTTTACAAGTAAGCGACAGATCTCACTTCCCAGCAAACCTGTTGCACCAACGACAAGATTCATGAGTGCCCTCCTTTAGGTGATCACCTAGCGGCCGGTGAAAAGCGTCTTCTCGTCCACGAAGCAGAGCCCATTGCCCCACGGATCTTTAACATAGAACGAGCGCTCGCCCCACGGACGAATGACGATCTCGCCGGCGCTGTCGCCATGGACGTCTTCCGTCGAAAGGCATCCCAGCTCACGTGCGCGCGTATGCACTTGCTCGAGATCGCCGACAGCGAAGTAGATGTAGTCTGGCAGCGGTTTCGCCTCCTCGCCTCCAGCTGTAGGATCAACCAGAGCCAGGATCACCGGGCCGCAATCGATATAGTGACGTGAGCCCGGGGAATCCTTCTTCCTTCATCCGCCAGCAGCTTCGCATAGAACTCCGCCGCTTGATCGAGATCAGACACTTGCAAAATCACTCGGTACAATGTCGGTGCGTTAGCCATTATCTACTTAATCCGGGTCGGGCTCGGCTACCAGGCGACTGCAT